>LXNH01000034.1_pt1 | contig 27402 bp, 24 predicted proteins | sample 809111 | NCBI WGS metagenome assembly LXNH01 (sample SAMN04870528, study PRJNA318959) | seawater metagenome | biome: 00002010; material: water; isolation source: marine seawater | place: Greece: Milos, Mediterranean Sea | collected 2013-05-29 | depth 5-7 m
CTGTCGTGGCTGGGGGTGGACTACAACTACACCGGCAACGACCTCGACGCCTGGGTCACGGTGCTGGTGATGGACGTCTGGCACTGGACGCCGCTGGTGGCGCTGCTGTGCTATGCCGGCCTGCGCGCCATTCCCGACGCCTACTACCAGGCCGCGCGCATCGACGGCGCCTCGCGCCTGGCGGTGTTCCGCTACATCCAGCTGCCCAAGATGCGCGGCGTGCTGATGATCGCGGTGCTGCTGCGCTTCATGGACAGCTTCATGATCTACACCGAACCGTTCGTGCTGACCGGCGGCGGTCCCGGCAACGCCACCACCTTCCTGTCGCAGTACCTGACGCAGAAGGCGGTGGGGCAGTTCGACCTGGGACCGGCGGCGGCGTTCTCGATCATTTATTTCCTGATCATCCTGCTGCTCTGCTTCATTCTGTACAACTGGATGCAGCGCGCCGGCACCACCGGCGGTTTCGACGAGGAGCGCGCCAATGCGTGAGCAATCGACCTGGTGGCGCGGCGCCTTTCTGGCGCTGTACCTGGTGTTCGCCATCCTGCCGCTGTACTGGATGCTGAATATGTCGTTCAAGACCAATACCGAGATCGTCAGCACCTTGACGCTGTGGCCGCGCGATTTCACGCTGGAGCACTACCGCACCATCTTCACCGATCCGGCCTGGTATTCGGGCTACATCAACTCGCTGATCTACGTGATCATCAACACGGTCATCTCGCTGGCGGTGGCGCTGCCGGCGGCCTACGCGTTCTCGCGCTACCGCTTCATCGGCGACAAGCACGTGTTCTTCTGGCTGCTGACCAACCGCATGACGCCGCCGGCGGTGTTCCTGCTGCCGTTCTTCCAGTTGTACAGCTCGTTCGGGCTGATGGACACGCACCTGGCGGTGGCGCTGGCCCACCTGGTTTTCAACGTGCCGTTGGCGGTGTGGATCCTGGAAGGCTTCATGTCCGGCGTGCCGCGCGAGATCGACGAGACCGCGTATGTGGACGGCTATTCGTTCCCGCGTTTCTTCCTGACGATCTTCCTGCCGCTGATCAAATCGGGCGTGGGCGTGGCGGCGTTCTTCTGCTTCATGTTCAGTTGGGTCGAGCTGCTGCTGGCGCGCACGCTGACTTCGGTCAACGCCAAGCCCATCGTCGCCACCATGACGCGCACGGTGTCGGCCTCGGGCATGGACTGGGGCGTCCTGGCCGCTGCCGGGGTGCTGACCATCGTGCCCGGCGGCATTGTCATCTGGTTCGTGCGGCACTACATCGCGAAGGGCTTCGCGATGGGCCGGGTCTGAGGGGGGCTGCGCATGTTCAGCTGGATGGTATGGACCACGCCCGTCGCCGTGTTCTTCTCCTGCATCGTGCTGATGCTGGTGGGCATGACGATCTGGGAACTGAAATCGCCCACGGTCGAGCGCAAGGGCTTGCTGCCGCTGCGCACCACCCGGGGCGACCGCCTTTTCATCGGCCTGATGGCCGCGGCCTGGCTCAACCTGGCGTTCCTGGGGTTGGGGCAGAAGGCGATGGAATGGTTTTCGCTGGACGAGCCGCCATCGGTGTGGATCAGCTTCGTGCTGTCCATGCTGTTGCTGGCCTTCATCATGAGAAAAGGCTGAAGGGGCGCAGACCCCGCGCGATATCAGCGGTATGGAAGGACGATCGGCCAGTGTCTTCCCCGGCCAGAAGTCCGCAGCACCCATGGGGAGGACTTATCGAGGAGACAGGTCATGAAATTGCGCATGCACGCCATGGCGGCCGCCATCGCCCTGATCGGTACGTCGGGCGCCTGGGCCGGCGAGCCGGAAGCGAAGAAGTGGGTCGATTCGGAGTTCCAGCCGTCGACGCTGTCCAAGGACCAGCAGATGGCCGAGATGAAGTGGTTCATCGAGACCGCCGCCAAGCTCAAGGCCAAGGGCGTCGATGAAATCAACGTGGTGTCGGAAACCATTACGACCCACGAGTACGAATCCAAGGTGCTGGCCAAGGCCTTCACCGAGATCACCGGCATCAAGGTCAACCACGATCTGATCCAGGAAGGCGACGTGGTCGAGAAGCTGCAGACCTCGATGCAGTCGGGCAAGTCGATCTACGACGGCTGGATCTCCGATTCCGACTTGATCGGCACCCATTACCGCTACGGCGCCATCCTGCCGTTGTCCGACTACATGGCCGGCGCCGGCAAGGAATGGACCAACCCCGGCCTGGACCTGAAGGACTTCATCGGCACCAAGTTCACCACCGCGCCGGACGGCAAGCTCTACCAGCTGCCCGACCAGCAATTCGCCAACGTCTACTGGTTCCGCGCCGACTGGTTCGCGCGCCAGGACCTGAAGGACAAGTTCAAGGCCAAGTATGGCTACGAGCTGGGCGTGCCGACCAACTGGTCGGCCTACGAGGACATCGCCGACTTCTTCACCAACGACGTCAAGGAAATCGATGGCAAGAAGGTCTATGGCCACATGGACTATGGCAAGAAGGACCCGTCGCTGGGCTGGCGCTTCACCGACGCGTGGCTGTCGATGGCCGGCGCCGCCGACAAGGGCCTGCCCAACGGCATGCCGGTGGACGAGTGGGGCATCCGCGTGGCCGACGACAAGTGCACGCCGGTGGGCGCCTCGGTGGCGCGCGGCGGCGCCACCAACAGCCCGGCCGCGGTCTACGCCCTGACCAAGTACATCGACTGGATGAAGAAGTACGCGCCGCAGCAGGCCATGGGCATGACCTTCTCGGAATCCGGCCCGGTGCCGGCGCAGGGCCAGATCGCCCAGCAGATCTTCTGGTACACGGCCTTCACCGCCGACATGACCAAGAAGGGCCTGCCGGTGGTCAACGAGGACGGCACGCCGAAGTGGCGCATGGCGCCGTCGCCCTACGGCCCGTACTGGAAGGACGGCATGCAGAACGGCTACCAGGACGTGGGCTCGTGGACCTTCTTCAAGTCCACCAACCCCGACAAGATGGCGGCCGCCTGGCTCTACGCCCAGTTCGTCACGGCCAAGACGGTGTCGTTGAAGAAGTCGATCACCGGCCTGACCTTCATCCGCGACAGCGACATCCACAGTGACTACTTCAGCAAGAACGCGGCCAACTACGGCGGCCTGATCGAGTTCTACCGCAGCCCGGCGCGCGTGGCCTGGACGCCGACCGGCAACAACGTGCCGGACTACCCCAAGCTGGCGCAGTTGTGGTGGAAGAACGTCGCCACCGCCGTCACTGGCGAAAAGACGCCGCAGGCCGCGATGGACAACCTGGCCAATGAAATGGACCAGGTCATGGCGCGGCTGCAACGCGCCGGCATGGCGCAATGCGCGCCCAAGCTGAACGCCAAGAGCGATCCGAACAAGTGGCTGTCGGATCAGCACGCGCCGTGGAAGAAGCTGGCCAATGAAAAGCCCAAGGGCCAGACGGTGGCTTATGAGAAGCTGCTGGAAGCCTGGAAGGAAGGGAAGGTGAGGTAAGCCGCGCGATCGCGCGAGGGCCTCGAAGCGCCACGGTTGCCGTGGCGCTTTTTTTCCTGGGCGCCGCGATGCGGGCGCCTCGCAAGGCCGGCCGGGACCGTCGCGGGATGGCCTCAGGCGGGGCGCGGCGCCGCGGCCTGGCTGTCGCGCCAATATCGGTACAGTTGCTTGATATCGCCCGAGCACAGCAAGGGCATGGCGCCGGCCAGCCTGTCGTCCGGCCAGTCCCACCACTGCATCTCCAGCAGCAGCGCGATGTCGTCATCGGCAAAGCGCTTCCTGATCGGCTTGGCGGGATTGCCGCCCATGATCGTATAGGGCTCCACGTCCTTGGTGATGAGCGCGCGGCTGCCGATCACGGCGCCGTGTCCGATGGTGACGCCCGGCATGATCATGGCTTCGGAGCCGATCCAGACGTCGTTGCCGACGACGGTGTCGCCGGCCTTCTGGTAGGCATCGCGCGCTTGCGCGAAGGCCGGCGCTTCGCTCATGTAGAAGAACGGGAACGACGATGCCCAGTCGTACCGATGGCCCTGGTTGCCCGCCATGATGAAGGCGGCGCCGGAGCCGATGGAGCAGAAGCTGCCGATGATCAGCTGGTCGACGTCGTCGCGGTCCGGCATCAGGTAGCGGGCGCAGTCGTCGAAGCAATGGCCATGGTAATAGCCGGAGTAGTAGCTGTAGCGGCCCACCTTGATGTTCTTGTTGGTGACGTCCTCGGACAGCAGCTTGCCCTTGAAGGGGCTTTCGAAGTGGTTAGTCATGGATATCCTGGTGCGTGCCCAGAGCCGCGTGGCGTCATGGCGATTCGTGGGCGGGCTGCGGGCTTCGATGATCGCACAATCGTGTGGGGACGCTCCAGACCGTACGGTATGCTGGCGCTTTTTCCAGCATCGGCCGCCGGGGCTGGCCCAACTTTTCTTCGATACCATGTTCAAGCCCTTCTTGCGTTCCTGCCTCGCCCTGTCATGCCTCATCGCCGGCGCTGCGCACGCGGCCGGGTTCCAGCGCTTGAGCCTGCCCATGGACATGAACGGCCCGGCGTTGCAGGGCGGCGTCTGGTATCCGTGCGCCGCGCCGGCGCGCGAGGTGGCCATCGGCCGCGTCACCCTGGCGGCGACGCCGGACTGCCCGATGACCGCAGGCCCCAAGGCGCTCATCGTCATTTCGCATGGCTCGGCCGGGTCGTACCTGAGCCACCATGACACCGCTGCGGCGCTGGCGGATGCGGGCTTCGTGGTGGCGGCGATCAATCACGTCGGCGACAACGCGCTGGACCGTTCGCGGCAGGGCTATCTGTCGATCTTCTCGACCCGGCCGCGCGAGATCCGGCGGCTGATCGACTACCTGACCGGTGTGTGGCCGCAACGGGCGCAACTGGATGGCGCGGTGGGTTTGTTCGGCTTCTCGCGCGGCGGTTATACGGGGCTGGTGCTGGCGGGCGCGGCGCCGGACTTCAGGCTGGGACTGGACATCTGCGCCGATCAGCCAACGCTGCCGATGTGCCGTGACATCCGCGACGGCAAGGTGCCGGCGCAACCCTATGTGAAGGATGCGCGTATCAAGGCGCTGGTCATCGCCGACCCGCTTAACGCGTTCAGCGCGGACGCGCTCAAGGCGGTGTCGATGCCGGTGCAGTTGTGGGCCTCGGCGCAAGGCGGCGATGGCGTGACGCCGGCCCGTGTCGACGCGCTGCGCCAGGGCCTGGCATCCGCCGAGTTCCATCGGGTCGCCGGCGCCGGGCATTTCGCCTTCCTGGCGCCGTGTTCCGCCGCGCAGGCCGAGGCCGTGCCGGCGATCTGCCAGGATGCGCCCGGTTTCGACCGGGCGGCATGGCACCGTGATTTCAACGCGGCGGTGGCCGCGTTTTTCAAGACGGCGTTGCGCTGACCGACCGCCTGGGGCGCGGCCTTCAAGGCAGGCCGCCGCGCCTGCCGGCGTGCGCGGCGCTAGCGACCCACCTGTCCGGCGGCCCGCCGCCTGGCGGCCGCTTTGGGCGCATCGCGCAGGTGAACGTAGTTGCAGTAGTGCTCGAAGTCTTTTCCCGCCAGGGCCAGATACAGCCCCGTGGCCACCATGAAGCCGCTGAACACATAGACGTGCGCCCAGAGACTGGCGGAGTAGCCGATCAGCGAGGACGCCATGTACATATTCCACGCGCCAAAGCCCAGCAACAAGGCCATCAGCAACCAGCGGGCACTGCTGCTGCCGCGATAGAGCCAGGCCAGCAGCGCCCCGGGGATCAGCAGTTTCTTCAAGGCCGACAGGTCGCCCTGCAGGAGCGGCAAGAGGTCATAACCGAGGGCGGCCAGCGTGCCTGCCAGGACGATGAACCAGAACCGCCGGCTGGTGGGCGCGTGGCGCCGTGGCGCCGGTCTTTCTTCACCATTGTGCTGCTGCATGGGGTCTCCTTGTGGCAAGCGGCCAGTGTAACGTCGTGGCGGCGGCGTTGCGGGTAGACTGGCAACTGGATAGACACCGGAGCACCGCCTTGGCCACCTCGTTGCGCAGATACACCGAGCTTCCCTACCTGATCGACTACCTGCAGACGGGCGAACTGGCGCTGCTCAACCCGAAGGCGTGGGACGACCGCAACGACTCGTTCTACATCGAGGAATACGCGCGCGCCAAGCGCCTGCAGGGCATTTATGCGCTGTGCATGGCCGAGGCCTCCGAGACCTATCACCACTGGCGCGTGTTCTCGCACGGCAGCGGCGGGGTCTGCGTCGAGTTCGACAAGGAAAAGCTGGTGGCGCAGGTGCGCGGCGTGCCCGACCTGCGGGCCGAGACAGTGCAGTACCGCACCATCAAGTCGCTGCGCGAGCAGCCGCCGGCCGAGGCCGACCTGCCGTTCCTCAAGCGTCATGCCTTCCGCGACGAAAAGGAGTTCCGCCTGTTCGTCTGCCGCAGGACCCGCGATACCCCGGTGCTGCGCATCCCGGTGGCGCCGGCGACCATCAAGCGCGTCACGCTCAGCCCGTGGCTGCCGGCCACGGTGTGCGATCAGGTCAAGAAGGTGCTCAAGTCGATCAAGGGCTGCGAAAAGCTGCGTGTGTTCCGTTCGACCCTGGTCGAGAACGAGGATTGGAAGAAATTCGCCAGCGCGGGCCGCAAGGCGCTGCCATGACAGACCCGCGCTAGCCGGACGCGCGTTTTCTCATGCCGGCCGGCTGGGCGGTGCAGGCCAGCACTTGACCGGGCCTTCGTGCACCAGCGATTGATGCACGCCGAAGCCGGCCATCACCCCCGAGGCGCTGGCCAGCGTGGCATTGCCCATCGCCATGCTCGCATCGCCCGCCGCATGGACGCCGGGCACCGTGGTCTGCTTGAAATCATCCACCCGCAGGTAGGGTCCCAGCGGTCCCTCGTCGAAGGCGCAGCCCAGTTGCATGGCCAGCGGGCTGGCCATGTGCACGCGGCTGGCGACGAACAGCGCATTGACCAGCAGGCGGCGGCCATCGGCCAGTTGCACCGCGTCGATGCGCGGCGCCGGGCCCAGCAACTGTGTCACCGGGGTGCGCTCGATGCGCACGCCGCGGGCGGCCAGTAGCGCGGCCTGTTCGGCATCCGGCTCGAACTGCCCCTGCGTGAAATAGGTGGTCGGCCCCCAATCGGGCAGCAACGCCGCCTGGTGCGAAGACATGGGATGGGCGGCCAGCACGCCGAGCGGCTGGTCGGCCACTTCATAGCCGTGGCAATAGGGGCAATGCAGCACCGAACGGCCCCAGCGTTCGGCGAGGCCGGGCAGGGCGGGCAGTTCGTCGCGCACGCCGATGGCCAGGATCAGGCGGGCGCCGCGCAGTTCGCGGCCGTCTTCCAGGGTGATACGGAAGCGTCCCGATTCGCCGCAGGCGCTGGCGGCGGTGCCGTCGATGCAATCCACCGTGCGGTAGGCGGCCAACTGGGCGCGGCCCACGGCTACGATCCCGGCCGGCGTATTGCCGTCCTGGCCCAGGAAACCATGCGAATGGGCCGCGAATCGGTTGCGCGGCTGGCCGGCGTCAACCAGTGCGATGCGGCGTCGGGCACGGGCCAGTTGCATGGCGGCCGACAGGCCGGCGAAGCTGCCGCCGATGATGATGGCGTCGTAGCAGAGGGGCGGTTTTGCGGGCGACATGACTTTCTCGATACTTTAAAAGTTGCATGATACGGCGGGCGGCGACAGTCATGCAACTTATAATGTTTCAAACCATGAATCAGGAGTCTTTCCATGCGCAGCGATAACCGTCTGTCCCGCATGCTGCATGTGCTGCTGCACATGGCGGAGCAGGATGCGCCGCTGACCTCCGAGACCATCGGCAAGATGCTCAACACCAATCCCGTGGTGGTGCGGCGCATGATGTCCGGCCTGCGCGACCGCGGTTACGTGCAATCGGAGAAGGGCCACGGGGGCGGCTGGGTGCTGACGCGCCCGTTGTCCGGGCTGACCTTGCTGGATGTCTACCAGGCGCTGGGCGAGCCGCCGATCTTCGCGCTCGGGCTGGACCAGAGCGAACCGAAATGTCTGGTGGAGCAGGCCGTCAACGCCGGGCTCGAGGGCGCGATGGCCGAATCTCGCCGCCTGCTGCTGGAACGCTTCGCGACGATCCGCATGGACCAGCTGGCGCAGGACTTCCATCGACGGCTCAAGCGGCATCCGCACTGCGGCGAACGCTAGGGCGCCCGCCGCCGGTGTATCCTCGCAAGCGTGCCGCGCCCGCATCCCGGGCCGCCGGCCCGCGCAAGAGAACATGGACGGCGCTCACCCGCGCCAGTCCGGCACTGCCCGACCAGGAGACATCGACATGCTTTTGACCGAAGAACAACTCAGCGTCCAGGACATGGCGCGCCGTTTTGCGCAGGAACGCCTGGCGCCGAATTCGGAGCGCTGGGACCGCGAACACCACTATCCGGCCGATGCCATCCGCGAAATGGCCGAGCTGGGCTTTTTCGGCATGCTGGTGCCGGAGGAATGGGACGGCAACGCCAGCGGCTACCTGTCGTACGCCGTGGCGCTCGAAGAGATCGCGGCCGGCAACGGCGCCTGCTCGACCATCATGAGCGTGCACAACTCGGTCGCCTGCATGCCGATCCTGAAGTACGGCACCGACGCGCAGAAAGACCAGTTCCTGCGGCCGCTCGCCAGCGGTGCGTCCATCGGCGGCTTCGCGCTGACCGAACCGCAGGCTGGTTCCGACGCCAGCAGCCTGCGCACCCGCGCGGTGCGCGATGGCGACCACTACGTGCTCAACGGCGCCAAGCAGTTCATCACCTCGGGCCGCACCGGGCAGTTGGTGATCGTGTTCGCGGTGACCGACCCGCAGGCCGGCAAGCGCGGCATCTCGGCCTTCATCGTGCCGACCGACACGCCGGGCTATCAGGTGGTGCGGGTCGAAGACAAGCTCGGCCAGCATCTGTCGGATACCTGCCAGATCGCCTTCGAGGACATGCGTATTCCCGCCGCGTGGCGGCTGGGCGAGGAGGGCGAGGGTTACAGGATCGCGCTGTCGAACCTGGAGGGCGGGCGCATCGGCATCGCCGCCCAATCGGTCGGCATGGCGCGCGCGGCGTTCGAGTGCGCGCGCGACTATGCGCGCGACCGCCAGGCTTTCGGCAAACCGATCATGGAGCACCAGGCGGTGTCGTTCCGGCTGGCGGACATGGCCACGCAGATCCACGCGGCGCGCCAGATGGTGCTGCACGCGGCCGCGTTGCGCGAGGCCGGCCGGCCGGCGCTGACCGAGGCCTCGATGGCCAAGCTGTTCGCTTCAGAAATGGCCGAGAAGGTCTGCTCGGCCGCCATCCAGACGCTGGGCGGCTATGGCTACCTGGCCGACTTCCCGGTCGAACGCATCTATCGCGATGTGCGCGTGTGCCAGATCTACGAAGGCACCAGCGATATCCAGCGGTTGGTGATCGCGCGCGCGCTGTAAGCGGAGGCGCCGTTTGGCGGCCGCCCGCGCCGGCGGCGCTCCGGACGTGGCGGGCAGGGCAGAACGCCGCGCCCGCCGGGTCTCAGTCCAGCAGGGCCTGCACCGCGGCCTGCGCCGGCGCCGCCAGTGGCTGCTCGCGTTGCAGCCGCGCGATCTTTTCCTCGAACTCGCCGGCTACGTCGGGCCGTACCGTCTTCATGGCGCGCACCGTCTGCGCCAGCAGCAGGCGCGCGTTGACGCTGTGCGGAAAATCCAGGCACTGGCGCAGGTTGCCGTCCAGGATCTCGCGTTCGCCATTGAGCTGCCCGGGCTGGTCCGGGTTGGCGCCGTTGCAGCGCACCGCCAGCAACTGTTCCAGGCGCAGCAGGTAATACGGGAAGGCCGCGCCGTCCGGGACCGTATAGTGGGCCGGGGCCGTCAACGGCGGCCGCGCGGTGACGCGGCCTGCCAGCGCCACCAGCTCCTCGGTCAGGCGCTGAATCGCGGCGGTCGGGTCGGCCATCGGGAATTCGGCCGACAGGGCGCCGACGCACTCGGCGTCTTCGGTGCGCACCATGCGCACCTCGGCGCGCCACGGCTCGGCGGTGGTGACCAGGTGCGAGATCACTACGAAATCGCTTTGCGCCTCGCATTGCTGCGCGTAGCCGACGGCATCGGTGTCGTCCCAGGCCGCGCCGCTCAACAGGAAGCCGGGATGGGGTTCGGTCAGCCACGGCACCAGCGTCTGCGTGCGCAGGCCGCAGCGCAGCGCCAACTGCTCGTTGAAGTACAGCGGCAGCGCGCGGCTCAGGCGGCCGGTGGCGTCGGCCAGTTGCCGCTCGGCGCGCTCGGGCGCCGCGCCGATCTCGGCCGAGCCGCCCAGGAACGACACCAGTGGACGGTCGGGCGTCACCGGTGTGAACAGCGCCGCCGCGGGCGACTCGGGCGTCAGCCACACCGGGCCGCGACCCAGCAGCATCGCCAGCCGCATCTGCGCCGGTTCGGCCGCGCCGTCGCCCAGCGCGGCGCGCGCCAGTTCGGTGTCCCAATAGGCCAGGTTGTCCTTCCAGTCGGGGCGCTGCTGCGCGTAGAGCTGGTCGAGGATGGCGCGGGCCTGGTCGGGCCGGCCCAGTTCGACGTAGGTGCGGATCAGGTTGTTGCCGACCTGGATGCCGTGCACGGCGGCATCGAAGCGCGGCCCGGCGAGCTGCACGATCGGCTCGATCGCGCCGGCGTTGCCCAGATCGCCGCTCATCTGCGCCAGCAGGTCGGCGGGCGCGGGCGTGCCGGCGCGCGTCAGCGCTTGTTGGTACATGGCGAGCGCGCCGGACAGGTTGTGCGCGCCCAGTTCGCCGTGCGCCAGCCACAGCTGGGCGCGCCAGCTGCCGGGCAGCGCGGCGACCTTGCGCATGGCGGCCACGCCGGCCGCATCGCCGCCGTGCTCGCGGTGGATGGCCTCGTACCAGCCCAGGCCGTTGTCCTGGTTCGGGTCCAGCTCCAGCGCGCGCCACAGCGTTTCCAGGGCGGCGGCCTCATCGCCGCGCTCGTCCTGGATCTTGGCCAGGTTGGTCAGGACGACACCGGTTGCGCCATGTTGGCCGATGAAGTCGCGCAGGGCACGCTCGGCCTGGTCCAGGCGGCCGGTTTTCATGTGGACGATGGCCTGCAGCACCACGCCGCGCTCGACGCCGGGCTGCAGTTCGACCAGACGGTCGGCGGGCTTGAGCATTTCATCGATGAAGCCGTCGCCAAGCGACTGGATGATCAGGCCGGCCAGGGAATCGGCGTCATCCCAGTGGCGCTCGATGGCGCCGGCCAGCACGTTGTCGCGCCATTGGTCGCGCGGCACGAAGATCTCGCGGCCGTAGGCGTCGTAGGCGCGGATCATGCCGGCCTGTTCGTCCGGTCCGGCAACCGGCGCGGCGTCAGTCGCGGGCGAGGCGCCGTCAGCGGCGGGGGCGGCTTGCTTGCCAGGCTGTTTCTTCAGGAAGCTCATGGGATGTCGTTTCCAGGGTTCAGGCGCCAAGCGCGCGGGCGCGGCATTCGCGGCGGCTGGGATCGGCGCGGGCGTCCGGCCCGGCGCCGGCGGTCAGGGTTTCAGGTCGCGCAGCAGCTTGGCCAGTTCCGGCGCCGTCATCAGCGACACGCCCTGGGCGCGGGCGTACTGCAGTGCGTTGTCGGATACCTCGCCCAGGGCGATATAAATGGCTTCGCGCGCGCCGCGCTTTTCGCGCGCGGTCTGCAGTTCGCGCAGGGGCTCGACGCCGACGCGTGCGGCCTTCCAGCGCTTGGCGCCGACCATCGCGACGTGGCCGTCCTTGGTCAGGGCGAAATCGGCGCCGGGTCCTTGCAGCCGTTCGACCTCGCAGCCGTCGCGGCGAAAGCCGGCTTCGACCGTGGCGGCGAATTGCTGCCAAGACATAGCCGCGGCGGCTTGCGCCACGGCCTCGACGCGGGCGCCCGAGGGCGCGCGCAGTTGCTTGTAAGCCGCCATGATGGCGATCACCGCGAACGGCACCGCCGCGAACACGCCCATGGCCGCGTACTCCAGCGGCAGGACGGCGAAACCGCCCGCCGACAGCAGCAGCGCCACGCCGGCGCTCATCCACCAGGGCGAGCGCAGCAGCACCGCGAAGATGGAATTCTGCGACATCTTGAACTTCATGATGCGCGCACCACGATACGCGTGTCGCCGCAGGTGACGATCTGGCCGGGCCGGATCTTGGCGGTCTTGCGATGTTCAACCACGCCGCCCACGCTCACGTGGCCGGCGGCCACCAGCATCTTGCCGGCGCCGCCGCTGTCGCAGACGCCGGTGGCCTTGAGCAGCTGGTTGACTTCAATAAAGGGGCTGCCTTCGGCAAGCGTGAATTCGATGATGGGCATGGAAAGAACGGCTGTTGAAAGAAAGGCGGGCGGCGCTCAGCCCTGGCCATCCGGCACATTGCCGCCGGCGGGGGGCACGGGCGGGCCGGGCGGCGCGTCGGCCGGCGCCACCGGACGGCCATTGGGGGCTTCGGCGCGCGCCATCCAGGCAATCAGCGACGAGCGCATGGCTTCCTCGACCGACATCTGGATCGGCTGCACCCATTCCTGCGGCACGAACACGGTGTACCCCCCGATCATATAGCCCATCGGCAGATAGACGGCGACCCGGTCGCCCTGGGAGAAACCTTCCGGCAGGCCTTCCAGGCTGCGGCGCGTCACCAGGCCGACCAGCTCCAACTGCTGGCCCGGGATGCGCAGGATCACCACCTGCTGGGCGGTGGCCTTGGAGCTGGGCGAGAAGTAGTCGGCGAAGCTCTTGAGCGACGAATAGATGCTCTTGACCACCGGCAGGTTGGTGAAGGGCATTTCCAGCAGCGTCATGACGCGCTTGACGCGCTCCTTGGACACCAGGTAGCCGATCGCCAGGATGCCCAGGATGCCCAGCAGCAATCCCAGGCCCGGGAAGTAGAAGCCGCCGATGAAGGGGCGCAGGAAGGTCAGCGCCACTGCCTCGGTCCAGGCCAGGAAGATGTACAGCAGGTAGATCGTCAGCGCCAGCGGCAGGACGGTGATCAGTCCACGGAAAAAGTACTTGTAGAGACGGGTCATAGTCGTAAAGCCAGGAAATCGGGGTCGGGCTCGGCGCGTCGCGCGAACCGGAAGGGCCGCCAGCATAGCAGCAGGCGGCGCAAGGTCCGGTAACAAGACGCGGGAATTGCTACCGGTCGACGGGCAGGTACAGGGTCTCCTTGATTTCCTCCATCACCACATAGCTGCGTGATTCGGCCGACGCGGGCAGGCGCTTGAGGATCTCGCCCAGAAGACGGCGGTACTCGTTCATCTCGGTCAGGCGGGCCTTGACCAGGTAATCGAAATCGCCCGACACCAGGTGGCATTCCATGACTTCGGGCACATACAGCAGCTCTTTCTTGACCTTGTCGAACACGTCGCCCGACTTGGCAGAGAGCTTGATCTCCAGGAACACCAGCAGGTTCTTGCCGAGCGCCGCCGGATTGACGCGCGCATGGTAACCGGAGATCACACCCTCGCGCTCCATGCGCTTGATGCGGTCCGAGCAGGGGGTGGCCGACAGGCTCACCCGCTCGGCCAGTTCCGTCACGGAAATACGGCCTTCGCGCTGCAGGATATCCAGGATTTTGAGGTCGATACGGTCGAGGTCGCGCATTTCACTTTTGGCGGTCGAAAAAGGAGGTCTGTCCGGGAAAAAGCACTGCCGAATGAAAATAATCAGTGTTTTTCACTGCGATCAGGCTCTTAGACTACCGAAATTCCCGACCAAATCCAAACTTCGGAAAGAATCATGCACGTCATCGTCCTCGGCAGCGGCGTCATCGGCACCACCACCGCCTATTACCTGGCCCGTCAGGGCGCCAAAGTGACGGTGCTGGAGCGCCAGCCCGGCTCCGCCCTGGAGACCAGCTATGCCAATGCCGGCCAGGTCTCGCCGGGCTATTCCACGCCATGGGCCGCGCCTGGCATTCCGCTCAAGGCCATCAAGTGGCTGTTCAAGAAGCACGCGCCGTTGGCGATCCGCCTGGATGGCAGCCTGTATCAGCTGAAATGGATGGCGGCGATGCTGGCCAACTGTTCGGCCGAGCGCTACGCGGTCAACAAGGAACGCATGCTGCGCCTGGCTGAATATAGCCGCGACTGCCTGCGCGAACTGCGCGCCGACACCGGTATCCATTATGAAGAGCGCGCCCGCGGCACGCTGCAACTGTTCCGCACCGAGGCGCAGATGGAAGCCGCGCGCCGCGATATCGCGGTGCTGGAAGAAGTGGGCGTGCCCTACGAACTGCTGGACCGCAACCGCCTGGTGACCGCCGAACCGGCCTTGGCGCGTTCGCTGCACAAGCTGGCCGGCGGCCTGCGCCTGCCCAACGACGAGACCGGCGACTGCCGCCTGTTCACCACCCGCCTGGCCGAAATGGCCGCGGCGCTGGGCGTGGAGTTCCGCTACAACCAGTCGGTGAGCGGCCTGAACACCGCCGGCGGCCAGGTCACTGGCGTGCGCGTTGGCCACGACGTCCTGACGGCCGACCGCTACGTCGCCGCCTTCGGCAGCTACACCCGCGACTTTCTGGCGCCGCTCGGCCTGGAACTGCCGGTGTATCCGGTCAAGGGCTACTCGCTGACCATCCCCATGAAGGACGACGCCGCCGCGCCGGTCTCGACCATCCTGGACGAGACCTACAAGATCGCCGTCACCCGCTTCGACGACCGTATCCGCGTCGGCGGCATGGCCGAGTTGTCGGGCTTCGACCTGCGCCTGAAGGACGCCCGCCGCAAAACCCTGGAACTGGTGGTCGACGACCTGTTCCCGGGCAGCGGCGACGTGGCCCGCGCCGAGTTCTGGACCGGCCTGCGCCCCATGACGCCGGACAGCACGCCCGTGGTCGGCCCGACCCGCTATGGCAACCTGTTCCTGAATACGGGGCACGGCACGCTGGGTTGGACCATGGCCTGCGGCTCGGGCAAGCTAGTGGCCGACCAGGTGCTGGGCCAGCGTCCGCAGATCCGCACCGACGGCCTGGCGCTGTCGCGCTACGACCGCCACGCGTCGGCTGAACGGCCGTTGGTGCTGGGCGGCAAGGGCGCCTGATCCGCGGTCGATCCCTCCCATCCATTTTTCCCCCGGCGCCGGCCATAAGCCGGCGTCCCGACGGCCCGGCCGGCACACAATGCCCGCCGGGCCGTTGTTCCGTGCGAATCCGGGCGGATGTTTCTGCGACAGCGCCACGCGTGCGGATGTCCCTGGCGGCCGGCCTGGGCCTCTACAATCCCGGCATGACCCATTTCCTGCATACCGCCGATTGGCAGATCGGCCGTCAGTACGGCCAGTTCGACACCGATGACGCCGCCTTGCTGGCCGAGGCCCGCATCGATGTCGTCACGCGCATCGCCGCGCTGGCCGCCGAGCGCCAGGTCGACGCGGTGCTGGTGGCTGGCGACGTGTTCGACACCCAGGCCGTGTCCGACCGCACCATCCGCCGCCTGTTCGCCGCGCTGGCCGGCTACACCGGCCCCTGGGTCATGATCGCCGGCAACCACGACGCGGCGCTGGCCGACAGCGTCTGGAGCCGCGCCGCGCAACTGGGCTGCATTCCGCCCAATGTGCAGGTGCCGTTGCGTGCGGGCGTGGTCGACCTGGCGCCGCAGAACCTCGCGGTGCTGGCCGCGCCGCTCACGCAGCGCCATACCTACGACGACGTCACCCAGGCCTTCGACGCCATGGAATCCCAGGCCGGCCGTGTCCGCGTCGGCCTGGCCCACGGCAGCGTGGCCGGACGCCTGCCCGACACGATCGACGCCACCAACCCGATCGCGCCCGACCGCGCCGCCCGCGCGCGGCTCGACTACCTGGCGCTGGGCGACTGGCACGGTTGCCTGTCCATCGACGAACGCACCTGGTACGCCGGCACGCCCGAGCAGGACCGCTTCCGCGGCAACGAACCCGGCTATGCGCTGGACGTGCGCATCGCCGCGCCCGGCGCCGCGCCGCAGGTCGAACGCGTGGCCACCGGCAGGTACCGCTGGTCGGCCTGGACCGAAACCCTGAGCCTGCCGACCGACGCCCAGGCGCTGGCCGAACGCCTGGCGGCGCTGCGGGCCGATGACGTGCTGCGGCTGGAATTGCAGGGCCACGTCAACGTGCCGACCTGGGAGGCGCTGCAACGCGCCGTCGCTCAGGCCGCCGCGCAGGCCAGGGCCGTGCTGGCCGATTTTTCCGGCCTGTTGCTCGAACCCGACGAGGCCGATCTGGCGCAACTGGGGGCCGCCAGCGGTTATGTCGGCGAAGTGGCCGCGCAGTTGCGGGCCATGCAGGCCGATCCCGATCAGGCGGCGGTGGCTGGCGAAGCGTTGCGGCTGCTGCTGCGGTTCCAGCGCGAGGGCACGGCCGCGGGAGGCGCGCAATGAAGCTCACGCGCATCGCCCTGGAAGAATTCCGCAAGTTCCGCCAACCGCTGGTGCTGGATGGCCTGCAGGATGGCCTGAACCTGTTCGTCGGCCCCAACGAAGCCGGCAAGAGCACCGTGGCCGCGGCCATCCGCGCCGCGTTCCTGGAGCGCTACAGCACCCGCACCGTGTCCGACCTGGCCCCTCGGGGCGAGAGCGGCGCGCGGCCCGGCGTCGAGCTGGCGTTCAGCCATGACGGCCATGATTACCAGCTGAAGAAATACTTCCTGTCGCGGGCCCGCTGCGAGCTGCTGGTCGACGGCGGCGCGCAGCGCCTTGAAGGCGAGGAAGCCGAGAACACGCTGGCCGCGCTGCTCGGTTTCGAACTGGCCACGCGTGGCCAGAGCAAGCCCGACCTGGCCGGCGTGCCGGGCCTGCTGTGGATCCAGCAGGGCGAGGGCCAGAACCTGCAAACCGCCGCCGGCCATGCCGGCAGCCATCTGCGCGAAGCCCTGACGCAATTGTCGGGCGAGCTGGCCTCCGGCGACGGCGACCGGCTGTACGAGCGCGTGGCCGCAGAACGCGCCACCTTGCTGGACGCGCGCAATGGCCGTCCCAAGGGCATCTACAAAGACGCGGAGGACGCGCTCGCCGCCGCCCAGGCCGAGCGTGACAGTTGCGCCCAGGCCAAGGCCCAGCTCGATGCCGACGTCGACCGGCTGGCGGCGCTGCGCGCCGAGCATGCGCGCGCCGAGGCCGGCCAGCCGTGGAAGGACTTCGAGGCCCGCGCCGCCGAGGCGCGCGCCCGGCTGGCCGCCGTGGCCAAGGAACGCGAGGCGTTCGAAGGGCTGCAACGCGAACAACGCCAGGCGGCGCAGACGCTCGCGGTGCTGCAGGAACAGGTGCGCCGCGACCAGCAGGATGAAGCCGAATTCCAGGCTCTGGCGGCGCAGGCCCGGGCTGCGCGCGCGGCGGTCCATGAGGCGCAGGCGCCGTTGGCCCGTGCCCGCAAGCTGCGCGACACGCACGCCGCCGCCGCCGAAGCGGCGCGCCAGCGGGTCGCGGCCGTACAGGCCGTGGCCGACCGCCGCGACCTCGAACACCAGCTCGAGCAATTGGCGCGCGACATCGAACGCCTGGATGGCGCGCTCGAGGAAGCCACCCGCCTGATCGAGCAGGGCTCGACCTTGAAGGCCGAATCCGTGCGCATCGAGATCGCCGACGCCGACATCCAGGCCTTGCGCAAGAGCGAACGCGCATTGGGCGACTTGCAATTGCGCCAGCAGGCCATCGCCACGCGCCTGTCATACGCGCTGGAAGCAGGCCGCGAGGCGCGGCTGGACGGCGCTGCGCTGGCCGGCAGCGGCGAGTTGCTGCTGACCGCCGCGGCCGAACTGGAGCTGCCCGGACTGGGCCGCCTGCGCATCGAGCCGGGTGGCCAGGACCTGCCGGCACTCAAGCGCGAGCTGGCCGAGATGCAGGCGGCCAGCGCCGCCTTGCTGTCGCGCCTGGGCGTGGCCCACGCGGCCGAGGCCGAGGAACGCCATGCGCGCGGCATCGCCTTGCAGCGCGAGCTGGAAGCCATGCGCAAGACACTGGCGATCCACGCGCCCAAGGGCGTGGACGCATTGCGCGCCCAGCGCAATGAGGCCCAGGCACGGCGCACGCAGCTGGCCGACAGGCTGGCGCTGCTGCCGCCGGCGGCGGCTGCAGGTGACGCCGATGCGCCCGCCGCGCGCCAGGCGCTGCGCGATGCGGAAGCCAGCGCGGCGCAAGCCGAGCAGGCGCTGGCGGCGGCCCAGCGCGCCTTGGATGCCGACAGCGCCCGCGCCCAACTGCTGGAGACCCAGGCCGGCGCGCGCGGCGCCGAACTGCAGTCGCCCGAGCGCGCGGCGCAGCGCCAGGCCCGCGCCGGCCGGCTGGCCGAAGCGCGCAATGGCCATGACCTGCTCGAACAACGTCTGCGTCAGGCGCAAGCCGCTTTGGAGGCGCTGCGCCCGGAATTGCTGGAACAGGACGCGCAGCGCTACGAGAAATCCGCCGCGATCGAACGCGACGCGCAGCACAAACGCCATAGCGAGATCCAGCAACTGCTGGGCAAGCTGGAACAGGCCGGTGCGCAAGGCCTGGGTGAGCGCCTGTCCGAAGCCGAGGCCGCCTGCGAACGCCTGCAGCGCCGCCGCGACGAATTCCAGCGCCGCGCGCAGGCGCTGGATCTGCTGTCGACCCTGCTGGCGAGCAAGCGCGATGCCGCCACCCAACGCTTGCAGGCGCCACTGGCGCGCCGCCTGGGTCACTACCTGGCGCTGCTGTTCCCCGATTCCGCGCTGCGCCTGGACGAGGCCTTGCTGCCTGCGGCCTTGCAACGCGCGGGCGGCGAGGACCCGCTGGACGCGCTCAGCTTCGGCACGCGTGAGCAATTGGGCATCCTGGCGCGCTTTGCCTATGCCGACCTGCTGCGCGAGGCCGGACGGCCGACGCTGTTGTTGCTGGACGATGCGCTGGTGCACACCGACGATGGCCGCCGCGACCTGATGAAGCGCGCGTTGTTCGATGCCGCCACGCGCCACCAGATCCTGATGTTCACTTGCCATGGCGAAGCCTGGCGCGACCTGGGCGTCGAACAGCGCCGCATCGGCGGTTGACGCATCGGCGCCAAGCCCAAGCCCGGTGCGGACCAGTGCCGGCGAGCGCGTGGGCGGCGGCGTGTGCGGGCGCCGGTCAGCTTGACGCCGCTTTCCGGCGTCGGTAGCCTATGCGGGTTCCTCTCCGAACCTGACGCCTTCCACATGCCCAACTTCACGCCCTCCGCCGAATCTGCCTTGGCTGCCCGCGCAGCCGGCGCCGGCCTGCGCGCGTGCCTGCGGCATGGCGTGCAGTCTCCCGTGGTTTCTCCTGTCGTCTCGACGGTCGTGTCGCCGCCGGCCGCGCCGCCGTGCGATGTCGTCGTCGGTGTCGCGGGCGCCTATCCGCCCGTGGCCGCCGTCGCCGGCTGACCGCCGCACACTTCCCGCTCCCGCTTTACCGCCTGGATCCGCTGCGCTGATGCGCCGACGCGTTCGCGTCCGCCCGCCGCGAGTCCTGGCCTGATTCGTCCGCGCATCGCAAGGCGCGCGGCGCCGCGGGAGCCTGTTCCATACCCGACAGGTAGAAATTCTCATGTCTTCAAATCGCAATGCGTGGGCCGCCTACGGCTCCACCACGTTGTTCGTGCTGCTGTGGAGCGGCGGCGCGATCTTCGCCAAATGGGGCCTGGCGCATGCCTCGGCCTTTGGCTTCCTGCTGCTGCGCTTCGTCCTGGCCCTGGCTGTCCTGCTGCTGATCTGCGCGGGGCGGCGGCGCTGGCTGCCGGCGCCGGGCACGCGCGGCATCGTCGCGCTGACCGGGCTGCTGTTGATCGGCAGCTATTCCATCTGCTATCTGCTGGCGCTGGACCACGGCATCACGCCGGGCGTGCTGGCCACGCTGCTGGGCGCGCAACCCATCCTGACCCTGGCGCTGCTGGAGCGCCGCTTTGCGCCGCGACGGCTGGCGGGCCTGCTGCTGTGCCTGGGCGGATTGGGCATGGTGATGTTCCAGAGCATCGGCATGGCGCGTTTCTCGCTGGTCGGCATGGCCTTCGCTTTCGCGGCGCTGCTCAGCATGACGGCCGGCGCCATCCTGCAAAAGCGCGTGCGCCAGGCGCCCATGGACGTCATGCCGCTGCAGTACGTGGTGAGCCTGGCGCTGTGCCTGCTGTTCGCGCCGTTCCAGCCGCTGCGCGCGGATTGGAGCCCGGGCTTCATTCTGCCGCTGCTGTGGATGGGCCTGGTGATTTCGGTTGGCGCGACACTGCTGTTCTACCGCATGATCCAGTCCGGCAACCTGGTCAACGTCACCAGCCTGTTCTACCTGGTGCCGGCCGGCACCGCGGCGCTGGATTACCTGGTGCTGGGCAACCGGCTGTCGCTGCTGAGCCTGGGCGGCATGGCGGGAATTCTGCTGGGGTTGATGCTGGCGCTGCGCGCGCCGGCGGCGGTGCGCTCGGGCGGTTGACCGGGAGGGGCGTCGCGTGGGGCGGGAGTCTCTCCGCGCCGTGCACGTGGGGTGCCGCGTTGCGCATGGGCATCGCGGCGGCGCCAGCCGCGCCACGCGGGTGTCCACGCGTGGCCTGTCGTTTCGTCCGTGCTACGCGTGCGCGGCTTCTTCCTGGCCGGCCCAGTGTCCGCTGACCAGTTGCAGCGGCCGTTCGCGGGCCTGGACGCGGGCGCAGACCGCCCAGGCGTCCAGGCGCACGTTCAGGCCGGCGTAGACGCCATGGCCGTCGCCGGCCTCGATTCGGCCGTCGGCCTGCACGCCTTCGCCGGCGCGGATCGCGCCGTCGGCGCGGATGTCTTCGCCGGCGATCAACCCCCAGCCGGCGGCCAGGTGGCCGCCGCAGGCGATCGTGGCACCGGCCTGGATGCCGCAGGCGGCGTTGATGTCCTTGGCGGCCTGGACGTTGCCGCCGGCTTTGATTCCTTGGCCGCACTTGAGGCCGCCTTGCACCTGCACGTCCTGGCCGGCCCGCAGGTGACCGGTCACGGCCAGGTCCTGACCGGCGCAGATGTCCCACTTGGCGCGCACGTTGCCGCGGCAATCCAGCATCGTGGCGACCTCGATGCCCCATTCGGCGGCAATGTCGCCGCCCGCGCGCAGGTCGCCGGCGCTGGCGATATTGGCGCCGGCGGCGATGTTCTCTCCGGCGACGATCGACTCGCCGGCGCGGATGCCGCCGCCGGTGACGATGCTGCGTCCGGCGCGCACCACGCTGTCGACGTTGATGCCCATGCGCACTTCGAGCGTGCCGGCGAAGACGATGGCGTGGGCATCCAGCGTGTCCAGCTTCAACACCGCATCGGTAGGGCCGAACTGGTCCAGCAGCCAGCAAGCGTCACCGACGCGCCCGTCGGCCACCAGGGCATCGAGGACTGCCTGGTAGTCCCCCTGGCCGTTGTGGTCGCGCAGGAACCATTTGTAGCCGCCCGCGCAGGGGTTCTTGGCTTTGACGAATTTCTTGGTGAGTTGCATGGCGTTCGGTGGCAATCGAGGCGTGGCGCCGCCCGCCGGGCTGGGCCGGCGCGCGGACGAAACAGGGAGCAAAGACCGCCTGGCCATGAAGCGAGGCGGCGGTGCCGGCCGGGCGCCAGACCGTGCGGTACGTCATCGGGACGTACGGACGTGCGGGCGGCCGGCGGCGGGCCGGGGAGGGCGAGACGGAAGGGAGAGGGAGCGGGCGCTTAGCCGGGCTTGGAACGCGCGTAGGCGCGGCGCGCGGCGACTTCCTGCGAGCTCAACAGGGTCGAGCGCAGGGCGCAAAGGACGCAGGCGGCGTCGGCGGGAGGAGAAAAACGGGTTCGCACGGCCGAGATGGTATCAGAGCGCGGCCGGCGCCGGCGACCCTTGCGGCGCCGGGGCGGCCCTGAATGGTCCGAGTTTTATGCGCCGGGGCCGTTGAACGGGCCGCCGGCCGGCGGCGGCCGGCAACGACGGCCACCGCCCCGCAGCGCGCGGATCAGTTGGTCGACTGGATATGGCGTTCCTTGGCGATGCGCTGGCGCAGTTCCAGTTCACGCTTGATCTGCGCGGCGTACTCGGCCGGCGTGTTGCCGTCGATCAGTGAACCGCCGTCGGCCAGGCGCTGGACGATCTTCGGATCCTTCAGCGCCTTGACGGCGGCGTCGTGGACGCGGTCGATCACGGCCTGCGGCGTGCCCGCGGGGGCCACCAGGCCGTACCAGGCCATGTTGTCCATTTCCGGCAGGCCGCCTTCGGCGAAGGTGGGCACGTCGGGCAGGGCGGGCAGGCGCTTGGGCGCGGCCACGGCCATGGCGCGCAGCTTGCCGGCCTGGATGTGGGGCATGGACGAGGGCAGATTGTCGAACTGGGCGTTGACCTGGCCGGCGATCACGTCGTTGAGCGCGGGACCCGAGCCGCGGTAGGGCACATGCACCATATCCGTCTTGGTCAGCGATTTGAACAGTTCGCCGTCCAGGTGGCCGATGCCGCCGGCGCCCGACGAGGCATAGCTGTACTTGCCGGGATTGGCCTTGAGCAGGGCGATGAACTCGGCCAGCGACTTGGCCGGCACCGCCGGATTCACCGTCAGCACATTGGGCACGTTCACCAGATTGGTGATGGGCGCGAAGTCCTTGATCGGGTTGTACGGATTCTTGGGATTGGTGGCCGGGTTGGTGGCCATGGTGCTGACCGTGGCCACGCCCAGGGTGTAGCCGTCCGGCGTGGCGCGCACCAGCGCATCCGCGCCGATCGAGCCGCCGCCGCCGCCGCGGTTTTCCACCACCACGGGCTGGCCGAGTTCACGGCCCAGGCCTTCGGCCACGATGCGCGCGACGATGTCGGTGGTGCCGCCGGCCGCAAATGGCACGATCAGTCGGATGGGCTTGTTGGGGTAGGCGTCGGCGGCATGCGCGGTGCCGCTGAGGCAAAGGCCGGCGAGGGCGGTGGCCAGGATGGCCTTGGCTTGGGATAGCACGGTCAAGAGTCTTCTCCATATTATTGAATCCGAGCCGGCCGGCTTCGTTGGCCGGCGTCGGCGAAGCGCGCCCGGCTCGGGTTCTGGCCAGGCCGACGCTTCGTGGGCGCCATTGCACACAGTTACAGATCGCGGGTCAATCGGGATTCCCCCTGGCCGGCATGGGGGTATTTGCGCGCGGCAAGAAGGCGCCCGGATCGCCGACGTTGTTGCAAAAAAACGCATGCTGACAATAACTTGAATCGATGTCCGGGCATCTCGCCTGCGTAACGATTGCGCATCGAACATGCCGTCATCGCCTCGGTACATGCATAAATTTCTGCATAACTTACAAGAATCTGATATTTTTCGGATGAGATTCCTGGCCGGTCCTGCAAGAAAGTTATTGCGCTTGTTTCTGTCTGCGCCGTTCAATGGGGCGTTGGTCGATGTCCCCGCGGGGCAACGTGTAGTGCTGCGACGCACCGGGCCAGGGTTCCGTCCGTTTTTCAATCCCCGGTCCGTTTCGTCTCTCGCTGCCGCGCTGGCGTGAGGGGCCCGGACACTCTCGGAACGCCATGTCGCTGATACTGATCCTCGCTCTGCCGTTTGCCGGCAGCCTGTGCGCCGCGCTGTTGCCGTCCAACGCCCGCAATGCCGAGGCCTGGTTGGCGGGCATCATCGCGCTGGTCTGCGTGGTGCTGGTGGCGAGCCTCTACCCCGAGGTCGCAAACGGCGGGGTGATCCGCGTGGACATGCCCTGGGCGCCGGCGCTCGGACTGCAATTCACGTTGCGCATGGACGGGTATGCCTGGCTGTTCGCCCTGATCGTCTCGGGCATGGGCGGGCTGGTGGTCCTGTATGCCCGCTACTACATGTCGCCGGAAGATCCGGTGCCGCGGTTTTTCTCGTTCTTCCAGGCCTTCATGGCCGCCATGCTCGGCGTGGTGCTGTCGGGCAACCTGATCCAGCTGGTGATGTTCTGGGAAATGACCAGCCTGGCCTCGTTCATGCTGATCGCCTACTGGCATCACCGCCTGGATGCCCGCCGCGGCGCGCGCATGGCACTGACCGTGACCGGCGCCGGCGGCCTGTGCCTGCTGGCCGGGGTGCTGATCCTGGGCCACATCGTCGGCAGCTACGACATGGACCGGGTGCTGGCCGCTGGCGACCTGGTGCGCGCCGATCCCTGGTATCCCGCGGTGCTGCTGCTGGTGGCGCTGGGCGCGCTGACCAAAAGCGCGCAATTCCCGTTTCATTTCTGGCTGCCCAACGCCATGGCCGCGCCCACGCCGGTGTCGGCCTATCTGCACTCGGCCACCATGGTCAAGGCCGGGGTGTTCCTGCTGGCGCGCTTCTGGCCGGTGCTGGCCGGCACTGATGAGTGGTTCTGGGTCATCGGCGGCGCGGGGCTGATCACGCTGGTGCTGGGCGGCTATGCCGCCATCTTCCAGCAGGACATGAAAGGGGTGCTGGCGTATTCGACCATCAGCCACCTGGGCCTGATCACATTGCTGCTGGGACTGAACAGCTCGCTGGCGCTGGTGGCGGCGGTGTTCCACATGGTCAACCACGCTACCTTCAAGGCCTCGCTGTTCATGGCGGCCGGCATCGTCGACCACGAAACCGGCACGCGCGACCTGGGCCGCCTGTCGGGCCTGTACAAGGCCATGCCGATCACCGCCACGCTGGCCATGGTGGCGGCGGCCTCGATGGCCGGGGTGCCACTGCTCAACGGCTTCATTTCCAAGGAAATGTTCTTCGCCGAAACCACGTTCGTCAGTGGCGATGTGGTGACGAAGGTGGGGCTGCCGCTGGCGGCCACGGTGGCGGGCGCCTTCAGTGTGGCCTATTCGTTGCGCTTCATCCTGCAGGTGTTCTTCGGCCCGCTGGCCACCGACCTGCCGCGCGCGCCGCATGAACCGCCCGGATGGATGCTGGTTCCCAGCGGTTTGCTGGTGCTGATGTGCCTGGTGGTGGGTATTTTGCCGGGCGTGACCCTGGGGCCATTCCTGGCCACGGCGGCGCAGAGCATCCTGGGCGCCGACATGCCCCAATACAGCCTGTCGGTGTGGCATGGCGTCAATCTGCCGCTGGTGATGAGCTTCGTGGCCATGGCCTCGGGCGTGATCCTGTACCTGGCGCTGCGCGCGCACCAGCGCGCCAACCCGGGCCGGGTGCCGTTCATCTACCGCCTGGACGGCCGCCGTTCGTTCGAGGCGTTGCTGGATGGCTCCAGCGTCGCCGCCGCCTGGCTGTTGCGCTGGCTGGCCTCGTCGCGCCTGCAGGTGCAGATGGGGCTGATCGTGCTGGGCACGCTGTTCGTGGCCTGGCTGCCGCTGCGCGGCGGCGGCTGGCTGGACGGGACCGGGCGCGCCAGCGCGGTCGATCCGGCGTTCGCGCTGCTGTGGCTGGTGGGCGGCGTCTGCGCCGTGGCCGCCGCCTACCAGGCGAAATACCACCGCCTGGCATCGCTGGCGCTGGCCGGCGGCGCGGGGCTGGTGACCTGTCTGACGTTCGTCTGGTTCTCCGCGCCCGACCTGGCCCTGACGCAGCTGTCGGTGGAAGTGGTGACGGTGGTGCTGCTGCTGCTGGGCCTGCGCTGGTTGCCGCGCCGTATCGCGCTGGACGAGGACGAAGGCCTGGGGGCGACGCTGCGGGCCCGCGGCCGCCGGCTGCGTGACCTGCTGCTGGCGACCGCCGCCGGCACCGGCATGGCAGCGCTGGCCTACGCGGTGCTGGTGCGGCCGCAGACCGACACCATTTCTTCGTATTTCGTCGATCGGGCGCTGCCCGACGGCGGCGGCACCAATGTGGTCAACGTGATTCTGGTGGACTTCCGCGGATTCGATACGTTTGGCGAGATCACGGTGCTGGGCGTCGTGGCGCTGACGGTCTATGCGCTGCTGCGCCGCTTCCGGCCGGCGCCCGAGAGCGCCGACCTGCCGCGCCAGCAGATCGACCAGGACGGCCCGGTGCCGGCCGCCCCCGACATCAAGTCGGCGGTGCCCAGCGGTTCGATGATGGTGCCCACGGTGCTGGTGCGCCTGCTGTTGCCGACGGCGGCCCTGATCTCGGTGTATTTCCTGCTGCGTGGCCACAACCAGCCCGGCGGCGGCTTCGTCGGCGGTCTGGTCTTTGCCACCGCGGTGATCCTGCAATACATGGTGGGCGGGGTCTACTGGGTCGAATCGCGCAGCCGTCTGAACCCGCAGAACTGGATCGGCATCGGCCTGCTGTTCGCGGGCTCGGCGGCCCTGGCCGCCTGGCTGGCCTACAAGCCGTTCCTGGCGGCGCTGGCCTGGGATATCTCCTTGCCACTGGTGGGCCACGTGCATTTGTCCAGTGTGCTGCTGTTCGACCTGGGGGTCTACATGCTGGTGGTCGGGTCCACCGTGCTGGTGCTGGTGGCGCTGGCTCACCAATCGCTACGCGCGCAACGCAAGGCAGCCGCCGACAGCCAGGCGGCCGCCGCACAACCAGGGGAAGCCTGATGGAATTGATTTACGCCGTCGCGATCGGCGTCCTGGCGGGCTCGGGGGTCTGGCTGCTGCTGCGGCCGCGCACCTTCCAGTTCATCATGGGCCTGTCGCTGGTCTCCTACGCGGTCAACCTGTTCATCTTCGGCATGGGCCGGCTGAACTCGGGCCGCCCGCCGGTGATCGATCCGGCCACGGCCCATGATCCTTCCTGGTATGCCGATCCGCTGCCCCAGGCCCTGGTGCTGACGGCCATCGTGATCGGCTTCGCCACCACCGCGCTGTTCCTGGTGGTGCTGCTGGCTTCGCGCGGTTTGACGGGCACCGACCACGTCGATGGACGGGAGTCCCAATCTTGAGTTTCTGGCTGCAACATCTTCCCATCCTGCCCATCATCACGCCGCTGCTGGCCGGCGCCGCGATGCTGCTGCTGGGCGACACCCGGCGCTACACGCGCGGCGCCATCGCCATGGTGTCCACGCTGGCCCAATTGGCCGCCGCCATTGCGCTGCTGGCGGTCGCCGGAGGCGTGGTGCCAGGCGTCTGGCCGGAGGGCGTCGGCGTCTATCTCGTGGGCGACTGGCCCGCGCCGTTCGGCATCGTGCTGGTGGTGGACCGCCTGGCCGCGGTCATGCTGACCCTGACCGCGGTGCTGGGCCTGGCCACGCTGACCTATGCGCTGGCGCGCTGGGACCGGGCCGGGGTGCATTTCCATTCGCTGTTCCAGTTCCTGCTGATGGGCCTGAACGGCGCCTTCCTGACCGGCGACCTGTTCAATCTGTTCGTGTTCTTCGAGGTGCTGCTGGCGGCGTCCTATGGCCTGCTGCTGCATGGCTCGGGCGTGGCGCGCGTCAGCGCGGGCCTGCAGTACATCGCCGTCAACCTGGTGGCCTCGTTCCTGCTGCTGATCAGCATCGCGCTGATCTATGGCGTGAGCGGCACGCTCAACATGGCCGACCTGGCCTTGCGCGCCGGCAACCTGACCGGGTCGGACCGCATGCTGTTCGAGGCTGGCGCCGCCATCCTCGGCGTGGCCTTTCTGGTGAAGGCGGGCGCCTGGCCGCTGAATTTCTGGCTGGTCAAGGGCTATGGGTCGGCCGGCGCGCCGGTGGCGGCCATGTTTTCGATCATGACCAAGGTCGGCATCTACGCCTTGCTGCGCATCGGCTCGCT
>LXNH01000035.1_pt1 | contig 26940 bp, 20 predicted proteins | sample 809111 | NCBI WGS metagenome assembly LXNH01 (sample SAMN04870528, study PRJNA318959) | seawater metagenome | biome: 00002010; material: water; isolation source: marine seawater | place: Greece: Milos, Mediterranean Sea | collected 2013-05-29 | depth 5-7 m
AATTCGCTGCGGGTGGTGCGGGTGCAGGCCGAATTGCAGAAGCTGCTGGGCCGCAATGTATCGACCTCGACCCTGTACGAGCACTTCACCATCAAGGATCTGGCCGCGCACCTGGCGGGCAACAAGAAGGCGGCGCTCAATACGCCCAAGCGCCGCAATGCGCTGGCCGATGAGCCCATCGCCATTGTGTCGATGGCCTGCCGCCTGCCGGGCAATGTCAACACGCCCGAAGACCTGTGGAGCCTGCTCGAACGCGGCGGCGACGGTATCGTCGAAGTGCCCAAGGAACGCTGGGACGCGGCCGCCATCTATGACGCCGACCCGGACGCGCGCGGCAAGTCGTACTGCATGCGCGGCGGCTTCGTCACGCCCATCGACCTGTTCGACGCGCCGTTCTTCGGCATTTCGCCGCGCGAGGCGCGGGCGCTCGATCCGGCCCAGCGCATGATGCTGGAAGTCACGTCGGAGGCGATCGAGCACGCCGGCTATTCGATGGACCAGCTGCGCGGCAGCCAGACCGGCGTCTTCATCGGCATCGGCAAGGGCTACCACGAGTATGGCCTGGCGCTGGCTGGCGGCCTGGCCGACCTGGACGGCTACGTCGGCACCGGCTCGGCCGGCAGCACCATGTCGGGCCGGGTTTCGTATGTGCTGGGCCTGGAAGGGCCGAGCATGACGGTCGACACCGCCTGCTCGTCGTCGCTGGTGACCACGCACCTGGCCTGCAATGCGCTGCGCCAGGGCGAGTGCGACCTGGCGGTGGCCGCGGGCGTGACGCTGATGCTGTCGCCCGACCTGCACGTGGAATTCAGCCGCCTGCGCGGCATGTCGCCGGACGGGCGCTGCAAGTCGTTCTCGTCCAGCACCGACGGCACCGGCTGGAGCGAGGGCGCGGCGGTGGTGGTGCTCAAGCGCCTGTCGGACGCGCAACGCGACGGCGATCCGATTCTGGCGATCCTGCGCGGCACCGCCGTCAACCACGCCGGCCATAGCGCCAGCCTGACCACGCCCAGCGGCCCGGCGCAGCAGCGCGTGATCCGCCAGGCGCTGGCCATGTCGGGCCTGCAGCCGTCGGACATCGACTACCTGGAGGCGCACGGCACCGGCACCAAGCTGGGCGATCCGATCGAGGGCAATGGCCTGGCGGCGGTGTTCGGCGGCAGCCACACGGCCGAGCGGCCGCTGTGGGTCGGCTCGGTCAAGTCCAACCTGGGCCACACCCAGGCGGCGGCCGGCCTGGCCGGCGTGATGAAAGCGGTGCTGGCGATGCACCACGAGAAATTGCCCATCACCCTGCACGTGGTCGAGCCGACCCCGGCGGTGGACTGGGATGCCGCGCAGATGGCGCTGGTGCAGCAGGAGCGGCCATGGCCGGCGGGCGAGCGGCCGCGCCGCGCCGGCGTCAGCTCCTTCGGGATTGGCGGCACCAATGCCCACGTTGTTGTCGAAGAACCGCCCAAGCCGGTCGCGCCGGCCCGCGCCGCCAAGCCGGTGGCGCCGCCGGAATCGCTGCCCTTCGTGCTGTCGGCCTTCACCCTGCCGGCGCTGCGCGCGCAGGCCGACAAGCTGCACCTGCACATGGGCATGAACATCCAGGACCGCTTCCTGGATGTGGCCTATTCGCTGGCCACCACCCGCACGCATTTCCGCAAGCGCCTGGTGGTGTTCGCCAAGGGCAAGTCGGACCTGCTGGATGCGCTGGCCTCGTATGCCCGCACCGGCGAAGTGCCGGCGGGCGCGGTCAGCATGGTCGATGAGCGCGAGCGCGAGTGCCGCCTGGCGCTGCTGTTTACCGGCCAGGGCAGCCAGTTGCCCGGCATGGGCAAGGGGCTGTACCAGTCCAACCCGGTGTTCCGCCAGGCGCTGGACGACATTGCGCAGCGCTTTACCGAGTTGGAAAAGCCGCTGCTGGATGTGATGTTCGCCGAGGCCGGCACGGCCGAGGCGGCCTTGCTCAACCGCACCGACTTCACCCAGCCGGCCTTGTTCGCGCTGGAGGTGGCATTGTGGCGCGTGTGGGAGAACTGGGGCGTGCAGCCGGAACTGCTGCTGGGCCACAGCATCGGCGAAATCGCCGCTGCCCACGCGGCGGGCGTGTTCGACCTGGACGACGCCTGCCGCCTGGTGGCCGCGCGCGGCCGCCTGATGCAGGCGCTGCCGGCCGGCGGTGGCATGGCATCGCTGGAGGCCAGCGCCGCCGAGGTCGAGGCTGCCCTGGCCACGCTCGGCCTGGCCGCGCAGGTCTCGCTGGCCGGCCTGAATGCGCCGCAACAGACGGTGGTGTCGGGCGACCTCGACAGCATCGACAAGGTGGTGGCGCACTTCAAGCAGCAACAGCGCAAGGCCAAGCGGCTGGAGGTGTCGCACGCCTTCCACTCGCATCTGCTGGAACCGATGTTGGGCGCCTTCCGCCAGGTGGCGCAATCGCTCAATTACGCCACGCCCAGGCTGGCGCTGGTCAGCAGCCTGACCGGCGAGCTGGCCAGGCGCGGCGAAATGGCCCAGCCCGAGTACTGGGTGCAGCAGGCGCGCCAGGCGGTGCGTTTCAACGCCGGCATGCGCACTCTGTACCAGCAGGGCATCAACGCCTTCCTGGAACTGGGGCCGCAGCCGGTGCTGTCGGGCATGGGCGCGGCCTGCCTGGCCGATGACGGTCCGGTCACCTGGGTGGCGTCGCTCAACCCGGCCAAGGACGAGACCCAGACCCTGCAGAAGGGCCTGGCCGAGCTGCACGTGCTGGGCGCGGCGGTGGACTGGCGCGGCTTCTTCGCGCCGTATGGCGGCGAGCGGGTCAAGCTGCCCACCTATGCCTTCCAGCGCGAGCGCTACTGGCTCGAACCGATGCCCACGCGCACCGTCGGCGCCGGCCTGAACGACGCCAACCACCAGTTGCTGGGCGGCGGCGTGCAGATCGCCGGCACCGACATGACGATGTTCACCACGGTGGTGGCGGCCGACGAGCCGGCCTGGGTGCAGGAGCACCAGGTGATGGACGCGGTGCTGATGCCGGGCACCGCCTTTTTCGAAGCCATGCGCGCCGCAGGCCGCCAGGTCAAGGGCCCGTGGGACCTGGCCGACGTGATCATCCTGGCGCCGATGGTGCTGACACCGGGGGTGCCGGTGCGCATGCAGATCACCGTGGGCGCGGAATCGGGCGGGGCCCGCACCGTGCACGTCTACAGTTCGCCGGAAGCGGACGAGGAAGGCGAATGGCAACTGCATGCCGAAGGCAAGCTGGTGGCGGCGCAAGTCGCGCGCCAGGAGGCCGTCGAGCTGCCGCCGCCGGACGGCGATCCGATCGACGTGGCCGCGCTCTACCAGGACCTGCATGAACTCGGCTACGGCTATGGGCCGACGTTCCAGGGCATCAACGCCGCCTGGCACGTGGACGGCGATGTCTGGGCGCGGGTGGCGCTGCCGGAGGCGGCCGCCTCCTCGGCGATCCGCTACGGCCTGCATCCGGCGCTGCTGGATTCGTCGATGCATTCGTTGCTGCTGACGCAACGCCTGAAGGCGCAGGTGGGCGACGACGTGTTCGTGCCGTTCGAGGCCGAACGCCTGTCGGTCTGGAAGGACGGCCTGGCCGAAGTCTGGGTCAAGGTGGCGCAGTTCGAGATGGGCGAGGGCGAGTTCTGGGCTTCGCTCGACCTGTATGACGCCGACGGCGAGCATGTGGGCCGATTGCAGCGCCTGCACGCGCGCCGCATCGACCGCGCCGCGCTGCGGCGCCTGGCGCAGGCCGGCATCGACCGCTTCCTGTTCCGCACGCAATGGCAGCCGGTCGAAGCGCCCGAAGCCGTGTTCGGCGGCACCTGGGGCCTGCTGGGCGGCAGCGGCACGCCGTGGGCCGACGAGGTGCGCTCGCGTCTGATGCAGGCTGGCGCGCAGGTGGTCGACATCGCCCAGTTGAACGAGGCCGAGGCCTGCGATGGCGTGATCCAGCTGTGGGCCGGCGACGCCCAGGTGATCGAGCCGTCGCACCGCCAGGCCGCCAGCGCGTTGTTGCAGGTGCAGGAACTGGCGCTGGCCGGCTTCGCCAAGCCGGTCATCTGGGTGACGCGCGGCGCCGTCGGCACCAGCAGCGACGATCCGGTGTCCGACCTGGGCGCCAGTCCGTTGTGGGGCCTGCTGCGCACCGCGCGCAACGAGCATCCGGAACTGGCCCTGCGCATCGTCGATCTGGGCGAGACCGCGGCCGACCTGGACACGCTGGCATCGGCGCTGGCGCTGGCTGACGAGCCCGAATGCGCGCTGCGCGGCGGCAAGGTCCTGGCGCCACGCCTGAAGAAGGCGCCGGCGAACGCCGGACTGGCGCTGCCGGCCGAAGGCAACTGGCGCCTGGAAATCGCCACCAAGGGCCGCCTGGACCAGCCGCTGTCGGTCAAGACGCTGGTGGACGAGCCTTTGGCGGCGGGCGAGATCCGCGCCGCGGTCAAGGCCACCGGCGTGAACTTCCTGGACGTGCTGAACGCCCTGGGCATGGTGGAAATTCCCGCGCTGGGCCTGGAGTTCGCCGGCGTGGTCACCGAAGTCGGCAGCGCCGTCAAGCACCTCAAGCCGGGCGATCCGGTGCTGGGGCTGGCGCGCGGCGCCTTCGGCTCGTCCATCGTGGTGGATGCGCGGCAGGTGGTGGCCAAGCCGGACAACCTCAGCTTCGAGGAGGCCGCCACCATTCCCATGACCTTCCTGACGGCGTGGTACGGCCTGCACGTGCTGGGCAACATGCAGCCAGGCGAGCGCGTGCTGGTGCATGCGGCGGCCGGCGGCGTCGGCATGGCGGCGGTGCAACTGGCGCGGCTGCACGGCGCCGAGGTCTACGGCACCGCCAGCGAACCGAAGTGGCCGGCGCTGCGCAAGCTGGGGCTGGCCGATGACCACATCGGCACCTCGCGCAGCCTGGACTTCGTCCAGACCTTCGCCGAGACGGCGCCGGGCCGCAGCTTCGACATCGTGCTCAACTCCCTGGCGCGCGAGTTCATCGACGCCAGCTTCGCCATGCTCAAGCCGGGCGGACGCTTTCTGGAGATGGGCAAGATCGACCTGCGCGACCCGGCCTGGGTCGAGGCCAACCATCCGGGGGTGACCTACCGCGTCTACAACCTGCCCGAGGCCGGCGTCGAGCGCATCCAGGAGATGCTGACCGCGATCGCCGCGCTGTTCGCCGAGGGCAAGCTCAAGCCGCTGCCGCTGCGCACCTTCCCGCTCGACAATGCTTCGGACGCGCTGCGCTTCATCGCGCAGGCGCGCCACGTCGGCAAGGTGGTGCTGGTGCCGACGCAGCGCCGCGGCATGGTCGATCCGGACGGCGCGGTGCTGGTCACCGGCGGCCTGGGCGGCCTGGGCCGCTACGTATCGAAGTGGCTGGTGCAGAACCATCAGGTGCGCGACCTGGTGCTGACCTCGCGCAGCGGCATGCGCTCGCCGGATGCCGAGGCCTTTGTGGCCGAGCTGGCCGAACTGGGCGCCCGCGCCACGGTGATGGCGTGCGATGCGGCCGACGCCGATGGCCTGCAACGGGTCATGGCCGAGTTCGGCGAGGACCGGCCGCTGCGCGGCGTGGTGCACGCCGCCGGGGTGCTGGACGACGGCATGCTGGCCGGCCTGACGCCGGAGCGCTTGGACACCGTGTTCGCGCCCAAGGTGGACGGCGCCTGGCACTTGCACCGCCTGACGCAGGACCTGCCGCTGGACTTCTTCGTGCTGTTCTCGTCGATCTCCGGCGTGACCGGCGCGCCGGGCCAGGGTAACTACGCCGCCGCCAACACCTTCCTGGACGCGCTGGCGCACCACCGCCGCGCCAAGGGCCTGGCGGCGACCTCGGTGGCCTGGGGCGCGTGGGACGGGCAGGGCATGGCCGCGCGCCTGAGCGATGCCGACAAGACGCGCTTCAGCCGCCAGGGCATGGAGGCGCTGGGTCCGACCGAGGCGCTCGACCTGTTCGAGGCCGCCGTCATGGGCGATGCGCCCATGGCCGTGGCCGCCGCGCTCGACCTGGGCCGCCTGCAGCGCACGCTGGAGGACAACAACGGCGGCAGCGCGCCGGCGCTGTACCGCGAGCTGTTCAGCCGCGCGGCGGGGGCGCGTGGCGCGGGCGGCGGCGGGGGCGGCGGCGCCGGCCTGCGCAAGCTGCTGGTGGAGACCGCGGTCGAGCAGCGCGAGGCCGCGGTGCTGGATGCGGTGCGCGCCGAGGTGGCCAAGGCGCTGGAGTTCGCCTCGCCGGAGGATGTGGACGTCAGCCTGCCGCTGCAGGACATCGGCATCGACTCGCTCACCGCCGTGCTGCTGCGCAATCAGCTCTCGGACATGACCGGTCTGGCGCTGCCCGCCAAGATCGCCTTTGACCATCCCAACCTGCGGGCGCTGAGCCAGTTCCTGCTGGAGAAGCTGACCGAGGCGGGACTGGAAAGCCAGGAAGCCCCGGCCGAGACCGCCGCGGCGCCCCGGGAGGCGGCCGGCGGCCGCCGCCTGGACGACCGCGTGGCGCGGCGCGGCTACCTGGAGCCGGAATTGCAGTTCGATAACGTGGTGACGCTGGAAGCGGAGCCGGAAGCCGTCTTCGTCACCGGCTCCACCGGCTTTGTCGGCGCCTTCCTGCTGCACGAACTGCTGCGCGCCAACGTCATCGCCTACTGCCTGGTGCGGGCCGACGATGCCGAGAAGGCCATGGCGCGGCAGGTGGAGATTCTGCAGAAGTACGATCTCTGGCAGCCGGAATACGCGGCCCTGCTCAATCCGGTGGTGGGCGACCTGACCCAGCCGCTGTTCGGCCTGTCCGAGCACGAGTTCGATCAGTTGGCGAATCAGGTGGACGCCATCTGCCACTCGGGCGCGCTGGTCGATTGGATGCTGCCGCTGGACAACTATCTGGCGCCCAACGTGGTCGGCACGCACGAGGTGCTGCGGCTGGCCTCGCGCGGGCGCGGCAAGACGGTGCACTTCGTCTCGACCGCCGCCACGCTGCCGCGCTACCTGGGCTACGAGGTGTCCAAGGACGAACGCGAATACGGCTACCTCAGCTCCAAGTACATGGCCGAACAGATGGTGGCGGCGGCGCGCTGGCGCGGGGCCAAGGCCTCGATCTACCGCCTCCCGTTCGTCGGCGCCAGTTCCACCACGGGCCATTTCCGGCTCGATCGCGGCGACTTCCTGCACAACCTGATCTCGGGCTGCATCGCCATGGGCAGCTTCCCGCTGCTGGGGTCGGACATCGGCGGCGTGCTGCCGGTGGACTACCTGGCCGGGGTCATCGCCCAGGTCATGACCCGCGACCAGGCCCGCATCGGCCAGGACTACGACTTCGCCAACCCGCAGGCGCCTGGCTTCAACAGCCTGGTGCAGCACATCCGCGGCGCGGGCGCGCAGGTCGGCAGCGTGCCGTTCGAGCAGTGGAAGGACGACGCGCTGGCGTATGCGCAGGCCAACCCCAAGAGCGCCATCGCGCGCATCGCGGCGGTGCTGGACGGCCTGGGCGTGCAGAGCGACCTGGAGCAGATGTTCGACGGCTTCCCGGTGGGCCGGCAGGTGTTCGGCGGCGAGGTCTATCCCTGCCCGCCGGTCGATGCCAGGCATGTCCAGCCCTACGTGGACCGGATCCTGGCCGCGATGCCCGCCGTCCGGCAGGCGCAGGAGTTGGCGCCGGTATCGCAGCCGGCTTGAGCGAGTTCGACCCGTCGCCGGGGCGGCGCCAGCCAGGCGCCGCCCGCCGGGCGGCGTTCTCAAACCGATTTCCACGACCCGTGGAGGATTTGAATGACTACCCTCGAATTGCAAGAGCAACCGCAAACCGCCGCGCCGCAAGCAGCCCAGGGCACCGGCATCTGGCAGAAGACCGGCACCTTCCTGAACGAGGCGGCCGGCGTGCACGCCCGCCATCTGGTGCGTGTGCTGGACCGCTACACGGTCGATGCGGCCGCCGTAGCCTCGCGCCTGCCGCCCAACCGCGTCCTGAACACCTGCTGCTTCTATCCCGAGCACCAGCCCACCCAGGTCATCCAGATGAATGTGGATGCCGATCTGGCCAGCAAGCTGCGGCGCGAGCTGCGCCTGCAGGCCAAGGTGGCGGGCAGCTTCTCGGACACGTCGGTGGGTACGTATTTCCCGCTGTCGACCATGTTCGAGAACAGCGCCCTGTTCATTCCCTCGGCCAAGCGCTTCTATGACGACAACCAGGACAAGGTCATGGAGCACTTCCCGCAGGCGGCCACCACCGTGGTCAATGCCTTCGTGGTGCCGGCGGGCAAGAAGCCCTATGGCACCCATTCGGCCAGCGGCATCGCCCTGCAGATCCCGTCGCTGGTCAAGAAGGGGCTGGGCTTTCCCAAGCATTACAAGAGCTTCCACACCGCCCTGACGCCCACGCCGATCACGCGCCAGCCGTTCGTCATCTTCGAGGACGCCGAGGTCGAGGCGCCCAACCTGAATTTCGTCTACATGAAGATGCTGGACATGGACCTGGAGCCCGAGGAAAAGGCGGCCATCGACAAGGCCCTGTACCTGTACACCGAAGGACTGCTGTCGGAAATCGACCTGCCCACGGTGCGCGACTTCCTGATGGCCAAGTATTGGGAGAAGAAATACGCCGACAAGCCCTCGTCCGGGTGGTTCTGCGATTCCAAGGTGGGTCAGGCGCTGTTCTTCGACAACTATCGGGCGCACGCCGACAGCACCTTGCCGCAGGCCACCGAGGACCGCGTCACCATCGACTTCCGCTGCTTCTCCAAGGTGGAGTATCCGGCCGGTATGACCAGCGGGCTGGACTTCATCGTCGATCCCAAGGAACGCGCCTACCAGACCAAGCGCAAGCGCGCCGGCATCGAGTTCCTGCTGACCGCGCTGGGTTACCACGATATCGACGAGTTCCTGAAGATGATCTTCGGCTCGCCCTACGGCCACATCAATCCGTTCGAGCTGCTGACCGACCTGCAGTTCGGCGTCTACAACAAGACCCGCCATCATCTGCTCGACCAGAACCTGGACGCGCACTACGAGCGGGTCGAACGCCTGTACGAGCAGATCGAGCGGGACGGCGAGTATGTGTTGCCGGAGCGGGCGCGCCAGTGCCTGGCGGCGATGGCGGGGAGCTGACGATGGCGGATACCGCGCAAGACCCGGCCTTCGCGGCCATCCTGGAAAAGTACTGCGCCATCACGCGGGTGCCGTATGACGCTTTCACCCGCGCGTTCCTGGGGCGCTGCCAATCGTTCTCGGTCAAGGCCAATGGCGCCGTCTACAAGTACTACCGACGCGGCGCCGGGCCGACCGTGGTGCTGGCGCACGGCATCCACAGCCACCTGGGCAGCATGGTGCCGCTGGCCGAACAATTGCTGGACCTGGGCTACGAAGTGGTGCTGTTCGACATGCCGGCGCATGGCGAGGCCGCCGGCAGCGGCACCGACCCGGTGCAGGTGCGCGACTTCATCCGCAAGGTCTGCGCCCGGCTGGGCGAGATCCACGCGGTGGTCAGCCATTCGCTGGGGGGCTTGTGGGCGCTGTCGGCCATGCATCAGGGGTTCCGCGCCGACGCCTTTGTCTCGATCGCGACGCCGTCGAGCACGCGCTTCCTGGTCGAGAAGTTCGTGCAGCTCAACCAGCTCGACAGCGATATCGAGGCCCGGTTGTGCGCCGAGCTGGAGCGGCGCCATGGCGCCGCGTTGTGGACCGACTATGCGCCGCGCCATATCGTCGGCACGCTGGACCTGCCCGGCCTGGTGATCCACGGCGCGCGGGACGACTTCGTGCCGCCGGCGCACGCGCAGGAACTGGCCGATGCGTGGCCCCAAGCCACGCTGGAGATCGTCGATGGCGCGGGCCATTTCGAGATCCTGGGCCTGGGCGCCGTCGGCAAGCGGGTCGGGGCCTATCTGCGCGAGGTGCCGGTGGCCGCCGCGGCATGAGCGGCTCGCCCCGGCGCCGGCGGGCCGGGGCTTTTTTTCCATAAAACGCTTTTGACAGGACTTGGGATCACAGATGAAACACGCAACGCAAGTCGAAACCCTGCGGAAGATGTTCAAACTGCGCGAAGTGGACCGCGACGAAGACATGCTGGGCCGGGTGGTGCAGGTGCCGGCCAGCGTCTACATGGACGAGGGCGTGCTGCAGCGCGAACTCGACACGGCTTTCCGCGACTATCCGCTGGTGGTGGGCGCGTCGACCCAGGTGCGCGAACCCGGGTCATATCTGCTCAGTCCCTGGGACCGGCTGCCATTCGTGGTGGTGCGCGACAAGGGCGGCGCGCTGCGCGCCTTCCTGAACGTGTGCCGTCATCGCGGCGCGCGCCTGGTGTCCGGCAACGAGACGGAACTGAAGTTCTTCACCTGTCCGTTTCACGGCTGGGTCTATGGCCTGGACGGCGAGCTGAAGGGCGTGACCAAGCCCTATAACTTTCCCGATCTGGACTGCCAGCAGCACAAGCTGGTGGAGCTGACCGTGACCGAGCACATGGGGCTGGTCTGGCTGCATCCCACGCCGGGCGCCAGCATCGATCTGGATGCCAGCCTGGGCGCCGACATGAGCGAGGAGATCGCCGGCTTCAAGCTCGACGAGCTGGTCCTGCACAGCCGCAAGGTCAGCACCCTGAACGCCAACTGGAAGCTGCTGCTCAAGACCTACCTGGAGCGCTACCACGTGCCGATCCTGCACAAGCACACCATCGGCCCGGTGTTCGAGAAAGGGGTGATCGCGCATTTCGAGCACGGCCTGCACATCCGCATCGCCGCGGCCAAGACCAACCTGATGGAGGCGGCCGGCAACGATCCGCAGTCCTGGCGCATCCTGGACTACGCCTCGGTGTTCTACACGCTGTTCCCCAATACCTTTCTCATCAACCACGCCAATATCGTGTCGCTCAATTCCTTCTATCCGATCGCGCCCGACAAGACCATCTGGACCCACGACATGCTCTACCGCGAGGCCGACTATGCCGGCGAGGAAGGGCAGGCGACGCTGGCACAGCGCTTCGGCAACATCGACGCGGTGTTCCACCGCGAGGACTTCGGCATTGTCGAAGGGGTGCAGGCCGGGCTGCGCTGCGGCGCCAATCCGCAGCACACGCTGGGGCTGGAGGAAGGGTTGCTGGGCATGTTCCAGCACAACATTGACCGCGTGACCGGCTGACGGAGCGGTTGCCATGACCGGCATCGACTGGGTCTTCGTGTCCGGCATCGCCGCCATCCTGCTGACCCCCGGCCCCACCAACACCTTGCTGGCCGCGGCCGGGCTGGCGCGCGGCTGGCGCTGCTGCGCGCCGCTGGTGGGGGCCGAACTGGCGGGCTATCTGGCCGGCATCAGCGCCTGGGGCCTGTTCCTGGCCTCGGTCCAGCCGGCCTATCCGTGGATCGGCATCCTGGTGCGCGTGGCCAGCAGCGCGTACCTGGCCTATGTGGCCGTGAAGGTCTGGTGCTCCGCGGGCCTGGACCTTGCGGGAGGCCGCCAACCGATCGGCGCGGGGGCCTTGTTCGTCGCCACCCTGCTCAATCCCAAGGGACTGGTGTTCGCCTCCGCATGGTTTCCGGCGCGTGCCTTTGAGCACATGCCGGCCTATCTGACGGCGCTGGCGCAGTTCAGTTGCGTGCTGGTGCCGATCGCCTTCATCTGGGTCCGGTTCGGCGCGGCATTGGCGGGGCGTCGCGCCGGCGTGATCAACCCCGCAAGACTGCAACGCGCCGCCGCGCTGGTAATCGGGGTATTCTCTGTATCGATTGTTGGGTCCGCCGTTCGCTTGTCTCTGCTACCAGGATAAAACAACGTATGACGACTGAAAACAAGCTCTCCGCCGTTGCCGCCGCCGATACGGGCGCCGCGCGCAAGCCGCGCAAGAAGCCCATCGCCGCCCGGGCCATCGGCGCCGTGTTCGGCATTGCCGGCACCGTGGCGCCGGGCGCCACCGCCAAGGTGGTGCAGAAGCTGCTGTTCACGCCGGCGCGGCTCAAGCCGTCCGAGCCTGGACGCAGCGTACTGGCCCAGGCGCGCGCCGAACCGCATCAGATCGACGGCCAGACCGTTTATTACTACGCCTGGGGCGACAGCGGCCCGCGCGTGCTGCTGGTGCACGGCTGGGGCGGCGATGCCGCGCAGATGACGGCCTATGTCGAGCCGCTGCGCCAGCGCGGCTACCAGGTCGTCGCCATCGATATGCCGGCGCATGGGCGTTCGAGCGGCAAGCAGGCCTCGGTGCGCCACTTCGAGCCCTGCGTGGCCCATGCGGCCCAGGCCTTTGGGCCGTTCCACGGCGTGATCGCGCATTCGCTGGGCGCGGCCGCCGTCACCTTCGCCCTGTCGCGCGGCTTTGGCGCCGAACGCGCGGTGTTCCTGGGCCCGGTCAGCCGCTATGACAGCGTCTGGGACTATTCGCGGCGCATGATGAACCTGCCGCCCAAGGTCATGCCGCTGGTGCTCCAGCGCGCGCAGGACTGGCTCGGCATCACCTTTCCCGAAATGGAACCGGCGCGGCTGGCGCCGGCCATGGCGACGCCGCTGTTGATCATGCACGACCGCGGCGACCGCGAAAGCCCCTACGAAGACGCCGCGGTGCTGGCCCAGGCCTGGCCGGGCGCCGAACTGGTGACCACCGAGAAGCTGGGCCACACCCGCGCGTTGCGCGATCCGGCGCGGGTGGCGCAGGTGGTGGACTTTATCGCGCAATAGGGCGGCGCCGCGCTACGCCAGCACCAGGCTCAGCAGCACCAGCGCCAGCAGGGCCACGTAGACCCGCGCGTGCAGCCGGTCGGGAATGCGCGGGATCCACGGCGCCGCCAGCCGGATGCCCGCCAGCGCGCCGAGCGCCAGCGTCGCGAAGGCCAGCAGGTCGACATAACCGATGATCCAGGGCGCCAGCGGCGCTGGCAACGTGCGCGCCGCCGCCATGTAGGCGAGCGTGCCGACCAGGGCTACCGGCAGCGTCAGCGGATTGGCCATGGCCGCGGCCTTGGCCATGGGCAGGCCGCGGCGGCGCAGCAGCGGCACCGTCATCACGCTGCCTCCCACGCCCAGGAACGTGGCGACCACGCCGATCACCACGCCGCCACCGACTACCACGCCCCGGCCCAGCGGGCGCGCCGCCTGAGCCTGTGGGCGCGCCATGAAGCCCTGGCGCAACAGGCAATCGAGCAGGGTGACGGCCAGGTAGGCGATGAAGGCGTCGCGCACCAGCTCGCCGCTGGCGCGGGTGGCGGCCCAGGCGCCCAGCAGCGCGCCGGCGGCAATGAAGGCCGCCAGCGGCCAGACATAGGCGCGCACCAGGTTGCCGGCGCGCAGGTGCCGGCGGGTCGCGGCCAGCGAGTTGACGATCATCACGCAGGTCGAGGTCGCCACCGCGATATGCATCGCCGCCTGGCCGATGGGGTCATCGGCGCCGTGCGTGGCGCGCAGCACGCCATACAGCACCGGCACCACCACGAAGCCGCCACCGAATCCGAACAGCACGGTGGTCACGCCGCTCAAGGCCCCGAACAGCGCCAGAGTCACATACAGCATCGCAAACATCCTTGGAGGGGAAAACGCCACGATAGGATGGCGCGCGCTGGCTGGCTTTCGAGGATTGGACAATAATGTTCGTGTTTCGGCCAAATCCGCCGCCATGCGCAATACCCACATCGACCCGCACGACCGCCTCGACCGCGCCGTGGTCGCCATCGGCAACGACTATGCGCCCGGCGCCTTGCTGCCGGCGCATACGCACCGCCGCGCGCAGCTGTTATACGGCGCCACCGGTGTCATGCACGTGGCCACGCGCGACGGCAACTGGGTGGTGCCGCCGCAGCGCGCGGTGTGGATTCCCGCCGGCGTGGCGCATCAGGTGCGCATGCAGGACGTCAGCACCCGCAGCGCCTATATCGAGCCGGGCGCGGCGCGCGCCGGCGCGCGCGTCTGCGAAGTGGTCGAGGTCTCGCCATTGCTGCGCCAGTTGCTGCTGGCGGCGGTGGACATGCCGGCGCGCTACGACCGCGCCGGCCGCGACGGCGCGCTGGCCGCGCTGCTGCTGCACGAGGTGACGCGCGCGCCGGTGCTGCCGCTGCACATCCCGCTGCCGCGCGACAAGCGCCTGGCGCCGCTGTGCCGCGCCTTCCTGGCCGCGCCCGACGTGCGCCAATCGCCGCTGGCCTGGGCCGCGCGCCTGCACATGAGCCCGCGCACGTTCAGCCGCCATTTCCGCCAGCAGACCGGCATGGCGTTCGCGGCCTGGCGCCAGCGCGCCTGCGTGGTGCTGGCATTGGCGCGGCTGGCCGCAGGCACGCCGGTCACGGCGATCGCGCTGGATTTCGGCTATCAGAGTCCGGGGGCCTTCTCGACCATGTTCCGGCGCGTGTTGGGACGGCCGCCCACGGGGTACCTGCAAGCGACCCACTGAGCGCCGGCCGCGGCGCGGCTCGCCCTCAGGCGGCGCCGGCGCCGTACCACAGCACGGCGAAGAAATGACAGGCCGTGCCGCCGAGCACGAACAGATGCCAGACGAAGTGGCTGTATCGCCAGCGGTTGTCGCACACGAAAAACACCACGCCGCCGGTATAGGCCAGACCGCCCGCCACCAGCCACCACAGGCCGCCTTCGGGCACCGCCTGCAGCAAGGGCTTGACTGCGATCACCACCAGCCAGCCCATGGCCAGGTAGAGCCCGGTGGAGATGGCCGGCCGGTCCAGGCGCTTGCTGACTTTCAGGCCCACGCCCAGCAGCGCCAGCCCCCAGACCAGCGCGAACAGCGTCCAGCCCCAGGGCCCGCGCAAGGCGCCGAGCGCGAACGGCGTGTAGGTGCCGGCGATCAGCAGATAGATGGCCGAATGGTCGAGCAGGTTGAACAGGCGCTTGGCGCGGTTGTCGGGCAGCGCGTGGTAGAGCGTCGAGGCTAGGTACAGCAGGCACATGCTGGCGGCGAACACGGCGGTGCCGGCAATGAAGGCGGCATCGCCGCGGCGCGTGGCGGCGACGATCAGGATCGGGGCCGCGGCCAGCGCGCCGGCCGCGCCCAGTCCATGACTGATGGTATTGGCGATTTCCTCGCCCGGGGTCTGGCGGCGGTCGTTCGGGAACATGGCTTGTCGCGGCCTGCAATGAACATGGAACCTGGGATTGCAACCTTAAGGTTTTTGCGCGGCCGCCTCAAGCCGCCGCCAGGGCGCGGGGCGGAAACGCTTGATCTGTGGCAAACCCGGGCCAGGTTGGTTTGCGCGAAAAGCTGCGGGGACAAGTTACTGTGTGATACATTTCACACGCTCAATCAGCCGCCCGCAGAGGCGGCGCGACGCGTTATCGAAGGGCAACGCATCCGGCGGGCCCGCACAGACTCTCAAGGGGAGGCGCTTCTATGATTCCGGCAATCGGCCTGATGGTTGGGGCATACATCGTCACGCGCATGACCGCGACACTGACGCAACCCGGCACCAGCAAGGTCGTCAAAGTCCTTGCCATCATCACGATCGTGGTGGCGCTGGTGTCCTGCCTGGAGCTGCTGACCAGCAGCGCGGCGATTTCCTCCGGCCGTTTCTGAGCCGGACTGCTCCAGGTGTCCGCCCGCAGGCGGGTGCCAGCGGGCCGCGCTGCGGCCAGGCACCTGCCGAATGCCGCCGTGGAGTCACACAGCGTTTACAGGCCCAAACCATGGCGCGCAGTTTCGCTCATCTGTTTTTCAATGCCGCGAAGAAGCTGGGCAGGATCCCGCGCGCGGCATTGCGCATGGCGGCGCCCCAGCAGGCCCGCCAGCGCGCCGCGTCGGCGCGCCAGGCCGCCGCGCGGCGTGGCGCGGTCCATCCCGCCGGCGCGGGCGCGCCCAACCTGGGCGGCGGCCGCTGGGAGGCCACGCGGCAATTTTCCGACGCCCATGGCCGGCGCCTGAGCTTCGCCCGCTATACCCCGCCAGCGGCGCCGCGCCAGGGCATGCCGCTGGTGGTGATGCTGCACGGCTGCCGCCAGACCGCGCTGGCCTTCGCGCGCGGCTCGCGCATGAATCAATGGGCCGACGCCGGCGGCTTCATGGTGCTGTATCCGCAGCAGTCCATGACGCGCCAGGTGCAGCGCTGCTGGCGCTGGTTTCAGCCCGACGCGCAGCACGGCGGCGGCGAGGCCGATCTGATCGCCGCGCTGATTCGCGCCGAGGTCGCGCGGCACGGGCTCGATCCGCAGCGCGTCTACATCGCCGGCCTGTCGGCGGGCGCCGGCATGGCGGCGCTGGTGGCGCTGCGCCATCCGGCGCTGATCGCGGCGCTGGCCATGCATTCGGGACCAGTGGTGGGCGATGCGCACACCGCCGCGGCCGGGCTGCACGCCATGCGGCGCGGCTCGCTCAAGCCGGTGCTGCCGCTGCTACGGGACGTGGCCGATGCGGCGGTTTTCCGGCTGGGCATGCCCGCCATGATCCTGCACGGGCAGATGGATCCGGCGGTGGCGCCGCGCAACGCCCGGCAGTTGTTCGAGCAGTTCCGCGCCGTCAATGGCCTGGCCGAGGACGAACCGACGGTCGAGCGGGTGCTGGGCCTGGGCACCGAAAGAGCCTACCGGCGCGTCGACATGCTGCGCAACCGCAAGGCGGTATTGCGCCTGTGCGAGATCAGCCGCATCGAACATGCCTGGAGCGGCGGCGACGCCGCGGTGCGCTACCACGCGCGCGGCGGCCCCGATGCGTCGGCACTGATCTGGCGCTTCTTCCAGGGGCATCGGCGCCTGCCGGCGTAAGGGCCGGCCAGGGCGCGATTGGTCGGAAAAAATATATGCAGATGTCGCCATGGCCGCCCGCCGCGCCTGCCGCGGCGGCGCTAACATCGCGTCATGTGCGGCGATCCGGCGCCACCTCAGGGGCCGGCCGGCAATGCTTTTTCGGAACTGATCATCATGTCCCTGTCCTTGTACCAGGCCTCGGTGCCTGTCTTCATCCGCGGCCTGAGCGTGCTGGCCGCGCTGCTGGAAAAAGGCGCGGCCCACGCGGCCGCCAACGGCATCGATCCGGCCACGCTGGTCAACGCCCGGCTGGCGCCCGATATGTATCCGCTGTCGGGCCAGGTGCAACGCGCCAGCGATGCGTCCAAGTTCGCCGTGCAGCGCCTGTCGCTGGTCGAGTCGCCCAAATTCCCCGACGAGGAAACCACCTTCGAGCAACTGCAAAAGCGCGTGGCCGACACCATCGCCTATCTGCGCGCGGTGCCGGCCAGCGCGCTCGATGGCGCCGAAGCGCGCAGCATCACGCTCAGCTTCGGTGAATTCAAGCCGCAATTCCAGGGCGACGCCTATCTGCTGACGTTCGCGCTGCCCAACTTCTACTTCCACGTCACCACCGCCTACGACATCCTGCGCCACGTCGGCGTGCCGATCGGCAAGCTGGATTTCCTGGGCCCGTATCCGGGCTGACCGGCGCGGCGGGGCGCGCGCCCGCCCTGGCCGGCGGGCGCTGGCGTTCAGCCCGGTTTGTTGGCCGGATCGCCGCAGCCTTCCATCGGACCCATCTTGGCCATGTTCGCCTGGATTTCCTCGGGCGTCAGGTCTTCCTTGTGGGTGGCGATGGACCAGCGGTGGCCGAACGGGTCCACTACCTGGCCATAGCGGTCGCCCCAGAACATGTCGGCCGCCGGCAGGGTGACCTGGGCGCCGGCCGCCACCGCCTGCTGCATCGCGGCATCGACATCCTGCACGTACAGGTGCAGCGTCACCGGCGTGCCCTTGAGCGCCTTGGGCCCCAGGCTGCCCCACTCGGGAAAATCGTCCATCAGCATCATCACCGAATCGCCGATGCGGATGGCCGCGTGCATGATCTTGCCGCCGGGGCCGGGCAGGCGCGCCAGTTCCTGCGCGTCGAAGGCCTTGCGATAGAACGCAATGGCGTCCGAGGCGCCTTCGCACACGATGTGCGGGGTCAAGGTGTGCATGCCGTCGGGAATCGCCTGCTTTGCGGGGGTAGCCATGATGTGTCTCCGAAAATCCTGGATGAAGGTTGGGTCTTGGGGGAGGGCGGCGCGCCAACCAGCCTGCCCGTCCTTTCCCACGACGAATGGCGGCCGCCGCAATCGACAGGCCGCCTCGTTTTTTTTACTGGGGGCGGGCGGTTTTGCCGACCAGCGTGGCAAAGCCGCCCCAGCACATGCGCTTGAAGTCGAACACGCCTTCGCACGACATGCTGTTCAGGCGCGGATCGGCCATGACCTTGGCATTGATGCGGTCGCGTTCCGCCTTGCTGGCGAACGCGATCCACGAGAACACCACGGTCTCGCCCGCGCGCGCGCCGGCCGCGGCGCTGAACGAAGCGAAGCCCTCGCCGTCGATGTCGTCCGCCACGCATTCGCGGAACTCCAGCGCGCCGTGTTCCAGCCAGATCGAGCCGGCCAGCTCGGCCATTTTGCGATAGGCCTCGATGTTGGCCTGGGGCACGCTCAACAGGTAACCGTCTATGTACTGTTCCATCTGATGCTCCTTGACTTCGTGTTGTTGTGTGGACCGGCGCGGAACCCGCATTCGCGCGTCGGCAGATGTCACTGTATCGGGATCGGCGGCGCTTTCAGATAGGCGTTTGCGACATTCTTGAGGGTGGATTGCGACAGGCCGCAAGCGTATGCTTGGCGGCATGAAAAACATCGCCTTTCTGCTGCCCAGCGGCGCCAACATTGCTTCGCTGGAAACCGCCCGGCACGGCTTCCTGGTGGCCAATGAATACCTGGCCGCGCAGGGCCGGCCGCCGCGCTTCAATGTGCGCACGCTGGCCGCCACGCGTCAGGTCAGCCTGGATGAAGGCCGCATCACGGTGCAGGCCGACCTGGTGCTGGACGAAGCGCGCGATATCGACATCTGCATTGCGCCGCCGTTGCTGGGCGCGGTGTCCGACGCGGTGCTGTCCAATCGCGAATTGATCGCCTGGCTGGCCCGCCATTACCGTGGCGGCGGCGAAGTCGCCAGCCTGTGCCTGGGCGCGGCGCTGCTGGCCGCCGGCGGCCTGCTCGATGGCCAGCAGGCGGTGGTGCATTGGGCGGCGCGCAACCTGTACGCCAGCATGTTCCCGTCGGTGGACTGGAGCTGCGACCGCGTGGTCCAGTCCGGCAACGGCATCTACACCAGCGGCGGCGCTTTCTCGGCCGCGCACCTGGTGCTGCACCTGATCGAGAAATACACCGACCGCGACACCGCCATCTGGTGCGCCAAGTACTTCCAGCTCGATTGGAGCCGCCAGAGCCAGCTGCCGTTCTCGGTGTTCATGGGCCACAAGTCGCACGCCGACCAGGTGGTGCGCGCGGTGCAGGAGTACATCGAAAGCCGCTACACCGAGAAGATCACGGTCGAGGACCTGGCCGACCGCCACGCCCTGGGCCGCCGCACGCTGGAACGGCGCTTTCGTCAGGCCACCGGCAACAGCATCGTCGAATACGTGCAGCGGGTGCGCGTCGAGGCCGCCAAGAAGCGCCTCGAAAGTTCGCGCAAGAGCGTGGCCGAGGTGATGTACGAGGTCGGCTACAACGACACCAAGGCCTTTCGCGACCTTTTCAACAAGTATTGCGGCATGTCGCCGGTGGGCTATCGCGAACGCTACCAGTAGCGCCCGCCCGGACGCGCGCCATGGCCGGCGTGGCAGGGCGCGCGGCCTTTCAGCCACGGCGGCGGCGGAATGCCAGCCAGGCGACGACCGCGGTGAACGCCGCCACCAGCACGCAGATGATCCAGAAACCATGGTGGTCGGCCGATAGCGGAATGCCGCCCACATTCATGCCGAACAGGCCGGCCATGATATTGATGGGCAGCGCCAGCACCGTCACCAAGGTCAGCGTGAAGAGCGTGCGGTTGTTCTGTTCATCGAGCCGCGCCGTCATTTCCTCCTGCAGCAGCTTGATGCGTTCGACCAGGCCGGCCATGTCGCCCAGCACCACCGAGAATTCCTCGGTCGATTCGCGCAGTTCCTGCACGTCGCGCGGACGCAGCCACGCCGGCGGACGCGCCAGCAGGCGGAACACCGAGCCAGGTTCCGGCGCCAGCATGCGCTGCAGGCGCACCAGTACGCGCCGGGTGGCCGCCAGATCGAGCCGGCCCGGGCCGCCGCGCGCGGCCAGGAAGTGGTCCTCGATGTCATCGACATCGACGCTGGCCTTGCGCACGATCTCCATCATCAGGTCGGCCTGGTCGCGCATCAGGTGGGTCAACAACTCGGCTGGCGAACCGAATGGCTCGCCCCGCCGCACATGCTCGCGCAGGCGGTCCAGCGAACGCAGCGGCTTGCGCCGCAGCGTGACCAGCAGCTTGCGATGGGCGCAGGCCCACAGCGTCGAGACCTGCGCCGGGGTGCGGTCGAAATCGAAGATCACGTCGTTGAACACCGCCACCAGCGTGCCCTCGTGCTGCTCGATGCGGGTCGAATGGGCGTGCCCGCCCAGCATGCCGATGAAGGTGTCGGGCAGGTCCAGGTGCGCCTGCAGCCAGCGCACGCAGCCGGCTTGCGACAGGTTCAGGTGCAGCCACAGGAAGGCGTCCTCGTCGTCGCCGTCACTGGCGCAGGCTTCGGCGGCGCGCGCCAGCAGGCCGGCGACCGCGGGCGCGGCGATCTCGGCGGCGGAGCCGCCGCCGGCGAAGCGGAACGCGCAGATCAGGCCGGAGATATCGGTTTGGTAGTCGGCCGCTGCCGCTGGGGTGGTCATGATGCGCGATGGTGACGCGCCAATGTGACCGTTCTGCGACAGGGCGGGCGCGGGGCCGCGCTTGACGGGCGGGTGGTCTATAACGTATCGTTTTGCGCTGTTATTAGGCCAAGATTGTCATGCACTCCCGTTTCGACCAGTTCCGCGCCACCCCCCTGGGCCAGCAGCTCGAGGCGCTCATCGACGACCCCGCGCGCTATCCCGAATACGCGGCGCTGTCGCGGGTCGGCGTGGCCGCCGTTGCCGCCATCGCCGACGACATCCAGGAAAGATTCCCCGAGGTGGCGCACGACACGACCGCGCGCCAGTTCTGCGGCGCGCTGGTGGCCGACCGCATGCGGCGCCACGGCCACGAGGTAGTGCAGGCGCGCGGCCGCATCGGCGGCGCGGTCTTCAGCTATGGCGCGGTGTTCAGCGCGCGGCCCGTGGTGCTGCCGTTCGCCGAGGTCATCGCCAGCCTGGCGCGCATGCCGGAAGCGCTGGCCGCGCGCATGGCGGCCATCGACCCGGCCTGGCGCGGCCGGCGGCCCGCCGGCAGCGGTTTTTCGATGACCGAGCATGTTTGTCACCTGCGCGACCTGGACAGCGTCTTCGCGCAGCGCATCGACGCCATCCGCACCGCGCCGCTGCCCGTCATCGCTTCGGTTGACGGCACCGCCCTGGCGGCCGAGCGCGCCTACCAGGAGCAGAACCCCGAACTCGCCCTGGCCGCGTTCCGCCGCGGCCGCCAGCGCCTGTGCGCCACGCTGCGCCAGCTCGACGCGGCCGCGCTGGCCCGCTGCGGCCTGCGCGATGGCCTGCACCGCATGACCCTGGATCAGATCGTGCGTGAACTGCTCGACCACGACCGCACCCACTGCCTGGAGCTGGAGGAACTGGTCGCCGAACTGGCGCAGGAGGTCGGGCCGGCGGGCGCCGGCAATCCCGCCGCCTGACGCCATGGGGCGGACAATGCCGCGCCGGTTGCGCGAGATCGGCATGGGCGGGCGCGCTGCCGGCCTCAGTCGGGAATCTGCGGCTCGACCAGCCGCATCAGCTGGGCCAGCGATTCCTGCCAACCCAGATAGCACATCTCCGGCGGAATCACCGCCGGAATGTTCTCCTGCACCACCGTCATCTCGGTGCCGCAGGACACCTTGCGCAGCGTGATGGTGGTCTGCATCCGGCCAGGCAGGTTCGGATCGTCGAATTCGTCGCTGTAGCGGATCTTCGCGCCCGGCACCAATTCCAGGTATTCGCCGCCGAAGCCGTGGGCGTGGCCGGTGCCGAAATTGCGGAACGCCATGCGGTGCCGGCCGCCGACTTTGGCGTCCAGTTCGAAGACTTCGCAGGTGAAGCCGTAGGGCGGCAACCAACGCGCCACGGCGTCCGGTTCCAGGAAAGCGCGGTACACGGTGTCGGGCGCAGCGCGCAGCACGCGATGCAGGGTCACAGTGCCAGTCGTCATGATGAATCCACCTTTGAAGGGAAGTTGGGCGTACAGGGACGACGTTCGAGCTTCCCCCGGATCGACAAGGACGGCATGGGGACAAACCCTAGGGGGCGCTCGCCGCGCCTCAAGCGATCTCCCGTAGCAGCACGTCCTCATAGAACGCGCCGATCGGCAGCGTGCGGTCGCGCACCTGGATCTCCAGCACCCAGATGCCATCGGCCGGCACGAATTCGGCCTGCGCCAGCCGGTGCCTGCCGTACAACGCGTGCGGAAAATCCGCCACCCGGTGGCCCGGCACCTCGCGCACCAGCTCGCACCCATAATCGCGCGCGTAGGCCTCGGCGCGGTCGTACAGGGCCGCGCCGGTCAGCCCCCGCAGCCAGTCCTCGCGCGTGCGCCGGAACACCTGGCGCGCGGCTTCGGCGCAGCGCTGGCGGTCGGCATCCGCGCCCAGCACGAAGGTGTCGCCATAGTCGCCCTCATAGCCGTCCCATACCGGGCCGATATCCACCACGAATACGTCATCGTCGCGCAGCCGGCGCTGGAAGTCGGTGGGCTGCACCGCTGGCGACTGCGAGTCGGGGCCGAAGCGCACGTAGGTCGGATGCCAGTTGTGCGAGGCGCCCATGCGGCGCAGGTGGGCGTCGGCGGCCATGACCGCCTCGCGCGTGGTCATGCCGGGCCGCAGCAGCGCGGCGATCTCGCGCACCGCATCGCGTGAACGGCGGCGCGCGTCGAGGATGCCGTCCAGGCTGAAGCGCTGGCCGACCTGTTCCCAAGGATGGGCCGGGGCCGGCGCGACGCGCTTGCCGGGCAGGTCCCGCGCCGGCACGAAGGCCTCGGACACGAAGCAGTCCGGCGGCAGGCCGGCCGCGCACAACCGGTCGCGCGCCGCGCGTACCATGGCCGGGTTGCCACAGGCGTAGGCGACCGTGCGCGGCCAGTCGTGGTCCGCTGCCAGGGCGGCGTCCTGCACGTGCCAGGCGGGCGCGGCGGCGGCCCGCGACAGCACCGCCTGCCATTGGAAACCGCTGTGCTTGCCCTGCAAGGCGTTGAGCAGCGGGCCCGCGTAGCAGTCGTCCGCGTCGCGGCCGCCCCAGTAGAGCGTGACGCGCTTGATGCGCGGGTCCTGCAATGCCGCCATCATGATCGGGTGGACGCCGGCATAGCCGGTGCCCGTGGCCAGCAGCACCAGGGATTCGACCGCCCCGGGCCAGCCTTGCGCCGGCCAGACACAGGCGCCATGCGGACCCGCCAGGGTCAGCGTGTCGCCGGGCATCAGGCGCGGCAGCACCCGTTCGGTGAATCCGCCGCCGGGCATGCGCCGGATATGGAATTCGAGCCGGGCGGGGCCGGCCGCGGCCGGCACGCTGGCGATGGAGAACGGACGCTCGCCGCCATCTTCCATCAGGAAGCGCACATGCTGTCCGGCCTGCCAGGTGAAGGCCCCGGCGGTGTCGTGGGGCGCCACGATCAATTGGGTCACGTCAGCGGTCAGCGGCGCCCGCGACAGCACCGTCGCCGGATAGTGGCGCGCCGTTCGCGCCGGCGCCTGCCAGTGCGGAAAGCGCAGCGTCAGGTCGCCGGCCGCGCGGCACTGGCACATCAACAATTCGTCGGCGGCGGTGACATAGGTGCGCTCGGTGGGCGGCGCGAGGCGGGCGTAGGCGCCGCCGGCGACCTGGGCGCGGCACGAACCGCACTCGCCGCGCTGGCAGGAAAACGGCACGGCCACGCCCTGGGCCAGCGCGGCCTCCAGGATCGAGGCGCTGCCATCGCTGGTGAAGCAGCCGTGCTCGAGGGTGATGGTGTGGGCGGGCGTGGACATGGCGCGATTCCGTTGGCGTGCCCGAGGGGGCGATGGGGCCAATGTAGCGATAGAATGGCCTGACGAAATAGGGCCATTTCTATGAACCAGACCAAGCCACTTTCGCGCGATGCCCGCCAGGAGGCCAGCCTGGACCTGCCAGTCGATCCGCCGCGTCCGGACGAATCCAAGCAGTCCTGGGTGTATCGGCAGATCCGCGAACGCATCCTGCGCGGCGTCCTGCCCTCGGGCGGGCGGCTGCCTTCCACCCGCAGTCTGGCGGCGCGCTGGCATGTCGCCCGTTCCACCGTCGAGGCCGCCTACGACCAGTTGCGCGGCGAAGGCTACACCGCCGGCGCGGTCGGCTCGGGCACCTATGTGGCAGCGGTCATCCCGGACAATTTCTTCCGCCACGGACTGCCGGGCGATATGGCCATGGCGCCCGCCGCGGCCGGCGCGCCGCCCGCATCGGGCCGCGCGCCGCGCTTGGCCCCGGATGGCGACCATTCGGTTCCCCCCTTGCGGCACGAACCGCCTTTCACCGCGCGCGGCGCCGACGCTTCGCTGTTTCCCATGGCGGCCTGGCGCCAGGGCCTGCAGGCCAGCGCCCGGCGGGTCACGGCGGCGCAACTGGCGCGCGAGGATCCACAGGGCTGGTATCCCCTGCGCGAACAGATCGCGCGGTATCTCGGGGCGGCGCGCGGCATTGCCTGCGATGCCGATCAGGTGGTGGTGCTGACCGGCATCCGCGACGGTCTCGACCTCAGCGCGCGCCTTTTGCTCACGCCGCGCGACAAGGTGCTGGTGGAAGATCCCGGCTATCTCAACGCCATGCCGCTGTTCAGCCAGTACACGCGGCGCGTGGTGCCGGTGGCCATCGATCCGCACGGGTTTTCGGTGGCGCGCGCTCGCCGCCATCACGGCGTCAGGCTGGTGCACGTGACGCCGGCGCACCAGTCGCCCACCGGCATCACCATGCCGGTATCGCGCCGCCTGGAGCTGCTGGACTGGGCCGCGCAGGCTGGCTGCTGGATCCTGGACGACGACTACGACAGCGAGTTCAACTACGACGGCGCGCCGCTGGCGGCCCTGAAAAGCCTGGACCGCGCCGACCGCGTGATCCACTGCGGCAGCTTCAACAAGACCCTGTTCAACGCCCTGCGCATCGGCTATGCGGTGCTGCCCCGGCCGCTGGTGGCGGACTTCGCCCGCGCCCGTTACCTGACGGGGCGATCCAGCAGCATCGTCGAGCAGATGACGCTGGCGGCGTTCCTGGAGGACGGCGGCTTTGCGCGCCACGTGCGGCGGGCGCGGCCGGTCTATGCGCAGCGGCGCGACCGGGTGCTGCGCATGTTGCGCCAGGCGGTGGGCGCGGCGCCGCTGCGCGTCAGCGGCGAACAGGCGGGCTTTCACCTGGTGTGGTGGCCGCCGCCCGGCATCGACGTGGCGGCCTTGCTGGCGCGGGCGCGCACGCTGGGCCTGGGCCTGCAGCCGGTCGCGGAATTCTGCCGGCGCGTATCCTGGCCGACGGGCGTGGTGATCGGATACAGCGCGCGCCAGGAGGCGGACCTGGACCGCCTGGAGGCGCTGCTGCGGGAAGTCGCCGGCGTTTCGTAGCAAAATGCGGCATGGCGGCGCCGAGCCGCCGCTCATACCCGCTCGTTTCCAGGATTCCGCATGCCGCAACTCGATCTCTACCAGGTAGACGCCTTTTCCGCCGCGCCCTTCGGCGGCAACCCCGCCGCCGTGGTGCCGCTGGCGGCGTGGCTGCCGGACGCCACGCTGCAACGCATCGCCGAAGAGAACAACCTGTCCGAGACCGCCTACGTCGTGCGCCGCGGCGACATCCACGAGTTGCGCTGGTTCACGCCGGCGGTCGAGGTCGACCTGTGCGGCCACGCGACCCTGGCGGCCGCCTGGGTGCTGTTCGAGCAACTGGGCGCCAAACAAGAGGTGCTGCGCTTTGCCACCCGCAGCGGCGAACTGCGGGTCAGCCGCGCCGGTGACGGGCTGGCGATGGACTTTCCCGCCAAACAGCCGGTGGCCGAAGCCATTCCCGACGGCCTGTTGCCGGCGCTGGGCCTGCCGGCGGCGCGCGCCCTGTACCGCAGCGACGACTACCTGGTGGTGATCGACGACGAAAGCCTGATCGATGGCCTCGCGCCGGACTTCGCCGCGCTGGCGAAGTTCGACGTGCGCGGGGTGGCGGTGACGGCGCCGTCCTCCCGCTACGACTTCGTGTCGCGCTGGTTCGGCCCGCGCGTCGGCGTCAACGAAGACCCGGTCACGGGGTCGGCGCATACCTCGCTGGCGCCGTACTGGGGCGAGCGGCTGGGCAAGACGCGGCTCTCCGCCGAGCAGGGCGGGGCGCGCAAGGGCCAACTGCGCTGTGAGTTACGCGACAACGGCCGCGTCATCATCAGCGGCCAGGCCGCGCTGTACCTGCGCGGCACGATCTTCCTGTGAACCTTGCCGCCATCACCGAAAACCTATCGCGGCATCAGCACTTCAAATAGGGCCATCGCGGCGCGCGCCTAGAATCTGCCGTCACGAGATCCCGGCGGGCCGAACGGCCCGCCAGCGGACGCGACCACAAGGAGACGCAGGGCAATGGATGCGGTATGGATAGTCGCCATCGGCGCGGCCGTGGCGGGGTTCGTGCAAGGCCTGTCGGGCTTTGCTTTCGGCATGGTGTCCATGTCGTTCTGGGCCTGGGTGCTGGACCCGCGGCTGGCGGCGGCGCTGGCCGTGTTCGGCGCGCTCACCGGCCAGCTGCTGGCGGTGTTCTCGGTGCGGCGCGGCTTCAACTGGGCGCTGCTGTGGCCCTTTCTGCTGGGCGGGCTGGCCGGCATTCCGCTGGGGGTGCGGGTCCTGCCGCACCTGGACATGGACTGGTTCAAGGTGGTGCTGGGCGCGCTGCTGGCGCTGTGGTGTCCGGTGATGCTGATGGCGCAGCGGCTGCCGCGCATCGGCGGCAACCGCTGGGGCGATGGCGCGGTCGGCCTGGTGGGCGGCGTGCTGGGCGGCATCGGCGGCTTCGCTGGCAGCGTGCCCACGCTTTGGTGCACCTTGCGCGGCTTCAACAAGGACACGCAGCGCGCCGTGATCCAGAA
>LXNH01000036.1_pt1 | contig 26853 bp, 23 predicted proteins | sample 809111 | NCBI WGS metagenome assembly LXNH01 (sample SAMN04870528, study PRJNA318959) | seawater metagenome | biome: 00002010; material: water; isolation source: marine seawater | place: Greece: Milos, Mediterranean Sea | collected 2013-05-29 | depth 5-7 m
CTCGCAGACCGCGCGCCACAGCGCGTTGTTGCCCGCCGCCATGCCGAAGTAGCCGTCGCGGCAACGGAACGCCTGGTAGGGCGCATTGCGCGGATGCGCGGAACCGAGCTTCTGCGGGTCCTTGCCACTGCCGAAATACTCAGAGGTCTGCAAAGCGGCGATGCCCAGCGTGACCCCCAGCATGGCGACATCCAGATGCGTGCCGACGCCGCTCTGCTCGGCCACGCGCAACGCCGCGGTGATCGACGTGGCGGCATACAGGCCCGCGGTGAAATCGGCCAGCGGCACGCCGCATTTGACCGGCGCGCCGCCGGGCTCGCCGGTCACGCTCATGATGCCGCTCATGGCCTGGATGGTGAGGTCGAAGCCGCCTTCCTGCGCGCGCGGACCGGTCTGGCCGTACGCCGAGATCGAGCAGTAGATCAGCCGCGGGTTGCGCGCCGACAGCGCCGGGTAGCCCAGCCCCAGCCGCTCCATCACGCCGGGACGGTTGTTCTCCAGCAGTACATCGGCCTCGTCGATGAGGCGCCGCGCGAGCTCGGCATCGGCCGGGTCCTTCAGGTTGAGCGTGACCGAACGCTTGTTGCGGTTGAGCGAAGCGAAATTCTCGCTGTAGCCCTCGCTGATCGGCGGCCAGGCCCGCAGCGTGTCGCCGCCCTCGGGATGTTCGATCTTGATGACGTCCGCGCCCATATCGGCCAACAGCATGCCGCAGTAGGGACCGGCGGCCACGTTGCACACCTCGATAACGCGCACGCCGGCCAACGCTTGCTTGTGATCCATGTCGTCTCGCTTTTGATCCTGATTCTTGTAAATCGAATCCCAAGAAAACCCGGAGATATCGATCATTGCTTGACCAGAATATCACTGCGTGAGATTCTTGTTAAGCCTAATTTGGGATTCACTTCCTATATGTTAGGACACAAAGCAGAACAAGCCGCGCGGTCAGCGGCGAAAAAAACATCGGAGACAAGCCATCATGCGCAAGTACCTATTGTTGTTTCTCGCCGCTGCCATCAGCGGCTCCGCCCTGCCCGCGGCGCACGCCGCCGACTGGCCCGACCGCCCGATCCGGATGATCGTGCCCTACCCGCCTGGCGGCGCCACCGACGTGGCCGCGCGCCTTTATGCACAGCAGATGGGCGACTACCTCAAGCAAACCGTGGTCGTGGAAAACAAGGCCGGCGCGGGCGGCGAGGTCGGCGCCGAAGCCGTGGCGCGCGCCACGCCCGATGGCTACACCGTGCTCATGGGCGCCCTGGGCAGCCTGGCCATCAACGCCTCGCTGCTGGACAAGCAGAACTACAGTTTCGTCAAGGACTTCAAGGGCGTATCCGTCGCCATCACGATGCCGATGGCGCTGGCGGTCAATGACGCCGTGCCCGCCAAGACGGTGCAGGAACTGATCACGCTGGCCAAGTCGCGTCCTGGCAAGCTCACCATGGGCTCGGCCGGCAACGGCAGTTCCCAGCACATGGCGGGGGAATTGTTCAAGCAGATCACCGGCACCGACATCCTGCACGTGCCGTATCGCGGCAGCGGCCCGGCCGTCACCGACCTGCTTGGCGGGCAGATCGACATGGTGATAGATACCCTGCCCGCCCTGCTGCCGCAGCTGGCCAGCGGCAAGATCCGCATCCTGGGTGTCACGACCGATACGCGCGCCCCCGCCCTGCCCGAGGTCAAGACGCTGGCCGAACAGGGCGTGCCGGGCTATGCGGTGGCCACCACGTACGCGCTGCTCGCGCCGACCGGCACGCCCGCCCAAGCCATCGAGAAGATGTCCATGGCCATGCAGCAAGCCGGCGCATCGCCGCAACTGCGCGAGGGCGCGGCCAAACTGGGCGCCAAGGCCACGCCCACCACGCCCGCGGCAACCGACAAGGTGATCGCCGGAGAAATTGACAAATGGGGCGCGGTGGTACGCCGCTCCGTGACCCGCACCGCCAAGCAATGACCGCTGGCCGCGGGCGCGCCGACGCGCCCGCGCCCCACCGCCGATAACGTTCCCAGGAGTCCTGCATGTCCGTATCCCGCGCGTGCGTCGCCATCGTGGGCGGCGGCTCTGTCGCCGTGTCTTTCCTGTATCAACTGATCGATGCCCTGCCGGATGGCGCGCCGCTGTCGGTCGCGCTTTTCGAGCCCGCCGCCGACGTAGGGCCCGGCACGGCCTATCAAGCCGACGCGTCCAGCAACCTGCTCAATATCCCGGTCAGCCGCATGTCGGCAGTGTGCCGCGATCCCGACAGCTTCCTGGCCTGGCTGCGTCAGCGCGAACCCGCGTTCCTCGCCGGCATGGGCGTGCGGCGCATCGATCCGGGCGACTTCGTGCCCCGCCCGGTCTTCGGCCTGTACCTGCGCGATCTCTATGAAGCCGCGCTGGCCCGGGCAGCCGCGCGCGGCATCCCGGTGACGCGCCATGCCGAACGGGTCGTCGGCGTCTGGCCGCAGGCTGGCGGCGGCGCGGCGGTGCTGGGCGAGCGCGGCACGCACCTGCGGGCCGATCGCGTGGTGCTGTGCAACGGCAACCTGCCCTCGGTCGCGTTCCCGCGCCTCGCGGCCTTGCCCGGCTATTTCAACAGCCCTTATCCGGTGGCCGGCATGACAGGCAAGATCGGCCAGGACGATGCGGTCTGCATCATCGGCACCAGCCTGAGCGCCATCGACGCCATCGCGGCACTGCAGGCGTCCGGCCATCGCGGCCCCATCCATTGCGTCTCGCGCAACGGCCGGCTGCCCGCGGTGCGCAGCCCCCACAACAAGAGCCTGCGGCTGCCCATGTTGCCGGAGCCCGAGGCCGACGGCCGCGTCACGCTCGATGGCCTGCTCGACAGCCTGCGCCGCGCGCTGCGCGAGGCAGGCGGCATCGAGGAACCGAACGACATCCTGGGCGTGCCGGGCCCCGCCGCGCAAGCGCTGGACGCGGAAATCGCGCGCTCCCAGGCCGGCCCGCGTCCCTGGCAGGCAGTGGCCGCGGCCACCAACGATCGCATCGAGCACATCTGGCACGCGCTCGACGACGCGCAGCGCAACCGCTTCCATCGCGACTGGCGGACCCTATGGATGGCGCGCCGCGCCACCTTTCCGATGCGCAATGCGCTCACGCTGCAGACCTTGCTGCATGAGGGCCGCCTGCACGTGCATGGCGGATTCCGCGACGTCCGCTTCGAGGCCGCGCGCAACGGCTTCGTCATCCAGGCAGCCCCCGGCGAGCTGCGTGCGCCCTGGGTCATCAATGCCACCAGCTTTTCGCTCGACGTGGCCAGCACGGCGGATGCGCTGGTCAGGCAACTGTGCGAGGACGGCATCGCCCGCGCGCATGGGTTGGGCGGGTTCGACCTGGACTTCGACACCGGCTGCCTGCTGGACACGCACGGCCGGCGTGTCGATGCCGTGTCGGTGCTCGGCAGCCTGGCCGCGGGCACGTACTTCTGGACCACATCCATGGAAGTCAATGCGCGCCTGGCCGCCGGCCAGGCGCGGCAACTGGCCGAGCGGTTCGGCGCCACCGCGCATTCCATCGATGGGGCCAGGGTGCCGGACGTTGACGCCCATCGAACCTGAACCCGGGGCGCGCGGGCCGTCACGCAAACGCGCTGCGCGCCGCGCCCCGCCCCCGGCTCTGGCGCCGGCGGTCCCGCGGACCTCGCGGGTGCCTAGCGGAACCTCGCCAGGTAGTCGAGCAAGGCCGCCACCACGGCCTGGGGCTGCTCCGGCAATAACGCGTGCGCGGCATTGCGGATGGTGACGTTGGTGACGCGCTCGCCCAGCACATCGCTGAGCACCCGCGCGAACCGCTGCGGGGCAATGACGTCGTGTTCCGCCTGCAGGTTCAGAATTGGCGCGCGCCCGCCGGCGAAGAAGTCGTCCACCGGCGTCCGCTTCTGTGCCTGGGTCTGCAGGGTCAACAGCCTGGTATTCCAGCCGTCCAGCCAGGCGCGGGCATCGTTTCCCGGCGCGAAGAAGACCTGCTGCAAGCTTTGCAGCCGCACCGCATCGGAAAGCGATGTGTCACCGCAACGCTCGATAACGGCCCGGATTTCATCGCTGATCGGCACGCCCGAATGATCCGCCGGCACCTTCCCCGCCGACCCGGCCAGCAGCAACAAGGCGCGCACCAGATCAGGGCGGTCCGACGCGAGCGTCCGGGCGATCCAGTTGCCATGCGCATGGCCGACGATGAAAGCCGGCCCCGCATTCTGGCTTTCCACCACGGCGGCGATGTCCGCCGCCCAGTCATGCAGCGTTTTCCCCTCCAACGGCCCCACGCTCGCGCCATTGCCGCGAGGCTCCGGCCGCAGCACGCGAAACCCGGCCGCGGCCAGCGGCGTTGCGATCGCTTCCAGATCCACCGCTCCCCGCCCCAAGGACGGCAGCATCACCAGCAGGTCGCCGCGCCCTTGGGCGTAGACCTCCAGGCGGATTCCGCCCGGGCGCTCGACAAAGAATCTGGAAACCTCAACCGACGCGAAATTTCCCAACGGCTCGCGCGATTCCATGCGAGACTGTTGATCCAATCGTTCCAATTTTTTCTCCTGGCAGCATTGACACATTGCCCCGATGACGGAGCCGCTCCCGCACTGTATGAACTCTCCGCCAATTCATCCAATATGGAATTCGGCTAACAGTTATCGGCACAGGAACTAATGGACATACGCCAACTGCGCTACTTCGTCACCGTGGCGGAAGAATTGAATTTCAGCCGCGCCGCAACACGCCTGCACATGTCGCAGCCGCCCTTGTCGCAACAGATCAAGGCGCTCGAAGACGAGATGGGCGTGGCGCTTTTCCTGCGGACGCGGCGCGAGGTCAAGCTCACCGACGCCGGCCATGTGTTCCTGCGTGAAAGCCGCGCGGTCCTGGCGCACCTGCAAGCGGCAGTGGACACCACGCTGCGCACGGCCAAGGGCGACGTGGGAGAACTGCGCCTGGGCATGGCCACCTCGGCGGTCTTCCACGTCATGCCCGCCATTCTGGAACGGCTGCGGCGGCAGTTCCCGCAGGTGAACGTCGCGGTCACCGACATGGGGTCGCGCGACCAGATCCGCGCCGTGCATCAGGGCAAGATCGACATCGGCATCATCCACGAGCAGCCGCATATCGAAGAATTGGCTTCGCGCCCGATTTTCAGCGAGGCCTTCAGTCTGGCGATTCCGTCCGCCCACCCGCTGGCCGCCCGTCCCTGCATCCCCTTGCCTGAACTGCGCGAACAGCCGTTCGTGGCATTTTCACGCGAACATGCGCCGGCCTTGTTCGACAGCTTCATCGCCGCCTGCGCGCAGGCCGGGTTCAGTCCCAACATCGCGCACACGGCCCGCCATGCCCTGACGATCTTCCAGATGGTCGGCCTCGGACTGGGCATGGCGGTGGTGCCCAGTTCGTTCGCGCGCGGCGCCACCAACGGTGTCACCTATCGCGAACTGGACCAGGTCACGCAGCGCGTGCGCATCTGCGCCATCTGGGACCCCAAGACGCCCTCGGACCTGGTTGCCAACGTGGTGCGGGAAATCCTCGAACCGCCGATCGCCTAGGCGCCGGGGCTGCCGGCCTCGCCTGGCGCGACCGATTCACCGACACACCCGTCCGCCAGCAGTTCACGCAAGGGCGTCGCGTCCAGTTCCTCGAATGACCGACGCAGGCGCATCGCGCCGCCCGCGCCGACGATCGGCTCGAGCAGCAGCTCGGCCTTGCGCGCAATGGCCTGGCCCCGGGCCGGGTTCGCCGCCGATCCCGACGGGTTCAACACGGCATGGCGCAGCCAGGCGCCGTCGCCTTCCTGCACCTCCACCCAGCCGCAGAAGTTCCGCGGATACAACGCATCGAGCGCCTCGTCATGCACCAATTCGAGCCGCCCGGCCAGATCGACCACATCGGCCGCGCGCATGCGCGCGTCATCGAATTGCCCGGGCAGCACCGCGCCGTCCAGCAACGCCGCCGCCACACTGTAGCGCCCGCTCATTTGCGCATTCAGCGCCGTGCCCGGCCGATACTCGTAGCCGCACTGCACGAGCACCACCTTCGGCATGCCGACCCGAACGCCGCGCCCAGGCGCCCACCGCGACCGCAGGGCAAGCGCGGCGTCCACATGCGCATGCACGCTGCCGCAACAGGCATAGGGCTTGAAGTTCGTTTCCGCGCCGTGCCAGTGTTTCCCCAGGCCATCGATCAGCGCCGCGGGGTCCGGGTCTTGCGAAAACGCCCGCAGCCAGCCGCCGTCGCGCGCCTCGAACAACTGTGTCGGACCGCTCAGTCCCAGGCTGGCCAACTCGGCCGCCATGACGCCGGCCTGCGCCGCGCGCCCGGGATGGAAGCGCTTGGAGCTGGCGCCATCGGCCGTGAAGGCGAACAACCCGCCCGATTGGGTGCCGGCCAGCCCCAACGCCCAAGCCGTGCGCTGCGCATCCAGGCCCAGCAGCACCGAGGCCGCCGCAGCGGCGCCCAACGGGCCGCACACCGCGGTCAGGTGCCACCCCTGCAAGCGCGCCAACCCGGGCCTGAGCGCCAGCGAACTGCGGATAACGACTTCGTAGCCGGCGGCGAGTGCCGCCTCGATGCGTTCGGGCGCGGCATTCAATGACTCGGCCAGCGCAAATACCGCCGGCACCACCACGGCGCCCAGATGCACTTTGGCGTTATGGAAATCATCCAGCTCGAACGCATGCGCGGCCGCGCCGTTCACCAGGGCCGCGTCCGCCGCGCGCAGGCGGCCGCAAGGCTCGCCCCAGATGCGCGACGGCGCCTGCGGGATCGAACCCGGCGCCAAGGCCCAGGCGCGCACGGCACGGGTCCAGGGCTGGCTGCGGCCAGCCAACGCGCACGCGAACGTATCCAGGGCCAGCAGGCGCAAGGTCGCGCGCACGTCGGCGGGAACGTCGTCGCGGCGCAGACCACTGATCCATTGCGCCAGCGTCATCGTGATCGGTTCCATTCGCCGCGCTCCTCAGAAAGCCACGCGGATGTTCGCATCCGCGACGATGCCCCTGACCTTCTCGATATCCTTGCGGATCATCTCGGCAAAGCCGGCGGGCGTGGACGGCACCGACACGAAAGAGAGCTCGCGCAGGCGCTGTTGCAGCGCGGCGCTCTGCTTGGCGGTTTCGACCGCGTCGGCCAGCCGTTGAACCACGTCCGGCGGCATGCCGGCCGGTCCCCACACGCCATACCACGACAGCAGTTCGAACCCGGGCAGACCGCTTTCCGCCACGGTCGGCACGTCCGGCAATTGCGGCAGGCGCTGGGCGCTCGTCACGGCAATCGGACGCAGCTTGCCGGACTTGACGTGGGGATAGACGCCCGGCATGGGCGACACGGCAGCCGACACGTGACCGCCCATCACGTCCGTCAGTTGCGGGGCGGCGCCTTTATAGGAAATGATGTCCATATCCAGCTTCAGGCCATGCCTGATACGCTCTTCGGCCAAGTGGCCGGAGGTGCCATAGCCCGAGGTCGCCCACGTGTACTTGGCTTTCCCGGCCTTGACCAGCGCGGTGAACTCGCGCAGGTTCCTGACGGGAATGGCGGGATCGGTCACGACCAGCAAAGGCACATGCCCCACCTGCGCGATCGGCGTGAAATCCTTTTCCGCGTCATAAGTGGCGCGCCCCATGACCAGCGGCATCTCCACCTGGCTGGACGCATTGAAAAGCAGCGTGTAGCCGTCTGGCGCCGAACGCGCCACGTATTCCGATCCAATGAACCCCGACGCCCCCGCGCGGTTCTCCACGATGATGCTCTGGCCCAACCCGGTCTGCAATTGTTCGGCCACCAGGCGCGCCATCGTATCGATGGAACCGCCCGGCGTGTAGGGCACGACCATGGTGATCGCTTTCTTCTTGGGATAGGGTGCGTCGGCCCACGCATTGGGGCCAAGCATGGCCAGCGCGGCCACGGACAGGCTCGCGCCGAGCATGGCGCGTCGTTGATGGAATGTCATGGTGTCTCCAGCCACAGGTCGAGTTCATTCGGCGGGCTCACGCACCTGCGTCACTGAGCAGGCGCGGCGCGCGCGGGACGTCTGTCGCGTCCGTACAGGCACTCTAGCTGCGTGGCGTCGAGACGGTCCAATACCGTTTTCGACCGACAGTTATATGCCGGACTACGTCATTGCCCGCAGGTCCGGGCGCTGCTCGACGCGCCACAGATCGTCCAGCCGCGCGCGCGCCGCCGGCACCCCCAGATGCGGCGCGACGAGCTCCATGAATTTATCGTTCAGTTCCGCATCGCTCAGGGGAGCCTCGGGGTCGCCCTTGCGGTCGCGCTGAAAGTGGACATGCCTTTCGCCCGCGACCGATTCGATCTCCACGCGCGCGGACCGGCTGGCGGGAAAGGCGGCATCGATGTCCGGGTCCGTGGACACGTCCATCAGCGCGATCAGCGCGCGGATCTCCGGATCGTTGACGCGCTCGTCGCGGTACGCGTCCAGGCGCACGCTGCCGTACCGCAAGGCGTGCGCCACCACGTAGCGCAAGCTGAAGCGCGCTTCGCCCGCCGAGGCGGGCATGCCGTAGCAGGCGATATCCAGCGCCGGACGATACGTGTGGACATGGATACGCCGGATGGCCCGCCAATCGAATCCGGCGCGTTCTCGCAACGCCAGCGCCGCATCGATCGCCGCGAAGGTGTGGCCGCATCCCACGTGGTTCTTGAAGGTCAGGCGGGTGATATGGAAATCCTTCCCCAGGGTATCGCCGATGTCGTCCCAGGCGGGCGCGTTGCTCATGGCCCGGCCCAGGCCATCCTCCCCGTCCAGCATATCCATCGCCCCGGTCAGGCCGCGGCGCGCGGCTTTGGCGGCCAGCACGCCCGCCTCCGCCGCGCGTCCCGCATGCAAGGGCTTGGACATCGAATCGCTGCGGAATGCCTGCTGCAGGCCGGCCGCGAAGGTGGCGGCCGTGCCCAGCGCATGCGCGAACTGCGCCCGGTCCAGCCCGTATGCCGAACCCGCCGCCGCGGCGGCCCCGAACGTGCCGACGGTACCCGTGCTGTGCCAGTAGCGATAGTGCGCCCGCCCCAGCACGACACCGATGCGCGTGGACACTTCATAGCCGGTCACGATGGCCCTGAGCAGCCGCGCGCCGCTCATCTCCTGCTCCTGGCAGGCGGCAAGCGCCGCGGCGATCGTTGCCGCGCCGGGGTGGTACATGGCGTCACGATAGCTGTCGTCCAGCTCCGCCGCGTGCGCGGCCGCGCCATTGATCAGCGCCGCCGCGCGCGCGGTGGCCGATCCGCCGCCGACGAGGCCGGCGGCATCCGCGGCTGGCTCGTCCAGCAGCACCGCACGCAGGATCCCGACGGCCCGGTCCGCGGCCCCGGGATAGGCGGCCGCATACCAGTCGATCAGCGCCCGCTTGGCGTGCCGGACGACTTCGTCGGAAAGGGGAGGTTGCTGGAATTGCTGCGCAAAAGCGCTCAGGGTTTCGATGGCATGCATGGCGCGGCTTCGTGAAAATTGTCGATATCCAGGGACTGCCCGCCTGTCAGGCCGGCGCGTCCGAGTCTAGGAGGCCGCGCCCCGCCGGGCAATCCCGGCGTTCCATCCAATGGAAATGCGCTGCGCGGCGCATCCGCCGCGCCTAGCACTTATCGCCCAGCAGGCTCAACACATGCGGCAGCAGGGGCAGGGTGTTGGCGGGATTCCATACGGCGGAATACTCCGCCTCCACCACCATTGCGTCGATATCCTTGAACACGACACCCGGCACCCCCGCGCGCGCGAACGACCGGGGCACCAGCGACACGCCGCGCCCCATCGCCACCAGGCTCACCACCGACACCAGGTGCTTGGCGTAGTGCATGATGCGCGGGCTGAATCCCGCCTGCATGCAGGCCGCGATCGTCAGGTCGTGAAAACTCGGCCCGCTGTGGCGCGGGATGGCCACGAAGGCGTCCTCGGCCAAGTCCTGCAGCCGCACCCGCCGCCGGCGGGCAAGCCGATGCCCCTGCTCCAGCGCGATGACCAGGTCGACGCGCCCCACCGGAATCGACCGCATCTCGCCCACGCCTTGCGACACCTGGGCAAATCCAATGTCGATGCGATCCTGCGCCAGCGCCTGCAGTTGCTCGGACGAACCCATTTCCTCCCAGACACTTTCCAGACCGGGCAGGTCGCGCTCCAGCCCGAGGATGACTTCGCGTATGTCCATGAACAGCACCGCGGCGACAAAGCCGATGCGCAGGCGCCCCGCATCACCGCGTTCGGCGCGCTGCACGGCGCGAATCGACAGTTCCGTCTGCGCCAGCAGCCTGCGCGCCTCCTGGACCATCGCGGCGCCCGCCACCGTCAGCCTCACGCTTCTTTTGTTGCGGTCGAACAGCGTGACGCCAAGGCGCTCCTCCAACTGCTGGATGGCCTTGGTCAGCGGCGGCTGGGAGATGAAAAGACGTGCCGCCGCGCGCCCGAAGTGCAGCTCTTCGGCCAACGCGAGAAACATGCGCATCGATTTCTGATCCATGGGGAAAGCTCGAACGGGGAGGGGGTAGCGGACGATACCAAGAAGCGTAATTCCGTAATCGAATTACTGACATCCGAAAAACGTATTGGACGGCTATTACCGAGAATAAGCAGAATCGCCCCACCGAACAAGCAAGCCAGGCACCAAGCCCGCGTAACACAGGAATCAAGATGGCCCGAATCCACCCGCCGCAGGTCCAGGAGATGACCGCGGAACAACAACGCATCCATGCGGTCATCGCCTCCGGCCCGCGCGGCCGCGTGCGCGGACCCCTCGCCGTCTGGCTGCATCGCCCCGCCATGGCCGAGCCCGCCCAGGCGCTGGGGCAGTTCTGCCGCTACGACAGCTCGCTGCCGCCGCGCCTGTCCGAACTGGGCATCCTGGTCCTGGCGCGCTGGTGGGGTTCGGAGTTCGAGTGGTGGGCGCACAAGGCCATTGCCTTGCAGGCGGGCGTGGCGCCGGCAGTCATCGACGCCCTGCGCGATGGCCGGGACATTGCCTTCGAACACGCGGACGAAGCCTTGGTCCACGAGTTCCTGACCGTGCTGCACCGGACACGCCGCGTTCCCGACGCGCTGTACCGCCGCGCCGAGGCCATGTTCGGGCGCAATGGCGTCATCGATCTGGTGGCCCTGGCCGGGTACTACACCCTGATATCCATGACCCTGAACGTGTTCGAGATCGAGCCGCCCGAGGGCGAACCGCGCGAGCTGGCGGCCGCCGATAGCGGCGGCGATTGACGGGTCCCGATCACATCACTCAAGAGAGAAGCACATGCAAAAACGACTGGAAGGAAAAGTCGCGATCGTCACCGGCGCCGGCTGCGTCGGCCCGGGTTGGGGCAATGGCCGCGCCGTGGCGGTGCGCTTTGCCCAGGAAGGCGCCAAGGTCTTCGCCGTGGACAAGAGCGCGCAGGCCATGGACGAAACGCTTGCGCGCGCCCGGGCCGCGGGCGGCGACATCACCGCCTGGACCGGCGACGCAACGCTCGGCGCGGACGTCGAGGCCATGGTGCAGGCGTGTGTCGAGCGCTACGGGCGCGTCGATATCCTGGTCAACAACGTAGGCGGATCGCGCCGCGGCGGCCCGGTGGATCTGTCCGAGGCCGATTGGGACGCGCAGATGGACTTCAACCTGAAGAGTGTCTTCCTGGCCTGCAAGCATGTGATTCCCGTCATGCAGCGCCATGGCGGCGGCGCGATCGTGAATACGGCGTCCACCTCGGGCATCCGCTGGACGGGCGCGGCCCAGGTCGGCTATGCATCCGCCAAGGCCGGCATCATTCAGCTATCGCGCGTGGTCGCCGTGGAATATGCCAAACACAACATCCGCGTGAACACCGTGGTGCCCGGGCAGATGCATACCCCCATGGTCGAAGCCCGGTTGGCCAGCCAGCGCGCGGGCGGCGACGTAGACGCCTTGCTGGCCCAGCGCCAGGCCCGCATTCCGCTGGGCTTCATGGGCGACGGCACCGATACCGCGAATGCCGCGCTCTTTCTCGCCTCGGACGAGGCCCGCTTTGTGACCGGCACCGAAATCATCGTCGACGGCGGCATGAGCGTGCGCTGCGACTGACCCCCCGTTCTTTCCCAGAAAAGAGAGACGCGCCCAGCGTCTCCAAGGAGACACCATGCATCAATTCCCGCCGCTTTCCGGCAAACCGCGCCGGCGCCTTCTGGGCGCCCTGACCGCAGCAACGTTCCTGGCCCTGACCGGCACCCCCGTGTCGGCGGCCACGTTCCCGGAAAAGCCGATCCGGCTGATCGTCGCGTTTTCGCCCGGCGGCCCCACCGATGTGCTGGCGCGCCTGGTGGCCAAACGCCTTGGCGACGGCCTGGGCCAGCAGGTCGTGGTCGAAAACAAGCCGGGCGCCGGCGGCAACATCGCCGCCGAGATGGTCGCCAACGCGCCGGCCGATGGCTACACCCTGCTCTACAACAGCTCATCCATCGCCATTTCGCCCGCCCTCTTCGGCAATGAAAAACTGAACCCGGGCAAGATCTTCACGCCGGTCGCCTCGGTCGCCAACGTGCCGCTGGTGCTCATCGTCAATCCCGAAGTTCCCGCCGATACCGCCGCGGGCTTCGTCAAGCTGCTCAAGGAAAAGCCCGGGATGCTCAATATGGGCTCATCCGGCAACGGCACGATCGACCACCTGACCAGTGTGCTGTTTGCCCGGCAGACGGCCACCGAGTTCGCCCACGTGCCCTACAAGGGCAACGCGGCGGCGCTGCCCGACCTGCTGTCAGGCAGGATCCAATTCATGATGTCGGGCAGCCTCAACGCCTTCCTGCCCTATGTCAGGGAGGGAAAACTCAAAGCCCTGGCGGTCACGACCGCGCAGCGCGTCTCGGCCCTGCCAAACGTACCGACCCTGGCCGAGACGGTGGCCCCGGGCTTCGATTCCGGCACCTGGCAAGGCATTGTCGGCCCCGCCGGCATGGCGCCCGAGGTGACCGCCCGGCTCAACCAGGCCGTCAACGACGCGCTCAAGGATGCCAGCCTGAAGGCCAGCCTCGATGCCCAGGGCGCGGAACCCACCCCCGGCACGCCCGCGCAATACGGCGCGCTGATCAAGTCGGAGTACCGCCGCTGGAGCGCGACCATCAAAGAAACCGGCGCCACCTCCAACTGAAGCGAAACCCGCCATGCACATGGACCCCGTCGTCTGGGACTGCCATACCCACATTTTTGGCCCCTGGGAGGATTATCCGCTCGCGGACGATGCCACCTACACGCCTGCGCAAGCCCCATTCCCGGCGCTCGCCGCCCTGCATGCCGCGGCCGGCATCACGCGCGGCGTAATCGTGCAGGCCACGCCCTACGGCGCGGATCATCGCGCCCTGCTGGCGGCCTTGCGCGCCAGCGGCGGCGCGTACCGGGGCATCGCGCTGATCGACGCGCAAACCCCGCCGGAGACGCTCGCGCACATGCATCAGGCGGGGGTGCGCGGCATCCGCCTGGGCATGATGAAGCATCTGGCGGGCAAGCCGGACATCGGCAGGATGGGCGCATTGCTGGAACGCATCCGGCCATACGGCTGGCACGCGCTGGTGCATGCCGAGATGCCGGACGTGCTGAATAGCGTCCCGGCATTGCTGCGGCACGGCGTGCCCCTGGTGATCGACCACATGGCCAGAGCGCCGCTATCGGACGCGGCCGCTCTGGCGCCGCTACTGGCACTGGCGGACTGTCCGGACGTCTGGATAAAGCTCTCGGGCGCCGACCGCGTCACCGGCGGCGCCAGTCATTACCAGGCCGCCCTGCCCCTGATGACGCGCCTGATGCAGGCATTCCCCGGCCGCGCCATCTGGGGCAGCGACTGGCCGCACGTCAACATCCGCTATCCCCAGCCCAGCGTGCCGCGCCTGCTGGCGTTGCTGCGCCAGGCCTGCGACGCCGACCCGGCAACGCTCACCGCGATCCTGCATGACAACCCCGGCCGCCTCTACGGCTGATTCCAACTCTCTTTCCGCGGAGGCCCCATGTGGCAACCCTCGCAACGCTATCCCGACCCCGCCATCCGCGTATTGGCGCCGGCCTTCGAAAAGTACCACCTGCTATCGGCGGCGGTCGAACGCCTGGCCAGCGGCAGCCGCTGGGCCGAAGGGCCCGTGTGGTTCGGCGACGGCCGTTACCTGCTGTGGAGCGACATTCCCAACGACCGCATTCTGCGCTGGGATGAAATCACCGGCGCCGTCCACGCCTTCCGCTCGCCCTCCAACCATGCCAACGGCAACACCCGCGACCGCCAGGGCCGGCTGATCACCTGCGAACATCGCACGCGGCGAGTCACCCGGACGGAGCACGACGGACGCATCACCGTCCTGGCCGACAGCCACGCCGGCCGGCCCCTGAATTCGCCCAACGACGTCGTGGTGAAGTCGGACGGTTCAATCTGGTTCACCGATCCGCCGTTCGGCATTGTCGGCCACTACCAGGGCGAGCCCGCGCGCCAGGAGCTGCCGGCCAATATCTATCGGATCGATGGCGTGTCGGGACAACTGAGCGTCGTGGCAGAAGGCGTCAACGGCCCCAACGGCCTGGCCTTCTCGCCCGACGAAAAGCTGCTGTATGTCGTGGAATCACGCGCCCGACCGCGCAACTTTCTGGTTTTCCGGGTACAGGACGATGGCGTATCGCTGTCGCATGCCGAAGTGCTGATGAACGCAGGACCGGGCACGCCGGACGGCTTTCGCGTGGACGTCGACGGCAACCTGTGGTGCGGCTGGGGCATGGGTACCGAAGAACTCGACGGCGTTCGCATCTTCACGCCGGACGGCGACGCCATCGGCCATATCGCGCTGCCGGAGCGCTGCGCCAACCTGTGCTTCGGCGGAACGCACCGCAACCGGCTGTTCATGGCCTCCTGCACCTCCATCTATTCGCTCTACGTCAACACGCAAGGCGCGCCTGGCGGTTGACCGCGCCGCGCAAGGAGAATACCCATCATGAAACCCACCATCGCCAGCACCCTCCTGGCGGGCGCCCTGCTCGCCGCATTTTCCCTGACCAGCGTCAGCCATGCGACCCCGCCCACGCGGCTGGTCGTCGCCTTCCCGCCCGGCGGGCCGGCCGACTCGCTGGCTCGCATCCTGGCCAAGGAACTGGAGACAGAACTCAAGACGACCGTCATCGTCGAGAACAAACCGGGCGCCAACGGCGCCATCGCGGTCAACTACGTCATGCGCGGCGCCACCGACGGCAGCATGCTGTTCCTCAGCTCGGCCGGCGCCATCGCCATCAATCCATCGCTCTATCCCAACCTGTCGTACAAGCCGGCCGAAGACCTGACGCCTGTCGCCCTGGTCGTCCACACACCTGAAGTCCTGGTCGTTTCGCCGAAAAACGCCGCCAGGAGCGCGGCGGACTATGTCGCCGCCGCAAGCAAGCGCAGCGAAGCGGCCACCCTGGCCTCCTCCGGCGTCGGCAGCATGCCGCACATGACCATCGAATTATTCAAGAGCCAGACCAAAGTCGACTTCCTGCACGTGGCCTACAAGGGCGCCGCGCCGGCCATCGCCGATACGATCGGCGGCCACGTGGAAGCCTTCTTCGGCGACGTCTCGGGCCTGATGCCCTTCATCAAGGACGGCCAGCTCGTGGCGCTCGGGGTCGCCGCGCCAGCGCGGCTGAAATCGCTGCCCGATGTGCCCACCCTGGCCGAACAGGGCATTCCAAACGTCGAAGCCAGCAATTGGTACGGCATGTTCGCCCCGAAGGGGACGCCGGCGGAAGTGGTCGGCAGGTTGAACCAGGCCGTGCGCAACAGCCTGCAGTCGGCGGCGCTGGTCGCCAGCCTCGCCAGCCTGGGGATCGAGCCCAGCCCCTCATCGCCCGAAGCCTTCCGCGAACTGGTGCGCCGGGACACCGGGAAATGGGCGTCGGTCATCAAGACCGGAAACGTCAGGGCCGAGTGACCCCGGCCTGGCGGGCTGCCGTTGCGGCAGGCCCGCAGGCGCCGGGCGCCGCGCGGCCCCCAAGGCCGGCGGCGTGGGCGGCTAAGGCTTGTCGGTGATACCCGCCTGCTGGACAATCTTGGTCCAGCGCGCCTCTTCTTCCTTGACGTAATCGCCCAGCGCCTCGGGCGTGCCCACATCGGCCACCAGCCCCTCCAGCTTCAGCGCCGTTTGGAATTCCGCATTGGCCGACACCTTCTTGATGGCGCTGTTCAACTTGTCGATGACATCCTTGGGGGTGCCCTGCGGCACGAACACGCCATACCAACTGTCGACGAAATAGCCTGGCACGCCGGACTCGGCCACGGTCGGCACGCCGGGGTAGGACGGCGAGCGCTCCTTCGTCGTCACCGCCAGCGCGCGCAGCTGGCCGTTCTTGATCTGGCCGCTGACGCTGGCCGAGGTCGAGAAGATCATGTCGATCTGCCCGCCCATCAAGTCGTTGATCCCGGGGCCGGCGCCCTTGTAGGGCACATGCAGGATATCCACATGTCCCAGGCTCTTGAACATTTCGCCGGCCAGATGCGCGGACGTGCCATTGCCGTAAGACCCGAAGGTCAGCCTGCCCGGATGGGCGCGGGCGTACGCAAGAATGTCCTGCACACTGTTGAACTTCGATTTCGTCGACACCACCAGCACGTTGGGCGACTTGCCGATCAGCGCGACCGGCGCGAAGGCCTTGTCCGTGTCATAGGGCAACTTCCTGTGGATGGCGGGGTTCACCGCGTGCGCGAAGGTGGCCATCAACAGCGAATAACCATCCGCGGGGCTCTTGGCGACGTTTTCGGTGCCAATGATGGTGCTTCCGCCCGGCCGGTTCTCGACGATGACGGATTGGCCCAGCACATCGGTCAGGCCCTTGGCCAACTGGCGGGCCACGATGTCCGTGCCGCCGCCCGGCGTGAACGGCACCACGATACGCAGCGGCCGCTCCGGAAAGGCGGCCTGCGCCAGCGACGACGCCATCACCGTGCCCACCGCGACCAACGCGGTGGCAATGCTCTTGGCGCAGCGCGCCTTGATCCAGCTGTTCTTCATGGATTGTCTCCTGATGTTGTTCAGCGCCAGTCTGGTCGCGACGCTAAGAAAAAGTGTAGGGAGGCCGGCTCGGCCTGCCATCCCGTCAATTCCACCTATCGGAATCCGCCTGCGCCGGGCCCGAGGATCGCGATGCCGTCGGCCGCGCACACGCCCTGGCCCAGCGGCTTGACGAACAGGGGATTGATCTCCGCCTCCACGAGCTGATCGCCCAGGGACTGCGCCATGCGCGCGAAGGCCAGCACCGCATCGACCAGCGCCGGCACATCAGCGCGCTCGCGGCCACGATAGCCGTCGAGCAATGGCCAGGTCTTGAGCCGCCGCAACGCCGCCTCGACCTGCCCCGCCGTCAACGCCGTACCGTCTTCGGGCAACAGCACCAGCGTGGTGTCACGGATCAGCTCCGCGACCACCCCGCCCATTCCCAGCAGGATCGCGGTGCCAAGCGGATCGCGATGGACGCCCAGGATCACCTCGGCCGCCCCGGACACCATCTCCTGCACCAGAAAAGCCTCCGGGGTCTGGCCGGTATGCCGCCGTACGTCGGCCGCCATCTGCGTCAATCGCGGGCCGGCGTCTTCGGGCGCCACGTTGACCGCCACCCCGCCAACCTCGCTCTTGTGCAGAATCTCGCCGGACAGCACCTTCAACACCACGCGCGGCCCCAGTTGCACGGCGGCCCGCTGCGCCTCGGCCGGCGACCGCACGACGATCTCCCGCACGCCGGGAACGCCGAACCGGGCGAACAGGGCCTTGGCCCGGGCTTCATCCAATGAACCGCGTTCCGGACATGAAACCGGTTCGGGCGCCGGCGGCGGCGCCGATGCCACCGCCGAGCCGCGCGCGCGGACCCGCCACATGGCCCCCAACGCCGCGCTGACGCTCTCGGGCGAATGGAAGGCGGCAATGCCATAGCGGCTCAGCACCTCGGCCGCCCGCGGCGCATGCGGACTGATATAGGCCAGAACGGGCTTTGCGTTCAAGGCGAGCGAATCGCGCAACGCATCGGCCATCAGTTCCGGCTGGGCGACGGCGGAAGATCCCACGATGACCACCAGCGCGTCATAAGCGTCGCTCTCCAGGACGATACGGATCGCGCCGCGCAACAGATCAGGCTGCAGCCCGGCCAGGGTCACGTCGATGGGATTGCGGTCCAGCGCCGCATGGTCGCCCGTCTGCAGCGCCCGCAGGGCCGCCCCCGTCTGCGCGTCGGGCGCGGGCAGGTCAAAGCCGGCCAGCCCCAGGCAATCGGCCACCAGCGTGCCCGCGCCGCCTGTCGAGGTCAGGATTGCAATGCGGCGCCCGTTCAGCGGCCGCTCGCAGGCCAGCGCCATGGGCAGATCGAGCAGGTCGGAAAACGTCTGTGCGCGGATGATGCCGGCATCCTCGAACAGCGCGTCATACATGCCATCGGCGCCTGCCAGCGCCCCAGTGTGCGATGCCGCGGCCTGGGCGCCCGACTCGGAGCGGCCGATCTTGAAGGCCACGATCGGCTTGCCCGCCTGGGCCGCCTTGCGCGCCGCGACGCGGAACGCGGCCGGATTTCGGATGCTCTCGACATAGAGCGCAATCACCCGGGTCGCCGGGTCGTCGGCCAGCGCATCGACAAAATCCGCCAGCTCCAGATCGACTTCATTGCTGGTGGAAATCAGTTTGGAGAATCCGATTCCCCGCGCGGTGGCGCGCGACAGCAGCGCGCCGAGGATCCCGCCGCTTTGCGACACCAGGCCGATGCCGCCGCTGACCAATTGATCCACCGCCAGCGCGCCGCTGGCCGACAGCGTGATCCGGTCCGTCAGATTGACCAGCCCGATCGTGTTCGGCCCCAGGATGCGCATGGCCCCGGCCGCTTCGCGCAATTCGCGTTGCCGGCGTGCGCCCTCTTCGCCGGTCTCCGAGTAGCCGCTGGCCAGGACGATGGCGGCGCCCGTGCCGATCGCCGCCAGTTCACGAATCGCCTGCTGGGTGCGTTCCGCGCCCAGCAGCACGATCGCCACGTCGGGCGCCTCCGGCAACGACCGCACATCGGGATAGCAGCGCAAGCCATCGATGTCGGCAGCCTTCGGATTGACGGGGTAGATCCGCCCTTCGAAGCCGTGTTTGCGCAAATAGGCCACCGGCCGCCCGGCCGTCTTCGCGGGATCGGCCGACGCGCCCACCACCGCCACGCTGCGGGGTCGCAGCAATTGCCACACGCCGCTCATCGCGCTTGCTCCTTGGCCTGCCCGATCTTGTCCAGGAACGCCGCCACCGATTCGCGATGCTCGCTGCTGGTGTAGCAGATGCCCTGGGCCTGGCTGCCCATGGCGAAAACCTGGTCGGCCGTCAGTTCGGAACTCTGGTCGAGAATGGATTTGCTCAATGCCAACGCGGTGGCCGAACCCTGCGCCAGTTCCGCGGCCCAGCCTTGGGCCGCGGCCAGTTCGTCACCGGCCGACGCCAGGCGGTCGGCGATGCCCAGCTTGAGCGCCTCATCGGCCGACACCTTGCGTCCCGAATAGATCAGCTCCTTGGCCCGCGCCAGGCCGACGCGGCGCGGCAGGAAATACATGCCGCCCCCGTCGGGGATCAGGCCGCGCGCGATGTAGCTCCAGGTAAAGCTGGCGGCCGTGGATGCCACCACGAAATCGCAGCTCAGCGCCGTGTCGGCGCCCAGGCCCGCGGCCGCGCCGTTGACCGCGGCGATGGTCGGCTTGGGCATGTGGTACAGCAGGCTGACCGCGTGATGGACCCGCTGCTGGCGCGACCACCCGTTGAACGCCACTTCGCCGGCCGGCGCGTCCATGCGGCGCTGCATGCCGGCGATGTCGCCGCCGGCGCAGAATCCCTTGCCAGCCCCCGTCAACACCAGCGCCCTGATGGCGCGGTCCTGCGCCACCGTCTCCAATGCATGGATCAGTTCGGTGCGCATCGCATCGCTGATCGCGTTGCGCTTGTCGGGCCGGTTCAGCGTCAGCGTCGCCACGCCCTCATGGGATTGCAGTGTGATGAATTCATAGTCGGCCATGTTCTCGCTCCCTCCGTGTTCGGTTGCTCCTGCCCTGGCGGCAGCAGGTTTTTTCTGGATATGGCGACACAGTAGGCGCTACAGTATGCGCAGACACGCCCCTATTTCCACAGAATGGAATTGCATGAACGCGAAACAGGTATCCGGCGCCGCGGCCGGCGAGCACCGGCGTTTCGATGGGACCAGCCAGAACCGCTCGCTGGAGCGGGGGCTGGAAATCCTGCGCGCCTTCAAACCCGGCACCGACCTGCTGGGCAACGGCGAACTGGCCGAACGCACCGGCCTGTCCGCGGCGACAGTCAGCCGGCTGACCCAGACGCTGGTGACCAGCGGCTTCCTGGAACATGACCGGCGGGCCCGCGCCTACCGGCTGGCCGCGCCCGTGCTCAGCCTGGGACACGCGATGCGCGCGGCATCGCCGGTCCTGCGGGCGGCCACCCCGCTGATGCGCGACGTCTCGCTCAAGCACCACGTCAATGTGGGTCTGGCCAGCGCCGATCGCACCGAGATGGTCTACCTGGAATCGATTCGTTACAACCGCAGGGCCTCGCTGCGCACCATCGTGGCCGGCCAGCGCGTGCCGATCGAGTTGACCTCCCTGGGACGGGCCTACCTCGCCACGCTGGACGACGCGGCCCGTGGCGAGCTGCTGGCGCGGATCATGCGCAGCTACCGCAGCGCATCATGGCGGCCCGTCGGCCAGGAAATCGACAAGGCGATCGCCAAGGTGTCGGCGGCCGGTTATTGCGTGGCTTCCTGGCAGCCGGGCGTCGTGGCCATCGCCACGCCCTTGAACGGAACCGGCGGGCAGGCGATGGTGTTGAACCTGAGCCTGGCAACCGATGAGCCCGGCGCGTCGATCGAGCGCCGCCACGCCGCCACGCTCATGGCATTGAAGGAAGGAATCCTGCATGACCTGCAGGTCCGGGAGATCGATGCGTAGCGCGCGCTCCTGGCCGTTTCCACAACGGGCCGGGTACGCGCGTGATCCCTATGGCTACGCTAAGTCTGTCCCCTCAGACTCGGCGTAACCGCGCTTGAGCCATCGCCGCAACGGCGATGGCGCGCAAAACGGACGCGGCCAGCCTTAACATGAGGGACTCCCATGAACGCATCGACAGAAAACGCCCTATCCAAGGTACCCGAAGTCACATTGGGGTTCTGGCTCATAAAAATTGCCGCCACCACCCTGGGCGAAACCGGCGGAGACGCGGTCTCCATGTCCCTGAACCTGGGTTACCTGGTCGGGACGGGCATTTTTGCCGTGCTCTTCCTGTTGGCGGTGGCCGCGCAAGTCAAGGCCCGGCGCTTTCATCCCATGCTCTACTGGATTACGATCATCGCCACGACCACCGTCGGCACGACGCTGGCCGACTTCGCCGACCGTTCGTTGGGGATAGGGTATGCGGGCGGGACGAGCCTGTTGCTCGTATTGTTGCTGGCATCGCTCTTCGCTTGGCAGCGCGTGCTCGGATCGGTGTCTGTCAACACGGTCATCTCGCCCCAGGCGGAGGCGTTCTACTGGCTCACGATCATGCTCTCGCAAACCCTGGGCACCGCGCTGGGCGATTGGACTGCCGACACCGCCGGCCTGGGCTATACCGGCGCGGCCCTGGTCTTCGGCGGCTTGCTGGCGCTCGTGGCCATGGGTTATTACTTCACCAGAATCTCACGCACCCTGCTGTTCTGGGCGGCATTCATTCTCACTCGTCCCCTGGGCGCGGTGGCCGGCGACTTTCTCGACAAACCCTTGAGTTCCGGCGGGCTGGCGCTGGATCGCTATTCGGCCTCGGCCGCGCTGTTGGCTTTCATGCTGACCGCCATTCTTCTCTTCAAACAACGGGCAGCCCGCGCTGCGCACTGATGAGCCGCAACACACGCGACGCGGCAACTGCCTGGAGAAAAAGATGAACACGACTGAAACCATCCACTACGACGGGGTCAGCAAGATATTTCACTGGCTCACGGTCATCCTCATTCTTGCCGCCTTTATTCTCGGCCCGGGGGATTTCGGGCGCCTGGTCCGCGCCGGCGCGGATCCGGGCGCAAGGCTGGACATCGTTTGGCACGAAACGCTGGGAGTCAGCATCTTCGTGCTGACCTTTCTGCGCCTGCTCTGGGTCGCCCTGCGGTCGGGAGCGCCGGACCATAAGCTCGAACCCAAGCTGCACTTTGCCTCCAAATTGACGCACGTCGTCTTGTGGACCCTGCTTTTTGCATTGCCTTTGACCGCATTTCTGACCGTGGCCTCGGAAGGCCAGCCCCTGACATTGTTGGGGGGCTTGCGCATCACTGAACTGCCTGGGATTACCTCGTTGCCCATCCTCGGCTTGGCCGATTGGGGCGACGTTCACGCCTTCCTGGGCGATGCCATCATCTGGTTGGCGGGGGGCCATGCAGTGGCCGCCCTCTACCACCACTTCGTGCTCAAGGACAGGGTGCTGCGGTCAATGCTGCCTTGAGCGGCTCATCGAACCGTCTGGAGAATCTATGCGGATCCTGCTCGTCGAAGACGACCTCATGATTGGTGGGGCGATCCAAAGCGCGTTGAAGGACGCCGCTTATGCGGTCGATTGGGTGCAGGATGGGCTACGTGTGCTGACAACGCTGGACTGCCAGCATTACGATCTGCTGCTGCTGGACCTGGGCCTGCCGGGCAAGGATGGGCTGCAGATATTGAGCGATCTTCGCGCCAGGAACAATGACGTACCGCTGATCATCATCACCGCGCGTGACGGTCTTGACGACCGGCTGCGCGGTCTGGACGGCGGGGCCGACGACTATCTGCTTAAACCCTTTGAGATGGCGGAGCTTCAAGCCCGGATGCGCGCGGTGTTACGCCGCAAAGCCGGATCTTCGGCACCGGTAATGAGCAACGGCCTGGTTTCCCTGGATCTGGCCACCAAAGAGGCTTGGGCCAAGGACGGCGCCGCCCAGCAACTCTCCAACCGCGAACTCTCATTGCTGCAAGCCCTGCTGGTACGGCCAGGAGCCATTCTCTCGCGCAGCGAACTGGAAGATCGCATATATGGCTGGGGCGAAGAAGTCGAAAGCAACGCTGTTGAATACCTGATCCATGCACTTAGGCGCAAGGTCGGTAGCGAAATCATAAAGAATGTCAGGGGGGTTGGATGGATGGTCTCAAAAGGCGCCTGAACGAGTCAGTCCAGCTCAAGCTCTCGTTCACACTGTCGCTATCGATTCTCTTGGCGGCACTGGTGGCGGGCGTCTTCTCGTTCGCCTCGGCTTTGAACGAAGCACATGAACTACAGGATGATCTGTTGCGGCAGATCGCCCACCTCATGGATCGGCAGCATCTCGTTGCCTCCCCCGCCAACGCTGTGCTCGACGAGAGCAATGAAGATGCCCGCGTGACCGTTCAGCGGCTGGGAGATTCCCCACCGTCGACGCCCGTTGCGGCAGGCGCCGGAACACTCCCGATCCCGGCCAACCTGGCGGATGGACTGCACACCCTTGAACTGGACGGAGAGTCCTTCCGTGTGATGATCAAGACATTCGCCTCGGGCGAACGCTTTGCCGTGTCGCAGGAAGCAGATTTCCGCAACGAAATCGCCCGCGATGGCGCGCTGCGCACGGTGATGCCCTTCCTGATCCTGGTGCCCGTGCTCCTGCTGATCGTCGGCGATCTGATCCGGAAAATGTTCCGCCCCATCGCAACGCTATCCAAAGAGGTGGATTTGCGGGAAGAACAGGCGTTGCACCCGGTGCAGGACCATCATTTGCCCGTCGAGGTACGCCCCTTCGCCGTGGCCATCAACCGCCTGCTCGCGCGTGTCGACCAGGCGATGACATCACAACGGCGCTTTCTCGCGGACGCCGCTCACGAGCTACGCTCGCCCTTGACCGCGCTTTCGCTGCAGGCGGAGCGCCTGGCGCAAGCGGAGATGTCCGAGGTCGCGCGCGAACGGCTGGCCGTGCTGCGCCAAGGCATAGAACGCGGCCGAAGTCTGGTCGATCAATTGCTCGCCCTGGCCAAAGCGCAGTCGCGCACGATGCCTGCCCCGGTACCGGTCTCCGCCCAGCATGTATTCAGACGCGTGCTTGAAGACCTCATGCCGCTCGCCGAGGCCAAGCACATCGACATCGGCGTGGAAGGGGCCAAAGATGTCGAAATATGGACCAGCGAGCTGGACCTCACCCTCCTCATCAGAAATCTGGTCGATAACGCGATCCGCTACACCCCGGAGCGAGGACGCGTGGATCTCTCGATTCGCGCATCCGGCGGCTTTGCCGAACTGCGCATCGAGGATAACGGTCCCGGCATTTCCCTGGCCGAACGGGAGCGGGTATTCGACGCCTTTTATCGCACGCTCGGCAACACCCACCAGGGCTCGGGCCTGGGACTATCCATCGTCCAGACAATCGCGAACCGCATTGGCGCGAAGATTCAACTCGATTTCTCTGACAGAGAGAAGCAAAGTGGTCTTAGCGTCGCGATCTTCATCCCCATCGATGCCTCCCGCCGATGACCGCTTCTCATGCATGCCGCAGTGATCTCGCGCGACCGTCCGGTACCGGCAGCCGCCGCATGCCGACGCCGCTGGCCTTCTGGCGGTATTCGTCTTTGTCCAGCGTCTTGGCGCGTTCGGCGGTGCGATGGCGGAAGATTTCGGCGAACAGGAGAGAGCCTCATTTCTTGGGTCCTGGGTGACCGCGCTCCGACCCGCCTGAATGCCGGCGCAGATGGCAAACCGGTCCATGCGCCCAGCGTCATATGGAATATGATTGCACACACGTTAACGCTCACGGGGGACTTTCATGACGCGTCCCGATCTCAACCTGCTGCTGGCGCTGGATGCCTTGCTCGACGAAGGCAGCGTCATCGGCGCTGCGCGTCGCATGCACCTGAGCGCTCCCGCCATGAGCCGCACCCTGAGCCGAATCCGGGAGGCGCTGGGCGATCCGGTGTTCGTCCAGGTCGGCCGCAAGCTCGTGCCCACGCCCAAGGCGCTGGCGCTGCGCGAGACGGTGCGCACGGCGGTCGCGCAGGCCTCGCAGGTTTTTTCTTCCGGCGCGCAGATCGACCTGAAATCGCTCGCCAGGCGATTCAATATCCGCGCCACCGATGAGTTCGTCAGCGCCCATCTCGGCCATCTCCTGGATGCCGTGGCCAGGGAGATGCCGCGCGCGACGTTGCGTTTCGCGCCAGAGGAAGACGACGTGGACGAAGAGGCGCTGCGCAACGGCCGCATCGACCTGTTCATCAGCGCGTCGCGCAAGCTGGGGCCGGAAATCCGCGTGCAGTCCCTGTACACCACGACCTTCGTGGGCGTCGCGCGCGCCAATCATCCGATTTTCGACGACGAGATCACGCCCGAGCGCCTCACCCGCTGGGAGCACATCAGCGTGTCGCGGCGCGGCAAGGCCGCCGGGCCGGTCGATGACGCGCTGGAAGCGCAAGGGCTGCGCCGGCATGTTGCCCTGGTGGTGCCCAGCCCGTATACGGCGCTATTCGCGCTGCAGAATTCGGATCTGCTCCTGCCCTTGCCGCGGCATCTGGCCAATAGCGCGCTGGCCGCTGGCCTGCGCATTCGGCTGTTCGACCTGCCGACGCCGCTGGAAACGGTGCTGCTGACGCAGGCCTGGCATCCGCGCCTGGATGCCGACCCGGCCCACCAATGGCTGCGGCACACCATTCACGCGCTCTGCCAAGAGCATCCCGCACAGGCGGCGATGCGAGCCAAGGTGTAAGCGCTGGCACGCCGGCAATCAGTGCGCGTAGCGCAATCAACCGATTGCAATAAATTCACTTTTCGGAACGATTGCGCCTGCCTACAGTGATGCATTCTGGTCACTGCGGAAGGGTTGCATCGTGCATTCGGCGAACCAGCCTGAAGCGGATTCAGGCGTCTCTCCAGCCATTTCCCGGCTTCGGGCGGGGCTCGCGCGGGGGCTGTGCTACCTCGATCTGACGACACCGCGCGCGACCTATGTGATGCGTTCTATCCTGGCCGCTTGCCTGGCCTTGTCAGTGGCCTATCTGCTGGAATTGCACGCGCCCTATGCGGCGGCCTCCAGCGTGCTGCTCGTCATCAACCCCGTCCAGGGCGCCGTGATCGGCAAAGGGGTCTGGCGGGTTCTGGGCACCCTGGCCGGCATGCTGGCCGCGTTCGTCCTGATGAGCGCCTTCGGGCAGATGCCGTGGCTGTTCCTGCTCGGCTTCGGCCTGTGGCTGGGGCTTTGCGTGGTGGGCATGACCCTGCTGCGCCATTTCCGCGCCTATGGCGCGGCGCTGGCAGGCTACACCGTCGGCCTGGCGGCCTTTGGCGCCATGCAGCATCCGCAGCTCACCTTCGACCAGGTGATGGGGCGCGGCGCGTCCGTGCTGGTTGGCGTGATCTGCCTGGCGGTGGTGTCGGCCTTGTTCAGCCCCCGCAGCGTGCGCAGCCGCCTGGCCTCGCAGCTAGACCGGCTGGCTGCCGCCACGGCGGGCGTGCTGGCCACCCATCATCAGGCCATTCACGGCAGCGCCGACCCCGGCAGCGAGCCGCTGGATGCAGACCGGCGCAGTCTCATTGTCGAGGTCTATGGCCTGGATGATCTGCTGGCGCTGGGCAAAGCCGAGTCCGCCGATCTGGCCCATCGCGCCGGCACGGTGCGGCAAACGATGGTGTCGCTGTTTTCCGCCCTGGTGGGCGGCGCGCCGCCCCAGCGCGAACACCGTGCCAGCCTCGATACGCTGAGAACACTGCGGCCGCAATGGGAGCAGGCCTGGCGGGAAGCCGGCCAGGCCCTGGCGCGCGAACCCGGCCCCGGCGGGCGGGCGTGCGCCGTCCGGCTTCTGACCGGCCTGCGTGCCCAGCTGGCGGCCGTGCTCGACGCGGCCTCGCTCGACGATGCCTGCGAACATGCCGCGCTGATGCTCGCGGGCGACCGC
>LXNH01000037.1_pt1 | contig 26297 bp, 21 predicted proteins | sample 809111 | NCBI WGS metagenome assembly LXNH01 (sample SAMN04870528, study PRJNA318959) | seawater metagenome | biome: 00002010; material: water; isolation source: marine seawater | place: Greece: Milos, Mediterranean Sea | collected 2013-05-29 | depth 5-7 m
ACGCGCCTGATCCACGCGACGGATGCGGCGGCTTTCAGCGGCGCGCTGGAACAGGCCCGCCAGCTCAATTTCCTGGCCTACGCCAACCGCGCGCAGGTAGCCCATCAGATCGCAATGGCGCATCTGGTGACGTTGGGCGCATCCATGGCGTTTGCCGATACGTTGGCCGGCCAGCATCGGCGCAACAATCCACCTGAACACCTGCTTGCCGCGCTTTTCGGCCGCGAGGTGGCACAGGCCTATCGCGCGGCGCGCAACGATCCGCAAGCGCAGGCCGGTTTGGCGCGGGCTTATGCCGAACACGATCGCGTCGTGCACGAAGTGTTGGCGGCAGGATCGGCCGCCGCCGTGGCTGGGTTACCCGCGGCGCGCGCGCGCCGGGTGCGGGAGGTGCTGCGAGACAACCTCGGGGCCGGCGATTCCCCGGTATTCCACCTGTCGCAAGATGACTGGCCGGGATATATACGGCGGCGTGCCGCGACACCCGGTCGTGGCCTGTGGTCGGCGGTCGAGCAGGCGGCGGGCCGCTACGATTTCCTCGGCCGGCGCGACGCAACACGGAGCAGGGCCCTGCCAAACGGCACGCGGTGCCCGCAAGCGCCTCATGCCTTGCGGCGGCGTGGCTCGACCTGGTTGGGCGCGGACGGACGTTGGGGCGCGCTGGACACGCAGTCGTTCCATTCTTCGCGCCAGAATCGCTGGGCGGGTTGCTATTACCGCGAATACAGCATGGCTTGGGGCGCCGTGCTCGGACCCAATGCCGAGGCGCCATCCGAAGTGGAATATACGGCGGCCCCTCCCGCCGACTTCACCGAGTTGGACTTCTGGCGCTGGGTACGGCAGTCGACCACATGGGACTTGCGCGCCGGCACAGGTACCCCGCTGGCCAATTCCTATGCCATGGCTGGGGCCCGGCGTTGGCCCGGCCGGGGCTTGCCGGACGACTACGAGGTGGCGAAGGACGCCGCGCCGCTGCGCTTCACGCTGGCGGTGCGCCTGGAGCGGCAGGTCACGATGCAAGCGCGGGGCACGGATGAGCGCGTCGTGCCGGGCTCCCGCCTGGACGAGCACCCGGCGATCGTGGCCAGCAGCACCGCCGAGACCTACTTTTCGCGGCCCTCGGCGCATCCCGATGGCGCCGTTGAACTGGCGACCCTGTTCCGGCCATATTGGCAGGCGCGGCTGTCGGCCGAGGGGGCGCGATGAGGCGTCACGCCTACGGGCAACGCGGACAGGCCATGGTCGAGGCGTTGCTCATGTTGCCGGTGCTGGTCCTGGTCTTCCTGGGAGTCGCCTGGATGGGCAAGGCCCAGTACACCGCACTCGCGCTGATGCAGGCCAGCCGCCAGACCGCGATGTCGGTCGCCTTGGGACTCCCTGTGGCGCCGGCGGAAGGCATCCGCATCCAGCAGGCCGCCGACATTGGCGACGACGGGTGGCGGGCCGAATGGTGGGGCGGGGATGCACGCAGGGTTTGGGCCACATCCCAAGCGCGGGTGGGCGGGACGGCCGTCTGGGGCGGCTTCCAACTTGCGCGTCGTGTCGGCGTCGCCGCCGGCGCGGGCAATGCCCGCGACGATGAGGATGCGCAACGCCGTATCGGCCTGTCCACAACGGGTTGGGGGCGGGTGGCGGCGGGCTCGGCGTCTCTGGCGCAGATGCTTGCGCCAGTGGTCGAGGCCGTGGATAGGCCCTGGCGCCGGCCTTCGCCGTCCCGGGACTGGTTATCGGCCTGGGGCGATGTGCTGCCTGCCGACAATGGCGTGAACGACAGGAGGACATCCCCATGAAGGCGCTGTCAGGCGGGCGGCTCGGTCGCGCACGTCATGCCGGACCCGGCGGACGTGCGGGTGCGAGGGGCGTCATCGGTGGATTGATCGTAGTGGTTTGCATGGCGCCGAATACGACGGGCATGGCGGCAGGGGGGGCGCCGATGGCATTCGTGTCCCCGCAGGAGACGACTCCGGCGGCGTTGCGGTTCCCGACGGGTTCGCGGGTCGAGCCTCTGGCCGATCGGCTTTGGTTGCACGGGCTGCCGTTGCAGGCCGTGGTGTTCGATGCGCCAGTCGATGTGCCGGCATTGATCCGGACCCTGTCGCGCCAGCAGCCCGCATTCCGCGATCTCCTGATCCTGCCTGGGTTGGCGATCCTGTCCGGCCGTGCCGGCGACGCGATCTGGGTGGCGTTGCTGGCCAGCCCTTCGGCCGGTCGCAGCGTGGGCAGCGTGTCATCGCTGCGGGCGTGGGCGCAGTCGCCGGATGCGCCCACGCCGTCCTGGCTGCCGCCTGCCGCGCGCCTGAAGCTGGATGTCGGCGTGCTGGATGGCGGCACCACGGTTCGCGAGAGCGTCTGGCAACATCCGATGGCCCCGGCGCGGTTGGAGGCGATCTTGCGCCAGCGTTTGCTGCGCCAGGGGTGGCGCTTCGATGAGGATGGGGGCGCCGGCGCCTGGCAGTCGTGGCGACGCCGGGGCGAGCGCTTGCAGTGGATGATGATGCCGCTGGGTGCCGGCAGCGGCCTGTGGGTCCGGTGGTGGAAATCATGATGCGCGTCGTCTTGCTGGGTTTGCGCAAACTTGCCGTCCCGCTGCTGGCACTGGCCGCCGGCCTCGTCGCGGCCTGGGCGGTTCGGGAGCATGTGCGGCAGCGGGTCGAGCACCTGGAAGCCGCGGCGCGTACACCGCAGGTCAGTCGCCTGGTGGCGGCGCGGGATCTGCCGGCTGGGACGGTGCTGGAGGCATCGCAATTGGCGGTACGCGAGGTACCGGCGGCTTGGGCACCCGCAGCCAGTCTCGATCCGCGGGCGATCGATAGTGTCCTGGGTACCCGACTGGGCGCCGATCTGGCAAGTGGCGAGTTGCTGCTCAGGGCCTGCCTGGGTGCGGCCGATCGCGCGTCGTCACCGTCGCTGGCCGCGTGGATCAAGCCGGGACAGCGCGCTTTCGTAGTGGAGGCGGCCGATCTCGGCGGCCTGGCAGGCATGCTGCGGGAGGGTGATGCCATTGATGTCTACGTGTCGCTGCCGGCCCGGGGGCGCGAGGGCACCTTCCCCGTGCTGCAAGGCGTGCGTGTCCTGGCCGCTGGCGAGGGCCCGACGGGTTCCGCCCAGGTCACGCTGGCGGCAGGCCCGGACGACGCCCTGCGCTACCTTTCGGCCCGCCAGGCAGGAACCCTGACGGCTTTGCTGCGCAACCGCGACGATTCCTCGACGATCAGCGCGGCGCCCGACGCCGGTCTCTTGGCGCGCGCCAGACCGGCGCAGGCACCCCCGCGCGGCGCGGGCGTGGAGATCCTCTACGGCGATCGACCTGGCGAACCTGCTGACATCTACGCCACCCCCCCGGTGGTACCTGAACCGGAGTATCCATGAACATCGGATTCGGCGCGGTGATTTCCGCGATTTGCCTGGGCCTGACAACTTTCCCGGCGTGGCCGGCAGCCGAGGCTCTCGATATGCAGGTCGGCGAGAGCCGTGTGCTCACGCAGCCGGGTGTCACGCGCGTGGCCATCGGCAACAGCCAGGTGTTGAGTGCGATGGCCACCGATGACCATGACGTGGTGGTCTCCGCGCTGGCCGAGGGGCAGTCCTCGATGCATGTGTGGGCAGATTCCGGCGTCATGCACTACGACGTCAGGGTGGTGGCGGCGGGCGCGCCGCGCCTGCGCGCCGAGGTCGAGTCCTTGCTGACGCGTATCCCCGGCGCGCATAGCGCCATGGTCGGAGGGCGCATCGTCATCGAGGGCGACGACCTCTCCGACGATGACCGGGCCCGCGTGGCGGCACTGGCGCAGCGCTATCCCGAGGTCGTGGATTTCACTGGGCAGGTGGGTTGGGACAACATGGTCTTGCTGGACGTGCAGGTGGTGGAGATTCCCAGTTCGCGCCTGCGCGAATTCGGAGTGCGCTGGGATGGCGTGACACAAGGCGGGCTGAACGCCGCGCTGGCGTGGGATGCCGGGGCGCGGGGCAGGATGGCGCGGCCCGGCAATCAGGTGGTCGAGACAGCCGCGCCGGTGTCGTCGGCAGCGGGCTATTTTGGGGTGAATGCCCTCTTGTCCGCCCGCATTGCCGCGCTGGCACAGCGCGGCGAGGCCGTCATGCTGGCCCAACCGCAGTTGCTGGCGCGCAGCGGTGCCAGCGCGACTTTCCTGGCGGGGGGCGAGGTGCCGTATGTCTCGACCGATTCGCGCGGCAACCCAACGACCTTGTTCAAGCCTTATGGGGTGTCGTTGCGGATCACGCCGCGCATAGACCGCAACGGCGTCATCCGCTCGCTGATCGAAGTGGAGGCCAGTTCCGTCGACATGGCCTTGACGGCTGCCGGCGGTCCGGCCCTGCGCACACGCCGCGCATCGACGGAGTTCAATGTGCGCTCCGGCGATACGCTGGTCATTGGCGGCTTTCTGTCGCGGGAACGCTCCGATGACATCAGCGGCCTGCCCGGGCTGAAGGACATTCCGATTCTTGGGGCGTTGTTTTCGTCGCATCGCTATCAGTTGCGTGAAACCGAATTGGCGATCTTCGTCACGCCCCGGATCGTGTCGCGCAACGAGCCGGCCATGGCAGATCAGGTGCGTCGGGGGCGCGCCCTGGTCGATGCCGCGTTTTCACATCCGTCACGGCTGGCAACGGCCCCCGTCGCGACGGGGGGCTGGAGCGTCCGTGGCGGGGAAGGGTCGCAGTGGTCGCACGCTGTCCAGGATTCCTCTTCCACCAACCAGGAGTAATACCATGCTGGAAATCGAAATGACCTTCGAGGATCGCGCGCGGCGCAAGGTCAGCGTGGCGGCGCCGGTGCTGATCGGCCGCGGCACGCATTGCGACCTGCGCATCGCCAATTGGCGGGTAGGCCGCCAGCATGCGCGGTTGCTGCGCGAGGCGGCCGCCATCGTGCTCGAGGACCTGGGCGCCCTGGGGGGCACGTTCGTCAACGGCCTGCGCGTGACGCGCCATGCACCGGTGCAGCCCGGAGACGAGATCCTCATTGGTCCGTGCCGCCTGCGCGTGCGTGCGATGCATCCGGACGCGCCTGGCAGCGCCGCCGCCGGCCAGGCCATGCCCGGGGCTCCCGAGTCCCAGGCGGACGCGCCAGCGTCGCCGTTGCCCAGCCTGGACCTGCGCCGTCGCCTGCATGCCGCGTTGCTGGCGGCGCTCGATCTGCGCCGCCGCGATGTGGCCGGCATGAGCGACGCCGCCTTGCGCGCGGAAGCCGATCGCCTGCTGACGCGGATACTGGCCGACGACGTGGGGCTGCCGGCGGGCACGGACCATGCGTCGTTATGCCGCGAAGTCCTGGATGAAGCCGTGGGGCTGGGGCCGCTGGAGCCATTGCTGGCGGCGCCCGATGTTACCGAGGTCATGGTCAACCGGCACGACGAGATCTACGTCGAGCGTCATGGGCGTCTCTGGCGCCATGCCGCCGCGTTCACCAGCGAGCAATCCGTGCGCCGCGTCATCGAGCGCATCGTGACCCCGCTGGGGCGCCGCATCGATGAGAGTTCGCCGATGGTGGATGCGCGGTTACCGGACGGGTCGCGCGTGCACGCCGTCATTCCTCCTGTTGCGCTCAGGGGCGCGAGCCTGACGATCCGCAGGTTTCCCGCGCGCCGTCCCGCCATGGCCGATCTGGTGGCGGCGGGCACGCTCAGCGCGCCGATGGCGCAGTTTCTGGCGTGCTGCGTTCGGCAGCGCAAGAACGTGGTGGTTTCAGGAGGGACCGGAGCGGGCAAGACCACGCTGTTGAATGTGCTGTCCCAGGAGATCCCCGAGGGCGAGCGTGTGGTGACGGTCGAGGATGCGGCGGAGCTGCGGCTCGACCACGCACATCTGGTGGCCCTGGAAGCGCGCCCTCCCAACCAGGAAGGTCGCGGCCGCATCGATATCCGCGAGCTGGTGCGCAATGCCTTGCGCATGCGGCCGGACCGGATCGTGGTCGGTGAATGCCGTGGGGCGGAAGCTTTTGACATGCTGACCGCCATGAATACCGGTCATGAAGGCTCGCTGACCACGCTTCACGCCAATTCCCCGCGCGATGCCCTGGCGCGGCTGGAGTCGATGGTGCTGATGGCGGGGCTCGACCTGCCGCTGGCCGCCGTGCGCGAGCACATCGCGGCCAGCGTCGACATCGTCGTGCAGCAGGCGCGGTTGTCCGACGGGCGGCGAGTAGTGGCATCGGTGGCCGAAGTCACCGGCGTGGAGAGCGGCCGTATCCAGATGCAGGAACTGTTCCGGTACGAACGCGCGGGTGGTTTTTCGGCTTGCGGCATCTTGCCCTCCTTTGCGCAGGCATGGCAGGAAGCCGAGGTGGACCTGGACGTGGCCTGGTTCGGCACGGACCGGGCTGCGTCCGGCGCGGCCTACCGGGCAACGCTGCCATGACCTGGCTGGCTGCAGCGGGGGCGATGGTGTGCGTCATGCTTCTGGCGTGGTGGTCGCAGCGCTGGTTGAGGCCAGGGCTGCGACGCTACCGTGAACGCTACACCCAGGAGGTGCGCGGCCGGCTTGACGAGCTGTTCCTGTTTGTCGACCCGACTCGGCTGTGGGTGGGGGCGGTGGCTCTGGCGAGTCTGGCGGCGGCCACGGCCTTCATGCTCACCTCCAGCGGCGCCGGCGCCTTGCTGGCGGGCGCGGCGGCGTGGCGTGCGCCGCGTCTGCTGGCGGCGGCGCTATGGCGCCGCCGCGTGCGGCGCTTCGAGCAGCAACTGCCCATGGCGTTGCTGATGCTGGCCTCGGCGCTGCGCGCCGGCGTGGCCTTGATGCCCGCCCTGCGCCGGGTCGTGGACCAGGGCGGAGGACCCTTGGCGCAGGAATTCGGCCTGATGCTGCGCGAGCAAAGGCTGGGCGTGCCTTGGGACGAGGCATTGGAACATCTGAACATGCGCATGCCGGCGGAATCGACCCTCCTGGTCGTGGCGGCCATGCGTATCGCGGCGCGTACCGGCGGCAATCTGGCCGAAGCGCTCGACAGCATTGCCCACACCCTGCAGGCCCGGCTGCGCCTGCAGGGCCGGGTACGGGCGTTGACCTCGCAGGGGCGCCTGCAGGCATGGATCATGGGGGCTCTGCCGCTGTTATTGCTGGCGGTGTTGGACTGGCTCGAACCTGACGCCATGGCGCCCCTGTGGCATACGCCGCAAGGGTGGGCGGTGCTGGCGTTGGTGGCCACGCTGGAAGTCCTGGGGCTCTGGCTGATCCGGCGCATCGTCCAGGTCGATGTCTGATGCGTGGAGCGGAAGGTATGTGGCTGTATCTGGCGATGATGGGCGCAGCCTGGGGCGCGGGCGGGATGGTGTGGCGGCTGTTGCGTATCCCGCTGCGCGCGGCGCACAACCCGGACGGCACGCCAGGGTGGTGGCGGATCGTCATGGCTGGGTGCCTGCCTCTGTTGCGCTGGGGCGCTCCGCTTTGGCGTTACGTGGGCCAGGCGCGCCTGGCTGGCCTGATCGCCCAGGCCGGCTTGCCGACGGCGGTTCGTGCCGAACATGTCCTGGCCTTGGGCCTGCTGGCGGGATTGGCCGGAGCGGGGTTGGCGGGCGTGGGGATGCTGGCGGGCGAGGCCTGGAACGGCGCCCATGGGGGCCCATTCGGAGCCGTCGATTCCTCGCGCCGGCTACCATGGGCCATGGCGGGCGGGGCGCTGGCCAGCGTGCTTCCGGTGCTGTGGTTGCGGGCGCGCGGGGCTGCGCGCCGCCGCCGGATCGAGCGCGGCCTGCCCTTTGTGCTGGACATGATGATCCTGTGCGTCGAGGCCGGACTCAGCGTACCGGCGGCTCTGTTGGTGGCGGCCTCGAACGGTCCGGACGGGCCGCTGCGCGAGAGCCTGGCAGTCGCGCTGGCGCAGATGCGGGCGGGCGTGAGCAGGGCCGTGGCCCTGCGTGCCATGGCCGAGCGTTGCGGTAGCGCGCTGGTAGGCGATTGGGTCGCCGCCCTGGCTCAGGCGGACGCCCTGGGTATCAGCCTGGCGCCGGTATTGCGGGCGCAGGCGGTGCAGTGCCGCCGCGACCGCCAGCAGCGGGCCGAGCAATTGGCGCTGCAGGCGCCGGTCAAGCTGCTGCTGCCCCTGGTGGGCTGCATCTTTCCCTGCACCTTCATCGTGCTGGCGTTTCCCATCGCCATCCAGTTGCTGCGAGGTTCGGCGTGAGCCGCCAAGCGCCCCTGCCGCGCGGAAGGCTGCGGCTGCTGTGGGTCAGGGGCTGGGTGGGGCGGATGCGGGGGCTGCTGGGCCGGCGACCGCCCGGGGAGCGGTCGGGAATCCTCTTGATGCCATGCCGGGCGGTGCACACGTTTGGCATGCGGTATGCGATCGACGTGGCGTTCGTGTCGCGGCAAGGGCGCGTGCTGAAGCTGTGCAGGGCGCTGCCGCCCCGCCGGATCGCGCTATGCCTGGGCGCCGTGGCCGTTGTCGAGGTTCGGGCTGGCACTGTTGATGCCGAACACGGAGGTATAGGACGGATAGAAGCTGCAATAGAACACGCCCGCCGCCGCGACCGTGAACGGGACCTGCAATATGTTGGCGAACCCAGGCGGCAGCCCGATGGCGATGAGCAATCCCGAGCACAAGTCCAGAAACAAGGCGATCAAGACCCAGGTGGCGACATAGACCAGGAAAGCCCATTTGTTACGCCAGCAGGCGATACCGGAGAAGAACAGTGCCTGGGTCAGGCGTAGTCCGTGCCAGGCCACCAATACTGGCGCATACCAGAACAAGGCCGCTATCACGACGTAGATGATGGTGAAAATGATGAGCGGCGCGCGGAGCGCCATCAGGATGGGCTCCATGCTGTTTTCGATGGAGGCTATGCGCATGCCCTCGGCGAACGCCGCCGAAAATGGCAGGAATGTCGCCAGACCGGCGGTCAGGCTGACCGCGGCGTACAGCAGTCCCATCAGGAACAGCTTGCGGAACACGCCGGGCTGCTTGAGCGGTTTGGCCCACATCGATGGCAGCATGACGCGGTCAGCCTCAACGTGTTTGCAGGCAGCCAGGCTCATCAGCGTGATCGACGGCATCAGCGCGATGAACAGGATCGGCCCCACGATCTGCGCGGCGAATGCGAAGCCGACCAGAAGGCTGTTGACCAGCGCCCAGGTACACATGGCCAGGGGTTGCTTGCGGAACAGACGGAAGCCGTCTCGAACCCATTGCCAGCCGGAAGACGCGGGTAGGAATGCTGCTTGCATGGCTCTCTTGTGGGGATCTCTCAAAAAGGGACGCGCTACCCCCCAATTATGGGGGGCATGACGATTACGGCAATACCGGCAGGCCCGGTCGGTGGCGCGCCTGCAACACTCTTTCGAAATGCCGGGGGTCGTGCGGCTTGAGCGTCTGTGCCGGACGCGGCAGATAGAAGTCGTACAGGCGCGACAGCCAGAAGCGCAGGGCGGCGGCGCGCAGCATCAGGGGCCAGGCCTGGCGTTCGGCGTCGGTGAACGGCCGCACCCGGGCGTAGGCTTCCAGCCAGGACTCGACCAGTTCGGGGATGAATTCACCGGTATCGCGTTCGATGCACCAGTCATTGACGCTGACGGCCACGTCGAACAGCCAGGTGTCGCAGCCGGCGAAATAGAAGTCGATGATGCCGCCCATGAGCGGATCCTCGAAGGTGCCGGCGAACAACACATTGTCGCGGAACAGGTCGCAATGGGCCGGGCCTGCGGGCAGCGCCTGCCAGGCCGGGCTGGCGGCCGCGGCCTGCTGGGCGGCCAGTTCCGATTGCAGCAGTTGTGCCTGGCCGGGATCCAGGAAAGGCAGGACCTTGGGCGCCGTTTCGACCCACCAGGACAGTCCGCGCAGGTTGGGCTGCTGGATGGGGAAGTCCTGTGCCGCCACGTGGGCGCGCGCCAGCGTGGCGCCGGCCAGGGCGCAATGGGCCGCGCCGGGGGCCGGTTCATAACCGCCGGGCAGGCGCGAGACGATGGCGCAGGGCTTGCCGTGCAGGGTGGTCAGGCGGGTGCCGTCGCGCAGCGTCTGGGGTTGCGGCACCGGGATGCCGCTGCTGGCCAGGTGGTACATCAGCTCGATGTAGAACGGCAGTTGGGCCTGCGTGAGCACCTCGAACAGCGTCAGCACGTACTCGCCGCGGCTGGTGTACAGGAAGTAATTGGTGTTTTCGATGCCAGCCGTGATCCCCCGCAGCGAGACGAACTCGCCCAGGTCGAATTGCGCCAGCAGGGCGCGCGCGTCGTCGTCGGATACGGGAGTGAAAACGGCCATTGATGTCAGGGAAAGAGGGGATTAACGGACGCGGGCGGACGCGGGCAAGGCTCGCCCGGACAATGCGTGCACGCGGCGGCGGCGCAATTTTAGACCACATGGCTGGCAGGGGCTGGACGATCGCCGGCCGGGGCCGCCGGGCAGAATCCCGCCAAGCACCGTAAAATAGCGCATCCCCTTGTTTTGCTGAGTGATTCTTGGACTCCCCCGACTGGCGGCTGTGTGTCGCCCCGATGATCGACGTGACCGACCGGCATTGCCGCTATTTCCACCGGCTGCTGGCGCCGCGCGCGCGTCTGTACACCGAAATGATCACTACCGGCGCGCTGTTGTATGGCAATGTGGCGCGCCACCTCGACTTCGACGACGCCGAACACCCGGTCGCGCTTCAACTGGGCGGCAGCGAACCGGATGCGCTGGCGCAGTCGGCGAAGCTGGGACGGCAGTGGGGCTACGACGAAATCAACCTGAATTGCGGCTGTCCGTCGGAACGCGTGCAGAAAGGCGCGTTCGGCGCCTGCTTGATGGCCGAGCCGGATCTGGTCGCCGATTGCATCAAGGCGATGCAGGACGCGGTCGACATCCCGGTGACGGTCAAGCATCGGCTGGGGTTGGACTATGACGAGTCGTACGCCTTCGTGCGGGATTTCGTCGGCAAGATCCACGACACGGGGTGCCGGGTGTTCATTGCGCATGCGCGCAACGCAGTACTCAAGGGCCTGTCGCCCAAGGACAATCGCGAGATTCCGCCGCTGCGCTATGACGTGGTGGGCCAGCTCAAGCGGGATTTTCCGGACTGCGTGTTCGTGTTGAACGGCGGGCTGGCCGATGCCGCGCAGTCGGTGCGCGCCGCCGCCGACTTCGACGGTGTCATGCTCGGCCGCGCGGCCTGGCACACGCCGCGGGTGCTGTCGGAGGTGTCATTGCAATTGTGGCCGTCGGTGCGCCTGCCCAGTGATGCCCAGGTGGTCGATGCAATGATGGAATATGCCGCGCGCCAGGTGGCGCAAGGCGTGCCGTTGCGGGTGATGACGCGGCCGATGCTGGGCCTGGTAAATGGCCAGTCGGGCGCGCGCCGCTGGCGCCGCATGTTGTCGGATCCGGCGCTGTTGGCCGCGAACGATCCGGCCCTGATCTACGACGCCTGGCGCAGCCAGCGCCACGCATCGCCGGAACGCGATGCTGCGTTGACCGCGGCCCCGGCGAGCGCCTGAACGTGTAACGGCAACGCCTGAATGCAAAAACGCCCAGATGGCCGCAAGGCTGCCTGGGCGTTTTACATGGAGGGCCGTCGTGGAGGGTGTTGCATGTGGGCAGACCGTAGCGTCGCCCTGCAACAGCCCGCCTCTCAGGACTGCGTGGATTCCGCGCTTTCGGCGGGCCAGTCGCGGATGTAGGCCTTGAGCATGTTGTTTTCGAACTGTTGCGCCGCCACGATGGCCTGCGCCATGTCGTAGAACGAAATCACGCCCATCAGCGTCGGGCCGTCCATGACGGGGATGTAGCGCGCGTGCTTTTCGAGCATCAGGCGCTGCACTTCGTCGGCACTGGTGTTGGGCGACACGCTGACCGGCGCGTCGTCCATGATGGAACGGATGGTGGTTTCACCGGCGCCGCCATGCGCATGCATGTGGCGGATGATTTCGCGGAACGTCAGCATGCCGACCAGCGTGCCGAATTCCATGATGACGAGCGAGCCGATATCCTGCTCGCTCATGGTTTGCACGGCCTGGGACACGGGCATGTCCGGCGAGGCCGTGTAAAGCGTGTCTCCTTTGACGCGCAGAATTTCGCTGACCTTCAACATCGGTTTCTCCTGGGCGGTGGTGCCCTGATTGCTATTTCTTGTTCGCTTCCAGCTGCAGGACCGGGGCGACGCCATTTCCGGTATTTTGCGCTTCTCCGCAGAGTTCTTCCAGCGCGGGCGCGTTTTCCTGGGAAATCACCGCCGCCGCGACCCGCAGGATTTCGCGATCGCCGCGTACCCGCGGCTGGCCACGGTCCAGCAGGAAACGGTCGACCACCGGCGCCAGCGAGGTCGAGCGCGCGTCGCAGGTGAGCACCCACAGGTCATCCGGCGTACGCGTGACCAGGTTCATGTCGCAGAGGGTTTCCAGGACATCGTTCAATTCGTCCTGGTGCAGTTTCAGCTTCGAGGCCAGCAGGTTGGCCGGCAGGCCGGGCGGCGTGCGGGACTGGGCGCGACGCAGCGTGCGCAATACGTCCAGCGCGTCGACGAAGGGCGCGCCGGCGTAGCGGTTGAACTCCCAGCGGCCCAGTCGGATCAGCGGCGCGCTGGCCGCCAGCGTTGCGCCCAGCAGCACCGCCAGCCAGGACAGGTAGATCCACAGCAGGAAGATGGGCAGCGTGGCGAATGCGCCGTAGATCACGGTATAGGTGGGAAAGCGCGTCAGGTAGTAGGCGAAGGCCGATTTCATGACTTCCAGCGCGATTGCCGTGACGCAGCCGCCGACGAGGGCGTCGCGCCACAGCACCGGGCGATTCGGCACCACCATGAACAGGGCGGCAAAGCCCAGGGCGGTCAGCACCAGCGGAATGAACGAGATGGCGACGCTGACGATTTCGGGCACATCGTTCACCAGGCCAAGCGATTCGCGCGCCACGAACGAAGTGGCCCAGAGGCTGGCGCCCGCCACCACCGGCCCCAGCGTGATGACCGCCCAATAGACCAGGGCGCGCTGCGGCAGCGGCCGCTGCCGTGTCACGTGCCAGATGTCGTTGAAGGCGGTGTCGATGGTCATGATGAGCAGCAGCGACGTCACCAGCAGGAACGCGCCGCCGATCGCGGTCAGGCGCGAGGCCTGGCGGGCGAACTGGTTCAGGTATTCCATGATGTTGTCCGAGACGGACGGCGGCATCAGGCTGTTGGCCAGGAAGTCCTCGAGCGCGATCCGGAATTCCTGAAATACGGGAAAGGCCGTGAACAGCGACAGCACCACGGCCAGCATCGGCACGATCGCCAGCACCGTGGTGAAGGTGAGGCTGGAGGCGACCTGCAGCAGCTTTTCCTCGTCGGCGCGCTGCGCGGTGAAGACGAACGCGCGCCCGACCCGCACCAGCCACGATGCGCGTGGGGGCGGGGACTCGGGGGCCGCCGGCGCGGCGGCGGCGGGCTCGGCGGGGCGGTTCATCAGGCGATAATAGCAGCATGAACCCTGAACTCAACCCCCGCTTGCGCCTGGCGGCCTCGGTGTCGCTGTTCGCCCTGATCGTGTTGTGCGTCACCTGGGAAACGCTGGTGGCGCCGCTGCGTCCGGGCGGCTCCTGGATGCTGCTCAAGGCCTTGCCCCTGGTGCTGCCGCTGCGCGGCATCGTGCGCGGCAACCTCTATACGTATCAGTGGGCGTCGATGCTGTCGCTGCTGTACCTGATGGAAGGCGTGGTGCGCGCGATGTCCGACCCGGCGCCGTTGTCGGTGTGGATGGCGGGGGGGGAGATCCTGCTGTCTACGATGTTCTTCTTGAGCGCCATTTTCTACGTGCGGCCGGCCAAGCGCGCCGCCAGGAGCCAACGCGCATGAATGCCCATTCCCTGTCCGAACTGCGTGCCGTCAATTCGTTCGCGGCACTGCCCGCCGCATTCTATACACGGCTTGAGCCGCAACCGCTGAACCATCCGCGGCTGCTGCATGCCAATGCCGAGGCGGCCGCGCTGATCGGGCTGGACCCGGCCGTGCTGGATACGCCGCAGTTCCTGCGCGTCTTTTCCGGCGCCGAGCCGTTGCCTGGGGGCGATACGCTGGCGGCGGTGTACAGCGGCCACCAGTTTGGTGTCTGGGCCGGGCAGTTGGGCGATGGCCGCGCCCATCTGCTGGGCGAGATCCAGGGACCGGCGGGGGGCTGGGAATTGCAGCTCAAGGGCGCCGGCAAGACGCCGTATTCACGCATGGGCGACGGCCGCGCGGTGTTGCGCTCATCGGTGCGCGAATACCTGGCCAGTGAAGCCATGCACGGCCTGGGCATTCCGACCACCCGGGCGCTGGCGCTGGTGGCTTCGGACGACCCGGTCTGGCGCGAAACCGTGGAGACCGCCGCCATCGTGACGCGCATGTCGCCCAGCTTCGTGCGCTTCGGCTCGTTCGAGCATTGGTCCTCGCGCCGTCAGCTGGACGCGCTCAAAGTGCTGGCGGACTATGTCATCGACCGCTATTACCCGGACTGCCGCGCCGCGCCCGCGGGCGAGCCGCAGGACCAGACCGCGCCCTACGTGCGCCTGCTGCGCGAAGTCACGCGGCGCACCGCGTTGCTGATGGCGGACTGGCAGGCCGTAGGGTTCTGCCACGGCGTCATGAATACGGACAATATGTCCATTTTGGGGCTCACTCTCGATTACGGTCCGTATGGCTTCATGGACGGCTTCCGCCTGGGCCATGTCTGCAATCATTCCGATTCCGAGGGCCGCTACTCCTGGAACCGCCAGCCGTCCGCCGCGCTGTGGAACCTGTACCGCCTGGGGGGCAGCCTGCATGCGCTGGTGCAGGATGTGGACGCGTTGCGGGCCGTTCTGGACGAGTTCGAGGGCGTTTTCACGCGGGCTTTCCATGAGCGCATGGGCGCCAAGCTGGGGCTGGCCGGGTGGCGGCCGGCGGACGAACCGCTGCTCGACGACCTGCTCAAGCTGATGGATGCCAACCAGGCGGATTTCACGCTGACCTGGCGACGGCTGGCGCAGGCCGTGCTGGGCGAGCGCGCGCCGTTCCAGGACCTGTTCATCGATCGTGCCGCCGCATCGCACTGGCTCGACCGCCTGCTGGCGCGCCAGGCCGAGGACGGGCGCGCGGCGGCCGAGGTGGCGGCGGCCATGAATCGCGTCAATCCTCTCTATGTGCTGCGCAATCATCTGGCGGAAGAGGCGATCCGGGCTGCCAAGGCCGGCGAAACCGGTGAAATCGACACGCTCATGACGCTGCTGCGTGATCCGTTTACGGCCCGCGCGGGCTGCGAAAAGTATGCCAGCCTGCCGCCGGACTGGGCCAGCGGCATCGAGGTCAGCTGTTCGTCTTGATGTTCGTTTTGCGCGTTTGTTGACGACAAAGTGCTATTTTGAGTGCGGAAGACGCAGGAAATTGGCGCAGTAAGACGAAAAATCGCGGTTTTTTTCTCTGCAATCATTCGTTTCCATTGTAAAAGTCGTAAGATTGTCGCCTGCGGGACACTCAGGATGGCATGCCTGTCACTGGGGCATTTGTCGACAATTTTCAATATAAAAGCACTCTGAATATGCCTGGCGCAGATGGTTTGCTGTGTATCGGCCTGCTTGAGGATGATGCGGACTTCCGGGAGGAGTTGGCGTTGGGCCTGGGTGGGTACGGTTTCCGTGTGGCGTTCGCCTGTGACAATGCCGCGGCGTTCTACCGCCGTTTGCAGGAACAACCCTGCGATATCGTCATTCTCGACGCCCATCTTCCGGGAGAAGACGGTTTTTCGGTGGCGACGCGCTTGCGCGCGCTCAGTCCGGTGGGCATTGTCATGCTGACCGGGCGCAGCGCGCTCGAGGACCGGGTGCGCGGCCTGGAAGGCGGTGCCGATGTCTACATGACCAAGCCGGTCGATCTGCTGGAACTCAGTTCGGTCATTCGCAGCCTGGCCCGGCGTATGCGCCTGGCCAAGGCGCCGCGGCCGGTCGATGCCGAGACGCGCGCGGCGGCCGATACGGCCTGGTCGCTGCAGGACGGCGGCTGGATCCTGGTTGCTCCCGATGGTGCGTCGCTGCACTTGAGCGCGCAGGAACGCACGTTCCTCATGGCGCTGATGGATGCGGCCGGTTCGGCGGTCAGCCGGCAGGCGCTGGCCGAATTGTTCCTGCCGGACAGCCCGGGGGGCTTTGAATTGCGCCGCATCGATGTGCTGGTCAGCCGCCTGCGCGCCAAGGCGCAGAGCGCGGGTCTGAAGCTGCCCGTGCTGTCCGTGCGCGGACAGGGGTACGTGTTCGCGGCCTAGGGCCGGCGCGTGGCGCCTTGCCGTTTTTGGCATGCCCTGGCGCACATCGCCGCCTGGCGCGTGCGCCGTCAGGCCCGGGTGGCGTCCGCCGTCGGGCTCGGCGGCGCCGGCTCGGGCGGCCGGGTCGGCAGGGTGATGACGAAGCGCGTGCCCACGCCCACCTCGCTTTGCATGGTCAGCGAGCCGCCCTGGCTCTGGCAGATGCGTCGCGCCAGGTACAGTCCGATGCCCATGCCTTGCGTTTCGCGATGCGCCGCGCGCCGGAAGCGCGGTTCGAAGATGCGGGCCTGTTCTTCCTGGCCGATGCCGGGGCCGCGGTCCGTGACCGCCACCCACGCCATCGGCACGCCGTTCCCGTCGGCCAGGCCGGTTTCGATCCGGATGGGTTCGCTGGCCGGGGAATACTTGACCGCGTTGTGGATCAGGTTGCGCAGCACCACGCTGGTCAGGGCGCGGTCACAATAGACCGGCAGCCGCTCGCTGCCCTTCTGCAGGCGCAAGGCGTGCGCAGTGTCGGGTTGCATGGCGGCTACCACCTCGCTGGCCAGTTCGGCCATGTCGGTCTGCTCGCTGCGCGGCGTCCAGGCCTGGTCTCCCAGGCGGTCCTGGTTCAGCAACTGCTCCATCAATTCGGTCATCCGGCTGACCGAGCGGTGGATGCGCGCCAGGCGGCTGTCGATGGTTTCGCCGCTGCCCGACAGAATCATGTCGAGCGACTGGGCCGCCGCGCTGATCGTGGCCAGCGGCGCGCGCAGCTCATGCGAGATCAACGCGTTCATCTGGCGTTGAGTATCGAGCGCGCCCGCCATTTCCACCAGCCGCAATTCGCCCTCGACCCGTTGGTCGGCGTCGGCCGAGTCCGGGCGCTTGGGGGACTCCAGTCCCGTCAGGAGCAGGGCGGCCTGCACCAGCAGCAGCCGCGCCAATGGCGCCGCCAGCGTGCCCGTGTCGGGCATTGCCCAGGCGTCATGGCCCAGGATCCAGGCCGATGCCAGGTAGGCCGCGCCCAGCGCCAGGACGGCGCCGCGCCGCGGCATGGGCCGGGCCCCGGCAGTCAGGAACCACGCCGCCAGGATCACGCTGGCGGTGGTGGCGGCGCCGGCGACGAGGGTAGGCAGCAAGCCGCCGTCGCCGTCATAGACGAAGATCAGCGCCAACGCCGCCACGCCAGTGAGCGCGATGCAGGCCCAGCGGCATGCCACGGCCAGGCGCGCGGCGGCGCGCTGGCCGGCGATCAGCGGAATGGACAAGGCCAGCAGGGCGGCAAAGGAGCCGGCCTGCAGTGCGCCGGCGGGAAACAGCGCCGGCTGGGTGCGCAGCACGCCTTCCACCAGGGCGAAGGCCAGGCCGGCGCCATAAATCATGGCGCGGGTGCGAATCCAGGCGACGGCGCAGGCCACCGCGCAAGCCAGCGCGATGCCGGCGATCAGGCCGATCTGCAGATCGGAGAGGTGAGGAAACAATCCTTCCGTCAACTAGGAATCCATCGTGGGTCAGGCGCGGGGGACATGTGCGCGGGCGAAGTTTACGATAGTGCCGCGAATCGCGTGGACGCCGATCTTTTCCAGGATGGCGCGGGTGGCGTCGTCGGGCACGTCTTCAGCGTACACCGCCATGCCGAGCGCGGTGGCGGTGGCCATGACCGTGGCGGCCAAATGCTGGCTGCCCGGGCTGTGCAGGATGCCGCTGATGAAGCTGCCGCAGAGCTTCACGTACGACAGGGGATAGGCGTGCAGGTGTTCCATCGCGCCGAATTGTTGCGATAGGCGGGACAGGCCGATACGGCCCCCCGCGCCGGTGACGATCTGGCACAGCTGACGCATGTCGGAGTCGTGTTCCATCAGGGCGGCCGCATCGACTTCGATGATCAGCCGTGGAATCAGGGCCGGCCGGTCGGCCAGCATGCGGGCCAGCCGCGACAGGAAGGCGCCGTGCGCCAGCGACGCCTGCGACACATGCACCGCCAGGGCTTCGGGGCGGGTGAACAGCCAGTCCAGCCCCAGGCGAATGGCCTGAATATCGCATTCGGCCGAGAGCCCCAGGCGCACCGCGGGCGGCATGAAGATCGCGGCGGGCACCGGGTCGGCGCCACTGGTGTCGTGCAGCGTCAGGCTGGCTTCGTAATGCAGCAGCGGGCCGGCCACGCCGGCCAGCGGTTGCGTCGACAGAGAGAAGCGGTGTTGCTCCAGCGCCGTGGACAGGGCGTCATGCCAGCTGTATTCGCCGATGCGGGTGCTGTCGGCCGCCTGGCTGGCCGGGGCGATCAGGTCGTCATCGGCGCTTTCCGCGCACATCAGGGCGTGGTCCAGCCGCGCCAGCGTATCGCTCATGTTGTCGCCCGGCGCATAAGCGGCCATCGCCAGCGCCCAGCGGCACCAGTCGCGTTTACCCATCGGTACCCGCAGCGACCGCAACTCGCGCCGCACCCGCTCGGCCAGCATGCCGGCTTGCGGCGCGGAGGTGCGCGGCATCAGCAGCGCGAAATCCGAACCGCCCATGCGCGCCAGCGTCGTGCCGGTGTCGCCGCAACTTTCGACCAGTTTGCGCAGCCGATCGGACGATGACCGCAGCCACTGGTCGGTAAAGGCGCGCGACAGGTGCCGGTTGATCTGCGCCAGATCGCGCTGGCGGAACATCAGGATGTGGCCGCCGGCATCGGTTTCCTGGCTGGCCAGGGCCTGGCGGAAATGGTCGATGAAGTACTTGCGGTTCGGCAGGCGGGTAATGGCATCGCGCTGGATTTCGCTTTGCAGCGATTCGATGCGGGCATTCTGTTCCTGCACCGTTGCGGCGGCCTGGCGCTGGGCGTCGACCAGCGCCTGATCGAGGCCCTCCTGCCCGCTGGCGCGGCTGGGCGAGTCAGCGCCGCCCGGGGTTAGCGCGCGTATCCGGTCGCGGATGTCTTTGGAGGTTCGAGCTTCGATCCAGCGCAACAGGTTGCCGGCGAATAGCGCCCAGAAGATGCCGGCGGCCAGTGTCAGGCCGATGACGCGCACGCCGCCCTGCCACAGGGTGTCGCGCGCCAGGCGGGCATCGGCCTGGACCGTGACGGTACCGAGCCTTCGGCCATCCGGTCCCAGATATGGCCGGGTTGCGGGCGGCGCTTCCAGGGTCAGCCAGGCGGGGCGCCAGTCGTGTGCGGCATCGCTCCCGCCGGTTGCCGGGTCATGCCGCTCGATCCGGGTATCCCCATTTTCTCCGGCAATGCGGACCCGCGCATACATGCCGGCGCCGAACAGATCATCGGCCAGTTTGCGCGGGTCGCGCGCGCCGTCCGGATCATGTGACAAGGCCCAGGCCAATGCGCTGGCACCGGCCTGGGCCTGCTGAGCCAGCTGTGTATTCAGATAGCGATGAGCGGCCAGCATCCCCAGGGCCTGGGCGCCGAGCAGGATGAAGGCAATCAGGAGAGCGGTGCAGAGGATCAGCCGGCGTAGTGTGGACATGGATCGAGGGTTCCCTTCGTAGCCCGCACCGTTGCCGGTGCCGCGCAATGCCGGCCTGCCAATGAAAGGGGGGTCTTCAGGCAGCGCAAGTGCCCGCAAGGGAAAAATGCTGGATAAGAAACGTGACACACGTTACTAATACCTCAGTGACGCCGCGTGCGCTGTAATTCCTTATGTCACGAAACATACAGAATATTACGAAATCGCCAGCGATATCAGACAACCTGTGCAATTATTTCGTTCGTGATAATTGCCCGGATGATAACTATTGAGACAGGCTGTATTAATTTTCCGGTTCCGGCTGTCGTAGTAAGGGCAAGGCATGGCGCATGGACCGGCCAGCAATTGCCCCCCAAGGACCGCCATGACCCATCGCGAGCAACCAGATCAGGGTGGAAATAGAAAGAAAGGGAGCGCGTTGCTCCTGAAGTGTGGCGTTTTTTTGCGAAAATAATGCATAATTTAAAAAATGTTACAGCCCTTGGGTTTCTTTCCGGACCACAACGCCAAGGGTTTCTAGATAGGGGGCTCCGTGCGTGAGAGTTACCTGCTCGCACTGTGCCTGACGCTCGCGGGCGCACTTGCAGCGATTTGTGTGTTTTACGTCCGCCGGGAACGCGTGCTGCGCGACAGGCTGACGCGTGACGAATTGACCGGCGTCCTGAGCCAGCGGGAGTTGCATCGCCGCGCTCGCGCCTGGCTGAACCAGGCCGAACGGCAGTCCGGCCGGGGCGTGTTCGGGCCGCGCGGGCAGGCGCTGGAAGACCGGGAATCCCTGGGAATCGCGCGGCCGCGGGCCGATGCGCGCGGCATTGGCGCGTTCTTCCTGGTCAGTTTCGACCAGTATGCCGAGATCAGCGCGATGTTGCGCGCCGGCGAGGACCAGACCTTGTTGGTGATGGTGGCCGACCGGCTCAGCCTGGTGACGCGCGCGCTCGGCGGCATGGTGGCGCGCACCGGCACCGATGCGTTCACCGTCTGCATTCCGGACGTGGACGAGCAGGGCGCCGCGCAGGTGTCGGCCAAGCTGCTCGAAGACCTCTCCGTGCCCTATGAGTTGGGCGGCAGGCCCCTGATTGCGGTGTTTCGGGTGGGTGCAGCGTTGTATCCAGACCACGGTCGCAGCGTTGAAGAACTGCAGCGTTGCGTGCAGGTGGCCATGGTGCCGCTCAAGGAGCGTGGCGGGCCGGGCTGGAGCATGTTCGATTTCCGCATGCTGGCGCGCCAGCGCGACCAGCAGGGCCTGGAAAACGATCTGCGGCTGGCGCTGACCACACCGTCGATGGATCAATTCGAGTTGTACTACCAGCCGGTTTGCGACAGCGGCACCGGCATGGTGCAGGGCTGCGAGGCCCTGTTGCGCTGGCATCACCCCGAGCTGGGCAGCGTGTCGCCGGCCGTGACGATCGAACTGGCCGAGCGCAGCGGCCTGATCGTGCCGTTGGGCGCATGGATCCTGGAACGGGCCTGCTCCCAGGCCGCGCTATGGCCGCCGGCCTGGCGCGTGCACGTGAACCTGTCGGTCAAGCAGATGAACGAGGACGGCCTGGTGCAGTTGGTTTCCGACGTGCTGGCCACGACCAAGCTGGCACCGCGCAAGCTGGTGCTGGAGATCACCGAGTCGATCTTCATCCTGCATTACGAGCGGCACGTGAAGATCCTGAATACGCTGCGGGCCAAGGGCATCGGCGTGGCGCTGGACGATTTCGGTTGCGGCTATTCCAGCCTGAACCACCTGCGCCACCTGCCTATCGATTGGGTCAAGATCGACCGCAGCTTCATTTCCGCGCTCGAATCCGACGCCGGCAGCCGCGAGGTAGTGTCGGCGCTGTTCGGCCTGTGCCAGGCGATGCACCTGCCGGTGGTGGCCGAGGGCGTCGAAACCGAAGGCCAGCGCGAGATCCTCAAGTCGCTGGGTTGCCGCGTGATGCAGGGGTTCCTGCTGGGCCGGCCGGCGCCGGCCGCCGAAATTCAGGCTTTGGCGTCGGCGGTGTCATAATCGGGGTTGCTTGCAAACCCACTTGTTGACTTCCTATGCCCGGCAATACCCTCGGTACTCTGTTCACCGTCACGAATTTTGGCGAATCCCACGGGCCGGCCATCGGTTGCGTCATTGACGGCTGCCCGCCTGGAATGGCGCTGGACGCGGCCGACATCCAGCGGGAACTGGACCGGCGCCGTCCCGGCACCTCGCGCCATGTCACCCAGCGCCAGGAAGCCGACCAGGTCGAGATCCTGTCCGGCGTGTACGAGGGCTTGACCACCGGTACCCCCATCGGCCTGTTGATCCGCAATACCGATGCGCGCAGCAAGGACTACTCCAACATCACCGACACCTTCCGGCCGGGCCATGCCGACTATGCCTATTGGCGCAAGTTCGGCCTGCGCGATCCGCGCGGCGGCGGCCGTTCCTCGGCCCGACTGACCGCGCCCACGGTGGCCGCGGGCGCGGTGGCCAAGAAATGGCTGGCCGAACAGTACGGGGTGAAGGTGCGCGGCTACATGAGCCAGCTGGGCCCGATCGCGATTCCGTTCGTGTCTTGGGACGAGGTCCCCAATAACCCGTTCTATGCGCCCAACGCCGGGGTCGTGCCCGAGCTCGAGGCCTACATGGACCAGTTGCGCCGCGACGGCGATTCGATCGGCGCGCGCATCGAGGTGGTGGCCGAAAACCTGCCGGCCGGTTGGGGCGAGCCCATCTACGACCGGCTGGATGCGGATATCGCCCACGTCATGATGGGCCTGAACGCGGTCAAGGGGGTGTCGATCGGCGCCGGTTTCGACTGCGTCACGCAACGCGGCTCCGAGCATGGCGATGAAATCACGCCCGACGGTTTCCTGACCAACCACGCTGGCGGCGTGCTGGGCGGCATCTCGACCGGCCAGCCGGTGACGGTGTCGCTGGCCATCAAGCCCACTTCCAGCATCCGGGTCGAGCGGCGCTCCGTGAACCGCGCCAACGAACCCGTCATGGTGCAGACGCTGGGCCGGCATGATCCCTGTGTCGGCATCCGCGCCACGCCGATCGCCGAGGCCATGCTGGCCCTGGTGCTGATCGACCACGCCTTGCGCCATCGCGGCCAGTGTGGCGAACCCGGCTGAGGCCGCAGGATTCCGTAGTCCCTGACCGTTGGAGGAGGCTGGCATGAGCCGTAACCGCTATCCTTTGCGCCGCCTGGCGGCTGCGCTGTCCCTGGTGGCCCTGGCGGGCTGCACCGGGATGAATACCACCCAGTCGGGCGCCATCGGCGTCAACCGTACCCAGTACATGTCCAGCATGGTGCCGTCGCAGGCGCTGGAGCAGGAAGCGAACCAGCAGTATGCCGACATCCTCAAGCAGGCAAAGGCCAAGAACCTGCTGGATCGCGATGCGCAGCAGGTGGCGCGGGTGCGCGCCATTTCGCAACGCCTGATCGCGCAGACCGGTGTGTTCCGCCCGGACGCATCGGCCTGGAAATGGGAGGTCCATGTGCTGACCAGCGACGAGATCAACGCCTGGTGCATGCCGGGCGGCAAGATCGCCGTCTACACGGGCCTGATCAACAAAATCAAACCCACTGATGACGAGCTGGCGGCGGTGTTGGGGCACGAAATCTCCCATGCCCTGCGCGAGCATGCGCGCGAGCGCGTGTCGCAGCAGATGGCCACCAATCTGGGCCTGCAGGTACTGTCCATCGCCACCGGCTCGAGCGCGGCGTCCGACCTGGGGGGCAAGCTCAGCGACGTGATGTTCACGCTGCCCAACAGCCGCACGCATGAAACCGAGGCCGACCGCATGGGCGTCGAACTGGCCGCGCGCGCGGGCTTCGATCCGCGCGCCGCGGTCACGCTGTGGCAGAAGATGGGCGCCGCCGACAACGGCAGCGCGCCGCCCGAGATCCTGTCGACGCACCCGTCGGCGGCCTCGCGCATCTCCGACCTGCAGGGCGCGGCGCAGCAGGTGTTGCCGCTGTACCAGCAAGCCAAGGGCCGCACGGCACGCTAGCGGTCCGCCGCAAGGGGCGGACCGCCAGCGCCGCAGCCTTCAAGCAGCGCCGATGCCATGACCGCCGGCCTCAGGCCGGCGTTTTCACGCCTGGGCCGCGCATGACGCTGATGCCCAGGCTGGCCAGTATGTGGCGGGTTTCACTGTCGGGCACGTCTTCCGCGTAGACCGCGATGCCGAGCTTGCGGGCGGTCTCAAGCACCGAGGCAGTCAACTGCTGGCTGCCGGGGCTTTGCGACATGCCGCCGACGAAGCCGCCGCCCAGCTTCACGTAGGACAGCGGCAGGGTGTGCAATTGCGCCACCGCGCCGAACTGTTGCGCCAGGCGACGCACGCCGATGTGGGCGCCGAATTCCGAAGCCACGCGCGCCAGCGTGGCGATCTGCTCGTGGCATTCGACCAGGCCGTGGGCGTCGATTTCCAGAAACAGGCGCCGTGCCAGCGCCTTGCGCTCGGTCAGAAGCAGCGCCAATTGGCGGACATACTTCTGGCCGCGCAGCGAGGGCAGGGCGACCCGTAGGGTCAGTTCGCCATCGTGCGTCGCCAGCCAGTCCAGGCCCAGGCTGACCGCCTGCAGGTCGCAGTCGGCCACCAGGTCGAGCCGCACGGCGGGCGGAATGAACAGGGTGGCGGGGATCGGCGCCTGGTCGGCGGCGGTGCGCAGCATCAGCATCGCTTCGGTGCGGATGGGGGCGCCGGCGACATCGCGCAGCGGTTCGGTGGCGAGTTCGAAGCGGTTTTCTTCCAGCGCCGACTGAATGGCGTCCTTCCAGGCCCGCTCGCCCGATTCGGAGGGCGATTGGGCGTCGGCTGCGCCAGCGATCACGACCTGGTCGTTACCGGCGCTCTCGGCCCGCATCAGGCCGAAGTCCAGGCGCGACAGCACCGGCCCGGCCTGGTTGCCGCGGCTGTAGTCGGCCATGGCCTGGGCCCAGCGGCACAGGTGGCCCTCGCCGACGGGAATGCGCGAGGCGTGCAGGTCGGCGCGCAACTGTTCGGCGATCATCATCGCCTGCGGCGCGGCGCAGCCCGGCAGCAGCAGGGCGAAGTCCGAGCCGTTCAGGCGCGCCAGCAGCGGATCGGCCACGTGCAACGATTTGAGCGATGCCAGGATGCGCTCGCAGGCGGCGCGCAGCCATTGGTCGATGAACTCACGCGGCATGTGGCGGTTCAGGTCGGCCAGGTCGCGCTGGCGGAACACCAGCACATGGCCGCCGTCGATGCCGGCGCGCGCCGGCGCCTGGCCCGTGCCGCCTTCGAGCGCGCGGCGGAACTCGTTCACGAAGTACTTGCGGTTGGGCAGGCGGGTGACCGGATCCTGGTTCAACTCCAGTTCCAGGGATTCGATCTTGGCGTTTTGCTCCTCGACGCTGGCATAAACGCGCTCGCGCGTCTGGTTGAGCGCCTGGACCACGCCGGACAGCTCGGGCACGCGCGCCTCCATCTGCTGCGGCGGAGCGTCCCGGCCGATGCTGCGGACATGGTCGCTGACCTCGCGCAGCAGCCGGTTCTTGATCCAGCGGACCAGCGCGAAGGCGAACAGCGCCCAGACCAGGCCCGCGCCCAGCACCAGCGCGATCATGCGCAGGCTGCCGCGCCACAGTGCTTCCCAGGCGTAGGCGTCGTTGGCCACCAGCGTCACTTCGCCGATCTGGCGCCAGCCGTCGCTGACCGCGTGCGAAGCCGAGCGCGCGTCCAGGGGCGCGAGCGCGCGGAACCAGCCCGGTACCGAGGCGGCGGTGGCGGTCGATTGGCGTTCGATCAGCACCTTGCCTTCGGGATCGGCCAGGCGCACCAGCGAGAAGTGGCCGCCGTCATACAGGGCCGACACCAGCAGTTCCTGCACCACCGGATCATTGTTGGCCGGCTGCGACAGGGACAGCGCCAGCGACACGGCGGCGTCCGTGGCCTGCACCTGCAGTTGGCCGGACAGGTATTCGCGGGCGGCATTGACGCTGAGCGCCAGGGTGCCAAGCAGGATGACGCCGATCGCGAGGGTGACACTGAGCAGGAGCTGTCGAAGTATGGACATAGTGTTGGGGTTCCGGACGTCAGGGGCGTATGCCTTCCCGTTCCATGCGTTGGAGTAGATCGCGCCAGCGGCTGAGGCGGTCGACCGGTGCGGCGGCTTTGCCGTCGACGTACACGCCGTCGGCGTTGAAACTGAATACCGGCGTCAGATCGCGCCGTTGCGAGGCGGGCAGGATGGTGGACACCAGACTGTCCAGCACCAGCGGTACTGCGTTGGGGGTGTCGTAGTAGCCCAGCACCATGTGGGCGACCTGGCTGCTGCTGGCCGGCCCGCCCACGCGCGCGCGGACATAGATGAAGCGCAGCTTGCTGGCCGGTACTCCCATCGACAGCAGGGTGAAGTACTTGCCGATGACGTAGTCTTCGCAATCGCCCGCGCCCTTGCCCAGCGATTCGAGCGGGGTGGCCCAGTAGTCGTCCTTGCCCCAGATCATGATGTCGTCGCCCGACAGCAGTGCGCGGTTCCAGAAATCGTTCGCTACCGCCAGCCGGTCCTTCTCCGATGCGGACGGCGGGTTGCGCAGCAATTGCAGCCAATTCGAGACCGCCCTGGCGCCTTTGGCGCCATAGCGGCTGGCCGACAGGCTTTGCAATTTGTCGGCGTTGACCTCCAGGGCGGAACTGCCGCCCCAGCCGCAAGCCAGGCAAAGCAAAACCAATCG
>LXNH01000038.1_pt1 | contig 26237 bp, 24 predicted proteins | sample 809111 | NCBI WGS metagenome assembly LXNH01 (sample SAMN04870528, study PRJNA318959) | seawater metagenome | biome: 00002010; material: water; isolation source: marine seawater | place: Greece: Milos, Mediterranean Sea | collected 2013-05-29 | depth 5-7 m
CGATTACAGGTATGCTGGAGGCCGTCAGCGCATTGGTCGCCGGCAAAGCAAGCACGTTTCGCGAGACCCGGTGCGCCAGCATGGGCGCGCCTTGTTGCACGTTCCAGGCGCAAAACGATTAAGGCCGACAGGCAGTGATGAAGGCAAAAAACAGAACCAGAGACACGGCGCGCAAGCCGAACCTGCGCGAACAGGTGTACGGCATCGTCCGAGAGCGCATACAGATGGGCCTGATCCGTCTGGAAGACCGGCTGGTGGATCACGACATTGCCGAAGAGCTCGAGGTGTCGCGCATGCCCGTGCGCGAAGCGCTGATGCAGCTCAAGAGCGAAGGCCTGCTGGAAGGCACGGCGCGCGGCTTCGTGCTGCGCCGGTTCACGCTGGGCGAGATGAACGAGATTTTCGAGATCCGCACGTTGCTTGAGCCCGCCGCGGCCGCCTCGGCCTCGGTGCACGCCGGCCCCAAGGGCCTGGCCGACATGAAGGCTGCCCTGGAATGCGCCGAAGACGCGCATGCCCGCACCGACATTGACGAATTCATGCGCAGCAACGCGCATTTCCGGTGGGTCTGGCTGACCATGGTGCCCAACCGCGAGCTGGCCGAGGTGATCTCACGCTACATCGATCACGTGCAGGTGGTGCGCCTGGTGACGATGGACGACAAGGAAATCCGCAGCATCATCCTTCAGGGCATGCGGGGCCTGTACGAAGCGTTTCTATCCGGCGACACCGAACTCGTGCGTATCCGCATGCTGGGCCACGCCCGCGCGGCGGCGGCCTGTTATTACAGCGCCTATCAAAAGATGCTGGAGCAGTCCGCCCAAGAGCAGGCCACGAACCGCGCCTAGCTTGTGCGCGGCCGTCGCCGCGCTCTTCCAGCGCCACCGGCACCGGCTTGGCGCGGAGGACGGGAAGAGGCCAAAGAACACGCGCGAATTTGCGCTGCCTGGGCCCAAAAAAGTAAGTCGTTGATGCTATGGCGCGCCCGACAGGAATCGAACCTGTATCAAGAGCTTCGGAAACTCTCATTCTATCCATTGAACTACGGGCGCAGCGCAAGGAGGCGGTATTGTACCCAGTTTTCCGCAATCTGCATGAAGGTGATGGATTCGCCGGGAAAACTGCGTGAAAACCCCGTCCGGCTGTTGGACGCGCGTCCCTGACACCGTTATATAATCCAGCGTTTGCTTGCAAGGCGGTCTGCTTTTTGCCGCCCTTTGTGCAGTACTGATTTTCTGTTGCCGCCGCCAGGCGCCCCGGTACCCGTTAGCAGGATTTGGTCATGAGCAACGAGCAGGAACACATAGAAGAGCACTCCTCCCCCATCAAGACCCCGAAGCAACTGATCGTCACGGTCATTCTGGCTTTCGTGGTGCCTATCGCCATCATCATCCTACTGGTGAACATGGTCGCCTCGGGCGCCAAGGTCGGCGCCGGCTCGGACACGCTATCGAGTGAGGCCGTCACCAAGCGCATCGCCCCTGTTGCCGGGTTCGAATTGGTCGACGCCAATGCCCCCAAGGTCTTCAAGACCGGCGAGCAAGTCTTCGCCGCGGTCTGTACGGCCTGTCATACCGCCGGCGTGGCGGGCGCTCCCAAGGTCGGTGACAACGCCGCTTGGGCCCCCTTCATCCAGTCCGGCTTCGACACCATGCTGAACGTGGCCCTGCACGGCAAGGGCGGCATGCCCGCCAAGGGCGGCAACCCGACGCTGTCCGATTACGAAGTCGCACGCGCCGTGGTCTACATGGCCAACAAGTCCGGCGGGTCGCTGCCGGAGCCGGCCGCGCCGGCTGAAGACGGCGCCAAGAAGGAAGCTGAGGCTGCGCCGGCTGCCGCGGCTCCCGTTGCCGCTGCGGCTCCTGCCGCTGCTGCCCCCGCCGCTGCCGCTGCTGCCCCCGCCACTGCCGCTGCTGCCCCCGCCGCCGCACCCGCGCCGCAACAGACTGCCGCGGTCAACCCCGCCGGCGAAAAGCTCTACAAGAGCGTCTGTTTCGCCTGCCACGCCACCGGCGTGGCCAACGCCCCCAAGTTCGGCGACAAGGCCGCCTGGGAGCCCTACATCAAGACCGGCATGGACGCCATGGTCAAGGTCGCGATGCAGGGCAAGCCGCCCATGCCGCCCAAGGGCGGCGCGACCAACGCCTCGGAAGACGACATCCGCGCGGCCGTGCAATACATGGTGAACGCGGCCAAGTAAGCCACGCGCACGCCCTTCGCGCCGCCCGGCGCAGGACGAAAAAAAGCCCTTCGATGCGTCGAAGGGCTTTTTACTTGGCGCGGCCTCAATCGGCCGCGTACGTCTTGAGCAACGACATGCCCAGCTGCACGCGACGCTGCAGCCACAGGCTGGGACGATAGCGCGGATCGCCCGTGACGCGCTGCATGCTCTTGAGGATTTCGAGGATGCGTTCCGCGCCCAGCGCATCGCCCAGGGCCAGCGGCCCCACCGGATAGCCCAGGCCCAGCGTCACCGCGCGGTCGATGTCCTCGGGCGTGGCGATCTGCTGCTGCGCGATGTCGGCGGCGATGTTGACGATCATGGCCACGATGCGCTGGGCCACGAAGCCCGGCGAATCCTGGATCACCGAGACCGGCACGCCATCGCCGGCCAGCAGCGCGTGCGCGGCATCGCGCCACTTGTCCTGCGTGGCCGGCGACACCATGACGGTGCGGCGGGCGGCCTTGTCGAAGGCATGCAGGGTATCCAGGCCGACGCAGCGCGCCGGGTCCAGGCCCTGCGCCGACACGGTGGTGGAGACGTCCTCACCGAACGGCGTGACGATGATGAGCGTGTCGGCCGCCGGCGCGGCGCCGGAGACCAGCGGCGCGCCCAGCTTTTCCAGCAACGCGGTGGCGCGCGCGTAGCCTTCCGCATGGCGCGGGCTGACCCAGACCTTCAGGCCTTGCGGCAATGCCGGCACGGGCGGCTCGGCGGGCACCTGCTTCTGGCCGTCCACATATTTGTAGAAGCCTTCGCCGGCCTTGCGGCCGATCAGGCCGCCGGCCAGACGCACGGTGGTGATGGGCGACGGACGGAAGCGCGGCTCGTCGAAGAACTGGCGGTAGATGGATTCCATCACCGGATGCGAGACGTCCAGCGCGGTCAGGTCCAGCAGCTCGAACGGGCCCATGCGGAAACCGGCTTGCTCGCGCATGATGGCATCCACTTGCGCAAAGGTGGCCACCGACTCCTGCGCCACGCGCAGGCCTTCGGTGTTCATGCCACGGCCCGCGTGATTCACGATGAAGCCCGGCATATCCTTGGCGCGCACCGGCGTGTGGCCCATGCGGCGCGCCAGCTCGGCCAGCGCATCGCCGGTCTCGGGCGCGCTGCGCAGACCGTCGATCACCTCGACCACCTTCATCAGCGCCACCGGATTGAAGAAGTGGTAGCCCGCGACGCGCTGCGGCAGCTTGCAGGCGGCGGCAATGGCGGTGATCGACAGCGACGAGGTGTTGGAGGCCAGGATGCAGTCATCGGCCACCACGCCTTCCAGGGCGGCGAACAGGTCGCGCTTGACGTCCAGGCGCTCGACGATGGCTTCGACCACCAGCTGGCACGCCGCCATGTCGGTCAGCGCGGTGGCGGACTCGACCCGCTCCAGCGCGGCCTGTGCGTCGGCGGCCGTCAGCTTGCCCTTCTGCGCCAGCTTGTCCCAGACCTGGCGCAGCGACTCGCGCGCGGCGGCCACGGCGTCGGCGCTGGTGTCATACAGGCGCACCCGCAGGCCGGCCTGCGCCGCGATCTGGGCAATGCCTCGCCCCATGGCCCCGGCGCCCACGACGCCGATGGTTTGAATCTCCGTCATCAACTTCTCCTGCCAGTCATTGGAATGGTGTATGCGCGGCGGCCGCGCGATGCCTGTGGATCAGGACGGGCTTTGCGCCAGCGCCTGGATTTCCGCCGCCGAGAGCCCGAGCTTTTCGGACAGCACCTGCGCGGTGTGTTCGCCCAGCATGGGCGGCGCGCGCCGGTACTCGACCGGGCTGCCCGAGAACTTCAGGGGGCTGGCGGCCATCGGCACGGTGCCCGCCGCCGGATGCGGCAGTTCGCGCTTCATGCCGCGCGCCAGCACCTGCGGGTCTTCGTAGACCTGATCGAGCGTGTTGATCGGGCCGGCCGGCACGCCCACCGCTTCGAGCGCGGCGAGCCAGTGGTCGCGCGCGCCGGTGGCCATGCGTTCGGCCAGCAACGGTACCAGCGCCTCGCGGTTCTTGACGCGCTGCGGGTTGGTGGCAAAACGCGGATCGGCCGACAGCTCGGGCAAGCCGATGGCGCCGCAGTAGTTGCGGAACTGGCTGTCGTTGCCCACGGCGACGATCAGGTGGCCGTCGCTGGCCGCGAAGACCTGGTACGGCACCAGGTTCTGGTGGGCGTTGCCGGCGCGGCGCGGCGCCTTGCCGGAGGTCATGAAGTTCAGGTTCTGGTTCGCCAGCATGGCGACCTGGCAGTCCAGCAGCGCCATGTCGATGTGCTGGCCCAGGCCGCTGACGGAACGCTCGTGCAGCGCGGCCAGGATGCCGACGGTGGAGTACATGCCGGTCATCAGGTCAGCCACCGCCACGCCCGCCTTTTGCGGACCGCCGCCGGGCAGGTCGTCGCGCTCGCCGGTGATGCTCATCAGGCCGCCCATGCCCTGGATCATGAAGTCGTAGCCGGGACGGCTGGCGTAAGGGCCGGTCTGGCCGAAGCCGGTAATGGAGCAATAGATCAGGCGCGGGTTCACTTCCTTGAGGCTGGCGTAGTCCAGGCCGTATTTGGCCAGGCCGCCGACCTTGAAATTCTCGACCAGGATGTCGCTCTGCATGGCCAGTTCACGCACCAGCTCAGCGCCGCGCGGGGAAGCGATATCCAGGGCGACGGAGAACTTGTTGCGGTTGGCCGAGAGGTAGTAGGCGGCTTCGGTGGTGTCGTTGCCGGCCGCGTCCTTCAGGTACGGAGGGCCCCAGGCGCGGGTGTCGTCACCGGCCCCGGGGCGTTCGATCTTGATGACTTCGGCGCCAAGGTCGGCCAGGTTCTGGGTACACCAGGGGCCGGCTAGCACGCGGGTCAGGTCCAGGACGCGGATGCCTGTTAGGGGAGCGGGACGTTGCGACATCTTTTCTCTTTTCGCCAAAGGATGTGGGTCAAAGGGGATATTAGCCGGTGGGGGCTTGGGTGTGTTGGGGTGGTCGGTGGGCGGACGCGTCTGGGTTCTTGAGACGCCTTTTGCTGTGGGGCGCCGCGGCGGGCGGTGTGCTCAGCTATGCGCCTTGATGACCTCGCGGGCGATGACCAGTTGCTGGATCTGCGAGGTGCCTTCGAAGATGCGGAACAGGCGCACGTCGCGGTAGAAGCGTTCCACGGCGTATTCGGACATGTAGCCGGCGCCGCCGTGGATCTGGACGGCGCGGTCGGCGACGCGGCCGACCATTTCGGTGGCGTAGAGCTTGCAGCAGGCGGCCTGCATGGTGGTGTTCTCGCCGCGGTCGCGCATGCGGGCGGCATCCAGCACCATGCAGCGCGCGGCGTAGAGTTCGGCCTGGCTGTCGGCGATCATGGCCTGGATCAGCTGGAATTCGGCGATGGGCTGGCCGAACTGCTTGCGTTCGGTGGCGTATTGGACAGCGTCGCGCAGCAGGCGGTCGGCAATGCCGACGCACAGGGCCGAGATGTGCAGGCGACCTTTGTCCAGCACCCGCATCGAGGTGCGAAAACCGTTGCCCTCCTCGCCGCCCAGCAGGGCCGAGGCGGGGACGCGGCAGTTGTCGAAGACCACGTCGCTGGTCAGCGCGCCGGCCTGGCCCATTTTCTTGTCGGGCTTGCCGATGATGAGCCCCGGCGTGCCGGCTTCGACCAGGAAGCACGAGATCGAGTTGGCGCGGCGTTCGGGCGCGGTGCGCGCCATCACCGAGAACAGGCCGGCGATGGGCGCGTTGGTGATGTAGCGCTTGGTGCCGTTGAGCACATAGTGGTCGCCGTCGCGTTCGGCCGACAGGCGCAGCGCCATGGCGTCGGAGCCGGCGTCGGGTTCGGTCAGGGCAAACGAGCCGATCAGCTCGCCGCTGGCCAGGCGCGGCAGGTAGCGGGCGCGCTGTTCGTCGGTGCCGGCCAGCACGATGGCCTGCGAGCCGATGCCGATGTTGGTGCCGGCCAGCGAGCGGAATGCGGGCGAGGTCTGGCCCAGCTCGAACACCACCTTCACTTCCTCTTCCATCGTCAGGCCCAGGCCGCCGTGGTCGGGCGAGATCGACAGGCCGAACAGCCCCAGCTCGCGCATTTCGGCGACGATGTCCGGCGGCACCTGACCGCTGGCGGCCAGTTCGTCCTCGGCGGGAATCAGGCGTTCGTGCACGAAGCGGCGCACGGCGTCCAGCAACAGGTTCAGGGTTTCGGTATCCAGGGCCATGATCAAAGTCTCTCGGAGTGCGGGGCGGCAGCGCTCAGGGGCGCATGCCGCCAACCAGTAAATCGAAATAGCCGGCGGCGATGGTCTCGGCGCTGTCGCCCTGGCCGGGCTTGTACCAGCGCACCATCCAGTTCAGCATCGACAGCACGGCGCGACCGGTGGCGGGCACGTCCAGCGGCCGGAAGGCGCCCTCGGCCACGCCTTGGGCGATCAAGTCGCGCAGGCGCTTCTCGTAGCCATCGCGCAGGCGCGCGGCATCCTCGCGCTCGGGCAGCGCCATGCCGGAATAGCCGATCAGCATGGTGACGAACTCGGCGTGATGCTGCTCGAAGTAACGCGCGTGTCCCACCATGAAAGCGCGCAGACGAGCGGCGCCCCCCTCGGCACGCGCCACGTCCTGGCCCACGTTCTGGGTCAGGCCATTGAGCACGGCCAGAATGATGGCGTCGTAGATGTCCTGCTTGGTGGTGAAGTAGTGATAGATGGCGGCCTTGGACACGCCGATGGCGGCGGCCAGATCCGACACCGAACTGCCGTCGTAGCCGCTGCGCGCGAACAGCTTGGCGGCTTCGGCCAGGATGCGTTCGCGCGGCGCCACCAGGGTCGGCGGACGGCCGGCGCGGGCGCGTTTGGTGGCGGGGGCTGCGGAAGTCGCCATGGAAGGCCTGTTCAGGGCGGCATCGAGCGCGCCAATGCCGGATCGCGTGCGGTTCCGTTCCATTGACAGCGGTTCGACGCTTGCCGTTAAATAAAGATTAATTAATTACCGGACGGTCGGTAGGTAATTATAGACACATCCCTTTCCGCGACTCAAGCGCGGCCAGGGCGCTCAACCCGAAACCACACGCGACGACGACGTTATGCCCCATTCCCTCGTGACAGATCTGTATGGCCAGATGTCCCTGCCGGTCATCAGCGCCCCCATGTTCATCGTGTCCAACCCGAAGCTGGTCATCGCGCAATGCACGAGCGGCATCGTCGGTTCGTTTCCCGCCCTCAACGCGCGCCCGCAGAGTCTGCTGACCGACTGGCTCGACGAGATCCAGGCCGGCCTGGCCTCGTACCGCGAGGCCAACCCGGGCGCGGCGGTCGCGCCCTACGCCGTCAACCAGATCATCCACCAGTCCAACGACCGGCTCGAACAGGACCTGGCGGTGTGCGCCAGCCATCGCGTGCCGCTGATCATCACCAGCCTGCGCGCGCCCGGCGACCTGGTCAAAGGCATCCACGACTGGGGCGGCAAGGTGTTCCATGACGTCACCACCATCCGCCACGCCGAAAAAGCGCTGGAAGCGGGCGTGGATGGCCTGATCCTGGTGTGTGCGGGCGCAGGCGGCCATGCCGGCACGCTCAGCCCGTTCGCGCTGGTGTCCGAAGTGCGCCGCTTCTATGATGGCCCGCTGATCCTGTCGGGCGCCATCACCTCCGGCGCCCAGATACTGGCCGCGCTCGCCATGGGCGTGGACTTCGCCTATATGGGCACGCGCTTCATAGCCAGCGAGGAAGCCAACGCCAGCGACGGCTACAAGGCCGCCATCGTCGAGGCCAGCGCCACCGACATCCTCTACACCCCTTTCTTCACCGGCATTCCGGGCAACTATCTCAAGGCCAGCATCGCCGCCGCCGGCCTCGATCCGGCCAACCTGCCGCAGCCGGACAGCGGCGCCTCCAATTTCGGTTCCAGCCGCGTCAAGCCCTGGAAGGACATCTGGGGCGCGGGCCAGGGCGTCGGCAACATCGCCAGCGTGCAACCCACGCGCCAGATCGTCGACACGCTGCGCCGCGAATACGCCGAGGCCAAGGCGCAACTGGCCGCCAGGACCTTCGCATGAGCGCCGGCTTGCGCGTCACGCGCGAGGGCGCGGTGCTGACGCTGGTGATCGACCGCCAGGAACGCCGCAACGCGCTCGACACGGCCACCTACGCCGCGTTGACCGAACAGCTCGCGCTGGCCAGCGCCGACACCAGCGTGTCGGCGGTGATCCTGGCCGGCGCCGGCGAACACTTCACCGCCGGCAACGACCTGCGCGATTTCCAGGCCGAGCGGGGCGCCGGCGACAGCGCCGGCCTGACCTTCCTGCGCGCCCTGACACAGGCCGACGTGCCGGTCATCGCCGCCGTCGAGGGCTATGCCATCGGCATCGGCGTGACGCTGCTGCAGCACTGCGACTTCGTCTACATCGGCGAAGGCGCCACGCTGCGCCTGCCGTTCGTGGCGCTGGGCCTGTGCCCCGAAGGCGCCTCCAGCCTGCTGCTGCCGCGCCTGGCCGGCGCCCGCCGCGCCGCCGAATGGCTGTTGCAAGGCAAGGCGTTCTCGGCCCGGGAGGCCTGCGATGCCGGCCTGGCCACGGCAGTCACCGCCCAGGGCGGCGCCCTGGCGGCGGCGCAGGCCACCGCCGCCAGCCTGGCCAAGCAGCCTCCCGCCGCGCTGCGGCTCACCAAGGCCATGCTCAAGCGGCCGGACCGGCAGGCGATCCAGGACACGCTCGATGATGAGGCGCAGCAGTTTCGCGCCCGCCTGCAGACCGAAGAGGCGCAGGCCGCGTTCGCGGCGTTCTTCAAGAAGTAGGTCCGGCCAGCGCGTCCCAGTGGGCGCGCCTTGCCGGGCCGGCGTATCCGGCACGGCGGAGCGACAGCCGCGCCCGCCCGCCTCAGAATGGCGAGTCGGGCCGGAAGTTCGGCGCCCGCCGCTCGCGCAGCGACTGCACGCCTTCGCGTACGTCCGGGCCGCCGAACCCCATGAATTCCAGCGCCAGCGAGGTGTCGAACGTCGGGCCGGCCATACGCAGCCAGTTGTTCAGCGAATACTTGGTCCAGCGGATCGCGGTCTGCGAACCAGCCGCCAGGCGGTTGGCCACCTCGAAGGCGCGGCCGATCAGCTCGGCCTCGTCCACGCACAGCGACACCAGGCCGATGCGCTCGGCCTCTTCGCCGCTCACGGTCTCGCACAGCATCAGGTAGTACTTGGCGCGCGCCATGCCGCACAGCAGCGGCCAGACGATGGCGGCGTGGTCGCCCGCGGTGACGCCCAAACGGGTGTGGCCGTCGATGATGCGGGCATCGCGCGCGGCGATCGAGATGTCGGCCAGCAGGCCGGCCACCAGGCCGGCGCCCACGGCGGCACCGTGCATCGCCGAGACGATCGGCTTGCTGCAATTGATGATGTTGTAGACCAGGTCGCGCGCCTCGCGCCAGACGCGGGTGCGCACATCGAAGTCTTCCGCCATCTGCTGCACCAGGTCCAGATCGCCGCCGCCCGAGAAGCCCTTGCCCTCGCCGCGAATCACCACCACCCGGGTGTCCGGGTCGGTGTCGATATCGCGCCAGATGTCGGCCAGTTCGCGGTGCATGCGGTCGTCGGCGGTGGACAGCTTGCCCGGCTTGCCATCCTTGGACCCCATGATCAGCTCCAGCACGCCGTTGGGATGGCGGCGCAGCTTGAGGGACTCATAGGCGGAATAGTGTTCCAGCGTGATATCGGTCATCGTCGTCTCCGGTGGCGCGGGCGGAAGGCCGCGCGTTTTGGGGCACTATAGTGGATGGCACCCGTTCCGATGCCGCTCGCCGATCCTGGAGCCTCAGCCCATGAACACCTCCGCCTCCCGCTTTGCCGGCGAAATCCGCCGCGATGACCTGCCGGCCTTGTTCGCCGTGCGCGGCGCCGACACCCACAAAGGCAGTTTCGGCACCGTCGGCGTGGTGGGCGGCGGACGCGGCATGGAAGGCGCGGCGCTGCTGGCCGCGCGCGCCGCGCTCAAGACCGGTGCCGGCAAGGTCCTGGTGGGCTTCGCCCAGGACAGCGCGCCGCTGCCCTGCGATCCGCTGCAACCCGAGTTGATGCTGCGCGATGCGCGTTCGCTGCTGGACACGGACTGGGGCGTCACCGCCTGGGTCGCCGGTTGCGGCATCGGCGCCGGCGCGGGCGCCGCCAACGCCCTGTCGGAACTGTTCGTGCTGCGCCACCGCGCGCCGCTGGTGCTGGACGCCGATGGCCTGAACCTGCTGGCCAGCGGCGGCATCCAGCCCAACTGGGGCGATGGCCCGGTGGTGCTGACCCCGCACCCGGCCGAGGCCGGCCGCCTGCTGCGCCAGGAAACCGCCCGCATCCAGGCCGACCGCCCCGCCGCCGCCCAGGCGTTGGCGCGGCGCTTCGGCGCCTGGGTGGTCCTGAAGGGCGCGGGTACGGTGGTCTGCGCCCCCGACGGCCAATGGCGCCGCAACACCAGCGGCAACCCCGGGCTGGCCACCGCCGGAACCGGGGACGTATTGGCTGGCATGCTGGGCTCGCTGCTGGCCCAGCGCCTGCCACTGGACCAGGCCGTGGCCGGCGCGGTCTGGCTGCACGGCGCGGCGGCGGACGCCCTGGTGGCCCGGGGCATCGGGCCGATCGGGCTGACTGCGGGCGAGCTGGCCGACGCCGCCAGGGGGCTGCGCAATGGCGGTCCTTCGGCCTAAGTCCCCGTGCCACATACATTTTTACAACATACTAGGGTTTTCCCCTAAAAACGCGTTGCTTTTAATTTAGGGTTATCCCTATAATGGTTTACCCCAAGACGAAACGGACTGGAGCCAACCATGAGCGAACTGACCCTGAACCACACTGCCCGCCTGACCGACGCGCTGGAGCGTGACCTGCTCCGCGGCGCTCTCGAGAACCAACCGAATTCCCACCCGCTGACCAGCCTGAAGAAGGCCGGCAAGGCCATCGCCGCCGCTGTCTCTGGCGTGTTCGCCTTCATCGACGAAGTCAACGAATCGATGAACCAGGCCCGCGCCGCCAGCTCGCGCTTCTCCGGCTCGCAGTGGTAAGACCAGCCGTGGCAGGCTGATTCGCGACCGATCTCCCGCGATTCAGCCTGACGCGCTGCCGGTGCAACGCCCGCCGCCGATGCGGCGCCCTTTGCATCGGACCCTGGCGCCCCCCGGCCAGGAGCCTTGCTCCCCTTACCGGCCGCGCTTGCGCCGCGCCGGCCCCGCTTGCGGGGTCCCCGCGACGCCCTGCCTCCCATTGCGCAGCACTCATCCCTGTCGCCCCAGTGCGAAGCCGTCCCGAAGCGGGACCGTTTCACGCTGGGGCGATTGGCATTTGGCGCGCGGCGACAGCGGATTTTCGCCTCTTGGCGTTTACCCTAGCGTCGGCCCGGCGCGCATTGACAGCGCGCGAACCGCCTACCGATAATCGGCCCCTTGCCGTCGTGCCTGGCGCAAAAACACCGCAAGCCCCCCCGGCCGACGTCCAGTTCCCCCGGTTGGCTGACCCGCTGTTTGCCGCCGCAAAGCACGATCCGGTTCGTTTCCCATCCGGAGTTGTCACCATGAAGTTGCGCACTACCCTGGCCCTCGTGGCCGCCGCCATTCCCTTGGCCGCAGCCCAGGCCCAGACGCTGAAGATCGGCCTGTCGGCCGAACCCACCTCGGCCGATCCCCACTACCACAAGATGACGCAGAACGACGCGCTCTCGGCGCACGTCTACAGTTCGCTGGTGGGCCGCAGCGCCGACATGAAGCTGGTGCCGGCGCTGGCCACGTCCTGGAAGAACCTGGATGACCTGACCTGGGAATTCAAGCTGCGCGACGACGTCAAGTTCTCGAACGGCAAACCGTTCACGTCCGAGGACGTGCTGTTCACGATCTGCCGCACGCTGAACAACGAAACCAATGTGTCGCAGTCCTACATGGACACGACCAAGCTGATCACCGACGTGCAGACGCCGGATGCGCACACCGTCATCATCAAGACCGGCACCCCCTTCCCGCTGATGCCCGCCGAACTGGCGCGCTCGCTGCCGATCATCTGGAACGGCATCGTCGAGCACGGCAAGCTGACGTTCGACCCGAAGAAGGGTTGCGGCGTGACCGGCGCCTGGCCGACCGTGGCCGACTTCAACAACGGCAAGGACGCCATCGGCACCGGCCCGTACACCCTGAAGTCCTACGTCAAGGGCACCGGCATCGAGCTGGTGCGCAACGAGAACTACTGGGGCCCGAAGCCCTACTGGAAGGAAGTGAAGTTCGTGCCGGTGCCGGCCGCCGGCCCGCGCCTGACCGGCCTGCTGTCGGGCGACTTCGACATGATCGAAAACCCCGCCGCGCGTGACCTGCAGCGCCTGAAGGACAATCCCAAGTTCGGTTTCGTGGCCACGCCCTCGACCCGCCTGGTGTTCTTCCAGCCCGACGTGGCGCGCAATCCGAGCCCGTTCGTCAAGAGCGCCGACGGCAAGAATCCGCTGCAGGACCTGCGCGTGCGCAAGGCCATCTCGATGGCCATCGACCGCAAGACCATCACCGCCCGCATCATGGACGGCATGGCCACCCCGGCCTACCAGTACATGCCCGACGGCATGTTCGGCGCGCTGCCCAAGGCCCCGGAAATCAAGTACGACCCGGAAGGCGCCAAGAAGCTGCTGGCCGAAGCCGGCTACCCCAACGGCTTCGAACTGACGCTGTCGTCGACCAACGACCGCTACGTCAATGACGGCCAGGTAGCGCAGGCCGTGGCCCAGTACCTGGCCCGCGTCGGCATCAAGACGCATGTCGATGCCATGACCGCCTCGATCTACTTCCCCAAGCGCGCCAAGCGCGAGTTCAGCTTCTCGATGGGCGGCTGGCCGGCGGAAACGGGCGAAGCCTCGGCGCTGTTCCAGCTGTGGGTCGCCTCGCTCGATTCGCCCAAGAGCCTGGGCACCAGCAACTATGGCGGTTTCAGCAACGCCGACTTCGACAAGGTCTACAAGCAGGCCATCGTCACCGTCGACGCGCCCAAGCGCGAAAAGCTGCTGCAGGAAGCCACCCAGATCGCGCTGGACAACGTGCCGCTGATCCCGCTGCACTTCGAAAGCAGCATCTGGGCCTTCCGCAAGGGCATCTCCTACGAAGGCCGCCGCGACCAGTTCACGCTGGCCACGTCGGTCAAGCCCGACGCCAAGTAAGCCATCCGTCGCGCGCGATGAAAAACGGCTGCCTTCGGGCAGCCGTTTTTGCTGGGGCGCGCCCCGCGAGCCGGCGTCTCAGGCGCCCGGCCCCTGCGCCAGCAGCACGTCCAGTTCGCGCGACAGCAGGTCGATGAAGGCTTCCGTCTTGGACGGCAGCCGGCGCCCCTGCATGACATGCAGCTGCAGCGTGCGCGACTGCAATTGCGCGTTGGAGATGGGCACCGCCACCAATTCGTCGCGCTTCAGGCTCCAGGCCACCGAGATATAGCCGCTGAGCATGATGGCGTCGGAACCGAACACGAAACCGTGCAGCGGCGAGGAATCGTTGCAGGTGAAGGTGGGTTCGAGCTGCACCGACTCCAACAGGCAGCCCATCTCGAACAGGTGGCGGGTGGTGGTGCCCGGGCCGGTCAGCGCCAGCGGATAGCGGCCCAGGTCCTGCAGGCTGACGCTCTTGCGTCCGGCCAGGGGATGGCCCGCCGCCATCACCGCGTGCACCGGCGCGCGCCGCGAATAGCGCACGCTGACGCCACTGAGGCGTTCGACGTTGAAGGTCATGCCCAGCTCGACGCTGCCCTCGGCGACCCGCCGCGCGACGTCGGCCGGCGTGCCGACGTACAGATCGAAGCGGACCTCGGGCCAGTCGCGGCGGAACCGCGCCATGGCGGAGGGCAGGAAGATCCGCGCCACGCCCTCGACCGCCGCCATGCGGATCTCGTTGCGCGCCATGCCCTTGAGCGCGGCGATCTCCTGCAGCACCGAGTCCGATTCCAGCAAGGTGCGGCGCGCATGCGCCAGCAGCAGCCGGCCGGCCTCGCTCAGCAGCATGCCGCGCGCGGCGCGCTCGAACAGCGGCGCGCCAGCCTCTTCTTCCAGCTTGGCGATCTGCCGGCTGATGGCTGACACCGCCACGTGCAGGCGCTCGGATGCGCCGCTCAGGCTGCCGGCCTGGGCGACCTCGACAAAGTACCGCAAGGCAATGCCATGCATGTTCGGCCTCGTTGGGGCGGGAAGTGGTCACCATGAGCCTTGCCTTTTATGCAAAGCTCCCGATAAATATTCTAATTGTAGAGAAAGCTCCCCTGATCCTAGAATTTGCGCAACGATCCAGCCGGGCCTCCTGACGCGCCCGGCCACGAAAAGGGGAAGTCCGTGTCAGCAGCAGTCACCCACCCGAGCCGCGCCGCCGCTATCGGCCGGGCGGTCGCGTACGCCGAAAGCGGCGCCTTGCAACGCGACCTGGCGGAACTGGTCGCCCACCAAACCGAAAGCCAGGACCCCGGCCAGCGCGCGGCGCTGCACGACTATCTGCGCGCGGCGGTGGCGCCGCGCCTGGCGGGGCTGGGCTGCGCCTGGCATGTCGCGGACAACCCGGCGGCTGGCGGCCCGCCCTTCCTGCTGGCCGAACACATCGAAGACCCGGGCCTGCCCACCGTGCTGATGTACGCCCATGGCGACGTCGTGCGTGGCTACGACGACCAGTGGCGCGCCGGACTGTCACCGTGGCGGCTGACGGCCGAAGGCGATCGCTGGTACGGCCGCGGCACGGCCGACAACAAAGGACAGTACTGCATCAATATGACCGCGCTGGAACAGGTCCGGGCCGAACGCGGCGGACGGCTGGGCTTCAACCTGCGCATGCTGGTGGAATGCGGCGAGGAGGTCGGCTCGCCCGGCCTGCACCAGGCCTGCGACGCCTGGCGCGAGTCGCTGGCCGCCGATGTCTTCATTGCTTCCGACGGACCGCGGCTGGCGGCCGACCGGCCGACGCTGTTCCTGGGATCGCGCGGCACGCTGCTGTTCGACCTGACGGTCGACCTGCGCGGCCATGCCCACCATTCCGGCAACTGGGGCGGCGTGCTGCCCAACCCCGGCATCATTCTGGCGAATGCGCTGGCCAGCCTGGTGGACGCGCGCGGCCGGCTGCTGGTGGACGGCCTGCGCCCGCCCCCCATCCCGCCGGCCGTGCGCCAGGCCCTGGCGGACATCCAGGTCGGGCAGGACGACGACGCACCCGACATCGACCCGGCATGGGGCGAGCCCGGCCTGTCGCTGGCCGAACGCCTGTTCGGCTGGAACACGCTGGAAGTGCTGGCCTACAAGACCGGCAATCCCGACAATCCGGTGGGCGCGATTCCGCCGCGCGCCAGCGCCACCTGCAATCTGCGTTTCGTGGTCGGCACCGACTGGCGCCAGGCCGAGGGCATCCTGCGCCGGCACCTGGACGCGCAGGGCCTGTCGCAGGTCGCCGTCCGCGTGCGGCGCGGCACGCCGGCCACGCGGCTGGACCCGGACGACCCGTGGGCGCGTTGGGCCGTGGCCTCGCTGGCCGCCACCACCGGCAAGACGCCCGCGCTGCTGCCAAACCTGGGCGGCACGGTGCCCAACGACGCCTTTTCGGAGGTGCTGGGACTGCCCACGATCTGGGTGCCGCATTCCTACCCCGCCTGTTGCCAGCACGGCCCGGACGAACACCTGCTCGCGTCCGTGGCGCGCGAGGCCGTGGCGGTGATGGCCGGCCTGTTCTGGGACCTGGGCGAACAGGGCGCGGCCGTGGCCGCGCAACGCCGGCGAACGGCCGCCGGTTGAACGCCGCCTGACCGTCGTTCCGCGCCATCCCCTATACAATCCCCTTCGCTTGATCGGAGTTCCCATGTCCTCGTCCCCTACCGCGTCCCGTCCGCGCCCTTTCCTGCTCGCCTGTCCGGATCTGGCGGCCGAGCGCGTGGGCAACACGGATACCCCCGGCGTCTGGCATTTCGACACCGGCGTGCCGGGCAAGCGCGTGATCCTCAGCGCGCTGATCCACGGCAATGAACTGTGCGGCGCCTGGGCCCTGAAGGACGCGCTGGCCGCCGGCCTGCGACCGCGCCGCGGCTCGCTGACGCTGGCATTCTGCAACCTGGCCGCGTTCGATCGCTTCGATCCGGCCAACTACGCGCCGGCGCGCTTCGTCGATGAGGACATGAACCGGGTCTGGAGCGACGACAAGCTGGCCCAGCCCATCAGCCAGGAACGCCGCCGCGCCGCCGCCCTGCGTCCATGGGTGGCGCAGGCCGACTGGCTGCTGGACTTCCACTCGATGAGCAATTCCGACGTGCCGCTGCAGCTGACCGGCCTGGAACAACGCAACATCGACCTGGCCCTGTCGCTGGGCAACCCCGCCACCATCATCGCCGACGCCGGCCACGCCGCTGGCGTGCGCATGCGCGACTACGGCCGCTTCGGCGAGGCCGGTGACAACGGCACCCGTTCGCTGCTGATCGAATGCGGCTTCCATGGCGCGCCCGAGGCGCGCGGCGTGGCGCTCGACCAGATGGCGCGTTTCCTGGTGGCCGCCGGCACGGTCGACCAGGCCGACCTGCCCGCCGCCTGGTTCGCGCCGCAGGCCAGCGCCCAGCGCGCGCTGCGCGTGACCCACGCCATCGCCGCCAAGAGCGCCGATTTCCGTTTCGCCGAGCCCTGGAAGGGCCTGGAGACGCTGGCGCGCGCCGGCACCCTCATCGGCTGGTCCGAAGGCGAGCCGGTGACCACGCCCTACGATGACTGCGTGCTGATCATGCCGTCGACCGCCAACCTGCGGGCCGGGGTCACGGTGGTGCGGCTGGCGCAACCCATCGTCTGATGCCGCGCGCGGCGCGCCCTCGATGGCGCGCCGCCTCATATAAAAACCGCCAAGGGAAGCAGCATGTCCGCAAACGTTTTCATCCACAGCGCGTTATCCACCTGTACGCTGGCGAAGGCCCAGTACCTGTCGCGCGTGGGCATCAAGACCACCGCGGACGCGATGACGCGATCGGTCTACTTCCCCAAGCGCGCCCCGACCACCGTCGGTCCGGCCGCGCGCCAAAAGCGGCTGCAAGAGTCCCTGACCCTGGCCATGTCGGCCAGGCCCGCCCAATAAGATCGCCGTTCCGGCGCCTGCAACCCCCCGAGCCCACCAAGGAAATATCACGTGGCCCTTTTCATCCTACGCAGACTGATCCAGAGTCTGTTCGTGCTGCTGGCCGTCTCGGTCGTGGTCTTCTTCGCGGTGTATGCCGTGGGCGACCCGATCGAACTGCTGGTCAGCCCCGAAGCCAGCCAGGCGGCGCGCGAGGCGATGATCGCCCGCCTCGGCCTGGACCTGCCCGTGTGGCAGCAATACACAGGATTCCTGTGGCGCGCGCTGCACGGCGACCTGGGCACCTCGTTCGTGCACGGTATCCCGGCCATCGAGCTGATCGTGCAGCGCATCCCCGCCACCTTCGAACTGGTGATCGTGGCCATCGGACTGACCTGTGTGATCGGCATTCCGCTGGGCCTGGTGGCCGGCCTGTACCGCGATGAACCGCTGGGCCGCGGCATCATGTCGTCGTCGGTGCTGGGTTTTTCGCTGCCCAACTTCTGGCAGGGCATGATGCTGATCCTGCTGTTCGCGGTCTGGCTCGGCTGGCTGCCCGCCACCGGCCGGGGCGACACCGTGACGGTGCTGGGCGTGCGCCTGTCGATCCTGACGGCCGACGGCTGGGCGCACCTGATCATGCCGGCCATCAACCTGGCGCTGGCCAACATCGCACTGGTGCTGCGCCTGACCGCCTCGGGCGTGGTCGAGGCCCGTAGCCAGGACTACGTGAAATTCGCGCGCGCCAAGGGCATCAAGCCCGGCCGCATCGTGCGCCGCCACATCCTGCGCAACATCCTGATCCCGGTGGTCACCGTCATCGGCATGGAATTCGGCAGCCTGATCGCCTATTCCACCATCACCGAGACCGTGTTCGCCTGGCCCGGCATGGGCAAGCTGCTCATCGACAGCGTCTACCAGCTCGACCGGCCCGTGGTGGTCGCGTACGTGATGCTGGTGACCCTGATCTTCGTCGTCATCAACCTGGTCGTGGACATTCTGTACGCCGCGCTCGACCCGCGCGTGCAGCTCGTGACCCCCGCTCAATAACTTCCATGGCTCAATCTCCCAACTCCGGCCGCACCCGTACCGTCCAGCCCCTGGCCGATACGCCCAAGCGCGCCTCGATCCTGAAGAAACTGCGGGCCCGCCCCACCGTGCGCGGGTCGGCCATCGCCCTGGCCGTCCTGGTGCTGCTGGTGGTGTTCGCGCCCTACTTCGCGCCGCAGAATCCCTATGATCTGGCCAACCTGTCGCTGCTGGACGGCCGCCTGGCGCCGCGCCAGGCGCTGATGGACGGCAGCATCGCCTGGCTCGGCACCGACGACCAGGGCCGCGACATGCTCAGCGCCATCCTCTACGGCCTGCGCATCAGCCTGATGGTGGGCCTGTCGGCGGTGACGCTGGCCACCGCCGTGGGCGGCGCGGTCGGCCTGGTGGCCGCCTACGTCGGCGGCCTGGTCGACACCGTGCTGATGCGCATCGTCGACTTCATCCTGGGCTTTCCGACCATCCTGGTGGCGCTGGTGCTGCTGGTGGTGCTGGGGCGCGGGGTCGACAAGGTGATCCTGGCGCTGGTGCTGGTGCAGTGGGGCCACTATGCCCGCATCATGCGCAGCCGCGCGCTGCAGGAGCGGCGCAAGGAATACGTCGAGGCCGCCGCCAACCTGGGCTTCCCGGCCTGGCGCATCATGGTGTTCCACCTGCTGCCCAACTGCCTGGGCCCGGTCATGGTGTTCGCCACCATCCAGATCGCCACCGCCATCGCGCTGGAAGCAACGCTGTCGTTCCTGGGCGTCGGCGTGCCGATCACCGAACCGTCGCTGGGCCTGCTGATCTCGAACGGCTTCCAGTATCTGCTGTCAGGCGACTACTGGATCAGCCTGTTCCCGGGCATTGCGCTGTTGTTGCTTATTCTTTCCATCAATATCGTCGGCGACCGCCTGCGCGAAAGCCTGGACCCCAAGCGATGAGTGAAGTCCTTCTTGATGTGCGCGGCTTGCGCACCGCATTCCATACCGAGGCCGGCGCATGGCTGGCGGTCGACGGCGTCGACCTGACGGTGCGCCGCGGCGAAATCGTGGGCCTGGTCGGCGAGTCCGGCTCGGGCAAGTCGGTCACCGGTTTCTCACTGCTGGGGCTGATCGACCCGCCTGGAGAGGTCGTCGACGGCGAAGTGAAGTTCAAGGGCAACGATCTGCGCAAGCTCTCCGAAGAGCAGATGCGGCAGCTGCGCGGCAATCGCATCGCCATGATCTTCCAGGACCCGCTGATGACGCTCAATCCGGTGCTGCGCATCGGCGAGCAGATGATGGAAGCCATCCTGACGCACGAGAACGTGCCGCGCGCCGAAGCGCTGGAACGCTGCCGCGAGGCGCTCGCCATGGTTGGCATCCCCGCGCCGGAAAAGCGCCTGAAAAGCTATCCGCATGAGTTCTCGGGCGGCATGCGCCAGCGCGTGGCGATCGCCATCGCCATGCTCAACAAGCCCGACCTGATCATCTGTGACGAGCCGACCACGGCGCTGGACGTGACCATCCAGGGCCAGATCCTGTACCGCATGCAGGAGATCTGCCGCGAGCACAACACCGCGCTGATCTGGATCACCCACGACCTGGGCGTGGTGGCCGAGCTGGCCGACCGCGTCGCCGTCATGTACGCCGGCCGCATCGTCGAGAGCGGCCCGGTCGAACAGGTGCTGGACGCGCCGCGCCATCCCTACACCCGCGGTCTGCTCGATTCGATGCCCGGCGCCACCGCGCCGGGCGCGCGGCTGCACCAGATCAACGGCATGGCGCCGAGCCTGGCCGGCCGCCCGTCGGGCTGTGCGTTCCGGCCGCGCTGCACCCACGCGGTCACGCGCTGCACCGAGCAAGCCCCCACCGTCACCACCGAAGGTTCGCGCAGCTATCGCTGTTACGTCCCGATTGCCCGCGAGGCCGAGCAAGCATGAGTCAAGCCGATACCCCTGTCATCGAGCTCAGGAACGTCCACAAGCGCTTCGAACAGCGCCCGGATCTGGCGCAGCGCATCCTGGCCCTGGCCGGCCGCCCGATCGACCGCCGCACCGTCTATGCCGTCAATGGCGTCGACCTGCGCATCGGCCGCGGCGAAGTCGTCGGGCTGGTGGGCGAGTCCGGCTGCGGCAAGTCCACCCTGGGCCGCGTGGTCGCCGGCCTGCATCGCCAGACCGAAGGCGAATTGCTGTACCAGGGCCAGGACCCGCGCCGCCTGAGCGGCCGCGAGAAACTGGCCTACACGCTGGGCGTGCAGATGATTTTCCAGGACCCGCAGGCCTCGCTCAATCCGCGCCAGCGCCTGCGCCAGATCCTGGGCGAATCGCTCAAGGTGCACAAGCTGGCGCCGCCGGCCGAGATCCCCGCGCGCATCGACCAGGCCTTGACCGAAGTGGGCCTGGACACCGAATACCGTGACCGCTTCCCGCACCAGATCTCGGGCGGCCAGCGCCAGCGCATCGGCATCGCCCGCGCGCTGATGGTGGCGCCCAAATTCCTGGTGTGCGACGAGCCGGTGGCGGCGCTGGACGTATCGATCCAGGCGCAGGTGATCAACCTGTTCATGGATCTGCGCGAACAGCACGGCTTCACCTACCTGTTCATCAGCCACGACCTGGGCGTGGTGCGCCACATTTCGGATCGCGTGGCCATCATGTACCTGGGCAAGATCGTCGAAATCTCGACGTCGGCCGAGATCTTCGCGCGCGCCAACCACCCCTACACCCAGGCCCTGATGGCCGAGGTGCCGGACGTGGCGCGGCGCGGCCGCAAGTTCACCCCGATCAAGGGCGAGATCCCGTCGCCGCTGAACCCACCGTCGGGCTGTACCTTCAACCCGCGCTGCCCGCACGCCATGCCGCGCTGCCGCGAGCAGGCGCCGGCGTTGCAGGAAATATCCCCGGGCCACTGGTCGGCCTGCCATCTGAACGAAGCCACCGCCTGAACGCCATGAAACCCTCTGACATGTCCAACGTGGACCGCATCGCCATCGAAATGGGCCATGCCGGCCGCAACGCCATCGCCTATATCGACGAGGATCGCAATTCCGATCGCCCGTTCAAGCTGCAGACCTACCGCCCCTACGGCTACACCCCGGACCGTCCGGTGGTGATCGTGCAACACGGCGTGCTGCGCAACGGCGACGAATACCGCGACTTCTGGGTCGAGGCCGCCGACAAGCACAAGCTGCTGATCGTGGCGCTGACCTTCTCCAACGAGATCTGGCCGGGCGTGGAAAGCTACAACAATGGCCGCGTGTTCTCGGCCGGCGGCAACCCGCGCCACATCGACGGCTGGACCTACGCGCTGGTGGGCAACGTGATCCGCGACATGATCGACGCCGAGATCACCGATGGTGAAAACGTGTATCTGTTCGGCCACTCGGCAGGCGGCCAGTTCGTGCACCGCCTGATGAGCAGCCAGTCGCACGCGCCGTTCAAGGCGGTGGCGGCCGGCAACCCCGGCTGGTACACGCTGCCGACCTTCGACTATCCGTTCCCCGAAGGCATGGACGGTGTCGGCCTGACCGAAGACCACCTGGTCAAGCTGCTGGGCTACCCGATGATGATCCTGGCCGGCGACCAGGACATCGCCACCGACGATCCCAACCTGCCATCGGAACCGGCCGCCATGCGCCAGGGCCCGCACCGCTACGCCCGCGCCCACAACTACTTCGAGGCCGGCCGCAAGGAGGCCGAGCGCCGCGGCGTGCCGTTCAACTGGACGCTGCAAGTGGTGCCCGGCATCGGCCACGATGGCCGCGCCATGTCCGCCGTCTGCGCCAGCCTGTGGTTCGACGGCGCCATGCCGAGCGATGCCGAACTGGCTCGCCTGGCCGGCCAGCAGGTCGCCTGAACGCCCCCTTTCATTCCCGCTAGCAGAATCGCCATGTCATCCACTTCCCGCACTGAACAACTCGTCGCCGGCATCCAGAGCTGGCTGCAATGCGAATCGCCCTCGAACTTTCCCGATGGCATCGCCGCCATGGCCCGCATCATCGCCGACTACGCGGCCGCGGCCGGCCTGACGGTGGAACTGTCCTCGCTCGGCCCGGCCACCGGCCCGCTGCTGTACGCCACCAACCGCGCCGCCGGCGACACCCGCCCGGGCATCCTGATCCTGGCCCACATGGACACGGTGCACCCGGTCGGCACGCTGCTGGAGAACCCGGTGCGCATCGACGGCGACCGCCTCTACGGCCCCGGCAGCTATGACATGAAGGCCGGCATTTATCTGGCGCTGACGGCGCTGGCCGGCGTGGCGCGCCCCGGCGCGACGCAACTGCCGGTGGACTTCCTGGTGGTGCCCGACGAGGAAACCGGCAGCCATGCCTCGCGCGCCCATATCGAACGCTTCGCCGCCAACGCCAAGTACGCGCTGGTGTGCGAACCGGCCCGCCCCAACGGCGGCAAGTGCGTGACGGCGCGCAAGGGCACCGGCATGCTGAACCTGAACGTCAAGGGCCGTCCGGCCCATGCCGGCATGCAGCATGAAAAGGGCCGCAGTGCGATCCGCGAGATGGCGCACCAGGTGCTGGCGCTGGAAGCGATGACGGACTATGAGCGCGGCATCACCGTGAGCGTGGGCACGATCGCCGGCGGCACCGTGACCAACACGGTGCCGGCCCTGTGCCGCTGCGTGGTGGACTTCCGCGTGCCCGACATGGGCGCGGCCGAGGACGTGCTGCGCCGCATGCGTGAACTGTGCGCGGTGGGTCCGGACGTGGAACTGGATATCGACGTGGAACTGAACCGCCCGCCGATGGTGAAGACCGAGGAAGCCACCGCCTTGCTGGCGCTGGTGCAGGGCTATGCCGAACGCGCCGGCTTCCTGCTGGAAGACGCGCCGATGACCGGCGGCGGCAGCGATGCCAACTTCACCTCCGCCATGGGGATTCCGACGCTGGACGGCCTGGGGGCCGACGGCGACGGCGCGCATACGTTGAATGAGTACATCCTGATTTCAACGCTGGCGCAGCGCCTGACGTTCTGGGAACTGCTGCTCAAGGAGCTGGCGTAAGTTCTGGAAGCCGCAGTTGAAGGAGCTGGCGTAACGCCAGCTCGATGAGGCGGCGAAGCGTGGCCACGCAGGAACGGCAGAACGACTTCGGTGACGATCCGGAACATTCTTTTCGGATCGGTCTTGCATACGCATGCCCATGCCCTCGGGGTTCTGGAATCGGCATAGATTATTAATCCACACTCTTACCGATCTATTCTCGTGCAAAAGACATGACGTCCGCCCCGGCAAGACAGGTTTCTCATGCACGGCAGCCCACCAGGTACTCCCGGACATGCGCATCCTGATCGCGATCATTCTATTTATCAGTCTCGCGGGATGCGGGGCAACGTTGAAGCCGGTCAAGCCCGATGCCACCACGGGATTGTTCTCCACCACCGTCGGGATCGCGCCATCCGATATCGAAGTCGCCGAGCGCTTTGATCCCGCCTACCGGCGCATGCTGTTCATCAACGTCAAATCCAACTGGGGCTACCTGGAGACCATCGATTACTTCCAGACGTCCATCGAGCACCTTGGAACCTTCGAGCAGGTGCTGACGAGAAAAGACATCGATCAGAAGATCATTGCCTGGCATTTGCAGGACAAGGTGTCAGACGTCTCGAACTTGCTGGGGCTGAACCTGCTCAGCAAGCAAATCGGGAATTTCCTCATCCTCGACGTGGGCAACTGGTGGAAGGGCGGCTATCACTACGAAGGTTCGTTGCAGGCCATGGATGCCAGCACAGGCAAGACAGTGTTCAAGACGACGCTCCAGGCATTCAACTGGGACGGCTTGGACGCGTCGTTGTTCCGCCCGCTGCTCAACGCGTTCGTGCTCTGGACCAAGAACGAATTGCCCGGCCCACAGCCAGGCAGCAAGTAGGCGCCTCCCCAATCTGCAACGCGCTGGCGGGCCGGCGCCGCCAGCAGGCGAACGCAGCAGCCCGCCGTACCCTGCGGCCTAGAATTTCTCCGGCACGAACATCTCTTCGGGCACCGGGTGGCGCAGGTAGTCCTGGTGGTGAACCCGCTCGGGCAACACCACCTCCGCATGCGTCACGGGATGGTAGGGCACCTGTTCCAGCAGATGGCTGATGCAGTTCAGCCGCGCCGTCTTCTTATCATCGGCGCGCACCACCCACCAGGGTGATTCCGGAATGTGCGAGCGTTCCAGCATGACTTCCTTGGCCTGCGTGTAGGCCTCCCAGCGACGACGGCTTTCCAGGTCCATCGGGCTCAGCTTCCATTGCTTGAGCGGATCGTCGATGCGGCTCTGGAAGCGCGACTCCTGTTCGTTGTCGGACACCGAGAACCAGTATTTGACGATCTGGATGCCGCTGCGCACGAGCATCTTCTCGAACTCGGGCACCGAGCGGAAGAATTCCTCGTACTCTGCGTCGCTGCAAAAGCCCATGACGCGCTCCACGCCCGCCCGGTTGTACCAGCTGCGATCGAACAACACGATCTCGCCGGCGGCGGGCAGGTGCGCAGCGTAGCGCTGGAAATACCATTGCGTGCGCTCGCGCGAACTCGGCGCGGGCAGCGCGGCCACCCGGCACACGCGCGGGTTCAGGCGCTGCGTGATGCGCTTGATGACGCCTCCCTTGCCGGCCGCGTCGCGCCCTTCGAACAGCACCACCAGGCGATGTCCGCTGTGCATCACCCAGTCCTGCAGCTTGACCAGCTCCCCCTGCAGGCGCAGCAGCTCGCGGAAGTACCGACGCCGCTGCGCGTGCCAGGACTCGCCCCTGGCGTCGCCGTTGTCGCCGCGCCAGTCGTCGAGCTCCATTTCCAGCTCTTCATCCAGACTGTCGATCAGGTCTTCCTGCAGGCGCATATGTCGCTGCAAGGTGTCGGCGCCGCGTTCAGGCATGTTTTCCATGGTGGCCTCCCATTGTCGTTTCACCCGTCGGCGCACCTGGCGTGCGTCCGAACTGCGCCAGGGTGACGGGTAAATATGACAGGCAATCAAGGCGCCTGCGGGCGGCAGTCTGGCCCTAAAATGGGCGCCGAGAGAGACGTCCCCGCAAAGAAGCCATGCAAGAAAAAACCGCAAACAGCGCCATCGCCTACGGCCTGGCCACGATCGCCGCCGACGGCACCATCCTGGACACCTGGTATCCCCGTCCGTCCCTGGCCGACAACACGCCCGCTGGCGGCACGCGGCACCTGACGCCGGAAGAAGCCCGCGCCGCGCTCGGCGAGCACGTTCCCACTTCGCTGGGACGCGACACCCGCCGCAAGGTCGACATCGTCGCCGTGCGTACCGCCATCGCCTCGCTCGACGCGCCGCCCGCCGACGCGCACGACGCCTATCTGCGCCTGCACCTGCTCAGCCACCGGCTGATCCGGCCGCATGGCGCCAACCTGGACGGTCTGTTCAACGTGCTGGCCAATGTGGCCTGGACCTCTGCCGGCCCTTGCGCCGTCGATCAGGTCGATGCCTTGCGTTGGCAATTGCGTGCCACCGGGCAAGTGCTGGAGATCCGCGGCGTCGACAAGATTCCGCGCATGACCGACTACGTGGTGCCCGCCGGCGTGCGCATCGCCGACACCGCCCGCGTGCGCCTGGGCGCGCACCTGGCGGCCGGCACCACCGTGCTGCACGAGGGCTTCTGCAACTTCAACGCCGGCACCCTGGGCGCCTCCATGGTCGAAGGCCGCATCAGCGCCGGCGTCATCGTCGATGACGGCACCGACATCGGCGGCGGCGCATCCATCATGGGCACCATGTCCGGCGGTGGCAAACAGGTGGTGGCCATTGGCAAGCGCTGCCTGCTGGGCGCCAATTCCGGCATCGGCATCTCGCTGGGCGATGACTGCGTGGTGGAGGCAGGCTGCTACATCACCGCCGGCACACGCGTGCTGACGCCGGAGGGCGCGGTGGTCAAGGCCGTGGAACTGGCGGGCCAGCACGGGCTGCTGTTTCGCCGCAACTCGCAGACGGGCGCGGTCGAAACGCTGGTGCGCACGGCCGCCTGGGGCACGCTGAACCCGGCGTTGCATACGGGGC
>LXNH01000040.1_pt1 | contig 25824 bp, 26 predicted proteins | sample 809111 | NCBI WGS metagenome assembly LXNH01 (sample SAMN04870528, study PRJNA318959) | seawater metagenome | biome: 00002010; material: water; isolation source: marine seawater | place: Greece: Milos, Mediterranean Sea | collected 2013-05-29 | depth 5-7 m
GCCGGCCATCGACATCCGCCGGCTGGCGCTGCCGGCGGCGCTCGCCAGCGGCGCGCCGGCGCTGGCCGGCCCGCTGGAGCGCATCGCGCTGCAGGCGCGGCAGGTGGGTCAACTGCGCGATCGGGTGCAACAGGCCTGAAAGGCCCGTCTCCTTGCGGCAACCCCGGTAAACTGCGGGGTACTTGATGTGCATCAAGGGTACTGACCCCGGAACGCGCAACGATGACGGGGTACCGAGCTCAATAAAGGAGGCCGCCATGTACCGCCGCATTTCCGTTCACCTCGATCACGGATTCGATTGTGCCCGCCGCACCCAGGTCGCCCTGGCGCTTGCCAGGCGTCACCAGGCCGAACTGGTCGGCCTCTACGCCACTTCGGCCCCCCCGCAGTACTACTACGGCGAATCGGTGTTGCTCTCGCGCACCCTCAGCGTCATCCGCGATTTGCAGACGCAAAATCGTGATGCCGTGCACAAAGCCTTCCTGGAAGCGGCCGCCGCGCTTGACGTGCCCGCCGCGGTGCGCAGCGTCGACAACGGTTCGCCCAGCGCCTGCGTGGCGCTGCTCGGCCGCACCAGCGACCTGATCGTCGTAAGCCAGGAAAACCCTGACGACATCGAGGCCGCGCACGAGATCGAATTCGTCGAGCAGACACTGCTGACGGCTGGCCGGCCGGTGCTGGTGGTGCCCTCCAGCGGCGACTTCCCCGTCATCGGCGAACGCGTGCTCTATTGCTGGGACGGCAGCCGCGAAGCGGCGCGCGCGCTGGCCGACGCCGCGCCCTTGCTGCGCGCGGCCTCGCATCTGGTGGTGCTGACCATGGACGAAGGCGCGGCCTCGCGCAAGGGAGCGGCGGTGCCGTTCGCGGACCTGGCGAGCTATTGCGTTGCCCAGGGCATGCCGGCGCCCGAACACGTGTGCCGCGACATCAAGGGAGTGGGCGTGGGCAGCACCATCCTGAATGCCGCGGCCGACCATAGCGCCGACCTGATCGTGATGGGGGCCTATGGCCACAGCAAGCTGCGCGAATGGGCCATGGGCGGCGCCACCGCGTCGATCCTCGCGAGCATGACCGTGCCGATCATGTTCTCGCACTGAGACGAAGGCGGCCGCTCAGTCCTGCGGCACCGGCGTCAGCAGCGGCCTGCCGGCGAAATGCGCGGTGGCGTTGTCCAGGAACAGCGCCACCGTTGCCGATATCGCCTCCGGCGAGCGGCCCGCGCTGTGGGGCGTCAGCACCACGTTGTCCAGCGCGAACAGCGCCGGCGGCACGGCCGGTTCGCCTTCGACCACATCCAGGCCGGCACCGGCGATCCGGCGCGCGGCCAGCGCCGCGATCAACGCCTCGGTATCGACCACGCTGCCGCGCGCGATATTCACCAAATAGCCCTGCGGCCCAAGCGCTTCCAGCACCGCCGCGTCCACCAGGTGGCGGGTTTCGCTGCCGCCGGGGGTGGCCACCACCAGGAAGTCGCTGGCTTCTGCCAGCGCACGCGGACTATCGTAGTACGCATAGCCGCAATCGGGACGCGGCCGCCGGTTGTAGTAGCCGACCGTCATGCCGAAGCCTTGGGCCCCGCGCCGGGCGATCTCGCGTCCGATGGTGCCCAGTCCCAGGATGCCCAGGCGCTTGCCCGAGACCTGCGGTCCCATGAAGCCACTCCAATGGCCCTGGCGCACCCAGGCGTCGGCCTGCGGCAGGCGGCGCGCCGCGCCCAGCAGCAGCGCCATGGCATGGTCCGCCACCGAGGTGGCATTGGCGCCGGGGCCGTAAGTCACGCGCAGGCCACGCGCGCGGGCCGCGGCCAGATCGATGTTCTCGAAGCCCACTCCCAGTGAACAGACCAGTTCCAGCGCGGAGAGCGCCGCCATTTCGTCGGCGCGCAAACCGGTGGCGCCGCGCGTCAGCACGGCCCGGATCTCGCCCCCGTGCTCGCGGATGGCCCGGGCGCGGGCGTCAGCGCTGGTGGCGGTGATGCAGCGAAAGCCGCGCTCTTCGATGGCGGGCAGAAAATCCTGCACGCTGTCTATCAGTATCAGGAGGGGAATTTTCATGTTGCAGCGGGTTGGAGACGGCAAAAACAGCTGGCACCCAAAAAGATGCCGCCAGATCTTACGCCTCGGTACAATTGCGCGCCACTCGCTTGTCCCGCTGTCGACCACACCATGAAAGCCAAGTTGCGCAAGTCCCTACGCACCGCCGTGTCATTCCTGCACCGGTGGATGGGATTGGTCCTGGGGGGGGTGCTGGTGCTGGCCGGCCTGAGCGGCAGCCTGCTGGCTTTCGACCATGAGCTTGACGCCTGGCTCAACGCGTCCATGCTGCGCAACACCGCCGGCGCTTGCGCCTCCCCCCTGCCTGCCTCGGCGGCCGCGCGCGCGCTGCAACAGGCCTGGCCGGGCGCGGCTCTGACGGCCATCACCTTGCCCCAGGCTGCCGGCGATGGCTACCGGGTCCAGTTCACGCATGCCGGGACGGCCGCTAACGAGGCCGGCGTGGACGCCTGCACCGGTCTGCTGCTGGGCACCCGCGACCGCGACGCCGTGGCCCTCGACCGCGCCCATCTGATGCCGCTGCTGTTGCGCTGGCACAAGACCCTGCTGCAGGGCAAGACCGGCCGCGCGGTGTTGGGATGGCTGGCCCTGGCCTGGCTGGCACTGCTGCTCGGCGGCGTGTATCTCGCCTGGCCCAGGCCGGGCCACTGGCGCCGTTCGGTCACGGTGACGCGCGGCGCCAGCGCCTTCCGCACCAGCTATGAGTTGCATCGCGCCGCCGGCCTGCTGTCGGCGCTGCTGCTATTGATGGTGGCCGGCACGGGGTTTTTCATGGGTCTGCCCCAACTGGGCCGGGAACTGGTGGCCAGCGTCGCGTCCGTGCCGCCCGATGGGCGGGCCGCGGCCCGCGCGCCGCTGGCCGCGGGCGAGCCGGAGATCGGCTGGGACGGCGCGGCAGCCCGCGCGCGGGCGCTGGCCCCCGCCGGCGCGAGCCTGGTGATGTTGCGGCGCGATCCGGCGCGCGGCGTCTACCAGGCGCGGATGCGGCGGGCCGACGACTGGCAGCCGGTCGGCACCCTGCGCCTGTTCATCGACATGCGCGACGGCGCGCCCGTGTCACGGGCCGATCCCCTGTCCGGCACCCCGGCCCAGCGTTTCCTGGCGCTGATGTACCCGCTGCATGCCGGCAGCCTCTACGGTCTGCCGACGCGTATCCTGACCGCGATTCTCGGGCTGTTGCCGCTGCTTTTCTTCGTCACCGGCGTGATCTTCTGGGTCAACCGGCGCCGCCTGCAGCATCGCGGGCGGCAGGCGGCGCAGGCCCGCGCGCGCGCCGCGCCGCAGGACTGAAGCCGTCCACCCGCGAGCGGCGCGCGCCGCTACAAGCGCCCGGTCAGCAGCAACACGATCAGCACGATGAGCACGATGCCCAGCAGGCCGCTGGGGTAATAGCCCCAGCCACGGCTGTAGGGCCAGGCGGGCACGGCGCCGATGAGCAGCAGGATGAGGATGATCAGCAGAATGGTAGACATGATTGCTCCGATTGTTCTTGGTGTGGGCGGGCCGTCACTGCCAGTCAGTCGGCCTGGGAGACTTTTTCCTTGTCGGGAGGATCGAGCGGCGGCAGGTCGACCTCCGGCTCATCGGTATCCGGATCGACCGGCAGGTCGCCGGGAGGCGACCCCGGCGGTATCGGTTGCGGCTTGGGCGGAACATGCATATGCAGTTGGTCTGGCATGGCGTTCTCCTTTAGATGCGATGCGGCGACGTTTCCTTCAGCAAGCCGCGTGCCCGGCCCGGCAAGGCACCGGCCGGCCAAATTGCAAGCGGATGTGGCAATCACGGCAGGGGCGCGCGTTCCTGGGTAAAACGAACGTTCACAACGTGATGCAATGCCAGACCCGCGTGGCGCGCAAACATGCGAGCCTGTTTTCACCTGTGCCGCGGCCGCCAACGCCCGCGCCACGGTTTTTCCAACGCAGACTCCAGGAGTTCTCCCATGGCCAACAACCATACTCCCCTGCCCTCGGACTTCCCCGAAAACGGCCCTGACGATCACGCGGCGCGCCGCCGCCGGCGCCATCCGGAAAGCTGGATCGACGAACTGGAGGCCACCCTGAGCGATGCCTCGGCCACCGATCTGGAGGCGCTCAAGGCGCGCCTGGCCGAGCAATTGCGCGACACGCGCCACAGCCTGCGGGAGGCCTCCGACAGCGCCCAGGACATGGTGCGCGAGACCATCGATTGCACCGAACAGTACATTCACGCTCGCCCCTGGCAGGCGATCGGCCTGGTGGCCGGCGCCGCGTTCCTGTTCGGCGTGGTGGTCGGCCGGCAATAGGCGCGAGGTGACATCACCTGGGCGCGGCGGCCGGCCCGTCACTGCCCGCTGCGACGCGCCCACCCGGCATGGCGGTCATCACGGCGTTACCGACGGCGCCTCGACGTGGCGCGGTGGCTTGAGCGGATCGAAGTCCTGCCACTTGCCTTCCAGCCAGCGGCCCTGGGCCCACTCGATATCGTGGCCGCCCGCCTCGCGCAGCACCTGCCTGGCCAAGGTTTCCTGTGGCGGCGAAACGGACAAGGCCAGCATCACTCCGGCCTGCCGCAACGGGGGATGCCCCTCGTGCGCGTTTGCGGCCGCCGGCAGGCGCTTGCGCCTGCCGGCCACCCCCAGGGCTCCGGCCAGCGCGCCGATATAGGCGCCGACGCCGGCCGCCGCCACGACCACCAGCGTTGCCGCGCCCGACCACAATGCCACCAGCCCGCCCACCGCGGCGAACACCAGCCCCACCAGCGCCGCCCCGCCAAGCGCGCCCACCTGCGCGCCACGCGCGTCCGGATCCGCCTTGCGGTCGCCGCCAAGCGGATAGCGGTCATGTTCGCCCGCGGTATTGATGTAGAACGTATGGATATCGCCTTCGGAGAAACCTGCCTGGCGCAATTGGCGGGCAGCCTGGCTCGCTTCATCAAAGGTGTGAAAGCGCGCAGCGACAATCAGGGACATCGCAACCTCCTCGTGAATCGGCCTGCCGGCGGCCATGCCCATCGCGCAGCAACCGGCGTGCCCGCGCGAAGTCCCGACGGCCCATCGAACAGCGCTCAATGCTGCGAGCCAGGCTCGCGGGCGCCGGGATAGCGGCCGCCTTCCTCATATTCCGGCCCTTGCGGATGGGGCGCGTCATCGGCCCGCCGCTTGGCGGGCCCCGGTTTGCCGGAAGCGGGCCGGTCGGCGCCGAACTGACCGCTGCGGCGGGCGGCCTGCGCGTCATCGCGCGGTGTGTCGGCCTGCCCGCCGCCGTCGTGCGCGGGCGTGACGGCATCGTCGCGCGCCGCCGGCGAGCCGGCCGGGCGGGACGGCGCTGCGTTGCGGGTGTTGTCATGGTCGGACGAATTCATCTTGCTCTCCTGATCCACGGCGCCACTGCCAGCGCCCTTGCCCCGTGCCGAGCAAGCGGCGTGCCCGGCGGGAACGCCACTTGCTCGGCAAGGACGGCGCAACGGCAGAACCTGCTGCCGCCGCCACGCAAAGGAGTCATCCATGTATCGGTTTCCCATCACGCTGTCCCGCGCCTTGATCCCGGCCACGGCCTTGTGCCTGTCCGCACTGGCCTTGCCCACCCACGCGCAGACCATGTCTGTGCGCAGCGATGCGCAGGTCGACCATCAATACGAAAAGGACAAGAAGCAATGCGACGCCATGAAAGGCAACCAGAAAGATGTCTGCCTGCGGCAAGCCGAGGCCACGCGCGACAAGGCCAAGGCCGACGCCAAGGCCGCCGTGGAAAAGGCCGAAGCCAACCATGACGCGGCCAAGACCCGCAACGAGGCAGACTACAAGGTCGGCAAGGAGAAATGCGATGCCCTGTCGGGCAACGCCAAGGACGCCTGCATGGCTGATCTGAAGACGCGCCACGGCAAGTAGCGCGCCACCGGCATCAGCGCGGCGCGTCCGGCCACTCGCCCGGCAGGGGGTCACCGGACGCAGCGTATTCCTCGAGCCGGTTGTAGAGGGTCTTGGGACTGATGCCCAGCAGCGCCGCGGCCTGCTTCTTGACCCCCTTGCACCGCGCCAGCGTGGCCAGGATCAGGCGGCGGTCGGCCTCCGCCAGGGTTTCGCCGACCGGCACGCTGACCTCGGCGCCCCCGGCCGCCCCGCCCGGCGACACCTGCGGCGTCAAGTGATCGGCCTCCAGTTCGTCGCCTTCGGCCATGATGAATGCGCGCCGCACGAAGTTCTTCAGTTCGCGCACATTGCCCGGCCATGCATACTGCGCCAGCGCGGCCGTGGCCCGGGGCGAGAACACCTTGTGGGCGCCGCTTTCCTCGTTTTGCGTGCGCAGGAAGCGGTCGGCCAGCAGCTCGATGTCCGCGCCACGTTCGCGCAAGGGCGGCAGCGCCAGGGGAAACACATTGAGGCGGTAATAAAGATCCTCGCGCAGCTTGCCCTCCTGCACCGCCTGCTCGGGGCTGCGGTTGGTGGCGGCGATGACACGGATGTCGCAGCCGATCTCGCGATGCGTGCCGACCCGCATGAAATGCCCTGTCTCCAGTACCCGCAACAATTTCACCTGCAGGTCCAGCGGCATTTCGGTGACTTCATCCAGGAACAGCGTGCCGCCATCGGCACGCTCGAAATAGCCCTTGTGCTGACGGTCGGCGCCGGTGAAGCTGCCGCGTTCATGGCCGAACATCTCGCTTTCGATCAGGTGAGGCGAGATGGCGCCGCAGTTGACGGCGATGAAGGGCCGCTGGCGGCGCGCGCTCAATGCGTGGATCGCGTGGGCCGCCAGTTCTTTGCCCGTGCCGCTCTCGCCGACCAGCAGGACGGTGACGTCGGTCGGCGCCACGCGCCCGATATGGCGGTATAGCTCGCGCATCGGCGGCGAGTCGCCATACATCTTGCCGAAGCGCCCCGGCGCTTCGAACGGCACGCCCGGCGGCGCGTCGCCGGCGCTGGAAACAATGCGCGCCAGAATCGCATTGAGGCGCTCCATGCAGATCGGCTTGACCAGATAATCGGTGGCGCCCAGCCGCAGCGCTTGCACCGCATTGTCCAGCGTGCCGTGGCCGGTCATCACCACCACCTCGGCACTGGCCGCAGCCACATTCTTGAAGATGTCCATGCCGCTGCCCTCCGGCAGCCGCACGTCGGTCAGCACCAGGTCGGGCGCCCGGCGCTCGAGCTGGATCCACGCATCGCGCACGCTGGCGGCGAGCGCGACGGTGAAGCCGCTTTCGCGGCCGATTTCGGCCAGGGTCTCGCGGATGGCGTCATCATCATCGACGATCAGCAGGTGGGGCATGCTCTCTCTCGGGGCCGTTGCCGGACCACGCGCCCGGCCTCCGTCGAGCATAGCCAAGCCAGCGCGGCGTGGCGCAAAAATTCGACAAGATGCACCAAAGTTTTCGATTGCTTGCAACTGGACGCATACTCGCGGCGGCACGCCCCCTACCATGGTCATCACCATGGACGTCTCCAGCCTGTCCCCCATCATGCAGAAGCTGGCCGCGCAGGTGCGCTTGGCCGCCGCGTCCGATGCCAGCGTGTTCATCGTCGGCGAAAGCGGCGCCGGCAAGGAAGTGGTGGCGCGCGCCATTCACGCGGCCAGCGGGCGCGCCGACCAGCCGTTCGTGGCCGTCAACTGTGGCGCCATCAGCGGCTCGTTGGCCCATGCCGAGTTGTTCGGCCACGAGAAAGGCAGTTTCACGGGCGCCGTGGCGCAGAATGCCGGCTACTTCGAGTCGGCCAGCGGCGGCACCCTGTTTCTGGATGAAGTCACCGAAATGCCGCCGGACATGCAGGTGCATTTCCTGCGGGTGCTGGAGAGCGGCACGTATCAGCGCGTGGGCGGTTCCGACCTGCTGCGCGCCAACGCCCGCATCCTGTGCGCCAGCAACCGGGATCCGGCCGCCGCGGTGGCCGCCGGCCGCCTGCGCCAGGACTTCCTGCATCGCCTGCTGGTGATCCCCCTGCGCGTGCCGCCGCTGCGCGAACGCGCGGGCGATGCCGCGGTACTGGCGCAGCAATGCCTTGACGAATTGAACCAGCGCCACGCCACCGCCAAGAAATTCTCGGCGCGCATGCTGCAGGCCATCGCCCGCCATGACTGGCCCGGCAATGTCCGCGAACTGCGCAATGCGGTGCAGCGCGCCTACATTCTTTGTGACGACCAGCTCGACGCCGCGCTGCCACAGGCCCGCGCCGCCGCGCGAACCGAACTCAAGGACGGCGTGTTCAGCGTTGCCGTCGGCACGGCGCTGGACAACGCGCAACGCGATTTCATCCTGGCCACGCTGGCACACCACGGCGGCGACAAACGTCTGGCGGCCGCAACGCTCGGCGTGAGCCTGAAAACCCTCTACAACCGGCTGGATGTGTACCAGCAGGAAGCCGGCGGCCCGGCCCCCGCCTGAGCGCCCGGCCGGCCGGCAATATTTACCGTCCCCTTGTAATCCTGAATCGCCGCCCAGCGGCGCCCGGTCCGTGTGCGCCCGCGGCGCGGGCAGGCATGATCCTTGCATCAATCCAGGGATGCGCCGCCCTTCCGGCGGCTGCCGTTGGGAGAATTTCTTGGTATATCCGATGCAAGAACTGCGCCTGCGCCAGCAGATGACCCTGGCGCCGCGCCTGCAGCAATCGGTCAAGCTGCTGCAGATGTCGGCGCTGGAATTCACGACAGCGGTGGAACTGGCGCTGGCCAGCAACCCTTTCCTGGAGGAAGCGGAAACTCCTGCCGATACGCAGGCAGCGGGTCCGCACGGGGCCAATGCCAGCGCCACGCAGGCGGCGCCGGACGGCGGCGCGGAATCCGCCGCCGCCCCGGCCATGGCCGCGGACGCGCCACAGCCCCCGCGCGAGTATGCCGGCGATTACCCGACCTCGGCGCATGCCGATGGCCCGGAGCGCGATCTGGGCCAATGGGCCAGCGCGCCGGTTTCGATGCGGGAAAAGCTGTCGCTCGAACTGGGCAATTACCGGCTCGGCCCGCGCGACCGGCTGCTGGCCGAATTCATCATCGACTCGCTGGACGAGGACGGCTACCTGCGCACGCCCCCGGCCAGCCTGTGCGATGCCTTGAGCCCGGACTTCTCGCCGCCGCCCGATGACGGCGAATGGCTGGCGGCTTTGCGGCTGGTGCAGCAACTGGACGCCCCCGGACTGGGCGCGCGCGACCTGCAGGAATGCCTGGCCCTGCAGTTGGAGGCCGCACCCGGCCTGAACGCGCCGCTGCGCGCGCTGGCGCTGCGCATCGTGCGTGAACAGATCGAGCGGCTGGCCCGCAATGACTTCGCCGCGATGCGCCACGCGCTCGATTGCGATGACGAGGCGCTGCGTGCCGCCTGCAGCTTGATCCGCGGCCTCGATCCCAAGCCCGGACGCCGCTACGACGACCAGGCGCCGGCCTACGTGGTGCCGGACGTCTTCGTCGACAAATGGCGCTCGCGCTGGCGTGTGCAGCCCAACCGCGGCGCCATGCCGCAGGCCCGTCTGCACGAGGTGTATGCCGAATTGTTCCGGCGCGCGCGCCTGGACGACCGCAGCCCCATGGCCCAGGAACTGCAGGAAGCGCGCTGGCTGGTGCGCAATGTCGAACAGCGCTACAGCACCATCCAGCGTGTGGCCGAAGCCATCGTCAAGCGCCAGCAGACATTCTTCGAGTACGGCGACGTGGCGCTGCGGCCATTGATGCTCAAGGAAGTCGCCGACGACCTGGACATGCATGAGTCGACCGTGTCGCGCGCCACCGTTGGCAAATACATGGTCACCCCGCGCGGGGTCTTCGAGTTCCGCCATTTCTTCTCGCGTGAGCTGCCCACCGATTCCGGCGGCACCTGCTCGGCGGCGGCGGTGCGCGCGCTGATCAAGGAACTGATCGAGGCCGAGGATCCCGCCATGCCGCTTTCGGACGTGGCGCTGGCGCAGCAGCTGGCCGCCAATGGCATCGTCCTGGCGCGCCGCACGGTGTCGAAGTACCGCGGCCAATTGCGCCTGCCGCCGGCCGAACTGCGGCGCGTACATTGAGGCGGCGTCGACGCGCCACGCGTGTTCGAGGCGACGCATCCCCGCAGGCACACGGGTGCCGGGCGGGGATGCGCATGGAAACGAGGGCCGCCCTGACGCGGGCCGCCCTGACGTGGGCCGCCCGCGATTCCATTTACTTGCTGCCGCCCGTGTTCGGATAGCCCGGCGGCGGCGTGGCGCCGCCGGCCGGCGTGCGCGGCACATTCTCATTGGCGCCGCGCGGCTTTTTCGACATCCCGCTTTTCGACATCTCGCCAGAATGCTTACCGCCCGGCGCGGCCTTGTTCTTGTGGTCCAGGTTCGGTGCCTTGCCCGGCGTGCTGGGCGGCGCGTTGGGCGCCGGCGCGGCCTGGCCCGGAGGCACCGGGCGGTTCGGCGGCACCGCGGTGCCGTCGTTGGGCGTGTTGGACGGGCTCGAAGGGCTGGCTGACTGCGCCCAGGCGGCGCCGGTTCCACCGAGGCTGGCGGCGACGACGATGGCATAGGTCAAAGCACGGATTTTCATAAGTTCACTCCTTGTGTGAGTTGCCCTGCCCCTGTCGCAACCCCCGTGCCTGCCCTCGACGCCCCCTGGCAAAGGCGGCTGCCGGCAATTTTTACCGACGCTTGAATAGGGTGCGCATCCGCCCAGGCGCGCTCATCAGCGCGGGCACCGCGCGAGGTTCAATCGGCCCCGGCCGGTTCCAGCATCCTTTGCACACGCTCGGCCAGAACGTCCAGTGCAAAGGGTTTGACGATCAGCGCCATGCCACTGTCGAGAAAGCCGGAGCCGCGCGCCGCGCTTTCGGCATAGCCGGTCATCAACAGGACTTTCAGGCCAGGATGGATGGCGCGCGCGGCGTCCGCCAACTGGCGGCCGTTCAAGCCCGGCAGGCCGACATCGGTGACCAGCAGGTCAAGGCTGGCGGCGCTGCGCAGTTGCTCCAGGCCGGCATCGCCGTCACCGGCGGCCAGCACCCGCATGCCCAGTTCCGCCAGGCTCTCGCACACCATCTCGCGCACATTGGCTTCGTCCTCCACCACCAGCACCACGGCCTGGCGCGCGGCGCCGTGCCTGGCGCCGGCGGCCGGCGCGGACGTCGTGGCGCCGGCCGCCGTGCCCTGGTGGCGTGGCAGGAAGATCCTGACCGAGGTGCCCACCTTCACCTTGCTCTCCAGCGTTACGACACCGCCGGCCTGCTTGGCGAAGCCGTAGATCATGGAAAGTCCCAGCCCCGTGCCCTCGCCCAGCGGCTTGGTGGTGAAGAACGGATCGAAGGCGTGGGCCAACACATCGGGCGACATGCCGCAACCGGCATCGGTGACGCGCACTTCGACGAAGTCGCCCGGTTGCGCGCCCGGATAAGGCCGCAGGAACGCCGGATCCAGGCGCGTGTTGAACGCGGCCACGGTCAGCTTGCCGCCATCCGGCATGGCATCGCAGGCGTTGATCACCAGGTTCAGCAACGCGTTCTCGAACTGATTGCGGTCGCAGCGCACCGGCCACAACCCGCTCTCCAGGTCGAAGGCCAGCGTGACCCCTTCGCCGGTATAGCGATGGAACAGATCGACCATCGACTGCAGCGTGGCGGCGACCGAGAACGGCTGCGGATCGATCGGCTGGCGCCGCGAGAACGTCAGCAGCCGTTGCGTCAGGTGGGCCGCGCGGTTGGCCGAGTCCATGGCCACGCCGACAAAGCGCTCGGCCTGTTCCGGCACGCCGGCGGCCAGCTTGCGCTGGATCAGGTAGAGCGCCCCGGTGATGCCCTGCAGCATGTTGTTGAAATCGTGCGCGATGCCTCCCGTCAGGCGTCCGACCGCCTCCATCTTCTGCGCCTGGCGCAAGGCGTTTTCGGTCTCCGCCAGCGTCTCGGCCTGCGATTTCAAATCGGTATCGTCGCGTCCCGCCAGATACAGGCTGTCCTGCGCCCAGGACATGCTCCAGGTGATCCAGGCATAACCGCCGTCGCGCTTGAGCACGCGGTTCTCCAGATGGCGCGCGCCCTGCGGCGCGTCAACGCGGCGCGCCTGCGCCAGGGCATCGCGGGTGGCCTGGTAGTCCTCCGGGTGGATCAGCTGGCTCAGCCTCATGGCCAGGAACTGCTCCTGGGTCCAGCCCAGGATCGGCCGCACCGCCGGGTTGACGCTGGCATAGCGCCCCTGCGCATCGATCACGGCCAGCAGTTCCGGCGACATGCGCCAGATGCGGTCGCGCTCGGCAATAGCGTGCTCGACCCGCTGCTCCAGCATGCGCGCGTATTGCGAGCGCTCGACCGCGCCGCACAGCCGCTCGGTCACGTCCTCGATACAGGCCACGTCGCCGCGCTTGAGCCGCGAATCCGCCGCCGTCCGCACCACCAGCGCCCCGCCGCGCCGGCCCCAGCGGTCCATCGGCACGACAATGGTGGAAGGCTGGACATCGCCATCGGACTGCGCCAGCAACGGCTCCAGGAAGACCGTGCGGCCGGCGTCCAGCGCATCATGGATCCGGGCCAGCAATGGCGGTGCCAGGCAGTGGCCGGACGGGTCGCCGGGTGGATGCCAGCGCGTCGATACGATAGGCCCGGCGTCCTGCGCCGGCCAATCGACCACCGCCACCAATCCCAACGCCAGATGCTGCCCCAAGCTCTCGCATGCCAGTTGCTCGATCGCCGCCTGCTGCTGCAATTCACGCATGCGGTCGCCCAGCGCCAGCACGAAATTCTTGCGGTATTGCCCCTCCCAGAGTTCCGCTTCGGCTGTCTTGCGCGCCGTCACGTCCAGGAACAACGCCATCATCCGGTTATCGCCTTCGCGCCGCGCGCGGGCCTCGTACCAGGCCGCCCGGGGCTCGGGCACCGCGAACTCGAACTGCGCCGGCTCGCCGGTCTCGACCACCTGCGCGAAAGCGTCCAGGATCCCGTCCGGCACCCCGGGAATCATCTCGCGCAAGGTATGGCCGAGCGTATCGCCTTCTTTCATGCCGCTCTGGCGCTCGAACGCGGGGTTGACCTCGATGAACCGGAAGTCGACGATACGGCCCGCCGCGTCGCGCAGCGCTTCGCTCAGGAAGAAGGCCTCCTGCATGCCGTCGAACATGGCGCGCCAGCGTTCGCCACTGCGGCGCAGCGCAGTCTCGGTCAAATGCCGTTCGATCGCCAGCGCCGCGCTGCGCGTGATCACGGCAATCGCGTCGATGTCCTCGGCCGAGGGCGCGCGTGGCGTCCCATAGTAGTTGGAGAACACGCCCAGCAATCGGCCGTCGGGAGCCTTGATGGGCGTGGACCAGCAGGCGCGCAGGCCATGTGACAACGCCTGCTCGCGCCAGCAGGCCCAGGCGGGATGGGTGGCGATGTCTTCGACGTAGACCGGGCTACCCGAATCCGCCGCCATGCCCCATGAGGCCATATCCGGCCCGATCGGCGCATGATCGACGGCGGCATTGAACTGCGCCGGCAGGCTGGGCGCGGCCCCATGGCGCAAGAAGCCGCCGTTGTCCTCGACCAGCGCGATCGAGGCGCGCAGCCCGACACTGGACTGCGCCTCGATCGCGTGCAGCATATGCCCCAGCACGTCAGCCAGCGGCACGCCGGCTGCGATCCGCTGCAACATGACGCGCTCGTCCTCCAGCCGTGCAAGCGTATCGGTCCAGGAATGGGTTACGCGGTCTCGCCGGGTCAGCATGGGGTCTCCTGCGGTCGTTCCACCATGGACTGTATTGCGGCGACGGCGCCAGAGCCGCAACCCTAGGTAACGCGGCATTACGCCTTGCCGCCCGCGACCATGCCGCCCATCGTGCGAGCGAATCCCATTAACGACAAACCGCTGCCTCATGGCCCCCCGCCTCCGCCTTGTCCGCCCCCTGCTCCGAACGCAACGTCGACGAGGTACACCATGCTCGACGGTCCCGCGCTCGAATGGAGCCACGGACCCTGCTCGCGGGCGCGGCGCGGCCCTGCGCCGGCCGCAGTCTTGGGGGTGCGTGAGCACGCCCGCCTGACCGAGACCCAGCAAGCCGGACGGCGCAGCCGCGGCCGAGGCCGGCGGGTGATTCCGAGTCAGCGCGGCGATTCGGCGCTTTCGCGCGCCAGTCCCAGCGCGGTCAGCGCCTCGGGCTTGTCGACCAGCACGCACTGCTTGCCGGTGCGGGTGCAGTGGTCCTTGACGCGCCAGTAGGCGCCATGACTGACGCAACCGGTCTGGCAGATGACCAGGTCGGCCGCCACCAGGCTGGCCTCAAGGGTCTCGGCGTCGGCGTTCTCGCCGCCGCAATGGCCGAGGTAGCGCCCGCCGGCCATTTCCACCACCTTGCGTGTCAGCATCAGGGCCATGGCGTCCTCGCCCACGCACAGCACCGATTTTTCGCGCAGCGCAGTGGCGGCGATGACCGCGGCGGGCGCTGGCGGCTCGACCGCGCGGTCGCGCGACCGCTCGCGCGCCTGGGCCGCGCGGTCCTGCCAGGCCAGGCGTTCGCGCATCAGCCCCTGCACCCGCTCCACCAACTGGCTCACGCGCCGCGCCAGCGCGATGCGGGGGGCAAGCCCCGGGATCGTGCCCTCGAGCGCGGCCCGGTCCTGCCGCGCCCAGGCCAGCGCGGTATCCCGCTGGATCACCTGGGCCCGCAACTTGAAGACCTCGGCCTCGAGATGTGCGATGCGCTGCGCCTGCGCGCTCAGCAGACGGCTGCAACGCGCCTGGGCCTGGCCGTAGGCGGCCAGCAATGCCGCATGCTCGCGCTGCAGCGAATTGGGCGCCTGGAATGCTAGGGTCATCTTGAGCCTCTCGGGTGGCGGAACGCGGCGGTGCATGGGATTGGCGCCTTCAGGTTGGCGCCGTTCGGTTGGCGCGTTTCCGCATGCCGGGCATTATAAATGAGAATAGGTCTTTTTTACCGTTTTGACGAAATGACCCTTCCCCGCTCGGGAAATCCACTACTGACGGCCCCGGGACCACTTAAATATGATGAACAGGCAATGCCGGCAGGCAAGCCTTTACCGGCTCGATCAAGCGCCTTCAGGATGCGCGCGTCATGCCTGTTCCCGGCCCGGCACCCGCCCGGCCGCGATTCAGTGAAGTGAGGGGCGACCAATGCCGCAATCCACCGAACTTCTGCGCGACATCCACGAGACCAATCTCATGTACCTGCTGCTGTTGCAGCGGATCGCCCGCAGCGGCAACCTGTCGGCGTTGACGGGTATGCAGGTGTCGGTCCAGGCCTGCGAGTGGCTGGCCCGGCAGGAGCTCGACGATCTGACCCGCTTGTCCCGATGCAGCGTGATGCTGGCCCAGTTGTCTCTCGAGCCCCGCCTGCTGCTGGCGGCGCTCAGCCAGGGCATGGAAGCGCCCCTGGCGGCCGGCGCCGCGCCGACCCGTACCCCAGCCTAGCGCCCGCGCCGATCAAAAGCAGCCTGGCGCTGGCCGGCGGTGGGATCCTGCGCGGTCAGCGGACGCCTCAGGGCGCGTGGCAGACCACGCACAGCTTGTTGCCGTCGGGATCGCGGAAATAGGCGCCGTAGTAGTTGGCGTGGTAGTGCGGGCGCAATCCCGGTGGGCCTTCGCAGCAGGCGCCATGCGCCAGCGCCAGGGCATGGCAGCGATCCACGGTGGCGCGATCCTGTGCCAGGAAGGCCGTCATCTGCCCATTTCCCGGCGAGGCCAGGTTACCGTCGTGGGGCGCGCCGATGACCAGCAGCGGCCGCCCGCCGCCCGCCGGCTGCCAGCCCGCCCAGGGCTGTTCGCGTTCGAGAAAGCGCGGCTCCAGGCCGAGCGCCTCCGCCAATACGGAATAGAAGGCATAGGCGCGATCGAAATCGCCCACGCCCAGGCACACATGCGAAGACATAAACAGCCCCTTCAGTGGATTCCCGGCCCGATTATGACGTGCCCTGCTCCACCGTGGCAGCCGGCAAGCGCGCGCTGCGCCAGTACAGCACGGCGCTGATGGCCAGCGCCAGCCCCAGCAGGCTGCCGGTCATCGCCGCCACGCCGGGCCAGCCAGCGTCGGTCCAGAACCGGCCGCCCAGCGATCCCAGCACGCTGGAGCCGACGTAGTACACCAGCAGGTACAGCGAGGCCGCCAGCGCCTTGTAGCCGCGCGACATCTGGCCGACCCAGCCGCTGGCCACTGCGTGCGCCGCGAAGAAGCCGAAGGTGAACACCACGATGCCGGCGATCAGCACGGGCAGGCTGTCCGACAGTGTCAGCAGCAGCCCGGCCAGCGCCAGGGCGGAGCCCGCCGTCAGCATCGCGCCGCGCCCGTGGCGATCGGCCAGGCGGCCGCAATACGTGGAGGCGAAGATGCCCACCAGATACACCACGAAGATGAAGCCGATGAAGGTCTGGCTCAGCGAGAACGGCGGCGCCAGCAGGCGAAAGCCGACATAGTTGTAGACCGTGACGAAGGCCCCCATCAGCAGGCCGCCGAGGGCGAACAGCCCGCACAGGGGGCCATTGCGCAGATGCGCGCCGATACCCGCGCGCACATCGGCGGCAACGCCGGCCCAGCCGCGCGAACGTTGCGGCGTGAAGCGGCGCGAAGCCGGTAGCAGCCACACGAACAGCACGGCCGCGGCGATACCCAGCAGGCCCAGCGTGCCCAGGGCCGCGCGCCAGCCGAAATGATCCGACACCAGTCCCGTGATCACCCGGCCCGACAAGCCGCCGAAGGCGCTGCCGCTGATATAGAGGCCCATGGCGAACCCGAGGGTGCCGGGCTCGACCTCTTCGGCCAGATAGGCCATGGCCACCGCTGGTACGCCCCCCATGGCCAGGCCCTGCAGCGCGCGCAGCGCCAGCAGGCTGTGCCAGTCGGGCGCCACCGCCGCCGCCGTGCCCAGCACGGCCGAGGCGAACAGCGACAGCGCCATGACGCGCTTGCGCGGCAACGCCTGCGAAAACAGGCCCACCAGGAAGATCGCCACGGCCAGCAGGCCGGTACAGAGCGACAGCACCAGGCTGCTCTGCGCCGGCGACACCCCGAAACCCTGCGTGAACAGCGGCATCAGCGGCTGCACGCAGTACAGCAGCGAAAAGGTCGAAAACCCCGCCGCGAACAGGGCCCACTGCGCGCGCCGCAACGCCGGGGTGCCGCGCGCCAGATAGCCGGTCGGAGGCACCGGCGCGGTGGCGCCAGCGGTGGAGGCAACAAGAACGGAGGGGGTGGACATCGGAAATCTCGAAAAGCACCGGGCAAGGACCCGTGCATCCAAGGTAGACTTTTGCCCTGCATATGTCCAATATATGAAACCGGCACTCGCTATATTTAATAACAATGGAACTGAGACACCTGCGCTATTTCACGGTGGTCGCCGATGAACTGCACTTCACCCGCGCCGCCGCCCGGCTCGGCATAGGCCAGCCGCCATTGAGCCAGCAGATCCAGCAGCTGGAACGCGAGATCGGCACCCCGCTGTTCCTGCGCCTGCCCCGCGGCGTCGAGCTGACCGAGGCCGGCGCCCAGTTCCTGGAGGACGCGCGCGCCATCCTGGCCAGCGCGGACCGCGCCATCGACACCGCGCGCCGCCTGGGCCGCGGCGAGCGCGGCGCCATCACCGTGGGTTTCACTGCGTCGGCGGTATTCCATCCCTACCTGCCGCGAGCCATCCGCGCGTTCCGCGACCGCTATCCGGACGTGCGCGTCAGCCTGACCGAAAGCAATACCATCAGCCTGCTGCGCGGCCTGCGCGAGAACGCCGTGGACGTGGCCTTCGTGCGCCCGCCCTATGTGCTCGATCCGGAATTCGAATCCGAGCGCGTGCTGGACGAGCCGATGCTGATCGCCCTGCCCCCGGACCACCCCCTCAGCCGCCGGCGCAGCGTGCCCATCGCTGCGCTGGCGAACGAGGACTTCGTACTGTATCCGCGGCCGATCGGCGCCGGCCTGTACGACGCCATCCAGGGCGCCTGCCTGCGCGCCGGCTTCTCGCCACGCGTGATCCAGGAAGCCCCGCAAATGGCATCGATCGTCAGCCTGGTGGCGGCCGGTGTCGGCATCTCGATCGTGCCGGCGGCGATGCGCCACATGGGCGCCCAGGGCATCGAGTACCGCCCCATCAAGGGCGATGCGCCGCATGCCTTGCTGGACATGGCCTACCGCCGTCACGACCGTTCGATCGCGGCGCACAACGCGGTCGAGATGCTACGCCGGCTGGCGCACCCGGACCCGCCGGCCTGAGGGCGGGCCGCCCAGACGGTATTGGTCTGTCGCGTTTGTCATCTTCTGTAAACCCGGCGCCGGCCAGCGCCTGTAAATTGGCGCGCAATCGCCTCAGCCGGCTCCGCGATGGGGCCCGCCGGCGCAATCTGCCCAAAGGTGTTCCCGTGCAACGTACTCTACTGGCTGTGGCGCTTGCCACGCTTCCCGGTCTGGCCGCGGCGGCCGGACTGGCGTCCTCCATCGGCGCCGTGACGGTCTACCAGGACCGCGCCGTCGTCACCCGCGCCGCCAGCAGCGAGCTGGCGGCGGGCGAGCATGAGCTGGTGCTGGAAAAGCTGCCCGCCAGCCTGCAAGAGAACTCGTTGCAGGTATCGGCCAGAAGCTCCGGCCAGGCGACCTTGCTGGACGTGCGGGTGCGCGATGCGTATCAGGCCGACACCGCCAACGAGCGCGTCAGGCAGCTGGAAGAACAGATCCGCAAGCTGACCGGCCAGCAGGCGGCATTGGACGACGAGGCCGCGGTACTGGACAACCAGCGCGAGCTGGTGGCGATGATGCAGCGTGGCGCCACCGAGCCGGCCAAGGATGGCCCGCGCCCCACGCTCGATGAACTGAAGGCGATCCAGGCGCTCAGCGCCGATACGCTGACCCGCGCCCTGGCCGGCCTGCGGCAGGTGGCCGAGCGGCGCGAAGACCTGGCGCGCCAATTGACCGCTGCGCAAGGCGAACTGGGGCGCTTGCAGGGCCAGCTCAATCGCCGCACCAAGACCGTCACGCTGCGCGTCAACCTGGCGCGCGCCGGCAAGCTGGACCTGAACGTGTCGTACGCCGTGGCCGGCGCCCGCTGGACGCCTTCCTACGATGCGCGGCTGCGCCCGGCCGACCGCAGCATCGACCTCGGCTACTTCGGCGTCATCCGCCAGAACACCGGCGAAGACTGGAACAACGTCAGGCTCACGCTGTCGACCGCGCGGCCGGCGCTGGGCGGCGGCGCGCCCAAGTTGACGCCCTGGATCATCGACGTGGCGGCCCCCCGGCCGCCCATGCCGATGCCGGCCGCCGCCCCTTCGCCGTTGACGCGCGGCGATGCGCGCGCGCGCATGAGCGCCAAGGCCAGCGCCGAGATGACGGCGGTCGAGGCGGCGGCCCCGCTGGAAGAGGCCGAGGTTTCGACCGCCGCGGTGCAGGCCGAGGCCACCAGCGCCTCGTTCCAGATCCGCTCGCCCGCCACACTGCCCTCGGACAATAGCGCGCAGCGCGTCGCCATCACCACCGCCAAGCTGCCGGCCACGCTGCAATACCAGTCCACCCCGGCGCTGCGCGAGGCGGCGTTCCTGACGGCCCTGGCCAGCAATGGCACCGACTATCCGTTCCTGGCCGGCACGCTCAATACCTTTCTGGACGACGCCTTCGTCGCCGCGTCGTCCTTGAAAACCGTGATGCCCGGCGAGAAACTCGAACTGGCGCTGGGCGCCGACGACGGCATCTCGATCAAGCGCCAGCTGGTCAATCGCTTCACCGAAAGCACGGGCTTTTCGGGCAGCGGCAAGCGCGTGACCTACGAATACAAGATCACCGTCACGAACAACAAGACCACCAAGGAACAGGTCACGTTCAAAGACCGGCTGCCCCTCTCGCGCAACGAGAAAATCGAGGTCAAGCTGCTGTCGCCGGCCGAGCGCGACATCAAGCGCGAGGATGATGGCGTGCTGGTCTGGAACTGGGACCTGGAGCCGGGCAAGTCGCGCGAAACCGTATTGAAGTTCTCGGTCGACTATCCAGGCGACATCGACGTGGCCGGCCTCTGACCGCCTTGGCGCCGCCGGCGGCCTTCACTGCCGGCGGCAGAAGGCAATGAAATCTTCCGGGGATAGCGGTACCGAAATGCCGTACCCCTGCGCCACCTTGCAACCGAGCTCGCGCAGCAACTGGATATCGCGCTCCTGCTCGACCCCTTCGGCCACCACCAGGCGGCCCAGCGCCCGTCCCATTTCGATGGCTGCCGCCACCACCGCGCGGGACGCCGGCTCGCGGTGCATGTGCACGATGAAATCGCGGTCGATCTTCAACTCGGTGAACGGCATGGCGGAAAACAGCCGCATCGAGGCAATGCCCGCGCCGAAATCATCCATGGCCAGTTCGAAGCCCCGCACCCGCAGCAGGTTCAGCGCCGACGACAGGGCCAGCCAGTCGATGACCGGCTCGTCCTCGGTCAGTTCGATCTTGACCAGATGCGCCGGCAGGCCGGCGCGCGCCACCCGTTGCTCCAGCGCGCCCGGCAGGTCGGGCGCGCACAGCGTCGAGGCCGAGGCGTTGATCGCGATCGGCACCGCGATGCCTTCGGCGTGCATCGCCACCAGCACCTCGACCACGCAATCGGCGACACGGTTGAACAGTATGCGGTCCAGTCCCAGCCGATGCGCGGCCGGCACGAAATCGGCGGCGGCGATGGCGCCCAGCGTCGGATGATCCCAGCGCGACAGGGCCTCGGCGGCGATCGCGCGGCCGCTGTCCAGGTCGACCTGCGGTTGCAGCACCACGCGCATGCCCTCGCCCGACGCCAGCGCCTGCCCCAGCTCGGCCTCGATCAGGTCGCGCCGCACTGAGATCTGGCGTGGCGAACGCGTGTCGTCTTCCACGCTGTGCAGGGCCGCTTTGATGGCATGCTGCAAGGCGGTGCGCGACACGGGCTTGGCCAACGCCTGCGATGACGGGCAGCCCGCTTGCATGGCCAGCCGCACATGCGATTGCAGCAGTTCGTCGGCCAGGCTGCTGATCCAGATGATGGGGGGCATGGTCTTGATACGGCCGCTGTCGACCAGCCGCCGCAACTCATTGGGCAGGCGGGTGCCATCGCCCTCGCCCATGGCGATGTCGCTGACCACCACGTCGTAGCTCTGCCGCGCCAGCGCGGCGATGGCCTCGACGCTGCTGCTCACGCCGGCCACGCGCCGGTACCCCAGTGCCAACAGCATGTTCTGCAGGTAAGCACGCTCCACCGGATGGTCCTCGACCAGCAGGATCCTCCGGGTAGCGGCGCCAGCGTCGGTTTTGGGCATCGCGCAAGTCCTCGGATGTGTCGGCATTCGAACAGGCTGGCGGCGCCGGTGACAGGCCCCCGGGCCGGACGCGATCGCGGGAGCGCGTTGCGTCAATGCTAAGGCATCTTCGCCGGCAGCGGCGCGGCGAGAAAGCCCTAGGCCCGATTAGGGCGATGCAGGCGCCAATCGGGCGAGATCAAGGGGGGACGTAGCCCGGACGGACGACGCCCGCGGGTGCGATAATGGCAGCCCTTTCCCGCATCTACGGCACGGAGCTTCCCTTGACCCGCATTGACGATCCCCTGCATGACCGCGAGGTCGGCACGGCCGACGCCACCCAGGACAACACCCGCACGGACGACACCCGCATCAGCGCGGTGCGTCCCCTGATCTCGCCCGCCCTGCTGCAGGACGAATTGCCGGTCTCGGCGGCGATCCAGACGCTGGTGGAGGACAGCCGCGCCCGCATCGCCGACGTGCTGCATGGCCGCGACGACCGCCTGGTGCTGGTGGTGGGCCCCTGCTCCATCCATGACCACGGCCAGGCCATGGAATACGCGCGCCAGCTGCGTGCCGCCGCCGACCAGTACCGCGACGACCTGCTGGTCGTGATGCGCGTGTATTTCGAAAAGCCGCGCACCACCGTGGGCTGGAAGGGCTACATCAACGACCCGCGCCTGGATGGCAGCTTCCGCATCAACGAAGGCCTGCGCCGCGCCCGCGAACTGCTGCTGGACATCAGCGGCCTGGGCCTGCCGATCGCCACCGAATTCCTCGACCTGCTCAGCCCGCAGTACATCGCCGACCTGATCGCCTGGGGCGCCATCGGCGCGCGCACCACCGAGAGCCCCAGCCACCGCCAACTGAGTTCGGGCCTGAGCTGCCCGCTGGGCTTCAAGAACGGCACCGACGGCGGCGTGCAGATCGCGGCCGACGCCATGGTCGCGGCCAGCGCCAAGCACGCCTTCATGGGCATGACCAAGATGGGCATGGCCGCGATCTTCGAAACCCGCGGCAACGCCGACACCCACGTGATCCTGCGCGGCGGCAAGCAAGGCCCCAACTACGACGCCGCCAGCGTCGACGCCTGTTGTGCCGTGTTGCGCGCGGCCGGCCAGCGGGAACAGGTCATGATCGACTGCTCGCACGCCAACTCCAACAAGTCGCACCTGCGCCAGGTGGACGTGGCCCGCGACATCGCCGCGCAGTTGGCCCAGGGCGATACCCGCATCACCGGCGTGATGATCGAGAGCCACCTGGAGGAAGGCCGCCAGGACCTCAAGCCAGGACAGCCGCTGCGCCCGGGCGTGTCGATTACCGACGCCTGCCTGGGCTGGACCCAGACCCTGCCGGTGCTCGACATGCTGGCGCAGGCGGTGCGCGAGCGCCGCGCCAAGGCCCGCGCCTGACGCGGTCGCGGCCTGCCTGGCCGGCCCGCTGCGCGCCGGCCTAGCGGTTCAGCGCATACGGCGCCGGGTCCATGTCCGGCGTCTCTCCGGTCACCAGGCAAGCCAGCAGCTTGCCCGTCACCGGCCCCAGCGTGAAGCCGTGATGCGCGTGACCGAAGGCCAGCCACAGCCCGGGATGGCGCGGCGCCGGGCCGATCACCGGGCGCATGTCCGGCATGCAGGGCCGGCACCCCATCCACGGCGTCTTCTCGACCGCCTCGCCGAGCGGCAGCAACTGGGCCGCCAGCAGGCGCGCACGCGCGACCTGCACCGGCGACGGCGGCGCATCGCGCGGCGCGAACTCGGCGCCCGTGGTCAGGCGCAAGCCCAGCGTCATCGGCGACATCACGAAACCGCTGTCGATATCGGCCACCGGCCGCGACAGCGCGGCGCCATCCTCCAGCGCGAAGTGCTGGTGGTAGCCGCGCTTGACCGCCATCGGCACCCGGTAGCCCAGCGGCCGCAACACGTCGGGCGACCACGGCCCCAGCGCCACCACCACGTCACGCGCCTCCAGCGGCCCGGTCACGCCGCGCACGCGCCAGCCGCCGCCGGCCACCGCTTCCAGGCTGCGCGCGTCGCCGCGCGCCAGCGTGCCGCCGCGTTGCTGGAACAGGGCCGCGTAGCCGCGCGCCACGGCGCCCGGATCGGACACATTGACGGGATCACGCCAATGGATGGCGCCCACCAGATTGGGCGACAGGGACGGCTCCAGCGCCGCCAGCGCCGGCCGGTCCAGCACCTGGTAGTCCAGCCCGTAGCAGGCCAATGCCACCGCGTCGGCCGCGGCACGATCCAGGCTGGCCTGGCTGCGCATGCCGTCGATCCAGCCATTGCGGCGGAACAGATGGGAGATGCCGGCCGCGTCCTTGAGCACGTCGTGCTCGGTCACGCTGCGTTCGATCAATGGCAGCATGGCGGCCGCGGCGCGCGCCAGCCGCGACGGCGCCGAATGCCACCAATAGCGCAGCAGCCAGGGCGCGATGCGCGGCAGGAAACGCGGGTGGTAGCGGACATCGGGCCGGCGGTTGCCGGCATAGCGCAGCAGGCTGCGCCAGTCGCGCGGAAAGGCATAGGGAATGACACTGGCGCGTTCGATCAGCCCGGCATTGCCATAGCTGGTCTCCTCGCCCGGGCCGCGGCGGTCGAACAACGTCACCGAGCGTCCGCGCGCCTGCAGATGCAGCGCCGCGCTTACGCCTATGATGCCCGCCCCCAGGACCACCACGTCTGTTTTCATGCTGCGCATTCTGCCCCCGGGGCATCGCCGCGGCAAGCCCGCGCGCGGGCGTAGAATCGACCATCGCCCGCCGCCGGTCGCCCGCCGCCGGCCATGGCGCCGCGCGCCCGGCCGCGATGCGTTTTTCAGGAGCCCTGCCCTTGCCCGCCCTCGCCCCCCTGCAACCCGTCACTCTGGAAGGCGACATCGTGCGCCTGGTGCCTTTGACAGCCGCCCATGCCGGCCCCCTGGCCGAGGTCGGCCTGCACCCCGAACTCTGGCGGCTGCAGCCGGAACCGATCGACAGCGCCGCAGACATGCGCCGCTATGTCGAGCGCGCGCTGGCCGGCCAGGCCGCCGGCGACTGCCTGCCCTTTGCCATCGTGCGGCGGGCCGACGGCCAGGTCATCGGCACCACCCGCTACATGGATATCGCCCTGGCGCACAGGCGCCTGGAGATTGGCGCCACCTGGCTCACCCCGGCCAGCCAGCGCAGCGGCGCCAACACCGAGGCCAAGTATCTTTTATTGCAGCACGCCTTTGAAACAATTGGTATCATGCGGGTCGTGTTCAAGACGGAGGCGGCCAATCTGCAATCGCGCCAGGCCATTCTCCGCATCGGCGGCGTCGAGGAAGGGGTATTCCGCAAGCACCTGATCGCGCAGTCGGGACGCACCCGCGACATGGCCTATTTCGCCATCCTCGAAGAGGACTGGCCCGCCGCCAGGACGCGCCTGCTGGCGCGCCTGCGCCGCGCAGCGTGATGGCCGGCGGGGCTTGCTCTTTGTCTTTCATCGTGGCCTGCGCTCAAGTTCCCGCAACCGGAGGCCGTTAATGCGGTACCCGGGGCAGGCTCGCCGTCCGAGCGCCCCGCTCATTTCAAGTCAGGTATGGATCGTTCTCCCCTCGCCCCGCCCGCGCCGGTCGGGCACAATCGTCCCAGTATCTTCATCTACACCGAAGAACAGCGGGGCAACCAGTTGGTCGAATCGCCGGTGATCGGCATGCTTTCGGACGTTTCAGGTTCGGACAAGCTCGTCGTGGTGCAGGACCCGTTCAGCGGCATCAAATTCATCTATCGCGTCGACCACGAAAGCAGCAACCTGGATGCGGCGGCGATCACCGAGCAGGACGAGTCCGCTTTCAATGGCAGGAATTCGGTACAGATCAACGCCATCTCCTACAAGTTGGGAACGGCCGACAGCGCAATGAAGTTGCTGCGCGGCAAAAGTCAATGGATCCAGGACAAGGGTGCCGTACTGTCGGTGCTGTTGCAGAACGCGGCGGCCCGCAAGACGCGCTTCGCGCCGCCGCGCATCGAACGCGACCGCGTGCGCAAGGTGCCGCCCGGCGTGCCGGTGGAATATCTGGCCGCCGCGCCAACGCCCTGAACCGACCTGGCGGTGTACAACTTTCGCACGACTTTCTTATCCACAGAAACTGTGGATAAGAAACTGACGCAGGCAGGCGGGCCGGCCTGCGCGGCGACACCGCAGGGGCTGCTCATTTTTTGATCACCCGGTGCCGCGCCAGCGGCTGCCCTGCGCAACATGCTGCGCCGCCACAACGGCGATAATGATATTCTCCGCGGGAGCGCCTCGAGGGGATCTCATCGGCTGGCGCATCCCGGCCCTGCGCCCCAGCCAGGCGGACCCATCCACACCAATAAAAAGCCGTAGCATGAAAGGAGCGGAAAGCGTGTTTGCCCATGGAGCGCCCCGCGCGCAACCGCCTGCTCGTCCGGCGCCGTGACCATCATCATCGTCGACGATCACGGCGACTGGCGCGACACCATCGCCGAATTCATCCACGACCTCGGCCTGGGCGAAGCCATCCTCACGGCGGGCTCGCTCTCCGAACTGGATCAATTGCTGCTGAACGTCACTCCCGGCATCCTGGTGCTGGACGCCATGCTGCCCGATGGCGACGGGCTGACAAGGGTCGCGCATCTGCGCACCACGTATCCCTCGATGGGCATCATCA
>LXNH01000041.1_pt1 | contig 25159 bp, 18 predicted proteins | sample 809111 | NCBI WGS metagenome assembly LXNH01 (sample SAMN04870528, study PRJNA318959) | seawater metagenome | biome: 00002010; material: water; isolation source: marine seawater | place: Greece: Milos, Mediterranean Sea | collected 2013-05-29 | depth 5-7 m
GGCGCGGATGAACGGCAGGATCCGGGCGCGGCGTTCTTCCGGCAGGGCGCCCAGGTCGAGCGCCGAGCGGGTGCGCCAGAAGCGGTCGACCCCTTCCAGCATCCCCGGCGTCATCCAGGGGTGCAGCGGCGTGACGATGGCGCCAGCCGCCTCGAAGAGGCGCGCCGCCGCTTCAACGGCGCCGCGGATCTCCGGGTCCAGCGGCAGGCCGCAGCCGGCGTCCAGCTGCAGGCCGATGCGCAGGCCGCGCACGTCGATGTCCAGGTTGAGCCAGTCGAAGTCCTGGAACGGCAGGCTCATGTGGTCGCGCGCGTCGGGCTGCGACAGCACGCCCATCATGAGCGCGGCGTCGGCGACGTCGCGCGTCATGGGGCCGGCGCAGCGGCCCATGAAGGGCGGGTCGATCGGGATGCGGCCCAGGCTGGGCTTGAGCGTGGCGATGCCGCACCAGGCGGCCGGCAGGCGCACCGAGCCGCCGATATCGGTGCCGATGTGCAGCGGGCCGTAGCCCGCCGCCGCGGCCGCGCCGGCGCCGGCGCTGGAGCCGCCGGGGTTCTTGGACAGGTCCCAGGGGTTGCGCGTCAGCGCATGGAAGCTCGACAGGCCGGACGACAGCATGCCGTAGTCGGGCATGGTGGTCTTGCCCAGCACCACGGCGCCGGCCTCGCGCATGCGCGCCGCCGGCGGGGCGTCGGCCGTGGCCGGCGTCAGGTCGGTGGCGGCGGTGCCCAGCGGCACCGGCACGCCGCGCGTGGCGATGTTTTCCTTGATGGTGGCGGGCACGCCGTCCAGCGAGTAACCGCCGCAGGCCAGCGGCTCGCCTTTCATCCAGCGCGCCTCGGAGGCGCGGGCCGAGGCCAGCGCCTGGTCGGGATCGAGCGCATAGGTGGCGTGGATGTGCGGCTCCCAGCGCGCGATGTGATCGAGCACCGAGCGCGTCGCCTCGACCGGCGACAGGGTCTTGTTGCGATAGGCGGCCAGCAGTTCCTGGGCCGAGAGTTCATGCGGTTGCGACATGGCGGATTCCAATTGCGGGGGATGCCTGGGTGTTACGTGGGCGCTCTCAGGCGGCGGGGGCTGCCAGTCCGGCCGCCACGGGCCGGAAATTGCGGAAGTCCCAGTCGCGCCCGGGCGCCGCGTCGATCAGGGCGCGGGTGTATTCGTGGCGGGGGTCGGTCAGCACGGCCTGCGCGGCGCCGGTCTCGACGACCTTGCCGCGCTGCATGACCATGATGGTGTCGCAGATCTGCGCGGCCACGCGCAGGTCATGCGTGATGAACAGCACGCCCACCCCGGTGCGCTCGCGCACCTGTTCGAGCAATTCCAGCACTTGCGCCTGCACCGACACGTCCAGCGCCGACACGGCTTCGTCGGCCACCAGGATCTCCGGGTCCATCACCAGCGCGCGGGCGATGCAGATACGCTGGCGCTGGCCGCCCGAGAACTGGTGCGGGTAGCGCCGCATGGCGTCGGGACTCAGGCCGACCACGGACAGTGTCTCGCCGGCGCGGCGCTCCGCCTGGTCGCGCGGCACGCCGAAATTGAGCAGGCCTTCGATGATGGACTCGCCCACGGTGCGGCGCGGGTTGAGCGAGCGGTACGGGTCCTGGAACACGATCTGGATGCGGCGGCGCACCGGACGCAGGGCCGCGCCGGACAGGGTGCTGAGGTCCTCGCCGCCCATCATCATGTGCCCGGCGGTGGGTTCGATCAGGCGCACGATGCAGCGCGCCACGGTCGACTTGCCCGAACCGGATTCGCCGACGATGCCCAGGATCTCGCCCTTGCGCAGCGTCAGGTTGACGTCGGCCGCGGCGATCACGTTCTGCGGCGCGCGGCGCGAGAACAGCGAACCCTTGCCGCCGTAGGTGCGGCCCAGGCCCTTGACGTGCAGCACCGGCTGGCCGGCGGGCGCCTCGCGGTGCGACGGCACCAGGCTGGGCACCGATGACACCAGGCGCCGCGTGTACGACTGCTTGGGCTCGGCCAGGATCTCGTTGCGCGTGCCGCTTTCGATCAGGTCGCCGCGGTTCATCACCACGATGCGGTCGGCGATCTCGGCCACCACGCCGAAATCGTGCGTGATGAACAGCACGGCGGTCTGGTGCTTGAGCTGCAGTTCCTTGATCAGCAGCAGGATCTGCTTTTGCGTGGTGACGTCCAGCGCCGTGGTCGGCTCGTCGGCGATCAGCAGCTTGGGTTCCAGGATCAGCGCCATGGCGATCACGATGCGCTGGCGCTGGCCGCCCGAGAGCTGGTGCGGATAGGCGTCGTAGATACGTTCGACATCGGGCAGGTGCACCGAGCGGAACATCTCCAGCACCTTGGCGCGGCGTTCGGCGGCCGACATGCGGCGATGCAGCCGCAGCACTTCGTCGACCTGCTTGCCGACGGTGTGCACGGGATTGAGCGCGGTCATGGGTTCCTGGAACACCATTGCCATGCGGGTGGCGCGCAATTCGCGCAGGCGGCGCGGCGTGGCATTGGCCACGTCCTCGCCTTCGACGCGGATCGAACCCGCGCTGATGCGCAGCACGCCCGGCGGCAACAGGCCCATGACGGCCAGCGAGGTGACCGACTTGCCCGAGCCGGACTCGCCGACCACGCACACGGTTTCGCCGGCGTTCACATCCAGGCTCAGGTTGCGCACCACGCGGTTGCCGGCGCCGCCAACCTCCACCGACAGGTTGCGGATGGCCAGCACGGCGGACGAGGCATCGCCCGCGGGGGGAGTGGGAGAATAAGTCATCGGCATCAGATCCTGCGCACCATTTTCGGGTCGAGGGCGTCGCGCAGCGCGTCGCCCAGGATGTTCACGCTGAGCACGGTCAGCGACAGGAACAGGCCCGGGAACAGGATCAGGCCGGGCAGCATGCGGAAGTACATGCGGCCTTCGGACATGATGTTGCCCCACGAGGCGATCTCGGGCGGGATGCCCGCGCCCAGGAAACTCAGGATGGCCTCGGTCAGCATGGCCGAGGCGAACACATAGGTGCCCTGCACGGTCAGCGGCGCGATGGTGCTGGGCACCATGTGGCGCCACAGCAGCAGCGGCAGTGGCGTGCCGAGGGCCAGGGCGGCCTCGACGTAGGGTTCGCCGCGCACGCTCAGGATCTGGCCGCGCACCAGACGCACCACCCGCGGCACCTCGGGAATGGTGATGGCCACCAGCACCGTCGTCAGGCTGGCGCCGGTGACGGAGACCAGCGCGATCGCCAGCAGGATGCCGGGGATCGCCATGATGGCGTCCATGGTGCGCATGATGAGGCCGTCGAGCGAGCGGAACCAGCCGGCGATGACGCCGACCACCAGCCCGATGGTGACGCTGACGACCGCCGCGCCCAGGCCCGCGATCAGCGACGTCTGGGCGCCATAGGCCACGCGCGACCAGACGTCGCGGCCGAAGGCGTCGGTGCCGAACAGGTACTCGGTGAACGGCTGCTTCAGGCGCGCGCCGGGATTGAGCAGAGTCGGGTCGACCGTGCCCAGGTACGGCGCGAACAGGGCCATGCCGATGATGGCGACCAGCACCACCAGGGCCAGCATGACCGGCCAGCTCTTGAGGCCGTGGCGGATCTGGCGCCAGGCGGTGACGTGGGGCGTGCCGCCGCCGGGAAGGTCGGCGGCCGCTTGCGCGGCGGCGTCGGTTGGCGTTTGCATGGCGTGGCCTCAGTATCGGATACGGGGGTCGAACACCGTGTAGGCGCAATCGACAACCAGATTGATGAAGACGTAGACGAAGGCGAAGAACAGCGTCAGGCCCTGGATGACGGGATAGTCGCGCGCCAGCACGGCTTCCACCACCAGCCGGCCCACGCCGGGGATGTTGAACACCGACTCGGTCACCACCACGCCGCTGATCAGCAGCGCGATGCCCAGGCCCACCACCGTGGCGATGGGCACGGCGGCATTGCGCAACGCATGGCCGAGCAGCACGCCGGTCTCGGTAAGCCCCTTGGAGCGCGCGGTGCGGATGAAGTCTTCGCCCATCACCTCGATGACGCTGGTGCGCGTGATGCGGGCGATCAGCGCGATGTAGACCGTGGACAGCGCCAGCGACGGCAGGATCAGCCGGTGCAGGAACAGCCAGAAGCCGTTGGCCAGCGGCGTGTAGCCCTGCACGTTGAACCAGCCCAGCTTGATGGCGAAGGCCCAGATCAGCAGGTAGCCGGTGACGAACACCGGCACCGAGAAGCCCAGCACGGAAAAGCCCATGACGGCGCGATCGAGCAGCCGGCCCTGGCGCCAGGCCGCCAGCACGCCCAGCGGAATCGCCACGATCAGCGTGAAAACCAGCGTCAGCAGCGCCAGGCTCAGCGACGGTTCGAGGCGCTGGCCGATGAGCTGGGTGACCGGCACGCCGGACATCAGCGAAGTGCCCAGGTCGCCCTGCAGCAGCTTGCCGCCCCATATGAAGAACTGCTTGACCACCGGCTGGTCCAGGCCCATCGTCTGGCGGATCTGCTCGATCCGTTCGGGCGTGGCGCCGTCGCCCGCCATGATGATGGCCGGATCACCCGGGCTCAGACGCAATATCGCAAAGACCACCACCGCGACCATCACCAGAACGGGGATGGTCGCGAGGAGCCGGCGTGAGACGAATGCCAGCATGCATTTCCCCCTGAACTACTTGCCCGTCAAGGGGCTTTTTTCACATTCCAGAACGCGAACACCGGCGCGTGCACCAGGCCCGAGAGCTTGGTCGAGTAGACGGTGGGCACGGACATCTGGCCCAGCGGCACGTACAGGCCTTCATCGATGCCGATGCGCTGCAATTCATCGGCGATCTTCTTCTGCTCGGCCGGGTCGGAGGTCAGCGCGAACTTGGTGCGCAGTTCCTCGACTTGCGGGAAGTCGGGCCAGCCGAACCAGGCGTTGTCGCCGTTGGCCGCGGCCGGGGCCGAGCGCACCGGGTCCATCACGTCGGTGGCGTACCAGTTGGTGTTGTGGATGTTCCAGCCGCCTTCGGCCGGCGCCGCCTTGGAGGCGCGGCGGGTGGCCACGCTCTGCCAGTCCATCGCCGCCAGGTTGACGTTGAAGCCGGCCTTGCGCAGCGCCTGGGCCATCACCACCGGCTGGGCCGACAGCGTGCCGACGTCGGTGGCATGCATCATCAGGATCGGGGTGTTGTCGTAGCCGGCTTCCTTGAGCAGGGCCTTGGCCTTCTCGATGTTCGAGGGCACCACGATGTCCTTGCCGATGTCCGACTCCAGCGGCGTGCCGCAACCCCACAGCGAGGCGCAGGTCTTCCAGTACTTGGGATTGCCCACCAGCGCCTTCATCACGTCTTCCTGGCCGATGGCGTACATCGCGGCCTGGCGGATCTTCTTGTTGTTGAAGGGCGGGTACTTGAAGTTGAAGCGGTACATCGTGAAGTAACCGACCGGACTGAGCGATTCTTCCTTCAGGTCCTTGTTGCCCTCGACCATCGGCAGCAGGTCGTAGGGGAACTGCTCGACGAAGTCGATTTCACCGCCGAGCAGGGCGTTGGCGGTGGTCAGGGCGTCGGGCATCACGTCCCATTCGACCTTGTCCACGTTGACCACCTTGCCGCCGGCCAGGCCACTGGCCGGTTCCTTGCGTGGCACGTAGTCGGTGTTTTTGACGTAGACGGTCTTCACGCCCGGCTTGAATTCGGCAACCTTGAACGGGCCCGAGCCGGTCATGTCGGTGATCGGCTTGCCGACAGGCTGTTCGGCGATGCGCTTGGGCATCATGAACGGCGCGGTGCCGGTGGGCTTGGACAGGGCGCGCAGCGCCAGGTCCGTGGGTTCTTTCATGACGATGCGGAAGCTCTTGTCGTCGATGACTTCGATCTTGTCGGTGAATTTCAGCAGGGTGCGGCCCATGCCGTCGCCCGCCGCCCAGCGCTTGATCGACGCGACGCAGTCCTCGGCCGTGACCGGCTTGCCGTCGTGCCATTTCTGGCCCGGGCGCAGGGTCATGGTGTAGGTCTTGCCGTCGGCCGAGACATCCCATTTTTCCAGCATCTGCGGCTGGATCTTGTTGTCGGCGTCAGTGGCCAGCAAGGTGTCGTAGATCATGTAGCCGTGCCACGTCGTGATGTACGCGGTGGTGGCGTGCGGATCGGTCAGGCGCAGCGGCGAATGCATCACCGCCTTGATGACGGTTTCGGCGTAGGCGCCATGCGCCATCAGCAGGGTGGCGCCGGCGAATGCGGCCGCGCGGACGAACTTGAGCATGAAATTCCCCTTTTATGCGGAGTGAGCGGCGTGTCTGCCGCTACGTCGTTGACACGCCGCGCCAAGGAGCGGCGTGCGAGGGTCAGTCGGCTGCGGCACCGGCGAAGACCGGGCCGCAAGGCGCCATTCTGATGCCGGGACGCAAGCGTGTCCATGGTTGTTTTGCCGCATCCATCAGCATCGAGCCCGGCGCGGCGCAAACCAGGATCGTGTGGGCGATCGGTGTGAAGTCGGCACGGAAATGCGCCGAGCTTTTCACCGCCAGGATGGCCGCGCGGCGCGGCTCGATGCCGGCGAAACGGAACATCTCCTGGTCGGCCATCTGCACCTTGTTGGAGGCCACCACGATGCGCACGCCGCCGATGCGCAGACAGGCGCTGGGGCCCAGGTCCATGTGGAAGCCGCGGTAGAACGCGCCGTGCGTGTCGAAGCGCCCATCCGAAGTTTTCTCCACGATGAACTCTGCGTCTAGCGGTTCGTCGTCGGGAATACCCGAGTGTCCACCCAATGCAATGCGGACCGATTTACCCACGCCGGCGCGGTGCGCGGCCAGCGCCGCTTCCGGATCGACGATCAGGCCGATGGCGGCGTCGCGCACCTGGTGGCGGATCAGCGCGCGCAGCAGGCCGGTGGTGTCGGAACTGCCGCCGGCGCCAGGGTTGTCCTGCGCGTCGGCGATGATCACGGGCGCATTGGCCTCGCGCGCCAGGCGCAGGGCGGTGGTGATCGCATCATCCGGTGTGTAGAGCGTGCCACCGAAATCACGCTCGGCATCGAGCACGGCGCGGGCCAGCGTGTCGGCGGCCGCGTCGGCGTCGGCCTGGGTCGCGCCGTAGGCCCAGACCGCGGGCAGGCAATCGGGAAAATCCGCCGCCGGGAAACCGGTGGCCAGCGACACGCTGTGGGCGCCGCGCGCCTCGATGTCGCCCACCATCTGGTAGAGCGAGCGCGCCGGTTCGATGTCGGTCGATTGCCAGCACAACGGGATCAGGAAGGGCAGCTGCCGCAGCGCCACGCAGGGGCGCGGCGCGCCGGCCAGGCGCCGCGCCAGCAGCGCGGCGGCGCGCTGGCCGGTTTCGGCCATGTCGATGTGCGGATAGGTGCGATAGCAGACCAGCGCGTCGGCATGGCGCACCATCGCCGGCGTCATGTTGGCGTGCAGGTCGAGGCTGGCCACTACCGGCACGTTGGGGCCGACCAGGTCGCGTACGCGTTTGAGCAGTTCGCCTTCGCCGTCGTCCAGGTGCTCGGTGACCATGGCGCCGTGCAGGTCGAGATAGACGCCGTCCAGCGGCATGGCCGCTTGCAGGCCGTGCAGGATCAGCGCGCTGATGCGTTCGAACGCATCCTCGGTGACCGGGCCGGACGGGCTGGCCGCGGCCCAGGTGGACGGCAGCAGCGTGTGCTGTTGCATGGCCTCGATGAAGCCGGCCACCGGAATGTTGGCGCCGGCCACGGCCGGGAACAGCGCCGGGCCGCTGACCAGCTTCGGCCAGCCGCCGCCCTTGTCGGCGAAGTCTTCCCAGGCCGCGCGCGAGGGCGCGAAGGTATTCGTTTCATGCTGAAAGCCGCCGATCCCGATGCGCATCAGGATTCCCCTTATTGTGTGTCTTTCGGCAAAACCCCGGCCGCTTTGCGGCTCGGGGCGGTGAGAGCGTCTACATGATTACTTGGCCACCGGCATGGTGAATTCCGCACCCTTTGCGATGCTGTCCGGCCAGCGCTGCATCACGCTCTTGTAGCGTGAGTAGAAGCGGATGCCTTCCTCGCCGTAGGCGTGGTGGTCGCCGAACAGCGAGCGCTTCCAGCCGCCGAACGAGTGCCAGGCCATCGGCACCGGGATCGGCACGTTGATGCCGACCATGCCGACCTTGATCTGGCGGGCGAAGGCGCGCGCCACGCCGCCATCGGAGGTGAAGCAGGCCACGCCGTTGCCGAACTCGTGCGCGTTGATCAGTTCGACCGCGGCGGCGAAGTCGGGCACGCGCACCACGCACAGCACCGGTCCGAAGATCTCTTCGCGGTAGATGTTCATCGTGGGCTTGACCTGGTCGAACAACGTGCCGCCCAGGAAGAAGCCCTTCTCGGCGCCCGGCACCTGCAGGCCGCGGCCGTCGACCACCAGTTCGGCGCCGGCGGCGATGCCATCCTCGATATAGCCGATGACCTTGTTGCGGTGCTGCGCGGTGACCAGCGGGCCCATCTCGGCATCGCCCTGCATGCCATCCTTGACCACCAGGGCCTTGACGCGCGGCGTCAGGCGTTCGATCACCTTGTCGGCCACGTCGCCCACCGCCACGGCCACCGAGATCGCCATGCAGCGCTCGCCGGCCGAGCCATAGGCCGCGCCCATCAGCGCGTCGGTGACCTGGTCGAGGTCGGCGTCGGGCATCACCACCAGGTGGTTCTTGGCGCCGCCCAGGGCCTGCACGCGCTTGCCGCGACGGGTGCCTTCGGCATAGATGTATTCGGCGATCGGGGTCGAGCCGACGAAGGACAGGGCCTCGACGTCGGGGTGTGCGATCAGCGCGTCCACGGCCTGCTTGTCGCCGTGCACGACGTTGAACACGCCCGGCGGCAGGCCGGCTTCGGTCAGCAGCTCGGCCAGGCGCAGCGAGGCCGAGGGATCGCGTTCGGACGGCTTGAGCACGAAGGTATTGCCGCAGGCGATGGCCACCGGGAACATCCAGCACGGCACCATCATCGGGAAGTTGAACGGCGTGATGCCGGCCACCACGCCCAGCGCCTGGCGCATGCTCCAGTTGTCGATGCCGCCGCCGATCTGGTCGGAATACTGGCCCTTGAGCAGTTGCGGAATGCCGCAGGCGAATTCGACGATCTCGATGCCGCGCATCACTTCGCCCTTGGCGTCCGAGAACACCTTGCCGTGCTCGCGGGTGATCAGCTCGGCCAGTTCGTCCTGATGCTGGTCCAGCAGCGCCTTGAAGTTGAACAGCACGCGGGCGCGCTTGAGCGCCGGGGTTTCCGACCAGGCGGGAAAGGCGGCCTTGGCCGCCGCCACCGCCAGCGCGACTTCATCGGGCGAGGCCAGCGGCACCGAGGAGATGATCTCGCCGGTGGCCGGATTGAAGCCGTCGGCGTAGCGGCTGCTGCGGCCGTCGTAGGGCTGGCCGTTGATGTAGTGGGAGAGGTTCTTCTTCATGGGTAAAGCCCGGTTCTTTGAAAATGCCGGAGGGCGACCCGGGGCCGCCCGCCGTTGTGTGCGATGCGCGGCGTCTGGCGCCGCGCCGGAGGTTACGCGACTTCCTTGAGCACCTTGCCGATCTGCTCGAAGATCTGGCCGATCTGCGCTTCTTCGATGATCAGCGGGGGCGAGACGGCGATGATGTCGCCGGTGTAGCGCACCATCAGGCCGCTGTCGAAGCATTTCTGGAACACTTCGGCGGCGCGCGCGCCCGGCGCGCCGGCGCGCGGCGCCAGCTCGACGCCGGCCACCAGGCCCAGGTTGCGCACGTCGATCACATGCGGCGCGCCCTTCAGGCTGTGGGCGGCCTGTTCGAAGGCGCCGGACAGCTTGCGGGCGCGGGCGAACAGGTCTTCGCGGCGGTAGATGTCGAGCGTGGCCAGGATGGCGGCGGCCGCCAGCGGGTGGGCCGAATAGGTGTAGCCGTGGAAGAACTCGATGCCGCCGGCCGGGCCATTGACGATGGCGTCATGCACTTCGCGGCGCACCGCGACGGCGCCCGCCGGCACGGCGGCGTTGCTGACGCCCTTGGCCATGGCGATCAGGTCCGGCGTGACGCCGAAGAATTCCGACGCGGTGGCCGCGCCCAGGCGGCCGTAGGCGGTGATGACTTCGTCGAAGATCAGCAGGATGCCGTGCTTGGAGGTGATCTCGCGCAGCTTTTCCAGGTAGCCCTTGGGCGGGATCAGCACGCCGGTGGAGCCGGCCATGGGCTCGACGATGACCGCGGCGATGGTCGAGGCGTCGTGCAGCGCGATGATGCGTTCGAGTTCGTCGGCCAGATGCGCGCCCCAGGCCGGTTGACCCTTGGAATAGGCGTTCTGTTCCAGGTTGTGCGTATGGGGCAGGTGGTCCACGGCGGGCAGCAGCGCGCCGGAGAAGGTCTTGCGGTTGGTCGAGATGCCGCCCACCGAGATGCCGCCGAACCCCACGCCGTGGTAGCCGCGCTCGCGGCCGATCAGGCGGGTGCGCTGGCCGTCGCCGCGGGCGCGGTGATAGGCCAGGGCGATCTTCAGGGCGGTGTCGACCGATTCCGACCCCGAGTTGGTGAAGAACACACGGTCCAGGCCCTGCGGCATGAAGCTGGCGACGGCGGTGGCCGCTTCGAATGCCAGCGGGTGGCCGAGCTGGAAGCCGGGCGCGTAGTCCATGATGCCGGCCTGGCGCGAGATCGCCTCGACGATCTCCTGACGGCCGTGGCCGGCGTTGACGCACCACAGCCCGGCCGTGCCGTCCAGCACCTGGCGGCCGTCGGCCGAGGTGTAATACATGCCCTTGGCCGACGCCAGCATGCGCGGGTGCGCCTTGAATTGCTTGTTGGCGGTGAAAGGCATCCACAGATGGGACAGGTCGGGCAACTCGGCGGGGGCGTTCATGGTGGCTCCAGGGCAGGGACAAGCGCCGGGCCTGCGCCAAGTGGGGCGGGCAGCCGGCGGGATGCGATTGATTCTGGTCCGTCCTGGGGCGAATGAAAATATACAATCCGCGCAAACCGGGCTAACTGTATAGTTGCAGGCATGACAACTGTACAGATAACGTAGCGTCGTGATCGACTTCCAGCCTGTGCGCGCCCGTGGCCAGGCGCCGACCCTGGTGGACCAGGTGGTGGCGGCCGTGCTGCGCGCCATCGAGGCGCAATTGCTGCGTCCGGGTATGTCCCTACCTTCGGTGCGCGAGTTTGCCCGCCAGCACCAGGTCAGCACCTTCACCGTGGCCAGCGCCTACAGCCGGCTGGTGTCGCTGGGCTGGCTGGCGGCGCGGCCGGGCGCCGGCTACCGGGTGGCCTCGCCCGATGCGCCGGCACGCCGTGGCGAGCCGCAGTCGTGGGAGCCGCCGCGCCTGAACGCGGCCTGGCTGCTGTCGGACATCTTCGCGGACCATTCCATCCCCATCAAATCGGGCTGCGGCTGGTTGCCGGGCGAATGGCTCAATGAAGAGGGGCTGCACATGGCGCTGCGCCACATGGGCCGGGTGCCGGCCATGCGCATTGCCAACTACGGCCATCCCTATGGGTACGCGCCGCTGCGCGAAACCATCGCCGCCACGCTCGGCGCGCAGGGGATGGAGGTCGAGGTGTCGCAGGTGCTGCTGACCCAGGGCGTGACGCACGGGCTCGACATGGTGATCCGCACCTTGCTGCGGCCGGGCGACACTGTGCTGGTCGAGCAGCCGGCCTATGCCAACCTGCTGCAGATGCTGCGGCTGGCCGGCTTGCGAGTGGTGCCGGTGCCGCGCACCCTGGACGGCCTCGATTGCGAGGCGCTGGAGCAGGCCGCCTCGCAGCACCGGCCGCGCGCGCTGTTCGTCAACACCGCCCTGCAGAACCCGTCCGGCGCCAGCATCAGCATGGCCAATGCCTTCCGCATCCTGCAACTGGCAGAGCGCCATGGTCTCTGGGTGATCGAGGACGATATCTCGCGCGAACTGGCGCCGGGCGTGACGCCCATGCTGGCGGCGCTGGACGGCGGCCGCCGGGTGGTCTATCTGGGCGGCTATTCCAAGGTCATCAGTCCGTCGGTGCGGGTCGGCTACGTGGTGGCGCACCGCGACCTGGTGCGCGACATCGCGCGCACCAAGATGGCGGTGGGGCTGACCTCGCCGGAGATCATGGAGCGCATCGTGCACCAGGTCATCCGCGAGGGCCGCTATCGTGCCCACATCGAACGCACCCGCGAACGGCTGGCCCAGGCCCACGCGTCGGTGGCGGAGCTGATGGCGCAGCATGGTTTCGAGATCTATGCGCGGCCCCGGGCCGGCCTGTTCCTGTGGGCCAAGGTGGCCGGCCAGTGGCGCGAGCGCGGCGCCAACGGCCTGGCCGGATTGGCGCTCAAGGATGGTATCTGGCTGGCGCCGGGCTCGTATTTCGAGGCCGATGAGGCCGATACGCCGTGGGTGCGCTTCAACGTGGCGTATTCGGAAGCGCCGGCCCTGTGGCGCTTCATGCGCAACGCGGGCGCGGTCTGATCTTCCGGACCGGCTGGGCCGCCGGTAGCGGGCGCCGCTATCAGGCGCGCTCGTACGTCACGAAGTCGTAGCGGTAGCCGTTTTCCGCGGGCTGCGCCGCGCGCGCGGTTTCGCGCCACTGGAAGCCGGGCAGCAGCGGGAAGAAGGCATCGCCCTCGACCTCGGCATGGACCTCGGTGGCCAGGACGCGGCTGGCCAGCGGCAGGGCCTGCGCATAGATCTGCGCGCCGCCGATGACGAAGGCCTCAGCGCTGTCGCCACAGGCGGCGACGGCGGCCTCCAGCGTAGCCACCACGGTGGCGCCGGCGGCCTCGAAAGCGGGGTTGCGGCTGATGACGATATTGGCGCGGCCGGGCAGGGGACGGCCGAGCGACTCCCAGGTCTTGCGGCCCATGATGATCGGATGCCCCAGCGTGCTGCGTTTGAAATGCGCCAGGTCGCCCGGCAGTTTCCAGGGCAGGGCGTTGTCGCGGCCGATGGCGCGATTGGTGGAATAGGCGACGATCAGGATCAGGCGGGCGGACATGCGGTCGGGGAGGGTCTGGAAAAAAGGGCCGGCATTGCCGGCGGGAAGACCCCAAGCGTAGCAAATTTGACCGGCCGGGCCGGCCCGCGTCGTCGCGCCGGCCGGGGGGGCACAGCGGCAGGGGCCGGCTCAGCCGCTGGCGTGCTCCAGGAATTCGTCGGCCGGCATCGGCCTGCCCAGCAGGAAGCCCTGCAGCGAATCGCAGCCCAGGCCGGTCAGGAATTTCTGCTGCGCGGTGGTTTCCACCCCCTCGGCCACGATGCGCAGGTTCAACTGCTGCGCCAGCGCGACGATGGCCGAGACGATGGCGGCGTCCTCGTTGTCATTGTCCAGCTGGTTGACGAAACCGCGGTCGATTTTCAGTTCGGTGGCCGGCAGGCGCTTCAGGTACAACAGGCTGGAGTAGCCGGTGCCAAAATCATCGATCGAGATGGTCACGCCCAGCCCCGACAGGCGCTTGAGCACGGTCAGGCTGGCCTCGGCATCGCGCATGGCGGTCGACTCGGTCACTTCCAGCGTCAGGCAGGACGGCGGCACGTCGTGGCGCGCGAGCGCGCCGCGCACGGTTTCGACCAGGCTGGAATGGGCGAATTGCAGCGCCGAGATGTTGACGGCGATGGTCCAGTGTCCCTGTCCGGCGTTGATCCATGCGCGCATCTGGCGGCAGGCCTCGTTGATGACCCAGTCGCCGATCGACAGGATCAGCCCGGTCTTTTCGGCTGTCGGGATGAACTGGTCCGGGCCCACCAGGCCGCGGGTGGGATGGTTCCAGCGCAGCAGCGCCTCGGCGCCGATGATGGGGCCGGCCGGCGCTTCGTATTTGGGCTGGTAGTGCAGCACGAACTGACCCAGTTCCTGCGCCAGGCGCAAGTCATGCAGCAGTTCGATCTGCTCGTGGGCGTCGGCGTTCATCGACGGCTCGAAGAAGCTGTAGCCAGTGCCGCCCAGGCGCTTGGCATGGTACATCGCGGCGTCGGCATTGGTCAGCAGGGCGTGGGTGTCCTCGCCGTCGTTGGGATAGATGGCAATGCCGACGCTGGAGGTCACCAGCACTTCGTGTCCGTACACCATCACCGGCCGCGCGATCGCCTCGATCAGGCGGTCCGCCACATTGGCGGCGTCGGTGGGTTCGGCCACTTCGCTGAGCACGATGAACTCATCGCCGCCCAGGCGGGCCACCGTGTCCTGCGTGCGCAGGGTCTGGCGGATGCGCTGGGCCAGGTCGATCAGCAGGGCATCGCCGGTATGGTGGCCATAAGCGTCGTTGACCGCCTTGAACCCGTCCAGGTCGAAGAACAGCACGGCGAAATAGCCCTTGCGGCGACTGGCGCTTTCGATCGCCTGTTCCAGCCGGTCTTCCAGCAGGATGCGATTGGGCAGCTTGGTCAGCGTGTCGTGCAGCGCCAACTGCACCAGTTCTTCGTTGGCTTCGGCCAGCGATGAGGCGAGCGCCGAGGTCCGGGCCTCCAGGCGGTTGTCCAGCACCGCCACCACCAGGGCGATGGCCAGCACGCTGAGCGTCACGGCGGTCACGGCAATGGCCAGCCAGCCGGCCGAGATGCCCGTGTTCGCCGCCGTGCAGAGGCTGCCAGCCGGGAAGCCCGCGGCCTCCATGCCGGTGTAATGCATGCCGACGATGGCAAGCCCCATGACCCCCGCCGCCAGCGGCCGCGACAGGGCCACGCGCGGACCGTCCTGGCGCAGGCGGTAGGTGATCCACAGCGCCGCGCCCGACGCCGCCACCGCGATCACGATGGACAGGATGAACCAGGCCGGATCGTAGACGATGCCGGGCATCATGCGCATGGCGGCCATGCCGATATAGTGCATGGCGGCGATGCCCGCTCCCATCAGCAGGGCGCCACTGACCAGGCGGGGCCAGGGCAGTTCGTCCTTGCAGACGACCCACAGCGCGAATGCGGAACAGCCTATGGCGATGGCCAGCGACAGTACCGTCAGGGGCAGGTCGTAGCCCATCGGGATCGGCAGGCTGAACGCCAGCATGCCGACGAAATGCATGGACCAGATGCCGATCCCCATGGCCAGCGCGCCGCCCGCCAGCCAGTAGCGCGCCGCCGGCAGCCCGCTCGCCGCCCGCACGCGATTGGCCATACCCAGCGCCGTGTATGACGCCAGGATGGCGACCCCTAGGGATACGAGGACGAGCGAAGGGTTATATGTTCCAACGAGCATTTTTGGAGTCCTGTCCTGAGCGCATACAGCCGCCGCGCCGGCCTCAATTCAAATCAATTAGTAGTCAACGGTTGCAACTTGGCCGCACGGGCATTCTGCTGTCGACGCTGGCGATTCACATACTCTCTTGTCTGGATGGGGGGGGCGGCGCCGCCCTGCAGGCGGTCGGCGAGACCAGCGGATGAGCCGGTCACGCGGCGAGTGGCAGGCACGGCGCGGCAAGGGCCGTTCAGCAGCGACGGCGCGCAGGGCTTGCAGTACCCGCGTCCGAGGCTAAGGGATGGGTTATACCGAAAACGCGCTTCCAGAAGCTCACCAATCTTCACCTGTGCCGGGCGGGGCGTGCCCGCCACGCGGCGTCGTTGTACGCGCCTCGCATGGCCTGGGCACGCGGCGGCGACCGCGCCAGGCCGGGCGGCCGATGGCCGGTCCGCGCGAGGCGCCTTCAAGTGGCAGCCGGTTCAGACGGCCATGGGAGCGGTGAGCGGGGCGTGATGGGTGTAGCCGGCCAGCGAAAAATCGCCCGGTTCGACCTTTTCGAGCCATTCCGGTTCATAGCGGCCGGTCTGGGCGAAATCGGGGATGCGGTCGGACAGCACCAGCCGCGGCGCCTCGTGCGGCGTGCGCGTCAGTTGCTCGCGCAGCATCGGCAGGTGGTTCTCATAGATGTGGGCGTCGCCGATGAAATACGTGAACCAGCGCGGCGTGTAGCCGGTCAGCCGGCCGACCAGGTGCAGCAGCGCCGCGCCTTCGGTCAGGTTGAACGGCGTGCCCAGGCCGACGTCGTTCGAGCGGATGTACAGGCACAGCGAGATTTCGCGCGTGGTCGCGTTCGGCAGGAACTGATAGAGCAAGTGGCAGGGCGGCAGCGCCATTTCCTCGATCTGCGCCCAGTTCCAGCCGTGGAACAGGATGCGGCGGTCGCCCGGACGCTCGTGGATGGTGTCCAGGCACTGGCGCAACTGGTCGACCGCCTTGTACAGCAGCACCTTGGGCGCGCCGCCTTCCTGCAGGTCGGCCACCTTGGTGTAGCCGCGGGCCAGGGCATCGGCGATCTGGCCGTCGCGGCCGGCGTCCAGCAGTTTGTAGGCCGGCCATTGGCGCCATTGCACGCCGTAGACCGGGCCCAGGTCGTCCGGCCCTTCGCGGTACGGGTTGGCCAGCCACTGGGCGTTTTCGTTGGCGTTCTGGTCCCAGACCTTGCAACCCAGTTCCCGGAACGCGGCGGCGCTGCGCACGCCGCGCAGGAAGCCGACCATTTCACCGATGGCGGACTTGAAGGCCAGTTTCTTGGTGGTGACGGCCGGAAAGCCCTGCTGCAGATCAAAGCGCAGCGAGGCGCCCGGCATGCTCAGCGTGCGTATGCCCGTCCGGTTTTCCTGCCACGCGCCGGTGTCCAGGATGGATTGAACGAGGTCCAGGTATTGTTTCATGGGTACAGAATCAGAAAAGGCTGAAGTGGCGCCGGCAACGGGCAGCGTCAGGCGGCCGCCGGGGCTTCCTGGGTATCGACGATATCCACCGAGAAGGTCAGTTCGGCGGTCTTTTCAAGCATGGCGGAAGCCGAGCAGTATTTCTCGTGCGACAACTGCACCGCGCGCTCGACCGCCGCGCGCGGCAGGTTGCGGCCGGTGACGGTGAAGGCGAAGTGGATGCGCGTGAACACCTTGGGGTCGACGTCGGCGCGGTCGGCCTGCAGTTTGACGCTGCAGCCGGTCACGGCATGGCGGCCGCGCTTGAGGATCAGCACGACATCGTAGGCGGTGCAGCCGCCGGCGCCGGCCAGCAGCATTTCCATGGGGCGGGGCGCCAGGTTGTGGCCGCCGCCGTCCACCGCGCCGTCCATCACGGCCACATGGCCGCTGCCGGTGCTGGCGGTAAAGAGCATGCCGTTGGGGCCGCCCCAGTCGATCGTGCATTCCATTTCTCGGGTCCTTGTGCTTGAGCGCAATCAATGGCTGATGATACCCGTTGCGTACAATTCCAGGCGTGAGAGCCCCGCCCCGCGTCAGGGGTGTGTGCCGCAATCCAGGAGTTGTCCATGTCCCCCTCCCTGTCCCCAACCGCTCCCGCCAGATTCCCGCGCCGCGCCGCGCCGCTGGACGCACTGCTGGCCGAGGCCGACCGGGCCTTGCGCGTGCTGTCCGGCAGCGCCAGCGCCGGCCGGCCCAACCCGGCCACCGCCGAGGAGGCGCCGGACACCCTGTCGGCGCAGGAAAAGCGCCATGCGGCCGGACTGATGCGGGTCAATCATGTGGGCGAGGTCTGCGCCCAGGCGCTGTATCGCGGCCAGGCCGCGGTGTGCCGCGAGCCCGGTCCGCGCAACCTGTTGCTCGAGGCCGCTGGCGAAGAGGTCGATCACCTGGTGTGGTGCAACCAGCGTCTGGGGGAACTGGGCAGCCGGCCCAGCTTGCTCAACCCGGTCTGGTATGCCGGCTCGTTCGCGCTCGGCCTGCTGGCCGGCTACGCGGGGGCGCCGCGCAACCTGGGTTTCATGGCCGAGACCGAGAAGCAGGTCGAGGCGCATCTGGAGGGGCATCTGCGCACGCTGCCGCAACAGGATGCGCGCTCGCGCCAGATCGTGCAGAAGATGAAGGAAGACGAGGCCCAGCACCGCGCCAGCGCCGAAGCGGCCGGCGGAGTGCCGTTGCCCGCCCCGGTCAAGGCCGCCATGCGTGCGATGTCCAAGGTCATGACGACTACAGCGTACTGGATCTGAGGGCGGCGGCCCGGCGGCACCCCCCTGGGGCATAAAATGTTGCGATGCGCAATAATTGCCGCAATCTGGTGCCGGGCGCACCTTTCTGGTGCAAATCATAGGGCGGGATTACCCGGCCAAGGCTAGGGTAAGTCCGCAAGGGGTAAACCCGTTTGGCAATAACCCGCCTTTTTTGAAAAACATTGCTGGGCGCGGCTTTGCGGGCGATGACAGCCGGCGTTGCGGCAAAAAAGCAACGCTGGCTCCGAGAGCCTGATGCGCGCAAAAAAAATCTTGCATCGCACAAAAAAACCCGATACTATGCATCTCATCGGATGTTGAAACGCAGTCGGCGCGGTGCCAAACCCCGACAGCGCAGTGAGCGAAAGCGGCTCCCAACATGCCACGGTTGTCTCCTCCACCCTCCTCCTTTGGTGGATTTAGCCCGAGATCTCACGATCTCGGGCTTTTTTTTAAGAAAAATCAACGCGTCCCCAATTTCCTGAGCGCGGCGTCGAAGCGCGTTGGGGCAGGGGGCGGGAAAGGATTTCAGGCGCGGCTGCCCTCCTTATGACGGACTCCGTGTTTTCCCTTGGATATTTCGCGTGCGCAGGGGCGGAAAGCTCTACAATCAATTCATGAAATCCGTATTTCCGCGGGCCAATGGCCGCGTCGCGGCACACCCCTCACCTGGGGACGCTGCGCCGGCCCGGTCCGCGGCCGTTACGTTCTGTCCCGGTGAATTGCACTTCCTTATTCCTGCCATATATGGGCGTTACACCTGCCGTCGATAATGGCCGGCCTGTCTCGATAGACCAACCAGAGGTGACCCTGTGACCTGGCTGTACATATGCGTGGTCGCGTTCATGGTGGGGGGACTCATCGTGGCGTCGGAGCGCTGGCATGGCGCCTTCACCGGCGACAGCGATCTCAACAAGCCGCAAGCGAACCATTCGCGCGCCACGCCGCGCGTGGGCGGACTGGCCGTGCTGGCCGGCACGCTCATGGGTCTGCTGGTGCTGGGGCCCGACAACATGACCCTGACCTGGCTTTGGCCGGCATTGTTCGTTTCGGCGCTGCCGGTGTTCGTGGCGGGGCTGCTCGAAGACATCACCAAGGACATTGGCGCCAGCAAGCGCCTGCTGGCCGCCTTTGCGTCCGCGGCGATCGCCTGGTGGCTGCTGGGCGGCGTCAGCCGCGTCGGCATGGCGCCGGTGGACTACATCCTGTCGTATTGGCCGGTTTCCCTGATTTTCACCATGTTCGCGGTGGGTGGCTGTACCCATGCGCTGAACATCGTCGATGGCATGAACGGGCTGGCCGGCATGGTCGCGACGCTGATGGCGGTGTCCATCAGCCTGGTCGCGCTGCAGGTGGGCGATGTGCCGATCTTCCTGGTGGCCGCGGCCCTGGCATCGGCCACGCTCGGCTTCCTGGTGTGGAACTTCCCCTTCGGGCGCGTGTTCCTGGGGGACGGCGGCGCTTACTTCCTGGGCTTCATGCTGGCCGAGCTGGCGGTGCTGCTGGTGGTGCGCAATCCGTCGGTGTCGCCGTTCTACGCCTTGGCGGTGTTGTTCTACCCCGTTTTCGAAACCGGTTTCTCGATCTGGCGCCGCCGCTTCAAGCGCGGCGTGCCGGTGGACCAGCCGGATGCCCTGCACCTGCATCAGTTGGTGTTCCGCCGGCTGGTGCGCGTGACCTTCAGCCGCGGACGCCGCCACGCGGTGCCGGCGCTGTGCAACGCCCTGGCTTCGCCCTACATGTGGGTCCTGGCCCTGATCGGGCTGGTGCCGGCCACCATCTGGTGGGACAACGCCTGGGCGCTGAGCGCCAGCCTGCTGGTCTTTGCCGGCGTGTACATCTGGCTGTATGCGCGCCTGGTGTCCTGGCGCCGGCCAGGATGGCTGCTGCTGCCGTCCGTCCTGCGGGCCGATTAAGTTTTTGGGTGCCCCGGTGATTTCCGCCGGGGGCCCGGTTATCCATCACCCCGACCATATTTAAAATGCCGTAATGGTTCTTACGGTAAAGGGAGAATTATGTTGCGTATTCAGGATGTGAAACTCGCGGTCGTCGGCCTGGGCTACGTCGGCCTGCCGTTGGCGGTCGAGTTCGGCAAGAAGCGGTCGGTTATTGGTTTCGACATCAACACCCGACGCATCGAGGCGCTGAAGGCCGGCCATGACCACACGCTGGAAGTCAGCGACGCCGAATTGGCCGAGGCCACGCAACTGAGCTACACCGCCGACCGCGCCGAGCTGGGCCAGGCCAATGTCTTCATCGTCACCGTGCCCACGCCGATCGACGAATACAAGCAACCCGACCTGACGCCGCTGGTCAAGGCCAGCGAGACCATCGGCGCGGTGCTCAAGCGCGGCGACATCGTCATCTATGAATCGACCGTGTACCCCGGCGCCACCGAGGAAGACTGCGTGCCGGTGCTGGAACGCGTGTCGGGCCTGAAGTTCAACGTCGATTTCTACGCCGGCTACAGCCCCGAACGCATCAACCCGGGCGACAAGGCGCACCGCGTCAGCACCATCAAGAAGGTCACGTCGGGCTCGACGCCGGAAGTGGCCGAGCTGGTCGACCAGCTCTACAAGCAGATCATCACCGCCGGCACCCACAAGGCTCCCAGCATCCGCGTGGCCGAGGCCGCCAAGGTGATCGAGAACACCCAACGCGACGTCAACATCGCGCTGATCAATGAACTGGCGCTGATCTTCAACAAGATGGGCATCGATACCGAAGCGGTGCTGCAGGCCGCCGGCACCAAGTGGAACTTCCTGCCGTTCCGTCCGGGCCTGGTGGGCGGACACTGCATCGGCGTGGACCCGTACTACCTGACGCACAAGGCGCAGTCGATCGGCTACCACCCCGAGATCATCCTGGCGGGCCGCCGCCTGAACGACTCGATGGGCGGCTACGTGGTGTCGCAACTGGTCAAGGCCATGACCAAGCGCCGCATCCACGTGCAGGGCGCGCGCGTGCTGGTGATGGGCCTGGCCTTCAAGGAAAACTGCCCTGATCTGCGCAATACCCGTATCGTCGACATCGTCAAGGAGCTGGGCGACTACAACGTCGATGTCGATGTGTACGACCCGTGGGTGGACGCCGAAGAGGCCATGCACGAATACGGCATCACCCCGGTCACCAAGCTCGAGGAAGGCAAGTACGACGCCGTGATCCTGGGCGTGGCGCACCAACAGTTCGCCGACATGGGTGCGGCCGGCATCCGCAAGCTGGGCAAGCCGGAACACATTCTTTACGACCTGAAGTACGTGTTGTCGCCCGCCGAATCCGATCTGCGCCTGTAAAGGAGGATGTCGCATGACCACACGCTTTGAATCCGTCACCCGGGAGCTGGCCGCCGCGCCGCGCAAGTGGCTGGTAACCGGCTGCGCCGGCTTCATCGGCTCCAATCTGCTGGAAGCCCTGCTCAAGCTGGACCAGAGCGTCACCGGCCTGGACAACTTCGCCACCGGCCACCAGCGCAACCTGGATGAAGTGAAAGCCGCCGTCACGCCCGAGCAATGGGCGCGGCTGACCTTCATCGAAGGTGACATCCGCGACCTCGAGGTTTGCCGTCGCGCGGTTCAAGGCGTGGATTTCGTGCTGCACCAGGCCGCCCTGGGTTCGGTGCCGCGCTCGCTGAAGGATCCGATCACCACCAACGAGGTGAACATCGGCGGGTTCCTCAACATGCTGGTGGCGGCGCGTGACGCGGGCGTCAAATCGTTCGTGTATGCCGCTTCCAGCTCGACTTACGGCGACCATCCGGCGTTGCCCAAGGTCGAGGAGAATATCGGCAAGCCCTTGTCGCCCTATGCGGTGACCAAATTCGTCAACGAGCTGTACGCCGACGTGTTCGCGCGTTCCTACGGGTTCGAGACGGTGGGCCTGCGCTACTTCAACGTGTTCGGCAAGCGCCAGGATCCCAACGGCGCCTATGCCGCGGTCATTCCCAAATGGACCGCCGCGATGATCCAGGGCGAGGACGTCACCATCAACGGCGATGGCGAGACCAGCCGCGATTTCTGCTTCGTCGACAACGCGGTGCAGGCCAACATCCTGGCCGCGATGGCGCCGGCCGAAGGCCGCAACCAGGTCTACAACGTGGCCGTCAGCGGCCGCAGCACCTTGAACCAGCTGTTCGGGTTCCTGGTGAAGGCGCTGGGCAACCAGGGCGTCGCCTACGACAAGCAACCGGTCTACGCCGACTTCCGGGCGGGCGACGTGCGCCATTCGCAGGCCGATGTCAGCAAGGCCGGCCGGCTGCTGGGCTACCAGCCCACGCATACCGTGCTGCAGGGCCTGGAAGTGGCAATGCCCTGGTACACGCAATTCCTGCGTTGATTTGAAAGCACTCATCCGCAAACTCGGCAGCATCCACCCGGATCACCAGCGCATTTTCAAGGGCGCTTTCCGGGTGGCGCTGTTTCTGCTGCTGGGCAAGGCCGCCGGCGCCATCAAGGAGATGGCGGTGGCGTACCGCTATGGCGTCAGCGATGCCGTCGACGCCTATCAGTTCACGATGACCATGGCCACCTGGCTGCCGGTCACCATCGTGGGCGTGCTGTCAGTGGTGCTGATTCCGGTGCTGGTGCGCTTGCGCCGCGCCGAGGATACCGAGCGTGAACAATTCATCCGCGAGCTGCAAGGCTGGGTGGCGGCCGCGGGCATCGCGCTGGCCTTGTTGACCTGGTTCGCCTGGCCACAGGTGCTGGGCGCGCTGGGGCAGGGCCTGTCGGCGCGCGTCGGCGAGATGACCGGCGAGCTGTTGCTGGCCTTCGCGCCGGTGTCGGCATTGCTGCTGGTGGCGGGCATCAGCGCCGCGCGGCTGCGTTCGCATGAGCGTCACGTCAATACCCTGCTGGACAGCGTGCCGGCGGTGGCGACGCTGGCGTGGGTCATGCTGGCCGCCAGCGCCGAGAGTGTCGGACCGCTGTTGTGGGGCACGCTGGTGGGCTATGCGATCCAGACCGTGTGGCTGGCCTGGCTGGCCGCGCGCGCCGACGGAGGATTCTGGGGCGCGCCGAGGCTGACCCTGCGTTCGCCCCATTGGCCCGAGTTGATGGGCGCGGCCGGCGTGATGCTGATCGGCCAAGTGGCCATGAGTTTCGTCGGGCCGCTCGATCAATACGCCGCCGCCAACCTGGGCGCCAATGCCAATGCCACGCTGGGTTACGCCAGCCGCCTGTTGTCGCTGTTGCTGGGTATCGGCGCGGTGTCGGTGGGCCGCGCGGCGCTGCCGGTGTTGGCCGACGTGCAGGCGCGCGGCGACTCAGCGCGCGCGCGGGCCATGGCATTGAAATGGTCGGTGCTGATGGTGGCGGCCGGCGCCGGCGCGGTGGCGGTGGGCTGGGTGCTGGCGCCTTGGGGCGTGTCGGTGCTGTTCCAGCGCGGCGCCTTCACCGCCGAGAATACCGCGGCCGTGGCGCATGTGTTGCGTTGGGGCCTGCTGCAATTGCCGTTCTACTTCGGCGTGCTGATCCTGGTGCAGTTGCTGGCCAGCCAGAACCGCTATCGCATCATGGCCGCCATCGCGGTCGCCAATTTCGCGTTGAAGGCTGGCCTGAATACTGTGTTGGCGCCGAAGATGGGGGCCGCGGGCATCATGCTGGCCACCAGTCTGATGTACCTGTTGTCCTATGCCTGCTACCTGGTGGTGGCCTTGCGCCGCGCCGAACCCAAAGAGGCCGACTGAATGCCCGCCGCTTCCGACACCGGCCGCGTGCAACGCGTGCTGCTGTTCATCCATTCCCTGCACGGTGGCGGCGCCGAACGCGTGGCCGCCGACCTCAGCGCGCACTGGGCCGCCATGGGCCGCGAGGTGATGGTGGTGACCCAGGCCGGCACTGATGGCGACGCCTATGCGCTGCACCCCCAGGTGCGCCGCGAAGTGCTGCACACGGCGGGCGAGGGCGGCGGCCTGCGCGGCATCTGGAGCAACATGCAGCGGGTGCGCGCGCTGCGACGTGTGGTCAAGGCGTTCCGGCCCGACATCGTGCTGGGCATGATGACCACCGCGTCGGTGCTGTCCGTGCTGGCCTGCGCCGGGCTGGGATGCCGTGTCATCGCCACTGAACACACCCATCCGCCATCGCAGACCCTGTCCGGCTTCTGGCAGCGCCTGCGTCGCCTGACCTACCCACGCGCCGCGCGCGTGGTGGCCCTGACGCGCGGCACCGCGCAATGGCTGGAGCGGCATGTGCCGGGCTCGCGGCTGGCGGTGATCCCCAATCCGGTGCACTGGCCGCTGCCCCAGGGCGAGCCGGTGCTGGCGCCGCCAGCAGGCGCCGGCCGCAAGCGCCTGCTGGCGGTCGGCCGGCTGCACGCGGACAAGGGCTTCGACCTGCTGCTGCGGGCCTACGCGCGGCTGGCGCCGTCGCATCCGGACTGGGATCTGGTTATCCTGGGCGAGGGCGGCGAGCGCCGCGCCTTGGAGGCGCAGGTGCGTGAAGCCGGTCTGCAGGATCGCGTCCACCTGCCGGGGCGTGCGGGTAACGTGGGCGATTGGTACCAGAGCGCCGACCTGTACGTGCTGACCTCGCGTTTCGAGGGGCTGTCCAATACCTTGCTGGAATCGATGGCCAGTGGCCTGGCCGCGGTGGCGTTCGATTGCGACACCGGGCCGCGTGAAATCGTGCGCGAAGGCGTCGATGGCGTGCTGGTGCGGCCCAATGGCGATGTCGACGCGTTGTGCCGCGCGCTCGATGCGGTGATGGGCGACGAGGCCGGCCGCCAGCGCATGGCGGCGGCGGCCACGGCGGTACGCGAGCGCTTTTCCGCCGCACGCGTGCTGGGCCTATGGGAAGAACTTTTTGCTGCGGTGACCACGAGAACCTGAAATCATGTGTGGAATTGTCGGAATTTGGGGCCCCCTGGGTGACAAGGCGCAAGTGCTGGCGGAGAGTTGCCGCCGCATCCGCCACCGCGGGCCCGACAGCAACGGCTTCTGGGAAGACGCCGAAGCCGGCCTGGCGCTGGCGCACGTGCGCCTGGCGATCCAGGACCTGACCGAAGCCGGCCATCAGCCGATGGTGTCGGCTTGCGGCCGCTACGTGATGGTGTTCAACGGCGAGATCTACAACCACCTGGACATGCGCCGGCAGTTGGAAGCGTCCGGCCTGGCGCCGTCCTGGCGCGGCCATTCCGATACCGAGACCCTGCTGGCCGGTTTCACCGCGCTGGGCATCGAGGCCACGCTGCAGGCCTCGGTCGGCATGTTCGCCATCGCGCTGTGGGACCGCGCCGCGCGCAAGCTGCTGCTGGCGCGCGACCGCATGGGCGAAAAGCCCCTGTATTACGGCTACTCGGGCGCCGACCTGGTGTTCGCGTCCGAACTCAAGGGCTTGATGCCCATTCCCGGT
>LXNH01000042.1_pt1 | contig 25080 bp, 25 predicted proteins | sample 809111 | NCBI WGS metagenome assembly LXNH01 (sample SAMN04870528, study PRJNA318959) | seawater metagenome | biome: 00002010; material: water; isolation source: marine seawater | place: Greece: Milos, Mediterranean Sea | collected 2013-05-29 | depth 5-7 m
GCGAGGATCTTCGCGAGAATATCGTTCATTTCTGGAATTTCCGGGTATATGCGCAGAAATCTTCCAGCTTGGCTCGCGCCGCGCCGGTGGAGATCAGTTCAAATGCTAGCGCTAACGCTGCGGGAATGGAATCGGCTTTGTTGCCTGCGTAAATGGCCAGGCCCGCATTGAGCGCGACGATATCACGGGCGGTGCCCGGGACATTGTCCAGCGCTTCAATGACAAGCTCGCGCGATTGTTCGCGATTGGACACCTTGATGCCGCGGTTGGACATCATGGATAGCCCGTAGTCCTCGGGGTGGATTTCGTACTCGCTGATCTTGCCGTCCTTGAGCTCGCCCACCAGGGTGGCGCCGCCCAGCGAGGCCTCGTCCATGCCGTCCTTGCCATGCACCACCAGCACGTGGCGCGAGCCCAGGCGTTCCAGCACGCGCACCTGGATGCCGACCAGGTCGGGGTGGAACACGCCCATCAACTGGTTGGCGGCGCCGGCCGGATTGGTCAGCGGGCCGAGGATGTTGAAGATGGTGCGCACCGCCAGTTCCTTGCGGACCGCGGCCACGTTCTTCATCGCGCCGTGGTGGGCCGGCGCGAACATGAAGCCGATGCCGGTGGCCTGGATGCACTCGGCCACCTGCTCGGGCGTCAGCACCAGGTTGGCGCCCAGCGCTTCCAGCACGTCGGCGCTGCCGCTCGAGGACGAGGCGCTGCGGTTGCCGTGCTTGGCGATGGGCACGCCGGCCGCCGCCGCCACGAACATGGCGGTGGTGGAAATGTTGAAGGTGTGGCTGCCGTCGCCGCCGGTGCCGCACATGTCGAGCAGGTCTTCGGGGTTGGGCGTGACCACCGGCGTGGCGAATTCGCGCATGACCTGCGCAGCCGCGGTGATTTCGCCGATCGTTTCCTTTTTCACGCGCAGGCCCATCAGCAGCGCGCTGGCGATCTGCGGCGACATCTCGCCGCGCATCAGCGTGCGCATCAGGTGCAGCATTTCGTCGTGGAAAATTTCGCGGTGTTCGATACAGCGCGTCAGCGCTTCGGAGGGGGAGATCGTCACGGTGCGTCCTTCTTAGGCGAGGTTCAGGAAATTGCGCAGCAGGGCGTGGCCGTGTTCGCTGAGCACGGATTCGGGATGGAACTGTACTCCGTACAGGGGCAGCGTCTTGTGGCGCACGCCCATGATGTCGCCATCCGGGGCCGTGGCGGTCACGGCCAGGCAGTCGGGCAGGGTCGCCGGGTCGATGGTCAGCGAGTTGTAGCGGATGACAGTGTACGGCGTCGGCAGGCCGGTGAAGATGTCCGTTCCGGTATGCGAAATCTGCACGGTCTTGCCGTGCATGATCTGCTGGGCGCGGACGATGTCGCCGCCATAGGCGGCGCCGATGGCCTGGTGGCCCAGGCATACGCCCAGGATCGGCTTCTTGCCGGCGAAGGCCTGGATGACGGGCACCGAGATGCCGGCCTCGGCCGGCGAGCAGGGGCCGGGCGACACGCAGATGCGGTCGGGGTTGAGCGCGGCGATCTCTTCCAGGGTGATCTGGTCGTTGCGCGCCACGCGCACGTCCTCGCCCAGCTCACCGAAGTACTGGACCAGGTTGTAGGTAAACGAGTCGTAGTTGTCGATCATCAACAGCATTTTTTTCTCCAGGCGGGCCGGCGCGCGGCCCGGGGCGGTCATTGGGGGCGTCGGGCGTCTCAGATGGGCTCGTCCAGGCCGTGCTGGACCTGCTCGGCGGCGCGCAGCACGGCGCGGGCCTTGGCCTCGGTCTCGGCCCATTCGGCTTCGGGATTGGAGTCGGCAACGATGCCGGCGGCGGCCTGCACGTACAGCGTGCCGTCCTTGATGACGCCGGTGCGGATGGCGATGGCCACGTCCATTTCGCCGCCATAGCTGAGGTAGCCGGCCGCGCCGCCGTAGATGCCGCGGCGCACGGGTTCGAGTTCGTCGATGATCTTCATGGCCTCGACCTTGGGCGCGCCGGTCAAGGTGCCGGCCGGGAACGAGGCGCGCAGCACGTCCATGCTGCTCATGCCGGGATTCAAGTTGCCGGTGACGTTGGACACCAGATGCATCACGTGCGAATAGCGCTCGATCACCATGGTGTCGCTGACCTTGACCGAACCCACTTCGGCGACGCGGCCGACGTCGTTGCGGGCCAGATCGATCAGCATCACGTGCTCGGCCACTTCCTTGGGATCGGCCTTGAGCTCGGCGGCCAGGGCGGCGTCTTCCTCGGGCGTGGCGCCGCGCTTGCGGGTGCCGGCCAGCGGGCGGATGGTGACCTGCGACTTGGGCGCGCCGTCCACCACCACGCGCTCCTGGCGCACCAGGATCTCGGGCGAGGCGCCGACCACCTGGAAATCACCGAAGTTCCAGAAGTACATGTAGGGAGAGGGATTGAGCGAGCGCAGGGCGCGGTACAGCGAGAGGGGGGAGTCGCGGAAGGGCTTGGCGATGACCTGGCCGATCTGCACCTGCATCAGGTCGCCGGCGGCGATGTGCTCCTTGGCGCGGTGCACGGCCGCCAGGTAGTCTTCCTTCTTGAAGTCGCGCCGTTCCTCGGTCTGCATGCTGGCGTGGCTGTAGGGGATCTCGACCGGGCGTCGCAGGCGCGCGCGCAGGTCGTGCAGGCGCTGCTGCGCGCGGCTGTAGCTTTCGGGCTGGCCCGGGTCGGCGTAGACCATCAGGTAGATGCGGCCGGCCAGGTTGTCGACGATGACCAGCTCGTCCACGTGCATCAGCATCAGGTCGGGGGTGCCGCCTTCCATGCCGGCCGGGAACGGTTTGACGGCGGGGCCCAGGCACGGCTCGATGTGGCGCACCGTGTCGTAGCCGAAATAGCCGGCCAGGCCGCCGCAGAAGCGCGGCATGCCGGGGCGCAGGGCCACCTTGAAACGGGCCTGGTACTGCTCGATGAAGGCCAGCGGATCGCCGTCATGGGTTTCCACCACCTGGCCGTCGTGCAGCACTTCGGTGCGGGTGCCGCTGGCGCGGATCACCGTGCGGGCCGGCAGGCCGATGAAGGAATAGCGGCCGAAGCGTTCGCCGCCCACCACCGATTCCATCAGGCAGGTCATGCGGCCGCCCTGCGGGCCGGCGTGGGCCAACTTCAGGTAGATGCCCAGCGGGGTGTCCAGGTCGGCGTAGGTCTCGGCGACCAGCGGGATGCGGTTGTAGCCTTGGGCGGCGAGGGCTTTGAATTCGATTTCGGTCATGGCGGGTCTCGTGGGCGATGGGTATCTGCTTGGGACCGGGCACACAACAAAAAGCCCGGTCCAGGTTACTGGTTCCGGGCTTGGCTCTGTGTTCTACACAGTATCGGCGCTGGGAGGCTGGGACGCGTCCAGGGCCGGGAAGGGAATCATCGCCACCCGGAAGACAAACGCCACCAGCGCCACGAGGCGCCGAGCATCTGGTTCTGGATGGAAACGTTCATTTGGGTGATGTCGATTCGGTAATTCAAGTGCCGTGAAGCGGGTGCCGTCAGGCAGCGCGGACCCGGTTTCAGGCCTGGGCCTTGGCGGCGTTCTGGTTTTGGTTCCAGAGCGCCACCCACTGGGCGGCGTTGACGAGCGTGTCCACTATACCATCGACATCGAGCTCGCGCACGTCACGGCCCTCGTTGTAGCCATACGGCACCACCAGCACCTGGGTGCCGGCGCTGCGCCCGGCCTGGGCGTCGTTGATGGAATCGCCGATGGTGACGGCCTCGGCCACCGTCACGCCCAGCAGTTCGCAGGCGTGCAGCACCTGGTCCGGGTCGGGCTTGCGGCGGGCGCAGGTGTCGCCGCACACCACGGCGTCGAAAAACCCCGCCAGGCCGGTGCGTTGCAGCAGCGGCAGGGTGAATTCGGTGGGCTTGTTGGTGACCACGGCCAGCTTCAGACCCTGGCCGCGCATGTGCTTGAGGCCTTCGATGACGCCCGGGTAGACCTGGGCGCGTTCGCCGTTGACCAGGTGGTAGTGGCGGTAGAAGGCCTCGCGCGCCCGGGCGAAGTCCTCGGGCGACGGGTCGGCGGCGTCCAGGCTGCCGGCCAGGCTGCGGCGCACCAGGTTGTCCACCCCCTTGCCGACGAAGGTGGCCACGACATCCTCGCGCAGCGCGATCATGCCGAGTTCGACGCGCATGGCGTTGGCGGCGAAGGCCAGGTCGGGGATGGAGTCGAGCAGGGTGCCGTCCAGGTCCAGCAGCGCGGCGCGAAAGGGAGTCATGGCGGGTTTCCTCAGACGGCGGTGGTTTCGCCGATGGCGATCTGCTCGCGCATGGACTTGATGATGCCGGGGTAGTCGGGCTTGCCGAAGATGGCCGAGCCGGCCACGAAAGTGTCGGCGCCGGCGCGGCGGATTTCGGCGATGTTGTCGATCTTCACGCCGCCGTCCACTTGCAGCAAGATCTCCTGGCCGCCGGCCTGGGTCCAGGCGTCGATGCGGGCGCGGGCCTCGCGCAGCTTGGCCAGCGCGCCGGGGATGAAGCTCTGGCCGCCAAAGCCCGGGTTGACCGACATGATCAGCACCAGGTCGACCTTGTCCATGACGTGGTCCAGGTAGGACAGCGGCGTGGCGGGGTTGAACACCAGGCCGGCCTTACAGCCGTTCTCGCGGATCAGCGACAGGGTGCGGTCGACGTGGCGGCTGGCTTCCGGGTGGAAGCTGATGTAGTTGGCGCCGGCCTTGGCGAACATCGGCACCAGGGCGTCCACCGGCTCCACCATGAGGTGCACGTCGATCGGCACGGAAACATGGGGACGGATCGCCGCGCAGACCATGGGGCCGATGGTCAGGTTGGGCACATAGTGGTTGTCCATCACATCGAAGTGGATCCAGTCGGCGCCGGCGGCGACCACATCGCGCACTTCCTCGCCCAGGCGGGCGAAGTCGGCGGACAGGATGCTGGGGGTGATGCGGGTGGTGGTAGACATGGCGTTCGGGGTGGGTAAGGGCATAATGTGCCATTATTGCAGCTTGCTCGTGCCACACAGGAAAGGACTGTGAAACCCTACGACCTGAGCGTCTCTGTCACTCCGCGCTTCGTGCCTGAACAGTCCGATCCCGGCGAACAGCAGTTCGTGTTCGCCTATACCGTGCGCATCACCAACACCGGTGAGCATCCGGCCCAGGTGATCAGCCGCCACTGGATTATCACCGATGGCAACCAGCGCGTGCAGGAAGTGCGCGGGCTGGGCGTGGTGGGCCAGCAGCCGCTGCTGGCGCCGGGCGAGACCTTCGAATACACCAGCGGCTGCCCGCTGCCCACGCCGGTCGGCACGATGCGCGGCACCTATCATTGCGTCGGCGAGAACGGCATTCCGTTCGAAGTGCCGATTTCCGAATTCGTCCTGGCCATGCCGCGCACCCTGCACTGACGGGACGCGGCCATACGTTGTACGGTTTTCCATCTGCTCATGAAGCGCATTCTTAGCCTGTCCGTGCTGTCGGTCCTGCTGGCGGCGTGTACCACCCCTTCAGAGATCCCGCCCGAGTCCGGCGGGCCCGGCGCGCCCGGTGCCCGCCCCGCGGCCGTCGACGGCCCGCTGGTGGTGCCGGCGCTGTCGGCCCTGCCCGATACGCCGCCGCGCGCCCTGGCCGGCAAGTACAAGGCCGGCACCTGGGCCGAGATGCCGGGCTGGAGCAGCGACGACCTGAGCCAGTTCTGGCCCCTGTTCCTGCGCAACTGCAAGGGGCTGATGCGCCCGACCAGCGGCAACCTGGCCGCGCCCGCGCGCGCCACGCCGCGCGCCTGGCAGCCGGTCTGTGCCGCCGCGGCCGACCCGTCGCGGGCGCCGGCCGCCAACGATCCCGAGGGCGTGCGCCGCTTTCTGCAGACCTATCTGCAACCGTGGCGCCTGAACACGGCCGACGGCAAGCCGGCCACCAATACCGTCACCGGCTACTACGAGCCGCTGGTGCGCGGCTCGCGCCGCCAGGGCGGCAACTACCAATGGCCGCTGTACGCGGTGCCGGCCGACCTGCTGACCATCGACCTGGGCTCGGTCTACCCCGACCTGGCCGGCAAGCGTGTGCGCGGCAAGCTCGAAGGCAAGCGCGTCGTGCCCTACGACACCCGCGCCGCCATCGAGGCCTCCGGCCGCCGCCCGCCGGTAGTGGTGTGGGTGGACGACCCGGTCGACAATTTCTTCCTGCAGGTGCAGGGCTCGGGCCGCGTGCTGCTGACCGACGGCCCCGACAGCGGCAAGACCATCCGCGTGGCCTACGCCGACCACAACGGCCAGCCCTACGTATCCATCGGCCGCTGGCTGGCCGAGCGCGGCGAACTGTCCGCCGACCAGGCCTCGATGCAGAACATCCGCGCCTGGGCCCGGCGCAATCCCAAGCGCGTGCCCGAAATGCTCAATGCCAACCCGGCCGTGGTGTTCTTCCGCGAAGAGCCGGTGATCGACCCCGAACTCGGGCCCAAGGGCGCCTATGGCGTCAACCTGGCGCCGAAACGCGCCATCGCGGTGGACGCCGGTTTCGTGCCGCTGGGCACGCCGGTGTTCCTGGCCACCACCTTCCCGGCTTCCGACCGGCCGCTGCAGCGCCTGGTGTTCGCGCAGGACACCGGCACCGCCATCCGCGGCGCGGCGCGCGCCGACTTCTACTGGGGCTTCGGCGATGAGGCCGGCCAGCAGGCCGGACGCATGAAGCAACGCGGCCAGATGTGGCTGCTGTGGCCGAAACAGGCCGGGGAGCCGAGCGCAAGATGACACACCAGATCGTGGTTTGCGGGGCCGGCATCGTCGGCCTGTCCTCGGCCCTGGCGCTGGCCCGCCGCGGCCAGCGCGTGGCCCTGCTGGCGCCGCGCGTGACCGTGCCGCCGGCCGATCCCAACCATTACCATGCGCGCGTCTACGCCATTTCGCCCGCCAGCCAGCGTTTCCTGGCCGAGCTGGGCGTGTGGGAGGCGATGCCGTCGGCCCGCCTGACGCCGGTGCAGGCCATGGAGATCCATGGCGACGCCGACGGCCTGGTGCACCTGAACGCCTGGCAGGCGGCGCTGCCGCAATTGGCCTGGATCGTCGAATCCGGCGAAATCGAGCGGGTGCTGATCCAGGCGGTGCGCATGTTCGGCATCCCCTGGCTGGAAGACCGCTGCACCGGCTACCAGGCCGGCACGGTGGAAACCGAGAGCGGCGCGCGCATCCAGGCCGAATTGTTCGTCGGCGCCGATGGCGCGGCCTCGCCGCTGCGCACCGCCGCCGGCCTCAAGCACGATGCGGTCTCCTACCACGACACCGGGCTGGTGGTGAACCTGGACGCCGAGCGCGCCCACCAGGGCACCGCCTTCCAGTGGTTCCGCGACGACGGCGTGCTGGCGCTGCTGCCGCTGCCGGATACGGCCGACGGTCCGCAGGTGTCGATGGTCTGGTCGATGCGCGACGCGCAGGCGCGGGAATTGCTGGCCTTGCCCCCCGACGCGCAGGCGCCCCGGCTGGAGTCGCTGCTGGAGCACGCGGCGCAGGGCCGGTTGGGCCGCCTGAAGGTGCGCAGCAAGCTGCATGGCTTCCCGCTGACGCTGGAACGCGCGCAGATGGTGGCGCCTGGCATCGCGCTGGCCGGCGACGCCGCCCACCGCCTGCATCCGCTGGCGGGGCAGGGGCTGAACCTGGGCCTGGGCGACGTCGAGGCGCTGGCGCGCACCGTGGCCGGGCGCGAGTCCTACCGCCAGGCCGGCGACCTGCGGGTGCTGCACCGCTACCAGCGCGCCCGCGCCGAGCCGGTGCTGGCCCTGCGGCTGGCCACCGACGGCCTGCACAAGCTGTTCGGCTCGCGCGCCACGCCGCTGGCCTGGCTGCGCAACGCCGGCATGCATTGGGTCGAGCGCGCGCCGTTGATCAAGCGGCGCCTGATCGCCGGGGCGTCGACCAACTGAGCATCAGCCGCCGGCGTGGAACCCGGCGGCGGCCGGCAGGTCTGATTCCGGCTCACCCGGGCGCGCATTCCCGCGGCGCGGGGAATGCATCGGTTACGCTTTCGGCCGTAGACCGCGATATGTCACGATCCAAACAGGAGTCCGCATGAATTTCCGTTTCCCCGCCGTATTGGCCGCCAGTTGCATGGCCGCGGGTCTGGGCCTGTCCGGCGCCCTGGCGCACGCCGCCGGCGACAAATCCGTCTCCACCACTGGGGTCGGCCAGACGGACAAGGGCAGCAAGCGCTATGCCACCACCCAGGTGGCGCCGGCTGACCCGGTGGCGGACGCGGTCAAGGACCGTTTCCGGCAGCGCTTCACCGGCATGGACGTGACCGCGGTGCGCCGCACGCCCTATGGGCTGTTCGAGGTGCAGGTGGGCATGGACCTGATCTACACCGATGAAAAAGTGACCTGGGTCATGGAAGGGCCGCTGATCGACGCCATGACGCGCCGCGACGTCACGCGCGAGTCGCAGGAAAAGCTCGGTTCGGTCCCGTTCGATCAGCTGCCGCTGGACCTGGCCCTCAAGCAGGTCAAGGGCGATGGTTCGCGCAAGGTCGCGATTTTCGAAGATCCCAACTGCGGCTACTGCAAGCAGCTGCGCAAGACGCTGGAAGACGTTGACAACATCACCGTCTACACCTTCCTCTATCCAATCCTGTCGCCGGACTCCAATACCAAGGTGCGCGATGTCTGGTGCGCCTCGGACCCGGGCCAGGCCTGGGATGACTGGATGCTGCGCGGCAAGAAGCCGGCCGCCGCCGATTGCAGCGTGCCCGAGGACAAGCTGCTGGCGCTGGGCAAGCAACTGATGGTGCGCGGCACCCCGACCCTGTTTTTTGCCGACGGCTCGCGCATCAGCGGCGCGCTGCCGCTGGACCAGCTCAAGGCACGATTGAACTGACCGGCGCGGGTCGCGTCGGCCGGGCGGCTGGCGCGGCAAGCGCCACGCCACCCGGAGACAGACTTGAAAATCGCAATACTCGACGATTACCACGACGTCGCCAAGCGCTACGCGGATTGGGAATCCCTCGGCGGCGATGCCGAAGTGCGGATCTTCAACAACTTCATCCCCGATGACCAGGTCGACGCGACGCTCGAACCCTTCGACGTGATCGTGGCCATGCGCGAACGCACGCCGTTCCCCGCCGGCCGCATCCGCGCGCTGCCGAACCTGCGCCTGCTGGTCACCACCGGCATGCGCAACAACGCCATCGACCTGCCGGCCTGTGCCGCGCAGGGCATCGTGGTCAGCGGCGCGCCGGGCAGCGCTGACGCCAGCACCGCCACCGCCGAACTGGCCTGGGCCCATATCCTGGGCCTGTTCAAGCACTTGCCCGCCGAAGACGCGGCAATGCGCCGCGGCATGTGGCAGACCGGCATGCCCGAACCCCTGGCCGGCAAGCGGCTCGGCGTGCTGGGGCTGGGCAAGCTGGGCGCCGCGGTGGCCAGGGTCGGGCTGGCCTTCGGCATGGACGTGGTGGCCTGGAGCCCCAACCTGACCGACGAGCGCGCCCGCGAGGCCGGCGTCACGCGGGTCGACAAGCACGAACTGTTCTCGACCTCCGACGTGGTCAGCCTGCATCTGATCCTGTCCGAGCGCAGCCGCCATATCGTCGATGCCGCCGCGTTGGCCGCGATGAAGCCGACCGCCTACCTGGTGAACACCTCGCGCGCCGGACTGGTGGACCAGGAGGCGTTGATGGACGCGCTGGTGAAGTTCCGCATCGCCGGCGCCGGCCTGGACGTGTATCCGGAAGAGCCGCTATCGCCAACCGACAGCGTGCGCGACCTGGACAATGTCATCCTGACGCCACACCTGGGCTATGTCAGCCGCGAGAACTTCGAGGCCTTCTACCGCAACGCGTTGGAGGCCGTGAAGGCCTGGCGTGACGGTCAGCCGGTGCGGGTGTTGAACGCCTGAGCCGGCTCGACGAAAAGGCCCCGAAAATCCACCGGCGGGTGGGTCTTCGGGGCCTTTTGCCGTGCGCGTTCGGCGCGCGCGGGGCGGCGTTCAGCCGCGGGTGAAGATGACTTTCTTTTCGACGATGCCGGCCGCATCCGGCGTGGCGGGCGTATCGCCACAGGCCTCGTCGGTTGCCGCCGACGGATCGACCGCGTCGAATGCCGTGTCGCCATTGGCATCCGGCACCCCGGTCGGCTTGAGGCCGACGAAATCGAACAGGTCGCGGTCCATCAGGTGCGACGGCACTACCCGCGAGAGCGCGTTGAAGACGTTCCATGAACGGCCCGGATGCTGCCGGTCCCATTCCTTGATCATGCGGCCGACTTCCTTGCGCTTCAGGTTTTCCTGGGAGCCGCACAGGTTGCAGGGGATGATCGGGAACTGCTTGAGTTCGGCGTAGGCGATCAGGTCGGTTTCCGGCACGTAGGCCAGCGGCCGGATGACGGTGTGGCGGCCGTCATCGGACACCAGCTTGGGCGGCATGCCCTTGGCCTTGCCGCCGTAGAACAGGTTCAGGAAGAAGGTGCCCAGGATGTCGTCGCGGTGATGGCCGAGCGCAATCTTGGTGGCGCCCAGCTCCGAGGCCACGCGGTAAAGGATGCCGCGGCGCAGGCGCGAACAGAGCGAGCACATCGTCTTGCCCTCTTCGAGCACTCGCGTGACGATGGAGTAGGTGTCCTGGGTCTCGATGTGGAACTTCACGCCCAGCTCGGTGAGGTAGCGCGGCAGGATGTCGGCGGGAAAGCCGGGCTGCTTCTGGTCGAGGTTGACCGCGATCAGCTCGAACGGGAACGGCGCGCGCTTTTGCAGCTGGAGCAGGATGTCCAGCATGGCGTAGGAGTCCTTGCCGCCCGACAGGCACACCATCACGCGGTCGCCCGACTCGATCATGTTGTAGTCGGAAATGGCGCGCGTGGTTTCGCGCGCCAGCCGCTTGGTCAGCTTGTTGCCTTCGTGGCGGGCCTTCTTGTCGTCGGGGCCGGCCACGGCGGCGCCAGCCGGCGCTGCCGCATCGGTGTTTTCCGCCACGGCGCGGATGTCAGGGGAGGCGATATCGTTCATGGTCAACGCGAGATCTGGATTTCCACGCCCACCGCCGCACAGTCGGAAAAGGCCATGGGCTTGCTGATGCGCAGGCGCAGCGAGCGGATTTCATGGAAGTCGGCCAACAGGCGCGCGGCGACTTGTTCCACCAGGGTTTCGATCAGGTTCACGTGCGCCTGGGTGCATTCCTCGACGATGGCCTCGCGCAGGCGGCGGTAGTCCAGCACGCTGTGGATGTCGTGGTCATCGACCGAGCGCTGGATGTCGACGTCGAATTCGGCATCGACGTGCAGCGGCTGGGTCGCGCGGCGTTCGTGTTCGAGGATGCCGATGCGGGCGTCGAGCGCGAGCCCGGAAAGGATGATGCGGCGAGTGGGCATGATGAAAACCTGGGTGGAATCCCGGAATTGTAAGGCGGCGGCGGACCGGGCCGGGTCCGCTGGCTACAATCCGGCCATGGCCGGGCGCCCGCGCGGGGGCGGCGACGGCGAACAAGGGATGAAATGCAACAGATGCACGATGCGGTCATTGTAGGGGGCGGCCCGGCCGGCGCCTCCTGCGCCCTCTGGCTGGCCCGGCTCGGCCTGGCGCCGCTGCTGGTCGAGGCCGGCGGCCGCCTGGGCGGCCTGAGCGCGGGCAACCCATTCGTCGACGACTGGATCGCGGTGCTGCCCGGCATGACCGGCGAACAGGTGGCCGCCAACATCGACACCAGCGTGCGCGCCGCGGGCGTGCCGCTGCGCCTGGACACCCGGGTGACGGCCGTGCGGCCGTGCAAGGGCGGCATCGAGGCAACGCTTTCCGGCACCAATGGGGACGTATCGCAGGTGCGCGGCCGCACCCTGGTGATCGCCTCGGGCGTGCGTGCCAAGGGCTTTCCGGAACATCCGCCCGGCTCCAGCTGGCCCGGCGTGCTGATCGGGCCGGGTTCGCCCATCGTGGCGCAGGACTACTCCGGCCTGTCGGTGGCGGTGCTGGGCGGCGGCGACAACGCTTTCGAGAACTACGTCTACGTGCGCAACCGCGGCGCCCGCGCGGTGCACCTGTACGCCCGCAGCGTGCGGGCGCAGCAGCAATGGGTGCTGCGCGCCGGCAAGGAAGGCGTGCGCATCGGCCCGTATCAGGTCGACCCGGCCACGCGCAGCGTCGACGGCCAGCGCTATGACCTGATTCTGGTGTTCTACGGCTGGGAGCCGCAGGCGGCGTTTGCCGACGGCCTGCAGCTGGCGCGCGACGAGCGTGGCTACATCCGCACCGATTTCGCCACCGCCGAGACCAGCGTGCCGGACATCTACGCCATCGGCGAGGTGGCCCACCGCATGCATCCCTGCGTGGTCACGTCGATGGCGGACGGCGTGGTGGCCGCCAAGGCGATCCAGCGGCGCTGGGAACGAGCCGGGGAGTAGCGCCGGGCGCGCCGCCACGATGCGCCGCCGGCTGCGCACGCGTCCGGATTGAGTTCCGCCAGCGCACGGGTAATAATAATTATTCTCAAATAAGCCTGTCCGGTCCTCCCGGATCGTTTCCCATGTTCCATTCCCGCGCCAGCCGCGCTACGGCCGCCGCCGACTATCACCGCATCGACGCGGCCTTCGATCTCGCCAACGGCCGCGGCCTGCGCGCCGGCGTGTTCCGCCGTGGCCGCACCGAATGGCGCGAAGAAGCCCTGTATCCCGGCCTGAAGGTCATCCTGCTCGACGGGCGCGTCAGCAGCCGGGTCGAGGACCGCCAGTCGCTGGCCCTGCGCGGCCCAGTGCTGTGCCTGGCCTGGGCGCCGGGGCAGGCGCGCGGCGCCGACGCGTTCGAGGCCGGCGTCGACCAGCAATTTACGCTGGCGACGTTGCCGGCGGGGCAACTGCGCGACGAACTGGGCATCGACCCTGATTTCCTGCGGGGCCTGGATCCCGCGGCGGGCGCCGACGGCCCCGTCTTCTGGCACGGCGCGGCGGGCCGCGAGGCGCGGCGCGTCGCGGCCCAGGTGCGGGTCTGCCCCTACGAGGGCGCGGCGCGCGCGCTGTATCTGGCGGCCAAGAGCCTGGAATTGGCGGCGGTGGCCCTGGCCCAGGCCGGGCAGGCGTTGCCCGCTGGCGGCGCCGCGTCGCCCGTGGCCGCCGCCCGCGAACTGGATGCGGCGCACGAGGCGCACCGCCGCCTGGCCGCCGATCTGCGCGAGGCGCCATCGCCCGCGGCGCTGGCGCGCGAACTCGGGCTCAACGCGCGTCAGCTGGACCTGGCGTTCAAGCGCGCCTTCGGCGTCAGCATGGCGCGCCATCTGCAGGAAACGCGCCTGACGCGCGGCCGCGAGCTGATCCTGAACGGCGGCCTGAGCGTGTCCGAAGCGGCTTGGCACGTGGGCTACGCGCCCGCGCATTTCTCGGTGGCCTTCCGGCGCCGTTTCGGCGCCGTGCCCAGCAGCCTGCGCTGAGCGCGCCGGGGCCGTCGGGTGCGACAAGCACGGGCTTCAGCGCGCCAGCAGGAACCCCAGCACCGCTTCGCGGAATTCATCCGGTTGTTCGATGTTGGACAGGTGCACCGCCTCCAGCAGGCGCCATTGCGCGCCGGGCACGGTCGCGGCGATCTGCTCGCCATGGCTGGCGGCGGTGACGGTGTCGTCACGGCCCGCGATCACCAGCGTCGGCCGCGGGATCAGCGCGATGGTGCGGCGCAGGTCGGCATCGCGCACCGCCGCGAACGCGCCCGCCAGGCCGTGCCGGTCGGTGTTGAGCAGCATGTCGCGGAACGTGTCGATGACCGGTCCGCCGGCCTGCAGCATCGCGGCCGGGAACCAGTTCGCCAGGAAGGTCTCGGCGGACTCCTTCATGTCCGGCGCCTGCAGCGTGGCGGCGATGCGCTCGTCCCATTGCGGCGCGGGCCCGAGATAGGGCGAGGTGTTGGCCAGGATCAGGCGGTCGATGCGGTCCGGCGCATGCACGCCCAGCCATTGGCCGATGATGCCGCCCAGCGACAGGCCGAGGAAGTGGGCGCGTTCCACGCCCAGCGCATCGAACAGCTCCAGCACGTCGCGGCCGAGCCGGTCCAGCGAATAGGGGCCGGCCGGCACGCTGGAATCGCCATGGCCGCGGGTGTCGAAGCGCAGCACGCGGAAGTGCCGCGCCAGCGCCGGCATCTGGTCGTCCCACATGCGCAGCGTGGTGCCGATGGAGTTGGACAGGGCCAGCACCGGCAGGCCGGCGTCGCCGTCCCAGCGGTAAGCGATGCGGGCGCCGTCGCCCGTGGTGATGAAAGTCGTGTCGGTAGTCATGATGAGCGTCCTGTCTTGTATGAGGGAGGTGCGGGGCTCGGGGCGATGTCGCGCTCATCTGCCGGGCCGGGCAACGGTGTCGACCGTGAGACGGATCGTAGTTGCGGCCCATCCTGAAAGAAATTACAAAGATCGCACAGTCACTGTAGGAAAACCTGACATGAGCGAATTCACGCTGCACGACCTGCAGTGCTTCGACGCGGTGGTGCGGGCCGGCGGCTTCCAGGCCGCGGCCGAGACGCTACATCGCTCGCACCCCGCGGTGTTCGCGGCCGTGGCCAAGCTGGAACGGCAACTGGATCTGGCGCTGCTGGACCGCAGCGGCTACCGTGTGCGGCCCACCGCCGCCGGGCAGTCGTTCCATGCGCGCGCCCAGGCGCTGCTGCGCGAACTGGCGGGCCTGCGGGCCCATGCCGAGCAACTGGCGATGGGCCAGGAAAGCGAATTGAACGTGGTGCTCGGCGACTTCTGCCCGCGCCCGCTGCTGCTGAGGCTGCTGGGCCAGTTTTTCGCGCAGTGGCCGGCCACGCGCCTGAACCTGCACTTCGAGGCCGTGACCGGGCCGTGGGAACGGCTGATGGATGGCGATGCCGACCTGATCCTGCATCGCGTGGAACCTGGCGATGCGCGCGTCGAATGGCTGGAACTGGGCAGCGTGCCGTTCGTGCCGGTGGCCGCGCCGGGCTATCTGGCGCCGTCGCCGCGCGCCCTGCGGCCCGAACACCTGCACGACTACACCCAGTGCGTCATGCGCGACACCGCCCGCCACACGCCGGCGCGCGACTACTTCATGGTCGAGGGGGCGCGCCAGTGCACCGTGGCCGACCAGCTGATGAAGAAGGAGATCATCCTGCTGGGCCTGGGCTGGGGCCACATGCCGCGCTTCCTGGTCGAAGAGGAATTGCGCGACGGCCGCCTGCTGTCGCTGGCCAACCGCTACCTGCCGGGCAGCACCGAGACGCTGGCCGCCGCGCGGCGCGCCGACCGGCCGCAGGGGCCGGTCATGGCGCGCCTGTGGGACGCCCTGCGCGCCCACGCGCCGGCCATCCGCCAGGCGGTGTCGCCGTTGAAAAAACGAAAGCCTTAATCCGGAATTCGAAAGCCTTTTGCATTGCCCGCCGCGGCGCCGTTGAAGATGATTATCAATCTTGTTGAACGGGCTGGAAGCGGAGGGAATGGTGGGTATCGAGACACGTGGGATTCGCGCGAAACGGGGGCGTCCGGCGCGCGGGCGGGCCGCTTCCCACAACGGCGCCGCATGGCTGCGGCGCGGCGCCATGATGATGGGCCTGGCGGCGGGCGCGCACGCCGGTGCGCAAACGGCTGGGCCGGCCGATACGGCCACGCTGGCGCCGGTGACGGTGCGGGGCGAGCAGGTCGGCGTCACCGAAGGCAGCGCGTCCTACACCGCGCCCAGCGTCACCATCGGCGGCAAGCTGCCGTTGTCGCTGCGCGAGATTCCGCAATCGGTGTCGGTCATCACGCGCCAGCGCATCGAGGACCAGAACCTGGCGTCGCTGGAGGACGCCATGGCGCAGACGCCGGGCATCACCATCGACCTGATGGGCACCGCCGCGGTGCCGCAGTTCTATTCGCGTGGCTTCCAGATCGAGTACTTCCAGTACGACGGCGTGCCGATGCAGACCGGCGGTGCGTCATGGGCGCAGCCCGATCTGTTCATGTTCGACCACGTCGAGCTGTTGCGCGGCGCGGCCGGCCTGTTCAACGGCGCCGGCCAGCCGGGCGGCGTCATCAACCTGGTGCGCAAGCGTCCCACGCGCGAGCTGCAATTCAGCGGCTCGGCCAGCGGCGGGTCGTGGGACAACTATCGCGGCGAACTCGACCTGTCGACGCCGCTGAACGCATCAGGTTCGGTGCGCGGCCGCATCGCCACCGCGCAGGAAGACCGCAAGTACTTCTACGACGTGGCCAATTCGCGCAAGCAGGCCTACTACGGCATCGTCGAGGCCGACCTGGGCGAGCGCACGCTGCTGACCGTGGGCGGCAGCTACCAGAAGCGCGACTGGTTGCCCTACATGATGCAGCTGCCACGTTACAAGGATGGCGGCGATCTCGGCCTGACGCGCGGCACCTACCTGGGCGCCGACTGGAACCGCTGGGACTTCGAGAACACGCAGGTGTTCGCCGAGCTGGCGCACCAGTTCTCGTCGGACTGGAGCGTCAAGCTCAACGTCAACCAGGCCGAGGAAACCAGCAAGCTCAAGTACGCCTACGTGCGCGGCGCCGTCGACCGCCAGACCGGCCTGGGGCCGCGACTGTACGGCGGCGGCAACCAGTATCGCAATGAACAGCTGGGCGTGGACCTGATGGTGACCGGCGCGTTCGAGGCGCTGGGACGCCGCCACGAACTGGTATTTGGCGGCAACTGGTACGACCGCAGCGCGCGTACCTACAACGCCTATTCGCTGCCGGGCTTCGCGGCGCGGCCGGTGGACGTCTTCCATTACGACGTGCACGACTATCCGGAGCCGGCCGATCCGCAATGGGGCAGCAAGAGCGATGTCAAGACGCGCCAGTCGGGCATCTACGCGATGGCGCGCCTGAAGGTGGCCGACCCGCTGACGCTGGTGCTGGGGTCGCGCATGAGCTGGTGGCGCACGCAGAGCACCAATCTGATCAGCGGCCGCGGCGATCCGGCCATCAGCGAACATGGCCGCATGACGCCGTACGCCGGGCTGGTGTACGACATCGACAGCCACTGGACCGCCTACGCCAGCTACGCCGACATCTTCCGCGTGCAGAGCGACCTGCGCTCGGCCAGCGGCGGATCGCTGCCGCCGGTGGTGGGGTCCAACTACGAAACGGGCCTGAAAAGCGAATGGCTGGACGGCAGGCTGAATACCTCGTTCGCGTTGTTCCGCATCACCGAACGCAACCGCGCGCAGCGTGACCCGAACTACCCCGAGGTCGGCGATTGCTGCTACGAGGCCAGCGGCCAGGTGCGCAGCCAGGGCTTCGAGACCGAGGTGTCGGGGCGGCTCGCGCCGGGCTGGGAAGTGGCGGGCGGCTACACCTTCAACACCACGCGTTACCTGAAGGACAACAACCACGGCGGCGCGGTCTTCCGCACCTTCACGCCCCGGCACATCTTCCAGCTGTGGACCACCTACCAGCTTCCCGGCCTATGGAACCGCTGGAGCGTGGGCGGCGGCGTCAACGTCAAGAGCGGCATCTACACCGAAAGCGCGGCCCAGGGGCCGGTCAGCGGCAGCGCCGTGCGCGTGTCGCAAGGCGGCTACGCGATCTGGAACGCGCGCGTCGGCTACCGCGTCAACGAGCACGTCTCGCTGGGGCTGAACGTCAACAACCTGTTCGACAAGGTCTATTACCAGCGCCTGGGCAACGCCGACATGGGCAACGCCTATGGCGAGCCGCGTAGTTTCATGCTGAGCATGCGCGTCAAGTACTGACGCCGGCCTGGAACGCATCAACCGAGTGCCCTCGGGGCACGCATCACAAGGAGAACACCATGCACGCCTTCCTGTCGCAGCCATTGCGCGCCGCCGTCCTGGGGCTGGCGCTGTGCGCGGGCGCCATGGCGCAGTCCGCCGCGCCCGTCACTCCGGCGTCGGCGCCGGCCGCGTCCGCCTGGGCCGCCGGCGAGTACCGCTGGCACATCGACGATCGCAACGGCGAGCCGCCCTACACCTTGCGGCTGTACGTGCAGCCGCTGCCATCGGGCGATTACGTCCTGACCGGCAGCCTGCTGCTGGACGATGCCGAACTCGGCGCCCACGGTTCGGCGCGGTTGCGCGATGGCCAGCTGGTGCTGGACCTGACCGCCAGCGGCGGCGTGCTGCAGGCGCCGATGGACGAGGGCAAGCGCCGCCTCTATCCCAAGGGCAAGGCGCCCGCGCGCGTGGACTCGGCGGGCTTTGCCACAATGCGCGCGCTGCTCGATCCGCAATCGCTCGAAGGCGTGGTGCAGCGCTACCAGACCAACGTCGTCACGGGGCACCACGTGCAGGGGCCGATGTATGCCAACAGCGTGATCCGCCGCATGCCGTAGTGCGGCCGTGCCGCTCAGTATTTGCCCGTCAGCAGTTCACCGGCGTCGGGCACGCGCGTTTCCAGGTCCAGCACCTTGAGCATGCGATAGACCGTGGCCGCGGCGGCGGTCACCACCGGCAGGCCCAAGCGGTCCTGCACCGGCTGGATCGACGCCAGCGATGGCATCTGCACGCAGGCCGACAGCACCACGGCATCAACGCCGCGCGTATCCAGGCGCTCGACGTGGCTGGCCGGCGCCATCGGGTCCTGCGCGCCCACCTTCAGGTTGTCGGCGATCTCCAGCGACAGGCTGTCGTGCACTTCGATGCCTTCGTGTTCGATGTAGTCCACCACCAGTTTGGTCAGCGGTTTCATGTAGGGCGTCAGGATCGCGACCTTGCGCGCGCCGATGGCGTGCAGGCCTTCGACCAGCGCGCCGGCGCTGGAGACGATGGGCGCAGGGGCGCCGTTGGCCACAGTGGCCTGGTGCAGCCGTTCCTGCGAGGCGCGATGGTAGCCCAGGCCTTGCGCCATGATGGCCACCAGGCAGGCATAGCCCAGCACGTCGACGCGGGCGTCCGACAGTTCCTGCGCACAGCGGTCGGATTCGCGGTCCATTGAAGCCAGCTCCGCCGCCGTCACCTGCTTCATGCGCATGCGGCTGGAGTGGAAGGTGAAGCGTTCGGGCGCGATGGTCTCGCGCCGGCGCAGCATGGCGGGGATCTCCGTTTCCATGGTGGTGTTGGAACTGGGAACGATCTGGCCGATGCGCAGGACGCGGGGCGACTGGGTCATGGCGTGTCTCCGGTGGGCATTGTCTGCGCCCAAGGTGGCGCGCAAGCAATTCTGCTCGCCGCGAACGATAGTTTCCAATATAGTTTTTGTCTGGTTTCATATCTTTCGCAAATCATTGGCCGCCATGGAAATCCGCCAACTCCGTTATTTCGCCGTGCTGGCCGAAGAACTCAACTTCACCCGCGCGGCCGCCCGGCTGCATATTTCGCAGCCGCCGCTGAGCCTGCAGATCGCCCAGCTCGAACGCGAACTGGAGGTCAGGCTGTTCGACCGCACCAACCGCCGGGTGGCGCTGACCGCGGCCGGCGCGGCCTTCCTGAACGACGTGCGCGCCACGCTCGCCGGTCTCAAGGACGCCACGGTGCGGGCGCGCGCGGTGGACCAGGGCAGGGCGGGGCGGGTCGAGATCGGCCTGTCCGGCTCGCATTTCTTGGGGCCGGTGCCGGCGCTGATCGCGCGCCATGCCGCCAGCCATCCGCAGGTTTCGGTGCTGCTCAACGAAATGAACCCGGCGGCGCAATTGGAAGCGCTGCGCGGCCATCGCATCGACGTCAGCATCTCGCGCACGGCGGTCGATGACGACGAACTGCAATCGCTGGCGCTATGGCCCGATCCGGTGGTGGCGGCGCTGCCCGCCGGCCACCGCCTGGCCGGCCGCAAGCGGCTGGCGTTGTCCGATCTGGCGCGGGACGCGTTCGTGATGCTGCGCACCGACACCTCGGCCTTTGCCCGCGAGCTGGCCGACACCTGCGCCCGCGCCGGTCTGGCGCAGGCGGTGGCGCAGCGCGTGGCGGAAGTGCCGGCGCAGTTGGCGCTGGTGGCGGCCGGACTGGGCGTGGCGCTGGTGCCGCGGTCGACCTGCGGCCACTTCGGCGCGCGGATCGCGGTGTGCGCGCTGCCGGCCACGGTCGGCAGCGGCATGGTCTACGCCGTCACGCGGCGCGACGACGGCAACCGCGCGCTGCAGGCTTTCCTGCGCACGGCGGCGCAGATGGCGGCGCGCCCGGCGCGCTGACCGCGGCGGCGCTCTTTTGCGCAGGCGAAGCCGCTCCTCCAGATTCCGGAATAGGCATTCGGCGGCATCGCGGCCACACTCTCCCGCACAAGCTGATCCGCGCAATGATCACGCAGGGAGACAAGCATGCCGCATCCGCAACGCTGCGCCGACATCACCGCGCGCTTTCGCGCCATGGGCGGGCAGGCCGGTGGCAACGCGCCGGCCGAGTACATCGCCTTCATCGGCCAGGAACGCGCCCGCTGGACGCGGACCGTGGACACCGCCGGCCTTGCCCAGGAGCGCTAAGTGATCGACAAGATTCAGGCTCGCATGATCGACGCCGTGGCCATCATCCCCGACGGCGCCAGCGTGCTGGTGGGGGGCTTTGGCGAAGCCGGCGTGCCGTACGAGTTATTGCACTGCCTGGCCGAGCTGGGCCGGCGCGACCTGACCGTTATCGCCAACAACGCCGGCACCTACGACCGCGGCATCGCCGCGCTGCTCGATCGGCGGCAGGTGCGCAAGATCATCTGCTCACATCCGCGCCCGCCCAATTCCGAGGCCTTCGCCCGCGCCTATCGCGCCGGCGAAGTGGAGCTGGAATGCGTGCCGCAAGGCACCCTGGCCGAGCGCCTGCGCGCGGCCGGCGCCGGCCTGGGGCCGTTCTACACGCCCACCGGCTACGGCACCGAGCTGGCGCAAGGCCGCCGCCAGGAGGTGATCGACGGCGTCGGCTACGTGCTCGAACAGCCGCTGCGCGGCGATTACGCGCTGATCCGCGCGCACCAGGGCGACCGCTGGGGCAACCTGATGTACCGCCACGCCGCGCGTAATTTCAATCCGGTGATGTGCATGGCCGCCGGCCATGCCATCGCCCAGGTCGACGAGGTCGTGCCGCTGGGCGCCTTCGCGCCCGAGCAGGTCATGACGCCCGGCCTGTTCGTCAAAACCGTGGTGCGCGTGGAGACCTGAGATGCCGACGATCACCCCCCTGACCCGCCAGCAGGTCGCGCAATTGCTGGCCGGCGACATTCCGGATGGCTCGGTCGTCAATCTCGGCATCGGTATGCCGACCCTGGTCGGCGACTACCTGCCATCCGACAAGGACATCCTGCTGCACAGCGAGAACGGCATCACTGGCATGGGGCCGGCGGCCGCGGGCGAGGCCATCGATCCCGACCTCATCAACGCCAGCCGCCAGCCTGTCACCCTGTTGCCGGGCGCCTCCATTACCGAGCACACCGTGTCGTTCGCCATGATGCGCGGCGGCCACCTCGACTACGCCGTGCTGGGCGCTTTCCAGGTGTCGGAACGCGGCGATCTGGCCAACTGGAAAACCGACGCCGCCGACGCCATTCCCGCCGTGGGCGGCGCGATGGACCTGGCCGTCGGCGCCCGCCAGGTGCTGGCCATGATGGAACACCGTGGCCGCGACGGCGCGCCCAAGATCCTGCGCCAGTGCCGCTATCCGCTCACCGGCGCCGGCGTCGTCACGCGCATCTACAGCGACCTGGCCGTGATCGACGTCACGCCCGCCGGCCTGCGCGTGTACGCCATTTTGCAAGGCGTCAGCGCCGGGGACCTGCAGGTCGCGACCGAAGCGCCCTTGGGGTTCGACGCCACGCCGCGCCGCATCACGCTGGACGCCGCCGGCGTGCCGCGTTACGCCTGAACTTTCCGGAGCCGCTCATGCACCGTTCATGCTTTGCCGCGCTAGCCCTCGCTGCCGGACTGCTCCAGTCCGCGCCGGCGCCGGCCGCCGACGGCTACCCCGACAAACCCATCACGCTGCTGATCCCGTACCCGCCTGGCGGCAGCGCCGACATGCTGGCGCGTCCGCTGGGCGCGGCCCTGCAGAAGAAGTGGAACCAGCCCGTGGTGCTGGAGTACAAGCCGGGCGCCGGCGGCGCCATCGCTTCCGCCCAACTGGCCCGCGCCAGGCCCGACGGCTATACCCTGCTGATGGTGCTGGCTGCCCACGCCATCAACCCCAGCCTCTACCCCTCGCTGCCCTACGACACGCGCCGCGACTTCGCGCCGGTCTCGCTGGTCGCGACCTTGCCCATGCTGGTGGCGGCTCCGCCCTCCACGCCGGCCGACACCATCCCGCAGCTCATCGCCTACGCCAGGGCGCATCCCGGCAAGCTCAGCTTCGCCTCCGCCGGCAACGGCAACACCAGCCACCTGGCCGCCGAAATGTTCAAGCACCAGACCGGCACCGATATGCTGCATGTCCCCTACAAGGGCAGCGGCCCCGCCGTCGTCGCCCTGCTCGGGGGCGAAGTCTCGCTGATGTTCGACAGCATCTCCACCTCGCTGCCGCAAGTCCAGGCCGGCAAACTCAAGGCCCTGGCCGTCACCGGCGAACATCGCTCGCCGCTGCTGCCCGATGTGCCGACCGTCGCCGAAGCCGTTCCCGGCTTCGTCGTTAACGGCTGGTACGGCATCCTCGCTCCCGCCGCCACCCCGCCCGCCATCCTCGACACCCTCAGCAGGGCCATCGCCGCCGCGATCGACGCGCCCGACCTGAAGGCTCAACTGAATAGCTACGGCTACGAAACCGTAGGCTCCACCCCCGCCGCCTTTGCCGGCCACATCGACAGGGAACTGGACACCTGGAAACGAGCCGTCGAGGCCTCCGGCGCCAAGTTGAACTGACCCAGATACGAAGAGGGCCTTCAGAAGAAGGCCCCAGGAGACTCACCCAAACGACAACACGCAATCCAAGGCCTCGGGCTCGCCGAGCCGCACCTGGAACACCCTCAATTCATCGCGCCTGAACACATGCACGCTCACGCGGTCCCCCGCCCGATAGTGTCCCAGCAGCACCTCCAGGCCGGCGGCCCCGTCGACCTTCAGGCCATCGATCGCCACCAGCACATCGCCAGCCGACAACCCGCCCTTATGCGCGGCGCCACCTTCCAGCACCGTCGCCAGCGTCAGTGAATCCCCCTGCTTGCGGGTGCGCGCATCCAGGGCAGGAATGTTGGCCGAAGCCTTCCATTGCAGTTTCACCCCCTGCGGCGCCAGCAACGCCGCCAGCGGCACATCCGCCGTGCCGTAGGCATGCCGCGCGATGAAGCGCCGCGCATCCACCCCGGTGGCTTCCTGGATCAGCGCCGGCAGCCCATCCTCTGGCAGGCCCTGCGCCTTGCCGCGATAGAAATCGCGCCCGTAACGCTGCCACAGCAGGCGCATCACATCATCCAGCGAATGCGCGCCGCCTGATTCCTGGCGGATCAGCAGGTCCAGTCCCAGCGCCACCAGCGCGCCCTTGGTGTAATAGCTGACCAGCGCATTGGGGGAGTTCTCGTCCGGCTTGTAATAGCGGGTCCAGGCATCGAACGAACTTTCCGCCACCGACTGCTTGTGCCGCCCCGGCGTGCGCGCCACGCTGGTGATGGTCTTGGCCAGCAGGCGCAGGTAATCGTTCTGCGTGATGGCGTTGGAACGCAGCAGCAGCAGATCATCGTAGTAGGACGTGAAGCCCTCGAACACCCACAGCAGCCGCGTCAGGTCCGGCTGCGCCAGGTTGTACGGCACGAACGCCTGCGGCTTGATGCGCTTGACGTTCCAGGTGTGGAAATACTCGTGGCTGACCAGCCCCAGGAACCCGCGATAGCCTTCGCCCTGGCCCAGCTGGCCCAGCACTGGCAGGTCCTTGCGCGCCGTCATCAGCGCGGTGCTGGCGCGATGCTCCAGGCCACCGTAGCCGTCGCCGGTGACCATCGTCATGAAAACGTAGCGGTCGGCGCTGTCCAGGAACGGCGCGCGCTTGCTGCGCGGTTCGAAGAAGGCGATCTGGGTTTCGCAGATCTTGCGCACGTCGGCGGTGATGCGGGCCAGGTCCAGGTTGGGCGCGACGCCCGTGAACACCAGCTCGTGTTCGGCGCCATGCGCGGTGAAACGGGCCACCTGCGGCGTGCCCATTTCCACCGGATGGTCGATCAGCGCGTCGTAGTCCGGGGCCAGGTACAGGCCGAAGCCGTGCCGCCGTGCCGCGCCCCGGTGGCCGCGCGCCTCGGGCAGGCTGGTGTAGACCTTCCAGCCTTCGATGCCGCGCGGCGGCGCCAGGTCCACCAGGCAGGGCAGGTGATCCTGCCCATGCACTCGCAGGAACACGCTGGTGCCGTTGAAGAAACCGTGCGTTTCGTCCAGGTGCGCGCCGCGCACCGACAGGTCCCAGGCATAGACCGTGTACTCGATCCGCAGCGGGCCTGCGCAAGGCGCGGCCTGCCAGGTGTGGTTGTCTATTTTGTCGACAACCACGCGGCGGTTGCCCGAATGGGCCGTCAGCGACTCGATCTGGCGCGAGAAATCGCGGATCAGATAGCTGCCCGGAATCCAGGCCGGCAGCGACAGGCGCTGGCCGTCGGGCGAGGGCGACTGGATGGTTAGGGTTATCCGGTAGCGGTGCCCCGCGGGGTCGTGGGGCGCAAGGCGGTAAAGTATGGGGAAAGCATCGGTTTTTTCCATGCGTATATCTTATTTCATCCCATCCTCTGGAGACAGGTAATGAGCGAGTCGTTTGTGCTGGTCGAAACCCGCGGCCGCGTCGGTGTGCTGACGCTGAACCGCCCCAAGGCGCTCAACGCGCTCAACGATCAACTGATGAACGAACTCGGAGCGGCGCTGCTGGCTTTCGAGGCGGATGCGGACATCGGCGCCGTGGTCATCACCGGCAGTGAAAAGGCCTTTGCCGCGGGGGCCGACATCGGCGCCATGAAAGACTGGTCGTACATGGACGTGTACGGCAGCGAATACATCACGCGCAACTGGGAGACCCTCAAGCGCATCCGCAAGCCCGTGATCGCCGCGGTTGCCGGCTACGCGCTGGGCGGCGGCTGCGAGCTGGCCATGATGTGCGACATCATCATTGCCGCCGACACGGCCAAGTTCGGCCAGCCCGAGATCAAGCTGGGCGTCATTCCGGGCGCCGGCGGCACCCAGCGCCTGCCGCGCGCGGTGGGCAAGGCCAAGGCCATGGACATGGCCCTGACCGCCCGCATGATGGGCGCCGAGGAAGCCGAGCGCGCCGGCCTGGTGTCGCGCGTGGTGCCGGCCGACAAGCTGATGGACGAGGCCATGGAGG
>LXNH01000043.1_pt1 | contig 24956 bp, 23 predicted proteins | sample 809111 | NCBI WGS metagenome assembly LXNH01 (sample SAMN04870528, study PRJNA318959) | seawater metagenome | biome: 00002010; material: water; isolation source: marine seawater | place: Greece: Milos, Mediterranean Sea | collected 2013-05-29 | depth 5-7 m
GGCGTGTCGGCGATGGGGTCGCTCAAGGTCGCGGCCGAAGGGCCGCTGCGCTCGAAGCCGGTGGCCAGCAGCTTGGCAGCCATGTCCTGCGGCGTCAGCTCAGCCACGGCCGTTCTCCTGCGCTTGCCGGTCGGCGCGGCGAAGCTGTGCGCGGGCATTGCGGTCGGCACGGTGGTCGCTTGCAGTCGAGCTGGTGTAGATCGACGCGCAGCCTGGTTTCGTGAATTTCAGGTGCCCACCGGACGTGCGCACCACGCGCCAGCCTTCGCCCAGCGCAAACTCGATCAGCGCGCGCAACCGTTCACGGCCGCGCGCCAGTTCATGCGTGCTCGCCATGGCCGGCTCCTCCCGCATCGGCCCGGCCGGTGACCAGCGCGAAGCGCTCCCGCCACACGGGGAACAGCTCGCCGGCCAGCGTGCGCATGGTCTCCAGCGCCGCGGGCGCCGAGCGCCCCGCCGGCTGCCGGTACTCCACCCGGTGCACCGGCAATCCTCGTGTCGCAGCGCGCGGATAGGCTTCGATGGCCGGCACGTCGGTGCCCAGCACCTGCACGCCGGCCTGTTCCTGGAACACCTGTCGCAGCGCCTGCTGGACCAGCCGCGCGTTCGACGACACCGGATGCACACGGTTGATGAGCAGGCGCAGCGGTGGCGGCTCGATGCCCAGGTGCCGATACGGCGCGATGTCCTCGATCAGCTGCAGCGTGCCGCGCCGCAGCTCGCGCGCCGCGAGGATCTCCGGCGTCACCGGCGACAGCGCCAGGTCGGACGCCAGCACCGCCATCTCCAGCAGCACGCTGCGCGCGCCCTGGGTGTCGACCAGCAGCAAGTCATAGTGCGTGCGGAAGACGGGAAGCAAATGGCGCAGTCGCAGGCGCCCATCCGGTGCGTGCAGCAGCAGCGTGTTCAGTTCGCCGCGGTCGTCGTTGGAGAGCACCAGGTCCAGGCCCGCGATCGCGGTGCGCGACACCAGTTGCTCGATGCGCCGTTCGTTGAAGGCCAGCATCTCGTAGATGCCGCCGGGCGCGCGCACGTCCAGCGTGAAGTAGCTCGACAGCGTGGGCTGCACGTCCAGATCCAGCAGCAGCACGCGCAGCCCGGCATCGGCGATGAAGCCGCCCAGGTTGGCCGCCGTCGTGGTCTTGCCCACGCCGCCCTTGGTCGAAATGATGGACACCACCTGCATGAGCTTCTCCTCGTCGAATGGCATGAACCGAGAAGAAGCGTCAGGCGCGTTCTTTGAGGCGATCAGCGATCCACTGTTCGATCTCCACCGAGTCCCAGCCCACCGCGCGCACGCCCAGGCGCAGCGCCTTGGGGAACTTGCCTTCCTTCATCAGGCTGTAGATGTGCGCGCGCTTGAAGCCGGTCTTGGCTTCGACCTCGGCGCGGCGCAGGATGCGGTGCTCGGGCGGCAAGGCCGGCGCGATGGTCTGCGAAGACATGAGAGGCACTCCTTGACGCTCGATGGCGTTGTTCAGAAAGTGCCTCGCATTCCACATGCTGCTGCTGCGGAATTCACTGCAACTGCAGAACACGCAACTGCAATTGCAGTCTGCTGTTACAGGCTCAGCGCGATGCCTCCAGGTGGCGACGCGCCTGTGCCAGCTTGCTCCACAGCGTCCGCTCGCTGATGCCGGGCCGCCCTTCATGGTGGGCCAGTAGCGCACTGACCACCGCATCCATGTTGCGGAAGGACGAGTAGGCAGAGCCCGCGGGGGACTTGCCCAACAGCAATGTCAGCAGGCCGCCGATGATGTTCAGGTAGGTCGATTCGCTGCGCAGGCCCGGCTCACGCGCATCGCCCTCTCGGATGCGAATGGCATGCTCCTTCGCCAACGCTTCGTGCTGCGCCTTCAGCGCCGTATGCAGTTGTGCGAGTTCGGCAAGCTGCAGCTTGGCGGCCTCGCGATCGGCCAGCAACACGTTCAGCATGGCGACGCTCACCGCAGGGTGCAGTTCGCGCTCAATGCCGTCGAACAGGAACGGAGGCCGCTCACCGGGGTAGTAATGCGACATCCACGCCTTCAGGTCGACGTGGCGCACGATCAACGCAGGATCGTCGAGTGCGGGGCGCTGAGATTCCTGCGCCATGCCTGCCTTGCCATAAGAAAGTTCATCGTGTGCCAGTGCGTCGAAGATGCGCTCGGAAAAAAGGCGCAGTAAGGGCCAGCGCGGAAAGTCGTTCGGCTCGGGCATGGCCCGTGGCCCGAGCGTTTCAAGAATCCGCGGCTCAAAGCGCAACAGGCCCGCCCAACGGATGGCCGCCTCGATCGGGCGGTAGTAGATCCTGGCGCCAAAGGCAAGGCAACTCGATTTCTCCATGTCGCGTGCGTCCCATCGTCGGATCGAACTCCGGCAGACGCGCACCGCCCAAGTGGGCGAGGCGATTGCCCAGAAATCCGGATGAAGCGCAGGGCCGGCCGGCATCGTGGAAGGAGGCGTTGCATCGGCGCTGACGGCCGGCCAAGGGCAAACTACATCTTGCTACGCTTGAAACTCCTCAACCATAATGCGGGCGCTTTGCCTTTGGACCGGCACGCGGCTTGGTGGTCGCGCTCCCCTGGAATCAAGCATGGGTGCCGCGCTTTACCCGAAACCTGGTCAAAGTTTTCCGTAGGAATTCCACCGGCGTAAAGTGCCAATGCGTCAATCGGATGAGCCGGTTTGCAACCAGCAAAAGCTCATGCGTTCCGCGTCAGTGAAATGACCGCGGCGGCGAGCCCGCAGGCGGGTGCTGGAGTACAGAAGGGCGCAGCAATTGCGTCGAAACTGGAATCAGTACAGCGCATGAGCCATGCAGATCGGGTCAGCCGCAAGACCAAAAATGAATCGCGCAATCCGAGAAAACTAGCCGCGCACCTTCCGATAGATCCGCGTCAGATCGCGCGTGATGTGCTTGCGTCCTGATGGCATACACGTTCGGCGCGTTCGATGAACCGCTGCAACGGCTCCGTCATACCACCCTCGGTTCGTAACAGATAGGTGGTTATCGATGCGCTCTGATCGGCCAACGGGCGGACAACAACATCCGCCGGCTGGCAAGTTGCCAAGTGCGCGGCAGTGGAAAAACCTAGCCCGTACCCTGCGGCCACCAACGTCAGCATCAGCCCGTGAGAAGCGGCGTACTCGGCCACAATCGGTTGGACATCGACAGAGCGGAACAGTCGTTCGCTCTGCCGACCGCAACCTTGGCATGCCCGTGGATCACAAAGTACCAGCGGATAGCTCACCACTTCCTGCAACGGCACTTCCTTGAAGGCTACAAGCGGGTGCCGTGCGGGCAGGAGCACTACCAAGGGGTCGGCCCACAACGGCTGAGCAATGATCCCGGCCTCCACTTCATCGACCATTGCAAAGCCGGCGTCGAACAGATCCGCGTTCAGCCCCTGCACGAGTTCGGTCAGCGGTACTTCGGAGAGCCGGATGTTTACCTGCGGCGACTCTTCGCGGCACAGCGCAAGCAGTGCTGATAGCCTCGCCCGCCCTATGTCTCTCGACAGCGCGATGCGCAAAGTGCCCTGAAAACCGGAGGCAGCAGCCTTCGCTCTGGCCACTGCCTGCTCAACGCTCAACATGACGCGGCGGGCGTCCTCCAAGAAGACTCGCCCTGCCCAGGTCAGGGTTGCGCCACGCGGCGTGCGACTGAGCAACGTCACGCCTAGAGTTGTCTCCAGCTTGCGGATCGTGCGTGATAGGGGAGATTGTTCTATGTGCAGCCGCCGAGCGGCTCGACCGAAGTGCAGTTCCTCGGCTACAGCAATGAAGCAGCGAAGATGACGTAAGTTCATGCGCAGTCCTTCGTGACGTGACCAGTCCTTATGATCGTAGGGAGCCGCATGCGTGCGGAGAAGAGACCGGCATGTCTTGCAGCGCCTGCCGTCGCCGGCTCACAGCACGCGGGCAATGGTGTCCGGAGTTATTGCAACGCTGCTTGAGCGCGGGCGGCGGTCATGGCGGATGGCTAGAGCACTCGCGCCAGCGCGCCTCGGCTAGTCTTCTGTGGCCGCAGCGACCCGAGGAAGACAGTCGCGGCGTCTTACGTCACTCCCCGAGGGCGAGCGATTTGGTCTGTCGACACGGGCGGCGGCGCGGCGTCTGAAGCTCGCGCCAGCGGGCATCGCGCCGGATGAACTGTCGATGGGCATGTTCGGCGACTTCGAGATCGCCACCTGTAACCGCGCTGCTGAAGCACTGCGACCGGAGCAGCCGCAGCAGCGGCTGACGCGGGCGGACAAGCAATTCCTGGAACATGTGCCGCGCATCTTCACTGCCTTGCAGCAAGCCCGCGACAGCGTGAGGGCAGCGGCCAACGGCTTTCACGGTCAGCAACGCATTGCGCTGTCCGATGGCATCACCCCGTCGCGCTTGCCGACCTTGCTGGCGCTATGCCGGCAGGAGGAGCCCGAAGTCGAGTTGCGCCTGTTCGAGGTGCCACTGTCGCAGCAAATCAAGGGGCTGCATGACGATCTGTATGACCTAGGGCCCAGTCTGGTGAAGTGGGTGACGGCATCGTGGCTAAGGTGCTTTGGAGCGACCCCCTCATGGTCGCGGTGCCGGCATGGCATCCGCTGCTCAAGCACAAACGTATCTCACTGGACGAGGTGCTGCGTTATCCGATGGTGCCGTGTGACCCACATGCATGCGGGAGTCATGCACGTCAGATCCAACGAGTGCTGCGGCGGGTGAAGCAGGAACCCGTGATCGCTGAACGGGTGGCTTCTTGGGAACCTGGAACTCGTCGAGGTATATCGATTGGATAGGGGCTAGTCTTCCGTCAGCAGGTGTAGCCATCCCCTGCTAGCGACTTCCATAGAACTTTTCCACGAACGAGCGACGGTAACTCTGGTGGCAGGCTAGGCAGCTTTGCTGGGTCTTGGAGAAAGCCGCGATGACTGCTTGGCCGTCACTCCGCTTTGCGGCCTCGCCCATGGCGGTCGCGGCGTCATGCACCTGTCCATCAAGACCCCGAAACTTTCCAGCGTCTGCCCCAAGCCAGGCAAGGATGCGCATCTTTTCCGACATGGGCGGCTCGGCATGCTTGGCGATTCGTGGTGCTAGCTCGGCGACCAGTGGCCAGTCTTCTTTGGAGATCGCGCCCGTGACGACTTGCATGTCGCGCCCGAGTCTTTCCATTATGGTACGAAGCGCCATTGGCTTTGCCGCCTCTGCGGACTGCGCACCGAGTGCCGTGGCGAAGGTTGCCAAGAGCACGGACAGCGAGACTGTGAAGAACGATCTGGGTTTCAAGGGCTGGTTCACGAATTTCTCCATTGATGTTGTGACGAATGCTTTGGGTCTAACGAATGGTTGCAGGTGTCCTCAAAATTCCAAGCTCAGCGCGATCGATCCGAATGCGTGATAGCCCGCCTGCTGGTCGAACTCGCGGGTTCTCCAAACGCGCATCACGGCAAGCCGCACGCCACGTCCAGCAACGATCCATTGGCTGCTGATGCCGAGAGCTGCTTGCGCGACCCAAGGCCGCCGGCTGACATGGTGGCTATTCCGGAACATGTTTCCGTCGAGTGAGAAGTCCCAGGCGACGGCTTTACCCTCCAGGTTCAGGAAGACATGTGCCCCAGGTTTGGGCGCCAGGACCGATTGCGGCGTTGTCGTGCGCAGATCGGCAACACCAGAGGGCGGGCGGTTCTCCGCGCCAGGGCGGATCGGATAGCTGCCGAAGTCGTTCGGTATGTTCCAGCCCGCGCGAAACTCCACGCCGGTACTGGCGGCGGTTTCGATGTTTCCGACCCGCAGGGCATAGCTGCCGATCACGTCGCTGCCCCATCCAGGGCGGACCGCACCCTCCGTGTACGGCTTGAACTTGCGTTCCATGGCCATCTGAAATGCCGGCTCGTTGCGCAACTGGTTGTCCCAGCCGCGAAATCGCTCGATGCCACGCACCCGATGCACCAGATCCTGCGACTTCTCTGCCAGCGACCAGGGGCCGATCAAGCCCAGGGTTAGTTCGCGTACGTCCAGCATTTCATAGCTGGCAGCCTGTGGGTGGATTCGGCGATTCCACGCCAGGCTCAGGTAGAGCAGGCCAGCGTACGGCCGATCGTCGGGAATCAGATCGGTGCGCGTCTTGTCCTCGGGTGTGTACATAGACTGGCCAAAGCGAACGACGAGGTTCTGCGATGCCGGTTGGTCGCCGGTATCGCGCCAGAAGCCGGGATCGGCCCAGCCGATGAAGCGGGCGTACAAACCAATCGGCTGTGGCAGGCACTCGGGACGGAGCTCGCCTTGCAGATCACGTGAGACTGCTGTTAGCGCGACACCGTTGGTGTAGTTGCGGTCGGAGCCGGTGAATAGATCGTTCTCCAGGCGCAGGGTGCCACCCCGCCAGCGCAGGGATTGCCCTGGCGAGCAGGAGGGAGGATCTGCAGAGAGCGAGAAGTCGGAACCGAAAGCAGAAATCGGGCTGAACAATGCACAGGCAATCAACAAGGTGGCGCACTGCATCGACTGCTGCACCTTGGTGCCGCACAGGCTCCGGCAATACCCGTCGACGCCGATCATGTCGCCCCATCGCCTGCTGCCCTGTTGACGTAAAAGCGTTCGAGGGCACTAACGATTTCCTCGGCTTCGTCTACGCAGGTGAACAAGTCGAGATCGGATGGAGAGACATAGCCTTCGTCGAGCAGAAGATCGAAATCAACTACGCGACGCCAGAATGCACGGCCGACCAGCACCACCGGAATACGCTGCATCTTTCCGGTCTGGATCAAGGTGAGCACCTCGAACAGCTCATCGAGCGTTCCATAGCCACCGGGGAAGGCCACCAAGCCCTTGGCGTGCAACAAGAAGTGCATCTTGCGCAGCGCGAAATAGTGGAATCGGAACGCCAAATTTGGGCACATGTAGGGGTTGGGTGCCTGTTCGTGGGGCAGCGTGATGTTGAGGCCAATCGAACGTGCGCCGACCTCGAAAGCACCGCGGTTGGCGGCCTCCATGATGCCGGGCCCACCCCCGGTGACGACGACGAAATCACGGCGGTTTTGCTGCTGGAAACGCGCCGAAATAAGGCCCGAGAAACGCCTCGCTTGCTCGTAGTGACGTGCCTGTTCGACCCGGCGATTGGCTCGGGCAAGCTCTTGCCTCAGCCCGACATCCTCCGGAGTGACGCGCGCCTGACGCTCCAGCGCGCCAAGACGGGCTTCTGCCGTCTCGGCATCGCTCACGCGTGCGCTGCCGAAGACCACTACCGTCGAGCGAATGCCTTGCTCGTGCAGGATGCGGTCAGGCTTGAGCAGTTCGAGCTGCAGTCGCAGCGGCCGCAGTTCTTCCTGGCCAAGCAGCTCGATGTCTTCGTACGCAAGACGGTACGTTGGCGACTCGCGGATGGCGCGCAGGCGTTCATCGAGATCTTCGGCGGGCTTCATCACTCGTGCGCCAGAAAGTCCGGCCAGCGCAGCGCATGACCATACTCAGGCACCGTGACCTGCCAGCCGAGTTGCTGTTGCAAGAGTTCGGCGAAGGTCTGGGCGGCGGACAGTTCCCCATGCACCACGAAGGTTTGCGCCGGGGGGTGAATAAAACCCCGAGCCCAATCCAGCAACGCCTTTTGGTCGGCATGCGCCGAGAGGCCATCCACGCTGTGGATCGCAGCACGTACCGGAATGTCCTCACCGAAGATGCGCACGCGTTCGGCCCCCTCGATCAGGCGCCGGCCAAGCGTCCCCTGCGCCTGGAAACCGGGAAACAAGATGCTGCATTCGCGGCGTGGCAAGTTGTGCCGCAGGTGGTGCCGGATGCGTCCCGCATCGCACATGCCGCTGGCAGAAATGATGATGGCTCCGGAGCGGATCCGGTTCAGCGCCATGGACTCCTCAGCGCTCGCTGTGAAACTCAGGTATGGGAGGTTCTCGCCGCGCGCGTGCCAGCCGGCCAACCGCTTCGCCTGTTCGTCGAACAATTCGAGATGCTCGCGCGTGATGCGCGTGGCCTGCGTGGCCATCGGCGAATCGACGAATACCTTCGGTTGCCGCAGCCGCCCCTCGCAGGTGAGTCGGTGCAGGTGATAAAGGATTTCCTGGGTTCGGCCGACCGCGAAGGCCGGCACGATGACATTGCCGCCGCGTTCGAACAATGTCTTTTCGACGATGCCGATCATTTCCTCTTCGGTCGCCGAGAAATCCTTGTGCTGGCGGTTGCCGTAGGTGGACTCGATGACGAGGATGTCGGCGTCCTCGATGGTTGTCGGGTCGCGCAGTATCGGGCGCCCCGGCTGGCCGAGGTCGCCACTGAAAACGAGCTTTGTCGGGTAGCCATATTCGGTGACCCAGACCTCGATGATGGCCGACCCAAGAATGTGCCCGGCATCGCGGAAACGGGCGCGCACCCCGACGCGGGGCGCGAACTCCCGGTCGTATTCGATGCCTCGCACCTGCTGCAAGCAGTCGCTGGCATCCTGCAGCGTATACAGCGGCGGCAGTGCGTCCTTTCCGCGGAGTCGCTGCGCATTGCGTTTTGCATCGCTCTCCTGGATGTGGGCACTGTCGGGCAGCATCACGCCCAGCAGATCAACCGTGGCGGGAGTGGCGTAGATGGCCCCCTTGAACCCGGCGCGCGTGAGTTTGGGCAATAGCCCACTATGGTCGATATGGGCATGGGTCAGGAGCACGAAATCAATCGACGCCGGGTCGAACGGGAATGGCTCATGGTTGCGCGCCGCCGCCGTGCGGCCGCCCTGAACCATGCCGCAATCCACCAGGAAGCGTACGTTGAGCGCTTCCACCAAGAAACACGACCCGGTGACTTCGCGCGCAGCGCCCAGAAAATGCAGTTTCATGGGATGCTCACTCCGGTTTTTTCTTTTGTATCGGGCAAGTGCTCAGGCCAAGCAGACGGTAGCCCGGACAGCGGCCAGCCAGGCCGGTGATGAGGGGCATGATTCCGATGAGTCCCAGCCAACGCCAGGATGAATCCAGCCACAGCGGGAGGCTGAGCAGAACCAGTCCGACGACGATGCGGACAATGCGGTCGAGACTTCCAACGTTGATTTGCATTACGGTCTCCTTGTGTTGAGTCAACGGCTTGAAAACGCGACGGGGGCGGCAGCGCCCCGCAGCGGATGGGTTGCGGTCGATGCCGTCGTGGATACGTCCCAGCCGCCACCAAGGGCCTTGTACAGCGCCACCAGTTGCACGGCGGCGTTGGTATGCGCGCGTGCGGCTGCGGTTTCGGCCTCGTGCAGGCTGCGCTGGGCAGCCAGCAGTTCGACCAGCGCAATGTCGCCTGCCGCATAGCGCGCCTTGGCGTGGCCGTAGCTGGTGCGCGCGGCATCCAGTGCCATACCGCGGCGCTCCAGTGTGTCCAGCCCGCCGTGGTAGTCGCCCAGCGCGCGCTCGGCGTCGCCCAGCGCCGTCAGCACCGCCTGCTCATAGGCCAGCGCGGCCTGCCGCTCGGCCGCCTCGCGTGCCCGAATTTCGGCTCGCACACGGCCACCGTCGAACAGGCGCCAGGAAATCAGCGGCAGGATGGAAAAACGCGAGCTGGATGCATCGAACCAATCGCCCGTGCTGAGCGCTTGGAACCCGCCGCCGATACCGATGGAGAGTTTGGGGAACAGTTCGGCCGTGGCCACGCCGATGTCGGCGGAACTCGCTGCCAGGCGACGTTCCGCAGCCAGCACGTCCGGGCGCCGGCGCAGCATCTCTGCGCGCTCGCCCACCGGCAGCGCCCGCAGCGTGCTCGGCGTCAAGGGGCCATCCAGCAGTGCCAGCTCCCGCTCCGGCGGCGCGCCCAGCAGCACGCCCAGGCTGAGTATCGCGGCGCGCTGACGCACCTGGATATCCGGGATGAGCGCGTTGACTGCTGTCCATTGGGCGTACGCCGCCTCCACGTCGGCGGCCGACGCGTCGCCCAGCGCATGCCGCAGGCGCACCAATTCCAAGGTGTGCTGCAGCGTATCCAGTGTGGCCTGTTGTGCGTGCAACTCGTAGCGGGCGCCGACGGCGGTGAACCAGGTGCGCGCGACCTCGGCCACGATGCGCATGCGTACTCCCTGTGCCTCGGCTTCGGTCGCCTGCAGGCGAGCGCTGGCGCCCTCCAGGGCGCGCCGCCTGGCCCCGAACAAGTCGGCCTCCCAGGCCGCGTCGAAGCCCGCGTCGTAGATGGTCTGCGTGGCGTCAAGACCGGGGATGGAGCCTACGGGCAGGGGTCCGTTCTCGCTTTGACGGCGCCGGTTGACGCTCGCGCCAGCGGCGGCGGTGGGCAATGCCTCGCCGGCCACACGATCGCGCAGGGCGCGTGCCTCATCGATGCGTGCCGCAGCCTGGCGCAGATCCAGGTTCTGTGCCAGCGCCGTGGCCATCAGGCGATCGAGGATGGGATCGTCCAGTGCAGACCACCATTGGCTCAAGTCTGCGGACTGGGATTCGCTTGCCAACGGCAAGCTCCAGCCGCTGCCGACGTCGACCGGCGGCGGCTCGCGGTAGTCAGGGCCCACGCTTGCGCAGGCGGTCAGCAGCACGCAGGACAAGGCCAGCGCGAGCGGACGCGCGCGCCCAGGGGTCAGGCCGCTGACGGTTGCGCGAAGAAAGGAAGTGCGGGGCTTGGATTTCATTGCAGGCGTCCTCGGACGAATACGGTGGCCATCGTCAGCGTGGCCAGGGCGATGACCGCCAGCGGCCACAGGCTGGCGAGAATGTCGCCGGGCGGCATGGCCTTGAGAAAGCTGCCTTCGACGATGATGAGGAAGTGGGTCAGCGGAATGGCCTGGGCCAGCCATTGCAGGACGACGGGCATGTTTTCCACAGGCGTCGCAAAGCCGGACATCAGCACCGCCGGCACGCCGATGGCGAACGCCCCCAGGATGGCCTGCTGCTGCGTCATGCTGACCGCGGAAATCATCAGACCGATGCCGACCACCGACAGGATGAACAGCACCAGGCTGGCGAGCAGGAGCGCAAACGAGCCCGTAAACGGGATGCCGAACAGGAATACGCCCGCGCTGATCATGAACAGGCCCAGCGCGGTGCCAATTGCGAGTGCCGGCAGTGACTTGGAAATGATGATCTCTGGCGTCGAGGTGGGGGACACCAGCAACTGGTCGAAGGTGCCGAGCTCGCGTTCGCGTGCAATCGACAGCGAGGTGATGAGCAGCGCGCTGAACAGCGCCAGGATGCCCGTGAGGCCGGGCACGATGAACCAGCGGTAGACCAGATTCGGGTTGAACCAGTGGCGCACGACCACGGGCGTTGGTGCCTGGGCGTCGGGCACGACCTCGGCGCCGACATCGGCGGCGATGGTGGACAGATAGGCTACGGTGATCTGCCCGGAGTTGCTGCGCCGGCCATCGACCAGTACCTGCGCGCGGCCACTTTCGCCGGCGGCGATGGAGCGCGAAAAATCCACCGGGATGGCAAGCGCGGCGATCACCTCGCCACGGTCGATCAGCTCGTGTAGCTGCTGCTGGCTGTCGACATGCCGGACGTGGGTGATGAAGCGGGCGCTGTCCAGGCGCTGTACCAACTCGTGCGACCAGCGCCCCGCATCCTGATCGTAGACGGCGATATCGACGTTGCGCACTTCCAGCGTCGCGGCAAAGGCGAACACCAGCAACTGAAGGATCGGCGGCACGAACACCACCATGCGGCTGCGCGGGTCGCGCAGGACGCTGAGCACTTCCTTGATGAACTGGGCACGCAGGCGGGTGAACGAGAATGCGGAGGTCAACATCGCTTCACTCCAGGTTCTTGCGCGTGGCGCGCTTGGCGATCACGAAGAACAGCACCCCGATCGCCGCCATGGCCGCCAAGTTGGGCAGGAACACGGCCCAGATGTCGCCGGCCAAGAACACCGTCTTCAGCGAATCGACGAAGTAACGCGCCGGAACCAGCCGGGTGATGGCCCGGATTGGCGCGGGCATCGCGTCGATCTCATATAGAAACCCCGACAGCATGAAAGCCGGCAGAAAACCCGTGAACAGCGCGATCTGCGCCGCCAGAAACTGGTTGCGCGCCAGCGACGAAATCAACAGACCCTGACCCAGCGCCGGTACCATGAACACTGCGGACAAGAGCAGCAGCGCCGCCAGCGAGCCCCGCATCGGAACGCCGAACACGAATACCGCCAGCGCCGCCGCGCCCAGCGTGGACAGCATGCCGAGCACGAAGTACGGCAGCAGCTTGCCGATCAGGATTTCGGCCACCGAGGCCGGTGTGGACAGCACCGCCTCCATCGTGCCGCGCTCCCATTCACGCGCCACAACCAGCGCCGTTAGCATGGTGCCGATGATGGTCATGACGATGGCGATGGCGCCGGGAATCAGCGCTCGACGGCTTTCCAGCTCTGGGTTGAACCAGTAGCGCGGCTCCAGCACTACGGCCTGCGGCGGCGCCGCGACATCGAGCCCGGCGCGCCAGGTCTGGACCACGCCGCGGGCGTAGTTCTCGACGTAGTTGGCGGTATTGGGGTAGGAGCCGTCGGTGACGATCTGCACCAGCGGTTCGCTGCCGCGCTGCGCCAGGCGCTGCTCGAAGTCCTGCGGGATCACCACGTAGCCGCGCAGGTCGCCGGAGATCAGTTGATCGGCCACTTCGCGCCGGTCATGGGCGAAATGGGCATCCAGGAAGCGCGTACCGGCAAAGGCCGCCGCAAGCTCTTGCGCTGCAGCGCCGGGCGACTCCAGCACCACGCCGACGCGGACATCCTTCGCATCCAGCGACACCGCATAGGCGAACAACAGCAACAACACCACCGGCAGCACGAACGCGATCAGCAGCGTCGAGGGGTCGCGCAGCGCCTGGTAGCTTTCCTTGGTGACCAGGGCGATCAAGCGCCGCAGATCAAAATGGCGCAGGTCGGTCTGCTGTGGTCCATTCCCGTCTTTGTGCTTTGTGGTGCCGTTCATATGGCGGCCTCCAGCTCGCGGTCCGCCGACTCCACCAGGTGAATGAAGGCGTCCTCCATCGTCGGGTCGGGTCGTTCGGGGCTGATCGCCGAGCGTTTGAGCGCGTCGGGCGTATCCAGCGCAATCAGTTGCGCACGCGACAGCATGGCGACGCGGTCGCAGTACTCGGCCTCGTCCATGAAGTGGGTGGTGACCATGATGGTCACGCCCTTGCGTGCCAGGCCGTTGATGTGGGTCCAGAATTCGCGCCGGGTAATGGGGTCCACGCCCGACGTGGGCTCATCCAGGAACAGCACGGGCGGCCGGTGCATCAGCGAACAAGCCAATGCCAGGCGCTGCTTGTGTCCCAGCGGCAGGGAATCAGGCGTGGCGGACAGCCAGTCGCCCAGATCGAAGGTTTCGATCATCTCGGCAATGCGCTCGCGCCGGGTGTTGCCTTCCAGTCCGTAGACGCCGGCCGAGAATTCCAGGTTCTGCTGCACCGAGAGCAGGCCGTAGAGCGAAAACTTCTGCGCCATGTAGCCGAGCCGGCTCTTGGCCGCTCCGGTGGCGCGGCGCAGATCATGGCCCACTACATGCGCTTCGCCAGCAGTGGGTTTCAACAGGCCGCACAACATCTTGAAAGTGGTGGACTTGCCGGCACCGTTGGGGCCGAGCAGGCCGAAGATTTCGCCCTTTTGCACCTCGAAGCTGACGTTGTCGGTGGCGGTGAACTCGCCGAAGCGCTTGGTGAGGTTTCGGCACGACACGGCAATGTCGAAACCCAGCTCAACCGGCGGCAGACGCTCGGCCAGCGTCGAAGTGCCGCCGGGGCCGCCACCGAGCAGATCGATGAAGGCGTCTTCGAAGCGCGCTGGCACCTGCGCCAGCCGCACCTGCGCCTGATCGGACAGGGCCTGGAGCTGCTCCGCTTGAGCGCCCTCGCGCAACACCACGCGCACGCCGGCGCCTTGGATCACGCCATCGCTCACGCTCTCCAGGTCGAGCGCCTGTGTCAGCACCGCCCGGCGCTCGGCGCCGACGTTCTCCAGACGGAAGCTGCGGCCTTCGAGCTGCGCGGTGAGTTGCTGCGGCGGACCATCGAACAGGAGCTGTCCCTGGTTCAGCAACAGCACGCTCTCGCAGCGCTCGGCTTCGTCGAGATAGGCGGTGGACCACACCACGGCCATGCCCTCGTCGGTCAACGCCTGCACCATGCGCCATAAATCCTGGCGGCTGACCGGGTCGACGCCCACACCGGGCTCGTCCAGCAGCAGCACCTTGGGCCGCGCCATGAGTGCACAGGCAAGGCCCAGCTTCTGCTTCATGCCGCCGGAGAGCTTGCCGGCCAGGCGTTTGGTGAAGGGTCCGAGCCGCGTGAAGTCCAGCAGCTCGGCAAACAGAGCGGCGTTGCAGTCCGCATCCATACCGCGCAACTGCGCGTACAGGCGCATGTTCTCCATCACCGACAGGTCTTCGTACAGGCCAAAGCGCTGCGGCATGTAGCCGCTGGCGACGTGGATGGCGTCGTTGTCCTTGACCACGTCATAGCCTGCCAAGGTGACGTGGCCGGCGTTCGGCACCAGGAGGCCGGTCAGAATCCGCATCAGCGTCGTCTTGCCGGCGCCGTCGGGGCCGACCAGACCGGTCAGCCGCCCATAGTGGATGCGCGCGCTCAAGCCCCGCAGCGCCTTTATGTCGCCGAAATGCTTGTCCACGCCCTCGATGACGACGGCAGCGTCTTCGCGCGCACCCGTAGGCACCGCGGCGATGGCAGGGCTTGCCTGCATCTCAACGCTCCCCCGGGATAGTGGTGCCGGCTTTCGCATCGACCTCGATTGTCACCGGCATGCCCTGGCGCAAGGCACTGTCGCTGTCGGCTTCGTCGATGACGATGCGCAGGCGGTACACCAGATCCGTGCGCAAATCCGTCGTCTCCACCGTCTTGGGGGTGAACTCGGCGCGCGGCGAGATGAAGCCGATCTGGCCGCGATAGACCTTCTCTGATGAATCGCTTTTGACGCGCACCACAGTACCGGGCGCGATACGCCCCAAGTCCGACTCGCCCACGTAGGCGCGCACGTAAACCGGCTTGTCCAGGCTCAGGCTGTAGACCGCGCTCTGGCTTGCAACCATGCTGCCGGGCTCGCGCACCCGTGCGATGACGGTTCCGCTACTGGGCGCCATCAACTCGGTGTCCGCCAAGGCTGTCGTGGCTTGCGCTGCGGCGGCCTGTGCGGCCGCAAGGCGAGCCTCGGCCGCGGCAATGTCTTCCTTGCGAAAGCCTTCGGACGCTTGCGACAGGGCGGCCTTGGCTGCTGCGACGCCCGCGGTGGCTTGATCCCTCGCCGTGCGGGCGGCATCGACCGTGCGCTGGCTGCTGGCGCCTGATGCCAGCAGGCCACTTTGGCGTTGGAAATTGCGCTCGGTTTCGGTGGCGAGCGCCTGTGCCTGCCTGAGCGCTTCGCGCGCCAGGGTGATTTCCTGCGGCCGCAGGCCACGGCGCAGCTTGGCCAGTTCCGCCTGCGCCACTTGCACCTGGGCCTGCGCTGCCGCAAGGGCTTCCCGATACGGCTGCGCGTCGAGCGTCGCCAGCCGCGCACCGGCACTGACGGCATCGCCCTCATCGAAAGCCATTTGCATCACGCGCCCGGGCTGACGGAAGGCCAGTTGCACCTCGCGGATGTCGACGTTGCCGTAGAGGCGCAATGCATCTTGTTGTCCATGGTCGCGCGACAGCCAGAACGCCAGTGCGCCGCCAAGAGCGAGCACGACAACGGCGATCACGACCCAACGGGTTTTTCTGGAAAGGAGGTTTGGAGTTTTCATCGATGGGTTTCCGCTGGATAAAGGTGCTCAGTGCTCGCGTGCGACCGGCGCATTCGCCGCTGACCGGCGCCAGGCTATGGCCGCTATGCCAGCCCACACCAACGTGCGCAGCGTCATGGCGACCACCGTGCGCCGCTCCCAGGCGCCACCCAGAGCCACATGCACTCCGAAAGCCAGGAACACGAGTGCGGTCGCCACCGTGATGACAATCGCCAACCACGCGGCCCAGCGCCGGCGCATCCACAAGCCGACGCCGGCGACGATGTAGGCGATCCCGGCCAGAAAATTGAACCAGAGCACGAAAGGCACATAGTCGCCGGCGGCTTGGCGCGCCGCGCCGTCGACAAACAGGACTGCGCCGCCTTCCCAGATGGTCATCAGGCCAAAACCGATCGCAATCAAGGAGACCACGCGCATCCAGATCGAGCGTCCGCTGTGTGCCGTCATGTTCGTTGCTCCCGATTTGTGGAAGGGTTTGGAGGTCGCAGTCGCGCTTGCGGAGAAGACAGGTGTTTCATGTGTTGCTTTCGATGCCACGGCGATAGATGGCAAACACGGCTGGTGCGTCACGGCGGATGCGACAGACCTTGCCCGCCAACAGCGACTGCATGACCAGTCCCTGGATCGTGCCGATGAACAACACGGCGGCGGCATCCACATCCAGTCCCGCATCCAGTTCGCCCTGCGCCTTGCCGGCTTCGAGCAGGCGATGCAACCGCTCGCCGTAGTGCTGAATCAAGGTCTGCACCATTCGCTTGGGCAGGGTCTCTCCAGGTCGCTGCAATTCGCCGAAGAGCATCCTCGGCACACCCGGGTGCTCGGACACGAAGTCGATATGCGTCATGAAGACCGCCTCAAGGGCTGCGACCGGAGACGTAGTGCCTTCTGCTGCCTTGTCCACCCGAGCCAGCAGGCGTTCCGTGACCCAGGACATCACCGCCTGCAGGATGGCGTCCTTGGTCGGGAAGTGACGAAACAGCGCCCCCTGGGTCAGCCCCATACGCTGTGCGATGGCTGTGGTCGTGATGTCGCTGGGGTTCTGCTCGGCGGCCAAGTCGACCACCGCCTCGACTGTGGCCGCGCGCCGCTCATCGGCCGGTAGATGCTTGGAGTGTCCACTCATTGCTTGCGCCTTCGAAAGTGAGTAATCTATTACTATCTTAGCACCATGCAAGCTTGCCGCAAGAGGGGAAGCGCGAAAAGGAGGTCTCGATGAACAGCAGAACTGCTATCTCAGACGGCTGCCAACGGTCGATTTCTGGCGGGCGCATACGTCGCCCTCCGCACCTCATTGGCGGAAGGGCGCCGGCACATCGCAAGCCTGGCGGGGGCGTAAGTGGACGGGATGTGGATGGAGATGCTGGCGCCCGAGAGGCCGAACCAGAAGAAGACGAACAGGAGGTGGCCTTGGATTTCAGATTGCTGCGCTACTTCGTCGCAGTTGCGGAAGAACTGCATCTGGCCCGGGCAGCCGAGCGTCTGGGCATTGAGCAATCGCCTGTGTCGCGTGCGATGCGCGACCTGGAAAGCCAGCTTGGCGTGCAGTTGTTCGACCGCAGCACACGCCTGACGCGGCTGACCTGGGCCGGCCAGGTGTTCCTCGGCGAATGCCGGCGCGTGCAGGCCACCGTGGAGCAGGCAGTCAAGAGCGCCAAGGCGGCGGCACAGGGCTACCAAGGCAATCTACGCATCGCGATCTGCGACAGCCTGGCGCAGCCCCGCATCGCCACCTTGCTGGCACGCAGCCGCGAGGATGAGCCCGAGCTGGAGATTCGCGTCTTCGAGTTGCCGTTCGCGCAGCAGCTCAAGATGCTGCACGACGATCTGCTGGACATCGGCTTTGCCTTGTCAAACGCGGTACATGATGGCCTCGTCGCCGAGCCGGTGTGGACCGATCAGCTGTCGGTGATCGTGCCCGCACGCCACCCCTTGCTGGCGCACGTGCAGGTGCCGCTGGCCGAAGCCCTGAAGTTCCCGCTGGTTCTGTGCCATCCCGAATCGGGATCGGGCTGCCGCCATCAGATTCAAGCGTTGCTGCAGGACGCAGGCACGCCCCTCAAGCTGGTCGATGAAGTGACCAGCCTGGGTGTGATGCTGACCTTGGTGGGTGCCGGCTACGGCATCGGCTTCGCCATCGCCTCGCAGGTGCAGACGCTACAGCGCCCGGACATCTCCATTCGTCCCCTGGCCGGCACCCCACCGGTGCTCTATACCTACCTGCTGCGCCGCCAGGGCGAACCCTCGGAGCCCATGAAGCGGTTCATCGAGCGGGCGAAAGGCGGGCGGGACCGCGCCTGTCGATGATGAGTCAATCCTTTGAGGACGCAGCTCACCTGTCCGTTGCGGCCTGTGGCGTGATGTGCCAGTGGACAGATAGACTTCGGTATGAAATCCGATGCTCTGGCTGTTAGTGGATGTGCTTGGCTCGCTTTGGATCACCCGCAACGGCCTGCGTTGACCAGGCCGAAGACTTGAGTCCACAATCGAGTCCATTCCGTGACGCTTGGATCGGAAAAGACGTTCGTAATAAACGAGTTAGCGACCGGGTGCTGTTCCCATCACCCGCTCCATTCACCGACGACCAGCCGTAGCCTGCCGCGCGATGACGGCATCGACGATCCGCCGCAACTGCCGGTCGGCGTCGCGGATTGACCGGTTCTGCGCGGACACCTGCGCGCCCTCGAATATGAACGTGAGTTCGCTTGCCGTGTCTTCCGGCGACGCCAGGCCCGCCCGCTCGCACAGGCTGGCCAGCCGCCGCCATTGCCGCGCCTTGTGTTCCTCGATCAGTTTGCGGCCGGGATGTTCCGGATCGGGCAGCTCCGCGATCGAGTTGATGAACGCGCAGCCGCGGTGCGACCAGGCTCGCGCTTCGTCCGAAAAATAGGTGACCCACCCAAGGATCTGCGCGCGAGGATCGTCCGGATGCGCGGCCTCGATGGCATCGAGCGCGCGCCAGTAGTCGTCGATCACCTGGCGCAGCCATTCGGTCACCAGCACATCTTTTGATTGGAAATGGCGGTAGATCGCCATCTTCGTCGTGTTGCCGCGGGCGGCGATGGCATCGACGCCGGTCGCCCGGATGCCATCGTTGTAGAACAGCTCGCCGGCCGCCGCGAGCACGCGTTCGCGCGGCGCGGGAGTGGGGGCGGGCACGGCCTCGTTCTGGTTGTCGCTCTGTTTTCTTGTCATGGGTTCTTGACGGCGATACCGATCGGTATCATCATTCGGATTCCGTTGATACTGATCAGTATCACTCAGTGGCGATTCTATGCCACCCCTGGTCGATAGGAAACAGTAATGAAGCTCTCAGAGTACGTGCAATACGACGCGGTCGGGCTTGGCGGCCTCATCGCGCAAGGCGAGGTGAGTCCCCGGGAGCTTGCCGACACGGCGCTTCGAGCGTGCGCGCGGATCAATCCGCGCATCAACGCGGTGATCGAAAGCTGGTCGCCGGACCTGGCCGACGTTGACGCCGCGAGGGACAGACATTCGCCTCTGGCGGGCGTCCCCTTCCTGATCAAGGATGTGGGGGTCGCGATGGCCGGCAGGAAAAACGAGTTCGGCAGCAGGCTGGCGCAAGGCTTCACGGCCGCGGCCGATTCGCTGCTGATGCGGCGCTTTCGCGAGGCCGGGCTGGTGACCCTGGGGCGCACCGCGACGCCAGAGTTCGCCTGGAGCGGCACGACCGAATCCACGCTGTGCGGCCCGACGCGCAACCCCTGGAATGTGGCCCATGGCGCGGGCGGATCGAGCGGCGGCGCCGCGGCGGCGGTTGCCGCCGGCATCGCGCCGTTGGCCCATGCCACCGACGCGGCCGGCTCGATCCGCATTCCCTCGGCGGCTTGCGGCGTGTTCGGGCTCAAACCGACGCGCGGCCGCGTGTCCAATGGGTCCGGGCTGGAAGAGGCCATCAACGGCCTGGCGGCGCAGCTCGGCGTCAGCCGTTCGGTCCGTGACAGCGCCGCGCTGCTGGACGCGGTGCACGGCGCGGCCGATGGCGAGCCGTATGCGATTGCGCCGCCGGTTGGCCGTTACCTGGCGCAAGTCGGCATCGAGCCCGGCAAGCTGCGCATCGGCGTCATGCCGCAGGCCTGGGGAGGCCAGCGCACCCAGGCGCCCATCCTGGAGCGCCTCGCTGAGGCGGTGCGGCTGTGCGCCTCGCTCGGCCACGAGGTCGAAGAGGCCGAGGCGCCGCTGGGCGTCAGTTGGGAGGCGTTCGTGCATGCCAGCTCGGTGCTGTGGTCCGCCAACATCGCCGCATGGATCGACGGCATCGCGGGCGCCACGGGGCGCCAGCCCGACCTGGCAACCCTGGAGCCGCAGACGCTTGCGGTCTATCGGACGGGGCGCTCGATCGGCGCCATCGAGATGCTCCATGCCCTCGATCTGCGCAATGCCGTGACCCGCGGCGTGGCGGCGTTCTTCTCGCGCTACGACCTGCTGTTGACCCCCACGTTGCCCGACCTGGTTCCGGCCTTGGGGACCTATGCCGTCGGCGCAGACACGATGGACGGCCACCAATGGACCGACCGCGTCTTTGGCCGTTCGCCGTTCACCCCGGTTTTCAACGCCGCCGGACTGCCGGCCATGTCGGTGCCGTTGTTCCAGGACGCCGCGACCGGCCTGCCGATTGGCATGCAGTTCGTTGCGCCGGCCGGCCGCGAGGATGTGCTGTTCCGGGTGGCCGGCCAGCTGGAGCGCAGCCTGCCTTGGGCGGCACGGCAGCCAGGCGAGTGGGTGTCGACGGGGAACGATTGAGCCGGCGCGATTCAAGTACCCTATAGCCCATCCCCGTGCCAGAACCCCACGTATGCAAGACGATCTTTTCGGCGATGCGCTACCCTTGCCGCCGGCCAACACGCCGGATCATGCCAAGTCTCGTGCCAATCCCGATCTTTCCGCCCTTCGCGGCATGGCCAGGGTGCTGCCTGCTCCTGCGGGGCAGGAATGGCGCGCGCTCGCGGGCCAGTTGCCGGCGCCGTTGCGCTTTGGCGTCTCCACCTGGTCATACCCCGGCTGGGAAGGGCTGGTCTGGGACGGCGAATACGATTCGAGCACGCTGTCCCGGCACGGCCTGGGCGCCTACCACCGGCATCCGCTTTTGCGCACGGTTTGCGTGGACCGGACTTTCTGGCAGCCGTTGACGGCGAGCCAGTATGCCGGTTACGCGGGACAGGTCGACGATGATTTCCGTTTCGTCGTCAAATGCCCCTCCAGCATTACCGACGCCCAGGTGCGTGGTGAAGAAGGCAGGACGCGCGAGGCCAACCCGGTCTTCCTCGATCCGTCGCTAGCGGTCCAGGAATTCGTGCGGCCGGCGCTGGAAGGCCTGGGGGCCAAGCTCGGGGTCCTGGTGTTCCAGCTGAGTCCGCTGCCGCTGGGCTGGCTGAGTCGCTCGGCATCGCTGTTGGAGAAACTGGGGCACATGCTGGCGGCCGTGCGGGAGGCATTGTCCGCACATGAGGCCGTGATCGTCGCGGTGGAAGTACGCGACCCGGAACTGTTGGGCCAGGCGATGGTTGACACGCTCAAGGCGCATGGGGCCACTTTCTGTCTGGGGCTGCATGGCAAGATGCCGCCGATCGACGCGCAACTGCCGATGCTGCGCGCGCTGTGGCCGGGGCCGCTGGTCTGCCGCTGGAACCTGAACCGCGTTTTCGGCCCCTATGGCTATGCCGATGCGCAGAAGAAGCACGATCCGTTCAATGCCCTGCTCAGCGAGGATATCCCCACGCGCACGGTGCTGGCGCGCACGATCCGCGGCATCACGGGCGCGGGCCAGCCGGCCTACGTGACGGTCAGCAACGATGCCGAGGGCTGCGCGCCGCTGTCCATCCTGAAACTGGCCCAGGCCATTGCGGGGTAGGGCCTGCCCGGCTCGGCATGCCGGGGCACTGAGCCCGGCCGGCGGCCGTGCCGGGCGGGGTAAAATCCGCTCCCCATGCGCCACTCCGATTTCGACCAACGCCTCGCCGCCTTAGGCGCCCAGCCTGCTCATCGCGGGCGGGTCATGCGCGCCTGGCTGAGCGGGCAGGCGTTCGACAGCGCCGCGTGGCGGCGGCGCTTCGACAACTATCTGCCGCTGGCGCTGCGCCAGGCGCTGCCCGCCCTGGCGGCGGACCTGGACGGTCTGGCCCGCGTCCGTTCCGAGCATGCCGGCAATGACGGTTCGCGCCTGCTGGTCGATCTGGCCGACGGCCAGATGGTGGAAAGCGTGCTGCTGCCGCGCGATGGGCTGTGTGTGTCGACCCAGGTCGGCTGCGCGGTCGGCTGCCGGTTTTGCATGACCGGCAAGAGCGGCCTGATCCGCCAGGTCGCCAGCATGGAGATCCTGGCGCAGGTGGTGCTGGCGCGGCGCTTGCGCGCGGTCAGGAAAGTGGTTTTCATGGGCATGGGTGAACCGGCGCACAATCTGGAAAACGTGCTGGAAGCCATCAACCTGCTCGGCACCGAAGGCAACATCGGCCACAAGAACCTGGTGTTCTCCACCGTGGGGGACCCCCGTGTATTCGAGGCGCTGCCGCGGCAAGCGGTCAAGCCGGCCCTGGCGCTGTCGCTGCATACGACCCGGGCCGAGCTGCGCGAGCACCTGCTGCCGCGCGCGCCGAGGATCGCGCCACAGGAACTGGTGGAACTGGGAGAACGCTACGCCCGCGATACCGGCTACCCGATCCAGTACCAATGGACGCTGCTCAAGGGCATCAATGACGGCGACGACGAACTCGATGCGATCCCGCGCCTGCTCAAGGGCAAGTTCGGCGTGCTCAATGTGATTCCCTTCAACAGCCTGGAAGGCGACGACTACCAGCGACCCGAAGCCGAACGCATCCGCGAGATCGTGCGCACGCTGCATCGCCGTGGCGTGCTGACCAAGATCCGGAACAGCGCCGGGCAGGACGTGGATGGCGGCTGCGGCCAGTTGCGCGCCCGCGCCGTGGGAGCGGAGCAGGTGGTCGAACTGCGCCGCAATCGCGCGGCCAGGCGGGAAGCCGCGTAGACCGGCCTTGCCTGCAACGCGGTGGCGCGTCGTCGCGGCCGATCACGCGTGCGCGGGATTGATCAGCGAAGTCAGCACGTGGTCCGTCCAGGCGCCGTTGATCTTCAGATAGGCGCGCGCCATGCCTTCGCGCTCGAACCCCAGGCCCTTCAGCAGACGGGCGCTGCGGGCGTTCTCGGGCCGGTGGTTCGCCATGATGCGGTGCAGGCCGTGTTCGGCAAACATGAAATGTGTCGCGGCGACGAGGCATTCGCGCATCAGTCCCTGCCCTTCGCGATCTTGCGCGAGTGAGAAGCCGAGATGGCAGGCCTGGAAAACCCCCCGCACGATATTGGTGAAGTTGCAGGTGCCGACCAGACTGTCGTCGGTCCTGTCGAACAGCAGCAGGTGCACCGCCTGCCCGGCAGCGGTGTTCATCTCCATCGCGGCAAGCCGTTCTTCGGTCGACGAGGCGGTGTAGAACGCGTCGGACCGGGCGGGTTCCCAAGGCTGCAGGTGGGCCCGGTTGGCAAGATGGTATGCCAGCAAGGCGGGGGCATGCTGGCGAATCGCCGGCCGCAGCGACAGGCGTGGCGTGAGCAGGGGACGGGCCGGTGCCGTTGGCGCGGGGATCATGGGTCGACGGAGGGGGAGCAGCGGAAGGCGCAAAGATACCGCGGATGGGTGAACGGCGGAAATGCGTGGCGCCGGCCGCCCCGGCCGGCAGGCTATGCCGGCATGTCGGCCGGATGGTCCGCGGGTTCCCGGTTCAGCTTCGCGTGCCGGTACAGGCCCTCCCGGTCCAGGATCGTCATCCCCCGATAATGCGTCTGTAGCACGCCCAGCCGCGCCAGCCGGGTCAGGGCGGCGTTACAGCGTTGCCGCGACACGCCGCACAGGCTGGCGATTTCCTCCTGGGATATCTTGAGCCGGCCGTTGTTATCGGAATGCTGCTCGGCGTTCAGTTGCGCGGCGACGGCGCGGGCCACGGTGGTGTCGACGTCCAGCAGCACGTTGCCGGTGTAGCTGGCCATCAGCCAGTTGACGCGTTGCGCCAGGTGGGTCATCAGCGCCTTGGTGAACGCGATATTGTTGTTCCACAGGCGCTCGCAGGTGTCGCGCGGCAGGATCACGACCTGGCTGGGCCGTAGCGCCACCACTTCGTATTCGAACGGCTCACGGCGGATCATGGTGGCCTCGCCGAACCAGCTGCCGGTGCTGAAGCCGGCCAGCGACAGCGATCGGCCGTCCGAGCCGCGCGACGACCATTTCACCAGGCCGTCCACCACGCCGTACCAGCCCAGCGACTTGGACCCCTCGCGGAACAGGCGTTCCCCCGCCCGCAACGACACCACCCGCAGTTCGGCCCGCACCATGTCGCGCTCCAGGCGCGGCAGGCCGTTGTACCAGGGCACGACGGCCAGCATCCGGTCCACCGGGTCTGGCTTGGCCCGCCGCTTCGGGCTGGCAGGTTCATGGCCGGTTCCGGCTGCCGGTGCGCGCATGGTTGTCCCCGTTCCGCCGTGGTGAGAGCGCCCAGGTAAACCCTAGGGCGCTTTGTCAACATGATGACTGTTCGCATTTGGGGCCAGTCCGAGAATATTCGGGGCCCCAGAGCCAAAAAACCATAAGAGGAGACAGGTATGTTGTCAATGCCACGCAGGTTTTCACGCGCTGTCCTGGCCGGCGCCATCGCAGGCGCGCTATTGCAAGCGGGCGCGGCCCAGGCGCAGATTTCCGACGATGTGATCCGGATCGGCTTCATTACCGACATGTCGGGCGTGTATTCCGGCCCCGATGGCCCTGGCGGCGCGGAAGCCATCAAGATGGCGATCGAGGAGATGGGCGGCGAGGTCAACGGCAAGAAGATCGAGCTGTTGACGGCCGACCACCAGAACAAGGCGGACATCGCCTCGGCCAAGGCGCGCGAGTGGTTCGATCAGCGCGGCCTGGACCTGCTGATCGGCGGCACCAATTCGAGCACCGCGCTGGCCATGTCCAAGGTGGCGGCCGACAAGAAGAAGCCCATCATCGTGGTGGGGGCGGGCGCGCCGGCCCTGACCAACGAACAGTGCACGCCGTACACGCTGAACTATGCCTACGACACCGTGGCGCAGGCGCGCGGCACCGGGGGCGCGGTGGTGAAGGCGGGCGGCAAGAGCTGGTACATCCTGACGGCCGACTACGCCTTCGGCCATGCGCTGCAGGCCGATACCACCAAGGTGGTCGAGGCCGGCGGCGGCAAGGTGATCGGGTCGGTCAAGCATCCGCTGTCGACCAGCGATTTCTCATCGTTCCTGTTGCAGGCGC
>LXNH01000044.1_pt1 | contig 24854 bp, 20 predicted proteins | sample 809111 | NCBI WGS metagenome assembly LXNH01 (sample SAMN04870528, study PRJNA318959) | seawater metagenome | biome: 00002010; material: water; isolation source: marine seawater | place: Greece: Milos, Mediterranean Sea | collected 2013-05-29 | depth 5-7 m
TCGTATCCCCGCCAGTGATCCCGCGATACGCATGGCCGGCGCCGCTCCCCGGCTGATCGTTCAGCCCGGCCGAACCGGCCGGGCTTGCCCTCAATACTGATACCGCATCGTCAACGTGGCGCTGCGCCCCGCCGCCCACGCGCCCTGGCTGTAGAAGCCGATCTGCGAGTAGTACTTGCGGTCCATCAGGTTGTTGATGTTCAACTGCGCCGACAGGCCCTTGTCGAACTTGTAGCGCGCCATCAGGTTGACCAGAGCGTAGCTGCCCTGCCCCACGCGCTCGCTGCCATTGGGACCGTTGGCAATCGTATAGACATGGCTCTGCCAGTTGACGCCGCCGCCCACCGTCAGCCGGTTCCAATCGCCCGGCAGCCGATAGGTGGTGAACAACCGCACCAGGCTGCGCGGCTGGTCGGTCTGGATCGGGCTGCCGTCGCCATCGCGCGCGGTCCAATGCGACCACCCCGCCGCCACGTTCCAGCCCGGCGTGACTTCTCCTGACACCTCCAGGTCGAACCCGCGGCTGCGCGTGCCATTGGCGGCGCGCGAGGCCTGGTTGAGCGTGCCCGGCACCAGGTAACCGACGTCGTCCTGCGCCAGATTGTCCTGGTTGATCTGGAACACCGCGGCCGACGCGTTCAAGCGGCCGTCGAGGAATTCACCCTTGATGCCGGCCTCGTACGCCTTGCCCTCCAGCGGATCGAGCCAGTTGCCGTTGCGGTCCTGCTTGTCCTGCGGGTTGAAGATCTCGGTGTAGCTGACATACGCCGTGTAGTTCTCGTTGATGTCGTACAGCAAGCCGGCGTACGGCACGAACGCGTCCTTGTCGAAGGCCTGCCTGCTGCTGCCGCCCCACCCCACCGCGTCCGTCTTCCAGGTACTGTAGCGGCCGCCGACGATCAGCTTGAGCGGATCGGCCAGGCTGAAGCGCAGCGCGCCGTACCAGCCGGCCTGCTTGGTGGTGTAGCGGCTGGCCAGGGTGGAGGTGTCGCTCCACTGCGGCTCGGGGTACGAGCCGTCCCAGTCCAGGAAATTGCCCACGGCGGCCGGCGACACGGCGCCACGGTTGCGGAAATCGGCGTACTGGCGCGTGAAGCTGGCGCCGACCACGGCTTCGTGCTGGCGGCCGAACAGGGTGAAGGGGCCGGAGGCCTTGAGATCGAGGCTGTTCTGCTTGCGGTCGCCGTAATAGCGCTGGGCCGATGCCCCCATGCCCAAGCCCGTGGTGCGATCGGGCCAGCCGGTCAGGTAGAGCAGCTTGCCGTCCATTTCGTGCTTGGAATGCGAGCCCACGGCCTGCACGCGCCAGCCATTGTCGAAGCGATGCTCCAGACTGGCGAAGGCGCCTTCGGTGGTGCTGGCCCATTGGGTCCAGTCGGCGCCGGTGTTGAGCGAGCGTTTCCAGTCGGTGCGGCCGCCGTCGGCGTACCACAGCGGGAAGCCGCCCCAGCTACTGCGCTGCGGCGCATTGTCCTGGTAGTTGAAGCCGACGCTCAAGGTAGTGCGCGCGGTCAGGTCGGCGTCGACCACGCCGTAGAAGACCTTCTTGCGGTTCTGGTAGCCGTCCAGGTATGAATGATTGTCCTGGTAGGCCGAGACGATGCGGCCGCGCACGCTGCCGCTGGCGTTCAGCGGCGAGGACAGGTCGGCGGTGGCGCGGTAGGTGTCCCACGTGCCGGCGCTGACGCTCAGGTCGGCGGTGAATTCGCGGCTGGTGGCGTGCTTGCGCACCAGATTGACCGAGGCCGAGGGGTTGCCGGTGCCGGTCAACAGGCCGGTGGCGCCGCGCACCACTTCGACGCGGTCGTAGATGATGGGGTCGATGGAGGACTCGCCCGCGGCATAGCCAGTGTCGAAGCTGGTGGGAACACCGTCGTACAGGTAGTTGCTGATGGCGAAGCCGCGCGAGCTGAAGCTGTAGCGCTCGCTGTCGTAGTTCTGCACCGAGATGCCGGGGGTGTTGCCCAGGACATCGGTCAGCGAACGCATGTCCTGATCTTCGATGCGCTGGCGCGTGACGACCGTGACCGATTGCGGGGTTTCGCGCAGCGACAGCGGCAGACCGGTGCTGGCGGACGTGGCGCGCGGGGTGTAGGCGCCGGTGCCTTCGGTGGTGGTCGGGTCGCCGTCGGCCTGGACCTGCACGGCGGGCAAGGTGGCGACGCCCGCTTCCTGCGCCAGGGCCGTACCGCTGGCGAGCGCCATCAGCACCAGGCCGGTGGTGCGCCGCAGGGCGAGGCGTGGACGAATGGCGGGGCGGATACCGGTGGGCCGCGGGTCTTGCATAACGGACTTCCTTGCTAAAAGGGTTAGAAATAATTAGCGAGGAAGTGTAATGCGAACTTTTCTCATGCGCGTTTGTGTTGCGAATACGCACATAGGTATTTCCCTTATGACGGCGAACCTTGCAGCGCGCGTCGGACCGTGTCACGCGCCCGCGACGGGCGCTGCCGCCCGCCCTGGCCAGGCGTCCGCGTACACCGCGGAAGTTTTCCGATACAATAAAAACGATTCTCAATATCGAAATTCAGTCTTCCTTTCCCCCCTTTTCTCCATGACTGCCCGCCTGGCGCCGGATCACGATCACGTGTGCGCACTCTATGCGGACCATCACCACTGGCTGGTGACCTGGTTGCGACGAAAGCTGGGCTGCGGCTTCGATGCCGCCGACATCGCGCACGACACCTTCCACCGCCTGCTGGTCCAGCCAGAGCGCGCCCGCGCCCTGCATGAGCCACGCGCCTACCTGACGACACTGGCGCACGGGCTGGCGGTGGACCACATCCGCCGCCGCCGGCTGGAACGCGCCTACCTCGACGAAATCGCCCTGCTGCCAGAGGAACATGCGCCGTCTCCCGAGACGCGCGCGCTGCTGTTCGAAGCGCTCGTGCGCATCGACCGCATGCTGGATGGGCTGAGCGCGAAGGCGAAAAAGGCTTTCCTGATGTCGCGGCTGGACGGCATGACCTATCCCGACATTGCCGCGGCGCTGCACGTGTCGCTCAGTTCAGTGGAAAAATACATGGCCACCGCCATCCGCCATTGCTACGAGCTGCGCTATGGCTGATCGGGCCGTCGTGCTGGAACGCGCCATTTCCTTCGCCGTACGGCTCAATTCAGGCAACGCCGGCGCGGCCGACCACGACGCCTGCCGGCGCTGGCGCGAGGCCGACGCCGAGCACGAGCGCGTTTGGCGGCAATTGCAAGCCATCGAGACGGATCTGCGGACAGTATCGGAATCGCCCGCGGGACCGGCCGCCGCATCGGCCCTGCGCGCCGCGCCCAGTCAGCGGCGACGCCAGCTGCTGGCCATGCTGGGCCTGGGCGCGGCGGGCGCGGGGCTGACGCTGGCATGGCGCGACGGCGCATGGGAACGCTATGCCGCCGATTACCGCAGCGGGGTGGGCGAGCGCCGCCGCTACGCGCTGGCCGATGGCGCCGAGCTGTGGCTAAACACCGATTCCGCGGTGCGGGCCGACCCGGGCGGCTTGCGGCTGACCCTGCTGGCGGGCGAAATGCGCATGGACACCGGCGCGAATGCGACCTGGGAAGTGCGCACGCGGCAAGCCTGCTTCAGCGGCACGCGCGCTCGGTTCCTGCTGCGCCAGTTGGACAACGCCACTTTGCTGGAATTGCTGGGCGGCGAACTACGCATCGCGCCCGTGCGCGGCATCGAAACACTGGCCGAACCCGGCGGCCGCTATCGTGTGAGCGACCACGCTGTGGGGCGGCAGCCGGCCGCGCCATTCGACGCCGACGGCTGGGCCAGGGGCGTGCTGACGGTGCGCGGCATGCGGCTGGCGGACTTCCTGCAAGAACTATCCCGGTACCAACACGGCTGGATCAGTTGTGATCCGGCGGTGGCCGACCTGCGCGTCTCCGGTGCCTTTCTCTTGGATGACCTGCCCGGCGCCCTGGACACCCTGGCGCGCGTGCTGCCCATGCGGGTCCAGCGCTACACCGGACTGTGGACCCGCGTGCTGCCCGCCTGACCGGCGTTACAAATTTCCCGCACTGCGCGTTACGGGTTTCGGCGACCTCGCTCGACATAGGGAATGACAACCCCAGTTTGAACCAGGATCGCACCCGCCATGTCCCGCCCTGCCCGCGTCATACCTTATCGCCTGTTCCGCCTTCTGCCGCTGTGCGCCGCACTGGCGTTCGCCCCCACCCTGCACGCCCAGTCCGCCTCCATGGCGTTCGAGCAGGCGGCCGCGCCGCTCGATGCCGCCCTGAACCAATACGCCGCCACCGCCCGGGTAACGCTCTCGTTCGACGCGTCGCTCACGGCCGGGCGCCAGGCCCCGGCGCTGCGTGGCACGTATTCGGTCGCCGACGGGTTCGCGGCCTTGCTGGCCGGCAGCGGCCTGATCGCGCAACAGACCGGAGAACGCCACTTCATCATCCGCCCGGCCGCCCCGTCGGTCAGCACCCTGTCGGCCGTCACCGTGACGGCCGATGCGACCGCGGACCGCTACAACCCGCCCACCACCGTGGGCTCGAAATCGGCCCTGACGCAACGGCAGATTCCCCAATCCGTCAGCGTGGTGACACAGGAACGCATACGCCAACAGGCGATGCAGACGCTGGACGACGCCATGCGCAATACCGCCGGCGTCACGGTCGAACGCCGCGACAACAGCCGTTCGATCTTCCATTCGCGCGGCTTCGACATGACCTCCTACCAGGTCGACGGCATCCCCACGCAATACGACTGGCGCATGCTGTCCTCGAGCGACCTGGCGGTATACGACCGCGTCGAAGTGCTCAAGGGCCCGGCCGGCCTGTACAACGGCGCGGGCGGACTGGGCGGGGCCATCAACCTGGTGCACAAGCGGCCGGAGAAAGCCTTTGGATTCGAAGGCAGCGTGTCGGCGGGCTCGTGGGACAACTACCGCTCGCAGGTGGACCTGACCGGCGGGCTGAACGCCGATGGCTCGCTGCGCGGCCGGCTGGTCGGGGTCTACCAGGACCGCCGCTTTTTCTATGACAAGACCAACGAGAAACACTCGGTGCTGTACGGCGCGCTGGCCTACGACTTCACGCCCGCCACCACCCTGACGGTGGGCGCCAGCAACCAGAAGCGCGACATCCATGCATCGATGTGGTCGCTGCCGGCCACCATGACGGTGGGCGCCAACGGCCAGCCCAGTTTCGCGCTGGCCGACATCAAGCGCTCGACCTTCATCGGCGCCGACTGGAACCGCGACCAGTTCACCACCACCGAGGCCTTCGCCGACCTGGAACACCACATGGCCAGCGGCTGGACCGCCAAGCTGTCGGGGCGCTATGCCGAGAACAAACTCGACCGTGAACAGGCCTATGGCTGGGGGCCGGCCAATACCGCGAATGACCTGATCCAGCTGATGTCGGCCAAGGGCCCGACGCGGCAGACGCAATCCTCCTACGACGCCTATGCCGACGGCCCGTTCCAGCTTTTTGGCCGCACGCACAACCTGACGCTAGGCGCCAACTACACCGATTCCCGCTTCGACAGCGAGTGGAGCTACCCCACGCCCGCCTGGGCGCCGCGCATCGACATCACCCAGCCGCGCTCCGACTTCGACCGCCTCGACTATGCCTTCAACAACAGCACGCACGCGCGCACCCAGCAATGGGGCCTGTATTCCAGCCTGCGCCTGCGGCTGGCCGAAACGCTGACACTGGTGGCTGGCGGCCGCTACAGTTGGTGGGATCTGACCTCCACCCAGCGCACCGTGTCCACCGAGAAAACGCAGGATGCGAGGTTCAATGGCAAGTTCACGCCGAACCTGGGCCTGATCTACGACCTGAACGACACCTACTCGGTCTACACCAGCTATTCCGAGATCTTCTCGCCGCAGAACGGCTACTCGACGGCGGACGGCAACATGCTCAAGCCGCTGGAAGGCAAGCAGGTCGAGGCCGGCATCAAGGGCGAATACCTGGATGGCGCGCTGAACGCCTCGTTCGCGGTATTCGAGATCCGCGACCAGAATCGCGCCACGCTGGCCGCCGATTCCACGACCCAGTACACGGCCAACGGCAAGACGCGCAACCGCGGCTTCGAACTCCAGGTCAATGGCCAACTGCGTCCGGGCTGGAATGTCTATGCCGGCTATACCTGGCTGCAGGCGCGGGTGGACCAGGGCGCTTCGTACGATTCGAACGTGACCGCCATCGCGCCGCGCCACCTGCTGCGCCTCTGGACCGACTATCGCCTGCCGGGCGACTGGCATCGCTACACCGTCGGCGGCGGCGTCAACGTGCAAAGCGGCACGTATGTAGCGCTGCCCCAGTACAACGGCGCGCGGCTCGAACAAGGCGGCTTCGCCACCGTGGACCTGAAGTTCGGCTACGAGATCAGCCGCAACCTGAACGTGGCGCTCAACATTACCAACCTGTTCGACCGCAAGTACTACGCCACCATCAGCTCGCCCCGCTCGCAAAACGTCTTCGGTGAGCCGCAGGCCTTCCTGCTGGCCTTGAACGCGAAGTACTGAGGACGCGATGGCAGGCGCGGCACGCCCGTTCTGGGTCCGCGTGCACCGCTGGGCGGGGCTGGCAACCGCCCTGTTCCTGTGCGTGGCCGGCCTGACCGGCAGCATCCTGGCCTTCAAGGAAGAGCTGGATGCGTGGCTCAATCCGCAGTGGTTCCTGGCGCCCGGTGACGGACGAGCCATGCTGGACCCGTTCGCGCTGCGCGAATCGGTGCGCCAGCAACTGCCCTGGGCCGTCCTCGACCAGGTGCCGTTGCGGCGCGAGGCCGACCGCGCGGTGGTTTTCCGGCTGTCGCCACAACGGGATGCGGCCAGCGGCCGCGCGCTGCCGCTGGCCGCCACCCATGCCTTCGCCGACCCCTACAGCGGCAAAGTACTGGGCTGGCGCAACGAGGGGGTGGCATCGCTGGCACGCGAGAACCTGCTGCCCTTCATCTACCGCCTGCATCTGGACCTGACGCTGCCAGGCATCTGGGGCCGGCTGCTGTATGGCGTGGTGGCGCTGGTCTGGACCCTGGATTGCGTCGTTGGCTTCTACCTGACGCTGCCGGCGCCGGGCGCGCGGCGCCAGGGCTTCTGGCGCGGCTGGCGGCCCGCCTGGCTGATCAAGCGCGGCGCCTCGACGACGCGCCGCACCCTGGACCTGCACCGCGCCTTCGGCCTGTGGCTATGGGCGCTGCTGCTGGTGTATGCCTGGTCCAGCGTCATGTTCAACCTGCGCGACCAGGTCTACCAGCCGGTGATGTCGACCATCATGCCCTTCGACACGTCCTGGCGCGGCGCACCCGCGCGGCCGGCGCCGCTGGTGACGCCGGCGTTGCAGGGGCCGGCGGCGCTGGCCGCGGCGCGCCGCGCCATGGCCGACCTGGCGCGCGAACGCGGCTTCACCGTGGACGGCGAGGAAATGCTGATGCTGGACCGCCGCCGCGGCCTCTACGGCTATCTGGTGCACAGCGATGCCGACCTGCGCCGCCACGTTGGCAACACGGCCATCCTGATCGACGCCGACAGCGGCGAACCCCGTGGCGTCTACCTGCCGACGCGGGGCGCGTGGGGCGACACTTTCAGCAACTGGCTGGGGGCGCTGCACATGGCCCATGTGTTCGGGCTGCCTTACCGGATCTTCGCCTGCCTGCTGGGGTGGGTGGTGGTGATGCTATCGGTGACGGGTGTTCTGGTGTGGCGCCGCAAGCAACTGGGGCGGACACTGGCGAAATCGCGGCGGTCCCACTGAGCGACTTCGCCGGTGCCAGGACGTGGCGCCTGGCTGAGTGACACACATCGCAAAGCCCGCAGCTCGCCGTTGAGAATGGAAGTTCGAAGAAAGTCCGCGGCTTTCGAACTCAGTCTCATGCACTGAAGTCATGAATAAACACTGTTGAACCAACTTGGTGTCAGCCACGAGTCGCCCTATTCCCGTTCCGCAATGGATGCCCGCGTCAGGAACGCCGGCAAGAATCCTGCCATTACCGATCCACCGACTTCATATCGCAGGTCGTCTCCTGCACATCGCAAAGCCCCCGGAACCACGCGCGCCCGGCCAGTTGTTCGCCCTGGGCACGCGCGACGATCTCGTCCTGCGGCGAGCGCTTGCGGTCCACCAGGTAATCGAGCAGCACCCAGTTTTCATGGCAGGCGCGGATGCCTTGGACCTTGCCTACTTCGGTCAGCCAGTCGCTGCCCAGGTCCAGCACGCGCTGGCTGGCGGCGTCCGGCCGCAGATAGCCGCGCGCCGACTGGATGCCGACGCGCGCGTCATCGGCGCGGATCCAGCCTTCACCCTTGTAGACCTTGCGCGGCGGCAGGTCGGGATATTCTTCCTCGTTATAGGCGTCGCTGGCGTTGGCGATCCTGAGCCAGCCGTCCTGCGCCTGACGCACGTCGAAGATGACGCTGTAGGCGTATTCGGGCTCGCCGGCCGCCGGCCGGGTGGGAATCCGGCCCAGCACCTTGGCGGTGGCGGCGGGCGCCGCATGCACGGTGATCGACGGTTTGTCATAGTTGGCCCAGGCGCCGAAGGCGCAGGCGGTTGCGCCGGCCGCAAGTTCGGCCTGCGGCGCGGCGGCGCGGGCCGATGGCGCGGCAAGCAGCGCAAGGGTGGCGAGCGAAGCGGCCAGGCGGGCACGAACAGGCATGAAGACTCCGGAGCGCTGACTATCTGAACCCTGCCGGTCTTGCCGGCAGGCGTTTTCATTGATCGGGCAATGCCGCGACTGTAGCAAATACGCCCGGCCCGCCGCCCTACCGGAACCGCAGGTGCCGCCGCTGCAGTTCGCCCACCGTCCGGCAGCCCATCAGCTTCATCGCGCGCTCGATCTCCACGCGCATCTGCTCCAGCGCCCGTTCCACGCCGGGCCGGCCGGCGGCGGCCAGCGGGAACAGGTAGTAGCGGCCCAGCCCCACCGCCTTGGCCCCCAGCGCCAGGGCCTTGAGCACGTGCGTGCCGCGCTGCACGCCGCCGTCCATCATCACGTCGATGCGGTCGCCGACGGCGTCGACGATTTCGGCCAACTGGTCGAAGGCGCTGCGCGAGCCGTCGAGCTGGCGGCCGCCGTGGTTGGACAGCACGATGCCGGTGCAGCCGATGTCGACGGCGCGCCTGGCGTCCTCGACCGACATGATGCCCTTCAGGCAGAACTGGCCGTCCCACTCGCGCACCATGGCCGCGACGTCGTCCCAGGTCATGGCAGGATCGAGCATTTCGGTGAAGTAGCGGCTGATGGACATGGCGCCGCCGCCCATGTCGACGTGGCCGTCCAGCTGCGGCAGGCGGAAGCGTTCATGGGTGAGGTAGTTGATGGCCCAGGCGGGCTTGAGGGCGAACTGGGCGATGCCGGCCAGGTTCAGGCGGAACGGGATGGCGAAGCCGGTGCGTTTGTCGCGTTCGCGGTTGCCGCCGGTGATGCTGTCCACGGTCAGCATCATGACCTGCACGCCCGCGCTCTTGGCGCGCGCCATCATGTCGCGGTTCAGGCCGCGGTCCTTGTGGAAATAGAACTGGTAGACCTGGGGGCCGCCGCTGATGCGGCGCGCCTCTTCCAGGCTGACGGTGCCCAGCGACGAGACGCCGAACAGGGTGCCGAACTTGCCGGCGGCGGCGGCCACGGCGCGTTCGCCGTCGTGGTGGAACAGGCGCTGCAGCGCGGTGGGCGAGCAGTAGACCGGCATGGCGAGCTTCTGGCCCATGACGCTGACGGACATGTCGACGTCGGCCACGCCGCGCAGCACGTCGGGCACCAGGTCACAAGCCTCGAAGGCCCCGGTGTTGCGGCGGTAGGTAGTTTCATCGTCGGCGGCGCCGTCGATGTAGTTGAAGATCGGGCCGGGCAGCCGCTGGCGCGCCATGCGGCGGAAGTCGTGGAAATTCAGGCACTGGTTCAGACGCATCGGGGGACCTTTGTCTACGCTGCACGTACAGACGACATACCAGGCGCCGCCTGGCCGGCGGCGCAAACCACTGCTGGCCCGATGGCGGATGCCGGATCGTCCGGGCGCCAGGGCTTGGAGCGGAATTGTAGTCCGGGGGGGCCGCAGGCCTGGCGGAGGCTGTGCGCATTCTGGACAGAGCGATCGCGGCGGCAAACCGCAAGGCCGCGAGAACACCTTGCCGCCACAAGGCCACGCCCCGCCATGTCGCACGCGGCCCTCAGGCGGGGCCCGGAGTCTGATACCGTTCAACCTGTTTCCGGTCTCGCCTTGCCTGTGCCCATGCCCCCACGCCCCGACCTGTTCGCGCCGCCGCCCCGCCAACGCGCCGGCCGCGCCAATTCACTGCTGTGGATCCTCGACCCGCTGGAGCGTGACCCCGGCTATCTGCGCCGCAAGATGTTCGGCTGCGACGCCGCCTACCTCGATGGCGCCCTGTACCTGGTGGTGGCCGACCGCGAGGCGCCCTGGAACGGCGTGATGGTGTGCTCCTCGCACGACCGCCACGCGGCGCTGCTGGCCGACATGCCGAGCCTGCTGCCGCACCCGGAACTGGGCAAGTGGCTGTACCTGCCGCAGACCGACGAGGCGTTCGAAACACTGGCCGGACAATTGGTGGAGCTGGCCCTGGCGCGCGATCCGCGCCTGGGCGTGATGCCCAAGCCACGGAAGCGTCGGCGCAAGTCCTGGCGTGGCGAGAAATAGGACGGAACACCGGCTGCCCGACCGACCGGCGCGTCTTGCCCGTCCGGCCGCTCACCATATAGAATTGAGGCTCATTCTCATTTATTTGGCGCCAGCGGCCCCGCTTCGTGCGCGCCAGGCTCATGACCGGACCGCCCATGCCATCGCCAAGCATCGAAGCGCTGTATGTCGACCATCACGGTTGGCTCAAGGGATGGTTACGCCGGCGCATGGGCAATTCGTTCGACGCCGCCGACCTGGCGCACGACACCTTCATCCGCCTGATCGCCCGGGAAGACCCGCCCGTGGTGCGCGAACCGCACGCGCTGCTGACCACCGTGGCGCAGGGCGTGCTGTCGAACTTCATGCGGCGCCGCAAGATCGAGGACGCCTATATGGCGACCCTGGCGGCCCTGCCCGAGCAGACCGCGCCCAGCCCCGAGACGCGCGCCATCCTGATCGAGACCCTGGTCGAACTGGACCGCCGCCTGGACACCCTGCCCGCGCCGGTGGTGAAAGCCTTCCTGCTGTCACAACTGGACGGCATGAGGCAGGCCGACATCGCCGCCGAACTGAAGCTGTCGCTGGCCACGGTGCAACGCCATATCGCCAGGGCGGCGCATTGCTGCTTCTTCGGCGCCTGAGCCGGCGCCCAATGCCCCGCCCATGCCCTACTCCACCGCCAGCCGTCCGCAGCCGGCCCTGCCCGCCCTGGAAGGCCCGCCGCTGCCCGAACACGCAAGCCGGGCCGCGGTCGAGTGGCTGGTGCGTCTGCAGGCCGCCGAAGCCGACGACGCGCTGCGGCGGGACTGGGCGCAGTGGCTGGCAGCCGACCCCGACCACGCGCGCGCTTGGCGCCACATCGAATCGTTCGGCGCGTACCTGCGCGGCCTGGACGCGCGGCTGGCGCGCGGCACCCTGGCGCGCGGCGGCGAACGGCGCGGCCGGCGCGCCGCGCTCAAGGCCCTGGCGCTGACGGCGTTCGCCGGCTCGGGCGCCTGGCTGGCGCGCGACGGCCTGGTGCTGCAGTGGCAGGACCTGAACGCGGACTATCGCACCGGCACCGGCGAGCGACGCGCGCTGACGCTGACCGACGGCACCCGCGTCGACCTGGACACGCGCAGCGCCATCGCCCTGCGCTACGACGACGGCCAGCGCCTGATCCAACTGCTGCACGGCCGCATCCTGGTGGCCACCGCGCCCGACCCGGCCCGTCCGGGCTGGCCGGCCCGCCCGCTGCTGGTGGACACGGCGCGCGGCAGGCTGCGCCCGCTGGGAACGCGGTTCGTGGCGCAGCATCTGGACGACGCCGATCTGGTGGCCGTGCTGGCAGGCGCGGTGGAAATCCTACCCCGGGATGGCGCGTCGGCCACCCTGGTCGTGCGGGCCGGTGAGCAAAGCCACTACAACCGGCTGGCCGCCGAGGCGCCGCTGCGCAGCGACCAGCAGGCGGACGCCCAGGCCGGCGCCTGGGCCGCCGGCATGCTGGTGGCGCGCGACATGCGGCTGGATGACTTCATCGCCGAACTGGCTCGCTACCGCCCCGGCCGCCTGGCCTGTGCACCGCGGGTCGCGGCCCTGCGCGTCTCGGGCGTCTACCCACTGGCGGACCCGGACAGGGTGCTGGACATGCTGACCCGCACCCATCCGGTCGAGGTCCGCGGCATGACGCGCTTCTGGACCACCGTGACGCCACGTGAGGGCTGATACGGTCCAGATGAGGGTTTTTTCGTTCTCGCGTGGCAATCCCCATGGAAGCCACTTTTTTCACGGGAACTGAATACCATCATGCACGACCGCCTCTCGCGCCGCGCCGCCCGCCTCATCGGTCGCGCCGCCCCCCTGCTCTCGCCCGGCCGCCTGGTCGTGCTGTCCCTATCAGCCACGCTGCTGTCGCCCGCCACGCTGGCGCAGCCGGCCGCGCGCGTCTACGCGATTCCCGCCGGCTCCCTCGAAAGCGTGCTGACCCGCTACGCCCTGGAAAGCCGGCTGATGCTGTCCTATGCCGCGGCCGACGTCGACGACAAGCGCAGCGGCGGCCTGAGCGGCAGCCATGACCCGGCCTCGGCGCTGAGTCAGATCCTGGCCGGCACGGGCATGCGCGCCAGCCTGCAACCGAACGGCGGCTATCTGTTGCGTCCCGCGCCGGGCGCGGATGGCGCGCAGACCTTGCCGTCGGTGACCGTGACCGGCGAACGACCCGAGACCGCCTGGGGACCGGCGCAGGGCTTCGTGGCCAAACGGAGCGCCACCGCCACCAAGACCGACACGCCGCTGCACGAGACGCCGCAATCGGTGTCGGTGGTGCCGCGCGCCCAGGTGGTGGCGCAGGCCGCCGATTCGCTCGACCAAGCGCTAGCGTATACCGCCGGCGTGATGCCGCTGGACGGCGGCGCGACGCGCAACATCAGCACCAGCTTCACGGTGCGCGGCTTCAACATCACCGGCTCGGCGCCGCTGTACCTGAACGGCACCAGGTTCCCCATCAACTCGCTGAGCGGCGCGATGGAGCCCTACAACTACGAACGCATCGAGGTCCTGAAGGGGCCGGCGTCGATCCTGTACGGCCAGGCCGCGCCCGGCGGCATCATCAACCTGGTCAGCAAGCGCCCCACTGCCGAACCGCTGCGCGACATGGAGGTGAAATACGGCACCTGGAACACCCGGCAGTTGGCCATGGACTTCGGCGGCCCGCTCACCGAGGACGGCAATGTGCGCTATCGCCTGTCCGGGCTGGGGCGCGACGCCGACACCATGGTGCGCTACATCGACAACGACCGCCTGTCCCTGTCGGGCGCGCTGGAATGGCAAATCAGCGGCGCCACCCAGTTGACGCTGCTGGGCGGCTGGAGCCGCACCGACAATCCTTATGACGTGGGCAAGCCACGCGAAGGCACGCTGTTGCCCAACCCGAATGGCCGGATCTCGCGCAGCGTGTTCCTGGGCGAGCCGGGCTTCGACCGCTTCGTGGTGCAGGGCGGCCACCTGGGCTACCTGATGGAGCACAAGCTCAACGACGACTGGCAGGTGCGCCAGAACCTGCTGGGCTACAACCACCGCGCCAACAACCGCTACGCCTCGGTGATGTCGGTCAACGCCGCCAACCCGGCGCTGGCCGACCGCCTGGCCGTCTCGCGCGACGACACCGACAGGGGCATCGCCGTGGACAGCCAACTGCTGGGCAAGCTGCGCCACGGCCGCTTCGAGCACACCCTGCTGTTCGGCGTTGACGCCAGCCGCAGCAGTCTGACGCGCGACCAGGCGCTGACCTTCGATGTCGCTCCGATCAACCTGTATGACCCGGTCTATGGAAACAAACCGACGCTTGGCCCCGCCAGGCGCGGCATCAGCCGCTCGCGCCAATTGGGTTTCTACGCCCAGGATCAGATCAAATTCGACGGACGCTGGATCGCCCTGTTCGGCGGCCGCTACGACCGCGCCCGCACCGAGGACCAACCCGGCGACGGCCCGCAGGATTCGCACACCATCTCGCCGCGCGCCGGCCTGATGTACCTGTTCGACAACGGCCTGGCGCCGTACTACAGCTTCACCAAATCCTTCCAGCCCACGGAAGGCATGGACTTCAACGGCGCGCCGTTCAAGCCGACCACCGGCACGCAGCACGAAATCGGCCTGAAGTATGAGCCGCCCGGCGCCGACGCCTCGATCACGCTGGCGCTGTATGACATCACCCAGCGCAACGTCGTGACCTCCGATTCCGCGCATACGGGCTTCTCGGTACAGACCGGTGAAGTGCGTTCGCGCGGCGTCGAGCTGGAAGGCCGCGCCAGCCTCGACCACAACCTGGACGTGGTCGCGGCTTTCACGCTGACCGACGCCAGGATCACAAAGAGCAACCGGGACGACGTGGGCGCGCGGCCGGTGTCGGTGCCGCGCACCATGGCCTCGCTGTGGCTGGACTACAAGGTGCCGGCGCTGCCGGGTCTGAGCACCGCCGCCGGCATACGCTACGTCGGCCACCAGAAGAGCGAAGGGGTGACGGTGCCGACCTACACCGTGCTCGACGCGGCGCTGCGCTACCGTCTGCACAACTGGGAGTTCGCGCTCAACCTCAAAAACGTGGCGAACAAGCGCTACATCGCGGCGTGCCCGGGTATCTGCTATTACGGCGACGAACGCAATGTGATGCTGACGGCTCGGGTGAACTGGTAGGCAAAACGCACGGACAGCGGCGCCGGACGGCGCCCGCCGTATGCGACCGGATCACGCCGGACCGGTCGGGTCGCCGAACACGTCGCGCCAGGGCCGCGACAACCCATCGGCATCCGCCGCCGACAGGTATTGCGGCGCCCCGCGCGCCATGGCGGCGAACAGCAACGCGTCGCTGGCCTGGTCCCACGGCGCCGCCAGCCACTCGTCGATCTCGCCGTCCTCGTCTTCCTCCCGGATGAAGGCGGCGGCGCCATCGACGGCCTCGGCGCGCCGCCGCAGCAGGCCATGGACCTGCATGAAGCCGGCATGAATTGGCGAATGCGCACCGCCACGGTGGCGTGCGGCGGACAGCACGCCATGCCACTCGGATTGTGGCGGCGCCTCGGCCGCGCCATCGGGCGGCGTGGCCCCGCGGCCATCCTCGTGCGCCGCCCAGCGCTCCCAGGCGCGCCCGTAGCGGTCCCAGCCGTCGGCGGGCAGAGCGGCGCCCAGCGTCTGCGCCTGTTGGCGCGTCAGTTCCGGAATGCGGGCCAGGATGTCGACCACCGCTTCGCCATGCGGGCCGAATAGCGCGCCCAGCGGCAGCGGTTGCAGCAGTTCGATCGCGGCGGCGCGCCAGTAGCCGGGTTGCGCCACCAGGCCGGACATGTCGCCCAGTTGCGTCACGCGCACGCGCCACAACTGCCCGGGCCAGCGGCGGCCCAGCGTCAGGGAGGCGATGGATTGGTCGACCACGATCCAGGGCGGCTCTGCGCGGGCCAGGCGGACGTGGTCACCGGCGCGTTCAAGCGCCATATCGGGGTCGGCGGCGTCGAACCAGAAACCGTCGCGGTCGGTAAAAGCGCATGGGGTGGAAGTCGTCATGGCCGTCATTATCGACGCAAAGCGACGGGCTGACCTCCAACGGCCGCCTCGCGGGCCCGCCACGCCGGCAGGCCCGCGCGAGACCGCGTCGTCAGGCGGGACCGCGCAGATTCAATCCGCGGCGGCGCGTTCGACTTCCAGGGCCGCCTCCAGCCGGTTGCCGCCCAGCGACTTGGCGCGGTACAGCGCCAGATCGGCGCGCGCCAGCGCATCGGCCAGCGGCGGCACGTCCTCGTCGAAATAGGTCAGGCCGATGCTGACCGTGGCGGCGATGCCCAGGCCGTCGGCCGGATTGGCGACGCCGGTGGCGAAGCGCCGCGCCGCCGCCGCCCCCAACGGGTGGGCGCGGCGGGCGTCATCGCCCGCCAGCAGCGCGGCGAATTCCTCGCCGCCCAGGCGCGCCAGGATGACCTGCGGTCCAAGCACGTCGCGCGCCGCGGTGGCGAACGCCGCCAGCACCAGGTCACCGGTGTGGTGGCCGAAGCGGTCATTGATGGCCTTGAAATGGTCCAGGTCGAAGGCCAGCACGGCGATAGGCGCGCGCCCGGCGTTGCTCGCGATGAGGCGCGCGCCCTGCTCGAAGAACCAGCGGCGGTTGCCGAGCCGCGTCAGGTAGTCGGTCTGCGACTCGTGCACCAGCTGCACATGGGTTTCCTCGCGGATCAGCTTGATCAGCGTCATCGGCAGCAGCACCGAATACAACACCCCTTCGTACATGGTGATGTTGCTGGCCAGCAAGTGTACCGAGGGGCCGTCGACGGCGACCCACCAGGGCAGCAGGAAGGCCCGGCCAAAATAGATCAGCGCGTGCACGCCGGCCACCGCCACGGCGAAGTTGCGGGTTTTCAGCATGCGCATGGAATCGCAGCGCAGCAGTTCCCACGCAGTCAATGCGCTGACGATGGCAATGGGCAAGGCGCTGACGTATTTCCAGACCCGCTCCTGCCCTGGCACGCCGGCCGCCAGCCAGATCAGCGCCATGACAACCAGCAAGCCCGCCGAACGCTTGCGGTAATGGCGCCCGTTCAGCGAGGCGACACCGTTCAGCACCAGCAGATAGCCGCCGAGAATGACCAGGTTGCTCAGCGGCGCGCCGATCGCGGCCGGCATGTCGGCGCGGAACAAGGCGCAGATACAGCCCACCGCCAGCGTGGCGAAGCCGGCCGCCAGGATGCCCAGCGAACGGCTGCGGTTGGGGTGGGTCCGATGCTCCCAGAACGTCAGGCCGGCACTGGCCAGCAGCGTTCCGATGGTGATGAAGTAAAGGGTGAGGAGATCGACGTGCATCTCGGCCGGAAAGAGGGGGCACGCCAGGCGATCGCGGCGGCGTTCGCAATTTTAGGGGCAAATCCGCCGCGAAAATGTGACGGAGGCGCGGCCGCCGGGAAGCAATAAGTCCCCAATTAGGCCGCGCGTCCGCCCATCAGGATCAGAATCGATATGTCACGCTGCCGACCACCGTGCGGCGGGTGCCGAAGAAGCAATCGCCGCGGGCCAGGCAGGTGCCCACATACTGTTTGTCGAAGAGGTTGGTGACGTTCAGCGCAAAGCGCATGGGGCCCGCGTCGTAGGCCAGCACGGCGTCGTACAGCGTGACCGCGGGCACGCCGTTGTGGCCAGTGCCGTCATCGCTGCTGCCGTTGTAGCGCACGCCCGCCCCCGCCAGGAAACCCGGGGTTCCCATCACGCTGAAGCGGTAGTTGGCCCAGAACGACGCCATGTGCCGGGGAATGCTGGCCAACTGGCGCCCCTGTTCGGCCGGCGTGCCCTTGGCGACCTTGGCGTCCAGGAAGGTGTAGGTCGCGACCAGGTCGACATTGCCCAGCGATGCCAGGGCTTCCAGTTCGGCGCCCTTGGTGCGCACCTCGCCCACCTGCACCGTGTCGGCCAGGCCGTTGACCACGCCCGCGACCTTGCGGTTTTTCTCGGTCATGTCGAACACGCTGGCGGTGACCGTCAGGTTTTCGCCCGGCGGCTGGTACTTCAGGCCAACCTCCCACTGCTTGCCTCGCAGCGGCTTGTAAGCCTGGTTGGAGCGGTTGAAGCCGGCCTGGCCCTGGAACGATTCCGAGTAGCTCAGATACGGATTGAGGCCGGCCTCGGAGCGGTACATCAGGCCGAAACGCTTGCTCACTTCGCTGTCATCGCGCGACCCCGAAGGCGTGTCGTCGACCGACGCGCGCGAACGGTCATGGCGCAGCCCCAGCATCAGCAGCCATTTTTCCCATTCAAGCTGGTCCTGCATGTACAGACCCAGCTGGTTGCCGCGCGAGGTCGGCGCGTTGACCGTCCCGGTGGGCGGCGTGAAGTTGCCGTACACGGGGTTGTGCACGTCGATCGGCGCGACCGTGCCGCCCACGCCCTGGCGCGCATCCAGCACGGAGCGCTGGTAATCGATGCCGGTCAGCAGGGTATGGCGGATCGGGCCGGTCTGGAACTTGAACTGGCCCTGGGTATCGACCGCGAACTGCTTGAGGGTCGGCTGGTTCTGGTACATCACGCGGCGCAACAGCGTATCGCTGCCCGGCACCCAGCCGTGGCCGGCGCCGTTGAAGCCGGCGGTGTAGATGCTGCGGTAGTCCACTTCGCTGTGGGTGTAGCGCAGGTTCTGGCGCACCGTGACCGCGTCGTTGAAGGCATGCTCGAACTGATAGCCGATGGCACTCTGGCGCGCGGTGTATTTGTCGAAATCCGGTTCGCTGACGAAGAAGTCCTGCGGGATGCGGCCGGCGGGCGTGCTGGTGAGCGTGCCGCGCCAGGGAAAGAACCCGACCATCGAACCCGTGTTGTCCTTCTGGAAATTGGCCAGCAGCGTCAACGAGGTGGCGGCGCTGGGCCGGTAGGTCAGCGACGGCGCGATGAAATAGCGGTCGTCGTCGACGTGCTTGACCGAGCTGTCGCTGTCGCGCCCCAGCGCCACCACACGGTACAGCCATTTGCCGTCGGCATCGATCGGGCCGGTCAGGTCGGCCTGGATCTGCTTGCGGTTGTGGTTGCCGTAGCTGACGCCGATCTCGCGCATGGCCTCGGGCTGCGGCCGCTTGCTGACCTGGTTGACGATGCCGCCGATGGCGCCCTGCCCGTACAGCATGGCCGATGGCCCGCGCAGGATCTCGATGCGTTCCAGCGCGTACGGGTCGGGCCGGGTGTTGTTGTAGGAGCCGACCGCGTTGAGCAGGCCGTCCAGGTATTGGGTGGAGTCGGTGCCGCGGATCTTGATCGAATCGCCGCGGTTGTCCGGGCCGAACGCGCCGGCGGTGACGCCCGCGGTATAGGCCGCCGCCTGCTGCACCGACTGGGCGCCCTGCAAGGTCATGCGATCCTGCGTGATGATGCTGATCGACTGCGGCGTTTCCATCACCGGCGTGTCGGTCTTGGTGGCGGTGACCGCGCGGTTGGCGACGAAACCCTGCACCGGGCCGGTGGCGGTCTGCTCGACATCCGCGCCGGTGACGGTCACCGCGGGCAACTGGATGTCGGCGGCGGCGGACTGGGCGGCGCCGTTCGTGGCGACGCCCAGTCCGAAAACGATCAAGGGAACATGCCGGGCACGGGGAAACACCAGGCGCAAGCGAGACAACGGGCGGGCAACCATCAACACTCCATTCCAATCATATTCGAAGTAAGAATTAGTCTTATTCTTTGAAAGAAAGGAATTATAGCCACGACTGTTCAGGGGAATGCCAGGAAATGCGGCCATCGGGAAGACGGTATTGCCCGCGTATTCCCCAACCAGGGGGGCTGGCCGCGCATCGCGCGATGGATAAGCCAAGCCTTGGCTCGCCAGGAACCCGCATGGCGTGACAAATCCGTCACTCATCTACAATCCGGGATCCCCTTGACCGGCCCGCATGGCGGCCGGCTCGCAGCCCCCAGGTAGCATGACGCGCGCGAAGAAACCCGTTCCCAGAAAGAGAAGCTCTCCCTCCCGCTCCCCTTCCCGCTCCCGTTCCGCCGGCCGCGTGCCGCGTTTTCTGCGGGCGCTGGTGATCAGTTCGCTGGCCAGTTTCGGCGCCGCCACCTATGTGTTGCATCCCCAATGGCAGATGCCGGCCGCGGTCGGCGACATGCTGTCGCGGCTGCAATGGCCATCGCTGCAGCGCAGCGCGCCGATGGCGCTGCCGGCGCCCAACGCGGCGCTGGTGCAGACCACGTTCGACGCTTGTCCGCAGTTCTTCCCGAACGCGCGGGCGCCGGCGGTACCTGCCGCGCAACGTTTGCGCGAGGTCTGTTTTTCCTCATTCGCCATTCTGCACAACGGCCAGACCAAGACGCCGGTGTTCGTGGCCGAGCGCCTGAACCGCCAGAATCTGATGCAGGCCAAGGGGCAGCACCGGACCGACAGGTTCTATGCCGAGGCGCGGGTGCCGCGCGCCGAGCGCGCGGAGTTGGACGACTACCGCGGCTCGGGCTATTCGCGCGGTCATATGGCGCCGGCCGGCGACATGGCCACGCCCGAGGCCATGGCACAGAGTTTTTCGCTGGCCAACATGGTGCCGCAGGACCAGCGCCACAATGCCGGCCCCTGGAGCCGCATCGAGCAGGACACGCGTCAGTACGTGATGCGCGCGGCCGGCGACGTGTATGTCTTTACCGGGCCGGTCTACGCCGAGCGTCCCAAGACCATCGGCGCCGGCGTGGCGGTGCCCACCTATCTGTACAAGGTCGTCTACGACGCCACCACGCACCGCGCGTGGGTGCACTGGCAGGCCAACCGCGCCGACACCAAGGCCGGGCCCCCGATCGGCTATGACGAATTCGTGAAGCGGACCGGCTTGCGGCTGCTGCCGCCCTGACGCCAGGCCGGAACCGCGCCGCGCCATGCACCGCGATACATCGTGACATGCGCTTGCGGCGCGCCCGACGGTATGATGCGCGCCGCATCCATGCATACTGGGAGAACCATGAAGCACGTCATCCGGATGGGCCGCCTGAGCGCGGTGATATTGTTGGCCAGCCTCGCCGGCAACGCGATGGCGGCATCCTCGCCCGCTGCCACGCCAGCCGCCGCCCGCCCCGGGGCGTCCTCCAATCTCACCGGCGCCGGCAACCTCGGCCCGATGGGCGAGCCGGAATACATGACCCGCATGGAAGCCGCGTTCAACAAGCAGGACATCAACGCCGACGGCTACCTCAGCCGCGGGCCACTGCTGCAGGAAGCCACGGCCGAACAGATCACCGCGATGGACACCGATGGCGACGGCCGTATCAGCAAGGCCGAATTCCTGGCTTTCGCGCTGAAGAATTTCAAGAGCCGGCCCAAGTTCGAGCAGAACATCAAGCGATAAACCGCCGCCACGGTCCCTGCACCCGGCCCCGCCGGCGGTTAACTATTGATACACAAGACGGAATCGGCAATCAAGCGGCCGCGCGCGCGTGCTAAGTTACGAGCCCGTCAGCGCCCTCGTCCCGCGGGCGCCGATCCCCTGCGCTTCCCCTTCCTTTCTTCACGACCATCATGCACAAGAAACAAGATCGCGTTCCGGCCCAGGCTGGAAAGAAACGGATAGCCGGCCTGATTGCAGTGGCCCTGGCTTTGGCGACCGGCGCCTCGCTGGCGGGCGACCTGCCGCCGCGCGGCGGCGCGGCGGCGCAGACGCAGACGCAGGCGCAGCCGCGGGACGAAGGCCGCCTGCCGCCACGCGGCGGCGCGGCCCAGCAGGCGCCGGCCAGCGCGCAGGCCCCCACCCAGGCAACGGCCGCCGGCACCGAACAAAAGACCGAGATCAAGAGCCAGGCCGCCTACGAACGCCTGCTGCACAACAGCGGCATCAGCGTGCAATGGCTGTGGACCGATGAGCGCGGCAAGTTGAACGCGGTCGACGACAACGACGTGGTGCGCCTGGAAGGCGGCCACCGCAACGCCAACGGCTCGGTGACGATCAAGGGCCGGGTGCTGTCGATCTCGGCCGACCGCTTCACCTTCCGCGGCACCATCCTGATCGTGGACGCGCCGGACAAGGGCCGCCGCTGCGAACGCACCGGCGACTATGAATTCCGCGCCACCGGCAAGCGCAAGTACTGGCGCCTGCAGCAGATGGAAGCGTGCGGCGGCCTGACCGATTACGTCGACATCTACTATTGATCAATGCGCAGGCCTCGATGCGGCGCCCCCCCAAGGCCGCCGCATCGGTATCAACGCCCACGTTTCACAGATGCCGGTGGCTGCACGCCATCGGCTGGTCGACCATCTGGCCGATCGCCCGCGCCAGCGCCTCGGCGCTGCCCTGCTCCAGACAATTGGCGCGGATCATGCGGAACCCCAGCGCCAGGCTGTAGTGCCAGTCCAGGTCGAACAGATGGTAATCGCGCCCGTTCGCCGGATGGCGCCAGCGCACGGCCGGGTCTTCATACGCCGCGCCGATGAAGTCGACGTGCGAACCGAAAGGCGGCATGGCCTCCAGGGGCTCGTCCGAACCCGGCAGGCTGGGGGCTTGCAGGTTCTCGCCCACGCCGACATAGGGCTCGGGGCCGTCGAAGGCCAGCATGATCACGCTGAACCCGGCCGGGTCGGCGTCGTAATACGCGCGCTGGCCGGGGTTCAGCAATGCGCGGGCCGCCGGGCCAAGGCAATAGTGCGGGCTGCACCAGCTGCTGTGCTCATCGTCCAGCGTAAAGTCGAGCACGATGCCGTGCGCCGCCAGCAACGTCAGTGTCTCCTGCATGGTGTCGTGATGACGCACCGGCACGGCAGCCGGCACGTCGCCGGCGGACTGGTACAGCGCGACCACATCGCCAGTGGTGCGCAGGCCGTCGCGGTACTGGAACGAGCCTTCGCGCAACCGGGCCAGCCCGAGGCTCAGCGTGTCCAGGGCCTCGCGCGGCACGCGGTCGCCGCGCGGCTCCAGCAGGTAGCCTTCGGCCAACAGGCGCGCCTGCAGTGCCGGCCAGTCGGGCGGCGGCAAATGGGGATAGCGGGGAAAGATGAACTGATGGTGTTGGGACATCGGATAGGCGCCGTGTATTGGCGTATTCTCTGGTGCTGAGGCAATCAACAGGATATCCCGAATGAGTTCGACAGTGATCAAATGGGTGGCCAGCATCGGTTTCGGGCTGGTCATCGGACGCGCCGCCTTCAGCATCGTGAACCCGTTGATGCAAGCGGTGTTCGGCCTGGATGCGCCGGCCACGCAGCCTTACGTGCCAGTCGATCAGGCCGTGGTGGACCGCATGCTGATGGCAACCGGCGGCCTCTGCCTGATGATCGCCATCGCGGTGGCCGCAGCGCTGCTGCGCGTCGGCGACAACCGCCGCCTGGCGGCCTGGGGCTGCGCGATATTGGGCGTGGTGCTGCTGCTGACGCTGCCCATGGCGCTGGTGAGCATGGAACCCACGCCACAGGACCCGGCCGGCGCCCGCGACGTCAAGACGGCCATGTTCTTCTGGTGGATGATCTTCGGCCTGCCCTATCTGGCCGCCGGCCTGGCGCTGACGATCGGCGGCGCGGTCATGTTGCGCAAGTTCCGCAAAACGGCGTGATCGCCGGCCCGCGCATACCAGCGCAAGGGCCTCACGCCCGCGGCGCCGGGGCCGCGTTCAACGCCACCGCGGCGCGGATCAGCGCGCTGAATGCCGATTCGTCAAGGACATCGCCTTCATGGATATCGATGGCACGGCGGACCTTGCCTTCGAGGCTGGCGTTGAACAGCCCGGCCGGATCGGCCAGCGCGGCGCCCTTGGGAAAGGTCAGCTTGACCGCGCGCCGGTAGGCTTCGCCGGTACAGAGGATGCCGTCGCGCGACCATACCGGCACGCGCCATTTCCATTCCTCGACCACCTCGGGGTCGGCCGCCAGGATCAACTGGCGCACCCGCGCCAGCACCGCGCCGCGCCAGTCGTCCAGTTCGCCGATGCGGGCATCGATCAATTGCGACGGCGACGGGCTGGCGGATTTGAGGGTCGTCATGAAGGCTCCTGATGCGGAACACCGGAAAAGGCGGCTGGCGGTCTTTATACCCAAGCCGAGTCGGGACGTCCATGCGCCGCCCGGCCACGCCGGCTCGAGTTCCTTGCAGTCTGACACCATTTCCAAGGCGCCGATGCGCGACGCCCACCGGGCCATGCCGGTACAATTTCCCCGCGTTTTCCCCTGCCGTTCCACCTGTCGTCCAAGCGTCTCGTCCATGTCCAATCTCATCGTCCACGGCGGCACGCCGCTACGCGGCCGCGTCACCCCGTCGGCCAACAAGAACGCGGTGCTGCCCATCCTGTGCGCCACGCTGCTGACCGACCAGCCGCTGCGGCTGCATGGCGTGCCCGACATCACCGACGTGCGCAAGATCCTCGACATCTTCCGCACCCTGGGCAGCGAGGTACGGCTGGACGAAACCACCCGCACGCTGGACCTGCACCATCGCGACACCACATTCGACGCCACCCGCCACCGCCTGCCGGAAGAGATGCGCTCGTCCATCATGCTGGTCTCGCCGCTGCTGGCGCGCTTCGGCGTGGCGCGGCTGGAAGACAACGTCAAGGGCTGCACGCTGGGCGTGCGCGAGATCGATCCGCACGTCGACATCTTCCGCTCGTTCGGCGGCGAGGTCGAACGGACCAGCGGCTCGCTGCTGGTACGCAGCGCCGGCCCGCTCAAGCCAACCCATCACTGGCTCGACTACGCCTCGGTCACCACCACCGAGAACTTCGTGCTGTGCGCGGCGGCCGCCGCCGGCGAATCGACGCTGACCAACGCCGCCTCCGAGCCGCACGTGCAGGAATTCTGCCGCTTCATGACGATGATGGGCGCCCACATCGACGGCATCGGCACCTCGCGCCTGGCGGTGCGCGGCGGCGCCACGCTGCGCGGCGGCGAGTTCACCTTCGAGGAAGACTTCCACGAGATCACCACCTTCCTGGCGCTGGGCGCGATCACCGGCGGCGACGTGGTGGTGCGCAACAGCACGCCGTCCAACTTCCCGCTGATCGACCGCACCTTCGCCAAGTTCGGCGTCCGGATCGTGCACGAGAACGGCTGGTCGCGCGCGCTGCGCGATGGCCCGCTGAAGGTGCAAACGCCCTTCACCAGCAACGTGCTGACCAAGGTCGAAGCCGCGCCCTGGCCGTATTTCCCGGTGGACCTGCTGCCCATCTTCATCGCCCTGGGCGTGTGCGCCGAAGGCAACGCGATGTTCTGGAACAAGGTCTACGACGGCGCGCTGGGCTGGACCGGCGAGCTGTCCAAGTTCGGCGCGCACGTGTTCTCGTCGGACCCGCACCGCGTCATCACCTTCG
>LXNH01000045.1_pt1 | contig 24790 bp, 23 predicted proteins | sample 809111 | NCBI WGS metagenome assembly LXNH01 (sample SAMN04870528, study PRJNA318959) | seawater metagenome | biome: 00002010; material: water; isolation source: marine seawater | place: Greece: Milos, Mediterranean Sea | collected 2013-05-29 | depth 5-7 m
CTGTCATCCCCATTCCATACCCCGACAAAAGGAGCCCCATGTCGATTCAAACCCTAGGCCGTTGCGGTGTCGTTCTGTTTCTCGCCGCGCTGACTTCCAGCTGTTCCCTGACCAACGAATGCCGCTGGAATCGCAGCAGCTGCATGTATGACGGCAAGTATGAGCCAGGCGAGGAAGACTACGCGGAATCCGAGGCGAAACGCCTGAACAAGGCTTCGACCGATCGGTTGCGTAGAAGCTCGGGGGATTGAGCGATAGCTCAGCGCAGGCGGTGGCGTGGCGGGTGGCCCGGCATCCTGTCGATTGCCCACCCTTGCGACGTGCTGGCATCCCGATGGCGCCAAGCACACCGCAACCGCGCCAATCAATGCAATGACCCTTCCGGCATCGCTACCCCAAGCTCCAACCGCGCCCCGTCCATAGCCGTCTCTACAAGATCCGCAATGTGATCGCAGAGGCTCTCAATGCCGCCTAGCAAGTTGGCGCTGATCCACAGTTCCAGCGGCGCCGCCCCGGTACTCTCGGGTTCAGTCGCGCTGTTCCCCATGACCCGGGCGATGGCCCAGATGCCCAGGCAAGCTCGTTCTATCTTCCGAAGATCAGCAAATCGAATAGGGACGCTCTCCGGATCATCCGGCGTGGCCCAGCGGTCAAGGGTGTAGGAGTGGTCGTTCATCGCGGCTGCCTCTGTCGTTAAACCCGCACCCGTTGTCAGTCGGGGCGGGCGAGCACAAGGCCGGGTTGACAGACCGGTGACAAGGGAAACCGGCGCACACGAAGGTGCCCCAGCCAAGGCTCGCCCATGGAGGGACGTACGTCAGCCTACGGACATGAAAACGCCGCTATTGCAGCGGCTGCCCGCTCTTGTCATTCCGGCTGTCAATCCGGGCGATCGTTGTTGCGATCGCAAGATGAGTATGGGCGCGACGCATATTGGCAGCAATGCCAAGGGTGACATTCTCATCCCTATCCGAGACGAGCGTTCAATGAGAAAAGGACCCCACAGGGTCCTTTTTCAATTCTCAAGCCGCTTCCGGCAGGAAAAACCGATCCTTCAACTCCTGCAACCCAATCCGATCCAGCATCTCCGTCAGCCGCTGTGCCGGCTTCCTGCGCGGCAGATCCTTGTACTGCGCGATGATCAGCTCATTCTTCATCGAATGCTCCCACCCCACCAGCTCCGTCACGCTGACCTGGTACCCATGCGCTTCCAGCTGTAAGCACCGCAGCACGTTGGTGATCTGACTCCCGAATTCCCGCGTGTGCAGCGGATGCCGCCAGATCTCGGCCAGCGGATCGGCCAGCGCCTTGGCTTTGTTCTTCCTCAGCACCGACGCCACTTCCGCCTGGCAGCAGGGCACGACCACGATGTACTTGGCCTTTTTCTCCAGCGCGAAATGGATCGCGTCGTCGGTGGCGGTGTTGCAGGCGTGCAGGGCCGTGACCACGTCGATGGTCGCGGGCAGTTTGTCGGAGGTGATGGATTCGGCCACCGACAGGTTCAGGAACGACATGCCGCCAAAGCCCAGGCGCTTGGCCAGTTCTTCCGATGACTTGACCAGTTCCTCGCGGGTCTCGATGCCGTAGATGTGCGAGCCGGCCTTTTGCGCCTCGGGCTGTTCCTTGAAGAACAGGTCATACAGGATGAAGCCCAGGTACGACTTGCCCGCGCCATGGTCGGCCAGGGTAACGGCGCCGCGCTGTTGCTGGACGTCCTTGAGCAGCGGTTCGATGAACTGGAACAGGTGGTAGACCTGCTTGAGCTTGCGGCGGCTGTCCTGGTTCATCTTGCCGTCGCGGGTCAGGATGTGCAGGGCCTTGAGCAGTTCGATCGACTGGCCGGGGCGGATGTCGTGGGTTTTCTCGGACATGGGGGTAAGGCAATGCGCCCCGCGTGGGGCGGGGCGCATGAATAGGCGGAAAGCGCCAGTTTAACGAAAACGCCGGCGTCAGACCTGCACGAGCACCGGCTCGCCCAGGTTCAGCATCAAGCGGTTGGCCCAGGCGAAGATCGCGTCCGAGTGCAGCAGGTCCAGCACCTCGCCGTCGCTCAGGCCGACATCCTTCAGCGCCTGGATGCTGGCCGCATCCACCGACGCCGGCGCGTCCGTGATCTGGATCGAGAACTGGCTGATCGCGCGTTCCCGCGCGGTGGTGCCGGCGGTGGCCGGGTCCTCGAACACTTGCGCGATCACGTCATTGCGCTTGGCCAGCTGTTCGAAGCGCTGCGCGTGCACGGAGGCGCAGTAGACGCAGCCGTTCACGCGCGACACCACGGTCGCGCCCAGCTCACGCTCGGCGCGCGACAGGCCGCCGGGCGCGTACATGATGGCGTTGAAGGCCGTGGAGCGCTGGCGCAGGATTTCCGGCTGGTGCACCAGGAACAGGTAGTAATCCGAGACCTTGGCCTTGGGGTGGCTTTCTTCCAGCACCGCGATCTGCTCGGGCGTGGCGCTGTCGACCTGGACCACGTCCAGCCAGGCCTTCCATTCCAGCACTTCGTTGGTGAAGCCGTGGGCCTTGATGACGGCGCCCGGTTCGGTGGCGGCGGTGTTGGCGGGGAAGGGCGCGGGCGGGTTGCCGGCCGCGGCGGGCTTGGCTTCCAACGTCTTCATGGCTTGCAGGCCGGCGACCAGGCGCACCTGGTACGACAGGAACGCCACCAGTTGCGACAGCGTCACCACGGCGGGCGTGGAGACGCCGGCGGCCGGCAGGGTCTTGAGCGCGGCCTCGTCGCCTTCGACCGGCTTTTCGATCAGCTTGCGCGTGAATTCCAGGATGGCGGCCAGGCGCGGGTCGGCGGCGTCCGCCGGCTTGCCGGACTCGGCCACCTGGATGTCGGCGGCGCTGGCGCCGGCCTCGACCAGGCGCTGGCGATAGTGCGCGGCCAGCGCCGGCGACGGCGTCAGGCGCGCGGCGTACAGCGCGACCAGCAGACGCTCGGCCAGCGTCAGGCCGGCCAGCGCCGGGTCGAACAGCGCGTCGTAGCTGCCCTGGGTGGCGGCGGCGACCTTGTCGCGCTGGTGGCGCACGGCGTAGGTGGCGCTGTCGGCCTTCAGGCCGACGAGCTGGTCCACCAGGTCGCGGGCGGCGTCATAGACGATGGGGTGTTGTGCCATTGAGAGAGTCTCCTTGGATGTCGTTCAGCCGGCGTTGCCGGGCGTTGCGGCCGCGCCGGCTTCGGCGCGGTTCGCGGACGGCGCTGCCTGGCCGCGCGCCTTGACCGCGGCGTCCAGGAACTTCAGCACGCCTTCCCACGATTGCTCGTCGGCGCGCGCGTTGTCCTTGGGGTTGCCGCCGCTGGTGCTGATCTTGCCGGACACGGGGTGGGCGTAGACCAGTTGGGTGGTGGGCACGTAGGGGAACAGGATCGAGTGGCCGCCGTTCTCGTAGTCCAGCCATTGAACCGGGTACGGGTGCTGCACTTCCGCCAGTTTGTCCCGCACCATCTTCGAGTACAGGCTGGACGGCCACGAGCCGTCGTCGGTGGCCGACAGCAGCATCACCGGGCCCTGGATGTCCTCGACCTTGATGCGAGCGCGGGCCACGGCGTCGGGGTCCTGCAGCGCGGTGAGGATGGCCTTTTCGTGGCGGTGCGGCGACGGGCCTTCGTCGAACGGCGCCCAGGTGGCGGTGCGGTTGTTCTCCCAGACGTGCGGTAGGGGCTTGCCGCCCAGCAGCCAGGTCGGGCCTTCGCGGCCGATCTTGGGGTCGCAGGCGTTCTGGCCGCTGTGGACCACGGCGCCGGGCACGTAGGCGACGACGGCCGAGACTTCCGTGGGGAAGGTGGCGCCCAGCAGCAGCACCAGTTCGCCGCCGCGCGACTGGCCGCTGATGGCGACGAAGTCGTGCTTGGGCTGGACCTTCTTGCGCAGCCAGCGCAGGCCGGTCTGGAAGTATTCCAGCGGCGTGTTGGAGATGTAATCCGACAGGCCGGGCGCCTTGAAGTAAGCGAGCGCGAAGGCGGCGTAGCCGCGCGATGCGTACAGCGCGGCGCGCGGTTCGTTGATGCCGCCGCCCGAGCCGTTCAGGATCAGCACGGCCGGATGCGAGCCGGGTGTGGCGCCGGGCGGCAGATACAGCGTGCCGACCAGGCCGTCCTCGCGCACGTCCTGGCGCGTCACGCCATCAGCCGCCAGGCGCTGGGTGAAGCGCGCCACGCTCTGGGCGCCGGCCACGCGCGCCACCACCTCGGTGACCAGCGGCTCGGTCACCGGGTGGTTGAAGGGCTCGCGGCTGGGCGAGTCCACGGGCGACTGCGACCACACCAGGCCCATGGGCGCGAGGCCGCTATAGTCGCCGGAGACGGGCGCATCGCGCGTCAGGTCGACCACGCCGTCCTCGCCCGCGATGAAGGCGGCCTGGCTTTGCCAGAGCACGCCGTTGCGGCGGGTGAGGGCGGTGATCTCCACCGTCTGGCCGGGCGCGGCGTGCTCCACCCGGATCTGGCGGGGCACGTCGATGAGCGCGTCGGCAGGTTGGATGCTCAGGCTGGGTACCATGTGCGCGCCTTACTTGGCCGAGTCCTTGGTGACCATCATGGCGGCGGTGCGGTCGCTGGTCATGGGGGTGACCTTCAGGCCTTTCTTGGCGGCCCAGATGTTCTTGTAGTGGAACAGCGGGATGATGCCGACGTCGTCGGACACCATCTTGACGGCGTCGCGCAGGATGGCTTCACGCTTGGCCACGTCGAATTCCGAGGTGGACTGGTCCAGCGCGGCATCGACCTTGGCGTTGCTGTAGTGGCCCCAGTTGGAGGCGCCCAGGCCCTTCTTGGCGTCCACGGTCGCCAGGATGTTGACCAGCGCGTAGCTGGCTTCGCCCGTGCCGTTGCCCCAGGCCAGCATGCTGACCGCGAATTCATTCTTGTTGGCGCGGCCCGAGTACACGGCCCACGGCACCACTTCCACTTGCGTCTTGACGCCGATGCGTGTCCAGAACTGCGCCACCGCCTGGGCCGTTTCCGGGCCTTGCGGGTAGCGGTCGTTGGGCACGTGCATGGTCAGCTTGAAGCCCTCGGGATAGCCGGCTTCGGCCAGCAGCTTCTTGGCCTGGGCGACATCGTTGGGGATGTCCTTGACCTCGGGGTTGTAGCCGAAGGTGCCCTTGGGCATCCATTGGTTGGCCTCGGTGGCGGCGCCTTGCAGGATGCGGTCGGCGATGGCCTTGCGGTTGATGGCCAGGTTCAGCGCCTGGCGCACGCGCACGTCCAGCAGCGGGTTCTTGTCCAGCGGCTTGCCGTTGTTGTCGGTGATGTACGGGTTGGGCGCGGGGTTGAAGCTGGGCTGCAGCAGCATGACGCGCAGGCCGTCATAGGGGAACACGGAGATGCCGGGCGACTTCTGCAGCTTGGCCAGGTCCGACACCGAGACCTTGTCGATCACGTCGACGTCGCCGGCCAGCAGCGCGGCGGTGCGGGCGGCGGCGTTGTTGATGTAGCGGTAGTTGACCTTGTCCCAGGTGGCCTTCTCGCCCCAGTAGCCGTCATTGCGTTCCATGATGACGCGGTCGCCGGGGGTGTACGACACGAACTTGTAGGGGCCGGTGCCGACCATGGCCTTGCCCGAGTTGTAGTCTTCGGTGGTGGACTTTTCGCCGACGTGCTTGCTGACGATGTGCACCGACGCCAGATTCAACGGCAGGTCGGGGTTCGGGGCGCGGGTCTTGACGATCAGCGTCAGCGGGTCCTTGGCGCTCATCGACTCGATGGTGCGCAGGTAGCCGGCGAAGGTGGCGACGCTGCCGGGCACGGCGCGGGCGCGGGTGTACGAATAGATCAGGTCATCGGCCGTGAAAGGCACGCCGTCCTGCCACTTGACGCCTTCGCGCAGCTTGAATTCCCAGGTGGTGCTGTCCAGCGGCTTCCAGCTCACGGCCAGGCCGGGCTGCAGCTTGTTCCACTTGTTTTCGACCAGCAGGTCCCAGAAGTGCAGATCGACCGAGCGGTCGCCGGCGTGGTTGTTCAGTTGCGGATCGAGCGACGACAGCGGGTCGGCAAAGCCGATCGCCAGGTTGTCGGCCGCGGCCGCGGCGGATGCGCCGAGGATGGCGGCGGTCAGGGTCGAGAGAATCAGGCGTTTCATGTTCGGGGTCCTTGGTGAGGGGGAACTGCGTCAGGCCATGTCGTTCAGGTGACAGGCGCTCAGGTGGTTGATGGCGATTCCCTTCAAGGTGGGAACCTCGGTTTTGCAGCGCGCCATCGCATGCGGACAGCGCGGGTGGAAGTGGCAGCCGCCGGGCGGGTTGAGCGGGCTGGGGATCTCGCCCTTGATGGCGGTGAAGGTCTTGTGGCGCGATTTCAGATTGGGGATCTCGGCCAGCAGCGCCTGGGTGTAGGGGTGGTTGGGGCGGCGGAACACGTCCTCGACCGGCGCGGTCTCGACCACGCGGCCCAGGTACATGATGACGACGCGGTCCGACAGGTGTTCGACCACGCCCAGGTCGTGGCTGATGAACAGGTACGTCAGGTTGAGCTGTTCGCGCAGGTCCATGAACAGATTCAGGATCTGCGCCTGGATCGACACATCCAGCGCTGCCACGGCCTCGTCGCACACCAGCATCGACGGCTGCACCGCCAGGGCGCGGGCAATGCCGATGCGCTGGCGCTGGCCGCCGCTGAACTGGTGTGGATAGCGCTGGCGCAGCGCCGGATCGAGGCCGGCACGCTGTAGCTGGGCGCTGACGTAGTCATCGAAGTCGCCATTGCCGATCAGGCCGTGGATGCGCGCGGCTTCGCCCACGATCTCGTCCACGCGCAGGCGCGGGTTGAGGCTGGCGTACGGATCCTGGAAGATCATCTGCACCTTCAGGCGCGCGGCATGGGCCTGGGCCGGCGTCATGTCGGCGGGGCGCTGGCCGTTGATCAGCACCTCGCCGCCGGACGGCGTCAACAGGCCGGCCGCGATGCGGCCCAGGGTCGACTTGCCGCAGCCGGACTCGCCGACCAGGCCGACCACTTCGCCCGGCCGCACCAGCAGGTCGACATGATCGACCGCGCGGGTGATGGCCGGCGGCTTGGACAGGCCCAGGCGCTGCATGGCGCGGCCGGCGGCGCCGACGGGGCGCTCGCCGAAGCGCTTGCTGACCTGGCGCAGGTCGATGAGCGGCGTGGCGGCGCTGGCCGGCGCGGCATGGGCGCCGGCGCCCACCTGGTCGCGGATATCCGGAATCGTCGTCTGGCTCATGCCGCCACCTCGCGCAGTTGCCGCGACGGATGAAAGCAGCGCACCTGATGGCCGGGCAGCACGTCGGTGATAGCGGGTTGCTGGCCGCATTGCGCCGTGGCGCGCGAACAGCGCGCCGCGAAGGCACAGCCGGCGGGCAGGGTGAGCAGGTTGGGTGTCATGCCGGGAATCTGGCGCAGGCGCTGGCCGCGCTGGTTGTTGCTGGGCAGGCTGTCGATCAGGCCCACCGTATAAGGATGCTGCGGGCGGTCGAGCACGTCGTCGACCTTGCCGTGCTCGACGATGCGGCCGGCGTACATCACCGCCACGTCGTCGGCCAGGCCCGCCACCACCGACAGGTCATGCGTGATCCAGATGAGGCTGGTGCCGTGCTGCTGCGCCAGCTTCTGCACTTCGGACAGGATCTGCGCCTGGATGGTGACATCCAGCGCCGTGGTCGGCTCGTCGGCGATGATCAGGTCGGGCCGGTGCAGCATGGCGATGGCGATGGCGACGCGCTGGCGCATGCCGCCGGACAACTGGTGCGGATAGGCCAGCAGCCGCTCTTCGGGGCTGGGAATGCCCATCATGCCGAGCGTGTCGCGCGCCAGTTCGCGCGCCTGCGCCTTGCTCATGCGGTTGTGGGCGCGCACCGTTTCGATCATTTGCACGTCGATCCGCAGCACCGGGTTCAACGTCATCATCGGATCCTGGAAGATCATGGCGATGCGGTTGCCCTGCAACTGGCGCAGTTCACGCGCGGGCAGCCTGGTCAGGTCGCGGCCCTGGAACAGCACCTGGCCGCTGACTACGCGGCCGGGGGCGTCCACCAGGCCCATGATGGAAAAGCCGGTGACCGACTTGCCCGAGCCGGACTCGCCGACCAGGCCCAGGATCTTGCCGCGTTCGAGCGTGAAGGACACGTCGTCCACGGCGGGCAGGGTGCCGGCGCGGGTGAAGAAGTGGGTGCGCAGGTTGCGCACCTCCAACGTGGGGGCGGCCGGGGCCGCGACGGGGCGGACGGCGCTCATTTGTGGGTCCTCGGGTTCAGCACGTCGCGCAGGCGGTCGCCCACCAGGTTGATGGCGACGATGGTGATCAGCAGCGCGATGCCGGGGTAGAAACTGATCCAGTATTCGCCGGACAGCATGTATTGGAAGCCGTTGGAGATCAGCAGCCCCAACGAGGGCTCGGTCACCGGTACGCCCAGGCCCAGGAAGCTCAGCGTGGCTTCCAGCGTGATGGCGCGCGCGATCTGCAAAGTGCCGATGACGATCAGCGGCGGCAGGCAGTTGGGCAGGATGTGCTTGAGCATGATGCGCCAGTTGGGAATGTCCAGGCAGCGCGCCGCCTCGACATATTCGCGGCGGCGCTCGACCAGGGCCTGGCCGCGCGCGGTGCGGGCGTAGTAGGCCCACTCCAGGATCACCAGCGTCAGCACCACGTTGCCCACGCCCTTGCCCAGGTAGGCCAGGATCATCATGGCCACCAGGATCGACGGAAACGACAGGATCAGGTCCACCAGCCGCATGATCAGGGCGTCGACCTTGCCGCCGGCGTAGGCCGCCAAGAGTCCCAGCAGCGTGCCGATGACGCCGGCGATCAGCGCCGAGCCCACGCCCACCATCAGGCTGATGCGCAGGCCGTACAGGATGCCCGACAGCAAGTCGCGGCCCTGGCCGTCGGTGCCGAGCCAGTAGTGGAAGGTGTCCAGGCCGTTCATCGTGCCTGGCGCCAGGCGCGCGTCCAGCACGTCGATCTGCAGCAGGTCGTAGGGGTCTTGCGGGGAGATCCACGGCGCCAGGATGGCGGCCAGGATCAGCAGGGTGGCGATCACCAGCCCGAACACCGCCGTCTTGGACGACAGGAATTCCAGCAGGTTGCGGCGCCAGGGCGATTCGCGCTTCAGGACGGGCGCGGTGGGCGTGACGGCTTGCATGGCCTCTGCCTGGGGAATGTTCGGCGCGCTCATGCCGCGGCCTCCAGCCGTACCCGAGGGTCCAGCACTTTGTACAGGATGTCGACGATCAGGTTGAGCGTCACGAACAGGCACACCACCACGATCAGGTAGGCCACGATCACCGGGCGGTCCAGCGCGTTCAGGCTGTCCAGGATCAGCTTGCCGGCGCCGGGCCAGGCGAAGATGCTCTCCGTGATGACGGCAAAGGCGATGGTCGAGCCCAGCTCCAGGCCCAGCACCGTCACCAGCGGGATCATGGTGTTGCGCAGCACGTGCACACAGACCACGCGCAAGGGCGACAGGCCCTTGGCGCGGGCGAACTTGACGAAGTCCAGCGGTACGACGTCACGCACGCCGGCACGGGTCAGGCGGATCACCAGCGAGATCTTGAACAGCGACAGGTTCAGCGCCGGCAGGATCAGGTGGCGCCAGCCGTCGGCCGTCAACCAGGACCACTGGAAGCCCAGGAACTCCACTGTCTGGCCGCGGCCGCTGGCCGGCAGCCAGCCCAGCGACACGCTGAAGGTCATGATCAGCATCAGCGCGACCCAGAAGGTCGGCAGCGAGAAACCGACGATGCTGCCCGCCATCACCAGCTTGGAGAAGCGGCTGTCCGGATACAGTCCGGCCAGCAGGCCCAGCGGCAGACCGATGATCACCGCCAGCAGCAGCGCGGCGATGGCCAGTTCGAGCGTGGCCGGCAGGCGCTGGATCACCAGCTCGACGGCGGGGATGTTGTAGACGAAGCTGTTGCCCAGGTTGCCATGCAGCGCCCCGTTCAGAAAGCCCAGGTACTGTTGCCACAGGGGCTTGTCCAGCCCCAGTTCGGCGATGATGCGGGCGCGGTCGACCTGATCGACGTCCTGACCGATCAGGATGTCTACCGGGTTGCCGATGGCGTGCAGCCCGACGAACACGATCAGCGTCATCAGGAACACGACCACCGCGGCCTGCGCCACGCGGCGGAGCAGCCAAGCGGTCATTGCGCGGTCTCCGCCTGCCGGGTCACGCCAGGCGCCGGGGCCGGCGTCCATTCGTCGCCGAACACCTCGGGTTCCGAGAAGGCTTCCATATTGGCGTAGTGCGTCGTCACATCCTCGCGGTAGAGCAGGCCGGCGATGCCTTGCGCCAGGCGCCTGGCGCCTTCGCTGATGGCGGGGATGTCGCCGGACACGGTGCCATGCGTCAGCGCGGCCGGGTACGAGAAGCAGTGCACCCGGTCCAGGCCGGGACAGGCGCCCGGGGTTTTTTCCTGTAGTTCGAAGGCCGCGCCCAGGTCGGGCGAATCATGCAGTTCCTGATCTTCCTCGCCGGCGGGCGGGGTATAGCGGTCGCCCCAGGCGCGCACGTGCGGCGCCAGCGCGGCGAATTCCGGACGCACGGTCCAGTCGATGCGGAATCCCGTCGAGAAAATCAGGAAATCCAGCGTGAAGACGCCCTTGGGCGTGGTGACGCGGATCGCGTCATCGACCAGCGCCAGGTCCTGCACGCCGCAGCCCAGGTTGAAGCGGGCATTCGGGTGGCGCGACACGCGCAGCGTGCTGCCGCGCGGCGGCGGCACCTGGGCGGCGTTGATGTAATGGCGGATCTTCCACTTCCATTCATCGGGCAGGTTCAGATGGCCATGGGTCAGGCCGGGGTTGCCGGCGCCCTTGCCCTTGTTGATGCGCGGGATGTCGTTGCGGCGGATCAGCAGGTCGACGCTGGCCGCGCCCGCTTCCAGGGCGGTGGCGGCGCTGTCCATGGCGGACGCGCCCGCGCCCACCACGCCGACGCGCTTGCCGGCCAGGGTCGCGTAGTCCAGTACGTCCGATGAATGGGCCCAGCGGCCGCGCGGCAGCTTGCGCGCGAAGTCCGGCACGTAGGCGCCGCCCAGGCCGTCGCGGCCGGTGGCCAGCACCACGCGGCGCGCCAGCACGGTGTGGCGGCCGGCGGGCGCTTCGATGTCCAGTTGCACCAGTTGATCGGCGCGCGGCAGCACCGCCAGCACGCGGTGCTGGTTGCGCACGTCCAGGTTCAGCACGCGGCGGTACCAGCGCAGGTAGTCCATCCATTGCAGGCGCGGGATCTTGTCCAGCGCATCCCAGGCTGGGCCGCCGAACTGCGCCTCGAACCAGGCGCGGAAGGTCAGCGCCGGCAGGCCCAGCGCCGGGCCGGTCAACTGCTTGGGCGAGCGCAGGGTTTCCATGCGCGCGGTGGTGGCCCACGGGCCTTCATAGCCCTCGGGCGACTGGTCGAAGATCGGCGCGGCGATGCCCAGATGCGTCAGCGAGGCCGCCGCGGCCAGGCCGGCCATGCCGCCGCCGATGATGGCCACGTCCAGCACCGGCTGGCCGTCCGCCAGGCGCGGCGGCACCCAGGGCTTGGCGGGGAGTTCCAGCCAGGACAGGTCCTGGCGCAGGCGCGCTTCCAGCGCGGCCAGGCCCTGCGGGGCCGGGGCAAGGGAGTGATTCATGCGGAGGGGTCCGTAAGAGGGGTGTCATCGCCGTAGATCGACTGCAGCAGCGCGCCGTGCTGGCCGGCGTCGTGCAGCACGAAGCCGGGCAGCAGGCGCGCGGCGGCCTGCGCCAGCGCGTCGGCCATGGCCTGGCAGGCGGGTGTCAGGGCTTGCGACTGCGAGGTAATGACCCCGAAGAAAAAAGGAATGTCCAGGTCGATCGGGCGGATCGCTACGCCCGCCATCGGCGCGCCGTAGGCGGTGATGGGTTCCAGCACCGACACGCCCAGCCCGGCGCGCACGGCGGCCAGGGCATTGACGGACGAATTGGTTTCGATTGGGCCGAGCGTGTGGCCGTTGGGCGGCAGGGCCGCATCCAGGCGGCGGCGCAGGCGGTAAGGGTTGGCCATGGTGACGACGCGGCGCCCGGCCAGTTCGGCCACCGGCACCACCGCATGGCGCGCGGCCGGATCGTCCTCCGGCAACGCCACCACGCAGGGCGCCTGGCCGATCCAGTGCACCGTCAGGCCGCGGTGCTCCAGCGGCAGGCTGGTCGCGCCCAATTGCGCCGCGCCGCTCAGCACGGCGTGCACCACCCGCTCGGGCGAGGCACTGCGCAGCTCGACGCGCGGGCAGGAGGTTTGCGTTTCCACCTGCTTGAGGGCGGCCGGCACCAAGCCGGCAGCCAGGGCCGAGGTTGCCGCCAGCAGCAGCGGCTGCGCCTGGCCCCGGGCGATTTCCTCGGCGCGTTCGCGAATCTGGCGCAGGCTGGACAAGGCGCGTTCGACATCGTCGTACAGCAGGAAACCCTGATCGGTCGGCGTCACGCGCGGGCCGCTGCGGGCGAACAGCGCATAGCCGATCTCGGCCTCCAGCTCTTGCAGCAGGCGGCTGATGGCCGGTTGCGAGCGGCCAAGCAAGCGCCCGGCAGCGGTGACGCTGCCCGTGGACATGACGGCCGCGAAGGCCTCGAGTTGACGAAGTTCCATCTTTCTTGCTTTATGCCAAGGACGAATTCTTGCGTATCAAGTATGCGCCGTACAAATAATTAAAGGGCATAAGCAAATTCCCTAATCGGGATTTCCTTATGCCCTTTCATTACTTCGCGTTATTTCAATGGCTTACGGGATTTCCCTTGGGCCACTTCAATGAGGAAAGCATGGCAAGGGGACGACCGGTATCGAGCGCGCGTCAGTCCGTGCCCGGAAACGCGTCGACCCACGTCACGGTCACGTCGGGGAAAGAGTCCACCAGCTGGATCGTGAAGTCCGGGAAGGTGTCGACGATCTTCCACTCGCCGCAACGCTCGGCGAACGCGTCCACGCGCTGCACGCGGATGTCGGCGAAGGCGTTGACGACCTCTACCCTGATGTCGGGAAAGGCGGTGACGATCTCGACCGCGCCGTGCAGCGGGATGCCGTTGTAGGTGCAGTTTTCTTTATCGACCTCGCCGGCCTGGGCGGCGAAGGCCGGGCCCAGGAGGGCGCCGGCGAGGAGAATGCGAGGCAATGCGCGCATGGGTGTCCTTGAAGACCGGCATCGCCGGCGGGGCCAGGGAAGTGGTTCGGTCGGGATTATGCCTGCGTCCCGGCGAGCCCGCTCGCCGGTCAGGCCTGCGGCGTCCGCAGCCGCGCCATGCTTACACCGCTGACACGGTCGCCGCTGAATCGCCTTGGGCCTGCCCCGGCGGCGCCGTCACGATCGACGTCAGCGCCGGCTCCGCCGCCTTCAACCCCGCCAGATCCGGCCTTGGCCGCCGCAGTTCCTCATTCCCCGCAAACGCCGACTCCATTCCCTGCGCCGCCGCCAGCACCTCGCGATCCCCGCGAAACCGTCCCACGATCTGCAAGCCGAACGGCATCCCCTTGTGATCGCGCCCACAAGGCAGCGTCAGCGCCGGATGCGTGGTCAGCGTGATCACATACGTCAGCGCCAGCCAGCGGTAATAGTTCTCCTGGCGCTTGCCGTTGATGGCCTCGGCATACAACTGCGTCCACGGGAATGGCGACACTGGCGTGGTCGGCGACAGGATCAGGTCGTAGTCGTCGAAGGCGCGCTGGAAGCGCTTGATCAGCCGGGTCTGTTCGGCCTGCGCCCAGGCGCAGTCCTTCAGGCTCATGGCCGCGCCCATCTCGAAATTGGCGCGGGGGTTGGGGCCGAGGCTGGCTGGGTCTTTCTCGTAGGCGTCGCGCATGCCGGCCACGAAAGCCTCGGCGCGCAGCACGTCGAAGCAGCGGTGGGCCTCACCGAAGTCGATCTCGATGGGGTCGCAGGCCGCGAACAGATGGCGCATGGCGGCGATCTTGGCGCGGAAGGTGGCGCGGATGCCGTCGTCCACGTCGCACAGCCCGAAGTCTTCGGTATAGGCCACGCGCAGGCGGCCCAGGTCGGCCACGCCGGGGGCCAGGAATTGCAACGGATCGAGCGGATAGCTGAGCGGGTCGCCAGCGTCGGGGCCGGCGCTGGCGGCCATCTGCAGGCAGGCGTCGGCCACGGTGCGGCCCATCGGGCCGACCACCGAGATCGGCGTCCAGCCCAGCGGCTTGCGCACGCTCGGCACCACGCCGGGCGAGGGCCGGAAGCCGACCACGCCGCACTTGGCGGCCGGGATGCGCAGCGAGCCGCCGGTGTCCGAGCCGGTGCACAGCGGGAACAGGTCGCTGGCCAGCGCGGCGGCCGAGCCGCCCGAGGAACCGCCGGCATTCAAATTCGGGTTGAAGGGATTGCCGGTCGCGCCCCACACGGTGTTGCGCGAGTTGGCGCCCGCGCCCATTTCCGGCACGTTGGTCTTGGCGGCGACGATGGCGCCGGCGCGGCGCAGGCGCGCCACCAGCGTCACGTCCTCGGCCGGCACGTGGTCGCGGTAGATCGGCGAGCCAAAGGTGGTGAGCAGTCCGGCGGTGGGCTCCAGGTCCTTGACGCCCAGCGGCAGGCCGTGCAGCAGGCCGAGCGCATCGCCGGCCATCACCGCCTGTTCGGCGGCGCGCGCCTCGATGCGGGCGCGCTCGAAGGCGGTGGCGGTGACGGCGTTGATGTAGGGGTTGACCGCCTCGATGCGGGCGATGCACGCCTCCAGCAGTTCCACCGGCGACAACTGGCGCGCGCCGATCATGCGGCGCAGTTCCACCGCCGATAGGCAGACGAGGGAATCGTCCAGGGTCATGAGGGTTTCCTTCAATCGATCTTGATGTTGGCGCGCTGCGCGACTTCGCGCATCTGCGGCAATTCCTTCTGGATCAGCGCTTCGCCCTCGGCCGCGCTGGAGTAGGCCGCCTCGAAGCCTTGCGCCTCCAGGCTCTTGCGCACGTCGGGCGATTCGACCGTGGCGCGCAAGGCGGCTTCGAGCTTGCTCTTCACGTCCGCCGGCAGGCCGCGCGGCGCGGCGAACATGAGCCAGGTGTCCATGGCCACCGATGGGTAGCCCTGTTCCGCGAACGTGGGCACGTCGGGCAGGAAGGCCGAGCGGGCCGGGGCCGACACGGCCAACACCCGCACCTTGCCCTGCTTGCTCTGCGGCAGCGCGGCGGCCACCGTGTCGACCGAGAACGGAATCTGGCCACCGATCAGGTCGGTCATGGCCGGGGCGCTGCCCTTGTAGGGCACGTGGATCATCTTGATCCCGGCGGCGGCCAGGAAGGCCTCGCCCACGAAATGCGCGGTGGTGCCGGCGCCGAACGAACCATAGGCCGGCGGCTCCTTGTCGCGCGCCTTGGCGTAGGCCACCAGCTCTTTCAGGTTCTTGACCGGCACCTGCGGGTTGGCCAGCAGCGCCAGGCCGGTACGGCCGGCGATGCCGATCGGCTCGAAGCTCTTGACCGGATCGTAGGGCAGCTTGTTCTGGATCGCCGGATTGACGGTGAAGGTGGTGCCGGAGCTGACCAGCAGGGTGTAGCCGTCGGGCGCGGCCTTGGCGACATAGCCGGCGCCGATCGCGGTGCCGGCGCCAGCGCGGTTTTCCACCACGACGGTCTGGCCCAACTCCTGGCCGAGCTTTTGCGCGATGACGCGGCCGAGCACATCGGTGGCGCCGCCGGGCGGGTACGGTACCACCAGGGTAACGGGACGGGTCGGGTAGCCGGACTGGGCGCTGGCCGGCGCGGCGGCGGCGAGGGCGCCCGCCAGGGTGACACCAAGGGCGATCAAGGCAGTCTTCATGGTCATGCTCGATAAGAGGGATGGTGGAGGAAAGGCGCATCGGTCTGCGCCTGATGGGCGGCCGCGAGTCGTTGCCCGCGGCTCAGGAATCGGTCGTACGCTTCGGCCGGCACATACAGTCCGCCGGTGGTCCAGGCCAGGTGCGTGGCCCGTGGCAGATGCGGCAGCAGGCCGCGCGCGCGCAGCCACTGCTGGCCGGCGACGCTGCCCAGCAGATGGCGCGGCCCAGAGAATCCGGCCGCCGCCGATGGCTCGATGCGCAGGCCTTCGCTGTCGTGCAGGCGGGCCAGATCGCCATAAAGCGTGTCGTCGGCCACCGTGTAGACCCCGGCCAGCAGGTGACCGACGGCGCCATAGGCCAGGTCGGATGCGCGCGGCACGGCCAGGCCGTCGGCTTCGGTCTGGTTGGTCAGGCCGATGTCGTAGACCGATGGCGGCACCGGCACGCCCGGCAGTTGGCCATGGCCGGCCAGCATGCGCAGCAGGAAGCAGGGCGACTGCACCGGTTCGGCGAAGAAGCAGTGCACATGCGCGCCAAACAGCAGCGACAGGCCGAAGGCGATGCCGCCCGGCGCGCCGCCCACGCCGCAAGGCAGATACACGAACAAGGGATGCTCGGCGTCCACCACAAGACCGGCCTGCGCGATCTGGTCGCGCAGGGTCAGGGCCGCCGCCGCGTAGCCCAGGAACAGCGAGGCCGAGCGTTCGTCGTCGACGAAATAGCCGCGTGGATCGGCCTGCACCTGGCGGCGCCCGGCAGCCACGGCTTTTTCGTAATCCCCCGGATGCTCCACCACCTCGACGCCTCGGGCGCGCAGGCGCGCCTTCTTCCATTCCTTGGCGTCGGCCGACATGTGCACGGCGGCGCGGAACCCCAGCGCCGAGGCGATCACGCCGATCGACAGGCCCAGGTTGCCGGTCGAACCCACCGCCACCTGGTATTGCGCGAAGCAGGCGCGCGCGGCGGGCGTGCCGAGCTGGCGATAGTCGTCGCCCGGGGCGATCAGGCCCTGCGCCAGCGCCAGGTTTTCGGTGAACTCCAGGACTTCATGGATGCCGCCGCGCGCCTTGATCGAGCCGGCCACCGGCAGCGCGTGATCGGCCTTGAGCCACAGGCGTCCGGCCGTGTCCGGCAGGCCCAATGCTGCCTGCATCGCGGGCGCCGCGAGCAGGGGCGATTCGATCACGCCGCCCGCGGCCTCCAGTTCCGGGAACAACTGCGCCAACAAGGGCGCGAACCGCACAAAGCGATCATGGGCGGCGCGCACGTCGGCCATGCCATAGGGTGCGGCGGCGGCAGGCGCGGCCTGATCGGGGCGGGTCCACAATACGGGACGCGCCGCGCGCAGCGCCGCCAAGGACAAGGACGAAACGGAGGCGTGGGACGGGATCATGCCGTGGCTGCAAAGGAAAGCGTCGTCGGATGGTCACATCCTAGGCGGGGCCTTAGTATTGCTGCAATATGAATTGTTAGAATCATTCGTTGCGTTTTACGCAAACCAAGGGGAAACCCGATGAACCCGCAAATCCTGCAGGAAGTGGCGGTGCGCTACTTCCTGGAAGTGGCGCGCTGCGGCTCGGTCAGCGTGGCGGCGGACAAGCTGGAGGTGGCGCCGTCGGCGGTCAGCCGCCAGATCGCCCGCCTCGAACGCGAACTGGGCACCTTGCTGTTCGAGCGCCGTTCACGCGGCATGGCGCTGAACGCGGCCGGCGAGCTGCTGGCCGCTTACGCCCGGCGCGCGCAACAGGACGTGGACCGCGTCGCCGGCGACATCCTGGGGCTGCGCGGCCTGCGCCAAGGCTTGGTGCGGGTCGTCTGCACCGAAGGCTTCGTGCATGACGTGGTGCCCGCCGCGATCGCGCGATTCCGCGAGCAATACGCGGGCATTCGCTTCACGCTGGACATATGTTCGCAGCGCGAGGTGCCGGCCCGGGTGCGCGATGGCGCGGCCGATGTCGGCATCACCCTCAGCCTGACCTCGCATCGCGACGTGCGCGTGGAATTGCGCATGCCGGCGCCGGTGCGCGCGGTGGTGGCCGCCGGCCATCCGCTGGCGCGCCAGACCGAGGTAACGCTGGCGCAATTGATGGCCTATCCCCTGGCGCTGCCGGATGCCGATTCCACCTTGCGGCAATTGATCGACATCAGTTGCAGCCGTCAGCAATTGCAATGCGAACCGGTGTTTTCCAGCCGCAGCGTCGATGCGCTGGTGGCGTTTGCCGGGGCCGGCGGCGGCGTGGCGTTCTGTGGTGAACTGGCGATCCGCTATCGGCTGCAGGGCAAGCAGGTGGTGGCGGTGCCGCTGCGCGATCGGGAAATGAACGAACGCCACTTCGAGGTCCAGACCCTGGCCGGCCGCGTACTGCCCCAAGCCGCCGAGGCCTTCATCGCCAGCCTGCGCACGCAATTGCAGGCCGGGGACGCGGGGCCGTGTTGAGGGGCGGGGCGGCCGTGCGGCGCGAGTGGCGCCGGCCGGGCGGCCGCCATCGCGCTACGATGAGTGCCTTCACAGCCTTGGACGTCACATGGAAAACATCAACGGCTTTCAGATCACGCGCGGCGCGGTGCGGATACAGGACGGCTATTTGCCGGTGATCGAAGCGCATGGGCCGGGGGCCGATGGCCGCGCGTTGCGCGGCGCGGTCACCGTGACCGAATACGGCGTGTTCGACGACCAGGAAGTAGCGATCAATGCCGGCTGGAACGTGCAGGTGCGATCAATCGTGGTCGATGGCGACGGCCTGTCGATCCGGATCGACGAATAAGGCGCGGTTTGGTGGGAAATGCCGGCCGATAAAGGCGGATGTGGCCGCGGCGGCCTGCCCGCGCCAGCAGCGTTGTCACGCAAGCAAAAAAAATCCGGCCCGAAGGCCGGATAAAACATACAACAACAAGCACAACAGCTCGCCGGCACGAGCCAGTGCGATGAGAAATTTATCAGATATGCGATATTCTGCCAGGCGTGGTGTCCATGCTGTGGACATGAATCGGCCACTTTTGGGGTTTTCCTGACCCCGGCACCTTGCGGATCAGCGGGCGCCGGCCGCCAGCAGCGCCTGGACCCGCGCGGGGTCGTCCTGGCTCGTGGCGCGCAGCAGCTCGGCGCCCGCATCGCCTCGCGCGGCGGCGCCGCCTTCGGCCATGGCCAGCAGCGCGGTGGCGAGGAACCTGCGCCAGAGTCGAACGATGGACATGAGGAGCGCCGCCCGCGCACGAAGGGCAGGCTTGCGATCATGCCGCCGCCTGTTCGGCGAACGGCAGGCCTGCGATCGCGGCCGCCGCGTCAGCGCGGGGAAATGATCCGGGGGCGACGTCAGGCCGGCATCTTCTTCTTGCCCAGCAGCGCCAGCGTCAGCGCGCGGCCGCGCCGCATGAAGGGATACAGCGCCGCCGACAGGCAGGGGCGGCGGAAGATCGCGGCATTGACCTGGTTGAAAAGGTCGCTGTCCGAGCTGATCAGCGCCAGCCGGTTGATGCAATCGGCACCCCAGTAGACGTGCCCGTCCAGCCGTAGCAGCATGCCTTCGTTCAGGTCGTAGCCGCGGTCGCGGTAGTGCGCCACCAGCTCGGGATGCTCGCGCATGTCGAGCAATGCGACGGGGCCGACGGCCTTGCGCAACTGCACCATCCGCACGTAGTTCGTGCAGAAGGGGCAATCGCCGTCGTACAGCAGGAAGTTGCGGGGGGCGCTATCCGTATCCATGACGTACAGCTTACCAGCGACTGGCGCTGCAATGCTCAGGCGGCGTCATCCGCCCAGGCCAGCGCCAGGGCGTATTCACGGACATCGGCCGGCCACGCAGCGACCTGGCGCGTGAAAGCCGCGCGATCGCCGGCGTACAACGCCCGCGTCGCTTCCTCGAAACCCGCCAGATCGCCTGCCATGCTCGACATGAAGTGGTATGCCGCTTCCTGCCGCTGGCGCTGCCGGTCGCGCGCCTCGTTGTCGCGTCGCGCCTGTTCGACCAGCTTGCGCAGCGCCACCGAGGCGCCGCCCGGCTGTGCCGCCAGCCAGTCCCAGTGGCGCGGCAGCAGCGTCACCTCGCGCGGCACCACGCCCAGCTTGGGCCGGCCGCGGCCGCGGCCGCGCGGCGCGGCGCCGGCGGTGTCCGCGGTGTCCGCGGTGTCGGCCGCGTCCGCGGGCGCCGGGGTGGCGTCGGGGGGCGCCTGATAGCGCTTGCGGATGTCGGCGTCGCCACCGCGCAGATCCAGGTCCATCTGTCTGCCGGTCAGGTCATCGAACACCAGAATCGCGCCGCGGTCCGGCGCGGCCTGCGCCTGCTTGACGGCCAGGGCGACCTCGGCGAGCGCGCCGCGCGCCAGCAGGCGGTGGCCTTCAAAAGCGGTATGGGGAAGGGCGGGCAGTGTCATGAGGAATATGGGGTTATTTACCCGGATAAATTTGATATCTGGCATTGTGCGGGGCGCCAAAGGACTTGTCAATATAATCCGGGTAAAAATAGTGCAAGCATGCGACGCCGATTGAAAAAAGTCGCAAAAATTCCGCCGCGACCTAGGGTCAACACCTAGTCAAAACACGTCAGCGGCGTATAATCTTGCTTTGCGCCCGGAGTTACCCATGCGTCTCGTTCACAAAGCGCTCACCTTCGACGATGTGTTGTTGGTGCCTGCGTATTCCGAGGTGTTGCCGCGCGACACCTCCCTGGCCACGCGCCTGACCCGCAACATCTCCCTGAACATCCCGCTCGTGTCCGCCGCCATGGACACGGTCACCGAATCCCGCCTGGCGATCGCCATGGCCCAGGAAGGTGGCATCGGGATCATCCACAAGAATCTGTCCGCCGACGCCCAGGCCCGTGAAGTCGCCCGCGTCAAGCGCCACGAATTCGGCATCGTGATCGATCCGGTCACCGTCACCCCCCAGATGAAAGTGCGCGACGCCATCGCGTTGCAGCGCCAGCATGGCATCTCGGGCCTGCCGGTGGTGGAAGGGCGCAAGCTGGTCGGCATCGTCACCAACCGCGACCTGCGCTTCGAAGAGAACCTGGACCAGCCCCTGCGCAACATCATGACGCCGCAGGAACGCCTGGTCACCATGAAGGAAGGCGCCACGCTGGATGAAGCGCAGGCCCTGATGCACAAGCATCGCCTGGAACGCGTGCTCATCGTCAACGACGGTTTCGAGCTGCGCGGCCTGGCCACCGTCAAGGACATCGTCAAGAACACCGAGCACCCGCTGGCCAGCAAGGATGCCCAGGGCCAGTTGCGTGTCGGCGCCGCGGTCGGCGTCGGCGGCAACACCGAAGAGCGCGTCGAAAAGCTGGTCGCCGCCGGCGTCGACGTGCTGATCGTCGACACCGCCCACGGCCACTCCAAGGGCGTGCTGGAAGGCGTGCGCTGGGTCAAGCAGAACTACCCCAAGGTCGAAGTCATCGGCGGCAACATCGCCACTGCCGCCGCCGCGCGCGCGCTGGTCGAGCATGGCGCCGACGGCGTCAAGGTCGGTATCGGCCCTGGCTCGATCTGCACCACCCGCATCGTGGCCGGTGTCGGCGTGCCGCAGATCCACGCGATCTCCGAAGTCGCCAAGGCGCTGGAAGGCACGGGCGTGCCGCTCATCGCCGACGGCGGCATCCGCTACTCGGGCGACGTCGCCAAGGCCCTGGCCGCCGGCGCGTTCTCCTGCATGATGGGCGGCATGTTCGCCGGCACCGAAGAAGCGCCGGGCGAAGTGGTGCTGTTCCAGGGCCGCTCGTACAAGTCGTACCGCGGCATGGGCAGCCTGGGCGCCATGACCGAAGGTTCGGCCGACCGCTACTTCCAGGACCCGGCCAACAACGCCGACAAGCTGGTCCCCGAAGGCATCGAAGGCCGCGTTCCCTACAAGGGCAGCGTGCTCGCCATCATCTACCAACTGGTCGGCGGCATCCGCGCCTCCATGGGCTACTGCGGCGCCGCCACCATCGACGACATGCGCACCAAGGCCGAATTCGTGGAAATCACCTCCGCCGGTGTCCGCGAATCCCACGTGCACGACGTACAGATCACCAAGGAAGCGCCCAACTACCGCGCCGACTGATCCCCGTACAGTCAACTACAATGTCAGGCATCACGCACCGGCAGAACCGCAGAATCAGTCAGCGGGTCTGCCGGTGCGGTTTTATTTACTGCGGTTTCATTCATTACCGGTAGAGTCTCCATGCACCAGCGCATCCTCATTCTCGACTACGGTTCGCAAGTCACCCAACTGATCGCCCGCCGCGTGCGCGAAGCCGGCGTCTACTCCGAAGTGCATCCCGGCGACGTCGACGACGCTTTCATCCGCGACCAGATGGCGCAGGGCCTGAAGGGCATCATCCTGTCGGGCAGCCATGCATCGGCCTACGAAGAAGGCTCCATGCGCGTGCCGCACGCCGTGTTCGAGCTGGGCGTGCCCGTGCTGGGCATCTGTTATGGCATGCAGTCCATGGCGCAACAGCTGGGCGGCGTGGTCAGCTTCTCCGACCACCGCGAATTCGGCTACGCCGAAGTCCGCGCCCACGGCCACACCAAGCTGCTGGAAGGCCTGGCAGACTTCACCACGGACGACGGCCACGGCATGCTCAAGGTCTGGATGAGCCACGGTGACAAGGTCACCGAGCTGCCGCCGGGCTTCAAGCTGATGGCCTCCACGCCGTCCTGCCCCATCGCCGGCATGGCCGACGAAGATCGCCGCTTCTACGCCGTGCAGTTCCACCCCGAAGTCACGCACACCGTGCAGGGCAAGGCCATGCTGGCCCGCTTCGTCAACGAGATCTGCGAATGCCAGGGCGACTGGAACATGCCCGACTACGTCGCCGAAGCCGTCGCCCGCATCCGCGAGCAGGTCGGTGAAGACGAAGTCATCCTCGGCCTGTCCGGCGGCGTCGACTCGTCGGTGGCCGCGGCCCTGATCCACAAGGCCATCGGCGATCAATTGACGTGCGTGTTCGTCGACCACGGCCTGTTGCGCCTGGACGAAGGCAAGCAGGTCATGCAGACCTTCGCCGAGAACATGGGCGTCAAGATCATCCACGTCGACGCCACCGCCCAATTCATGGGCAAGCTGTCCGGCGTGGCCGACCCCGAAGCCAAGCGCAAGATCATCGGCCGCGAATTCGTGGAAGTGTTCCAGGAACAAGCCGGCAAGCAGAAAAGCGCCAAGTGGCTGGCCCAGGGCACCATCTACCCCGACGTCATCGAATCGGCCGGCGCCAAGACCGGCAAGGCCACCTCGATCAAGTCGCACCACAACGTCGGCGGCCTGCCCGACACGCTGAATCTGAAGCTGCTGGAACCCCTGCGCGAACTGTTCAAGGACGAAGTCCGCGAACTGGGCGTGGCCCTGGGCCTGCCGCCGCAGATGGTCTACCGCCATCCGTTCCCGGGCCCGGGCCTGGGCGTGCGCATTCTGGGCGAGGTCAAGCACGAGTACGCCGAGCTGCTGCGCCGCGCCGATGCGATCTTCATCGAGGAACTGCGCAACACCAAGGACGAGGCCAGCGGCCTGACCTGGTACGAGCTGACCTCGCAGGCGTTCGCCGTGTTCCTGCCGGTGAAGTCGGTGGGAGTGATGGGCGATGGGCGGACGTATGAGTACGTTGTCGCACTGCGCGCGGTGCAGACGTTTGATTTCATGACGGCCGATTGGGCGCCGTTGCCGCATCCGTTGCTGGCTCGGATTTCCTCGCGAATTATTAATGAGGTGCGGGGGATTAACCGGGTGGTGTATGACGTGTCGAGCAAGCCGCCTGCGACGATTGAGTGGGAATAACGCCGCTTCGCTTGGCGAACGGTAAATAAAAAAAGGCGCTTCGGCGCCTTTTTCATTGGTTCGGGTTTCTGTGCGGCCTTAGCACTAAAGACAGGATATTATTCGCCTCTTAGTTGGCCAATAGGTGCGCTATCTGAGACGTTTGGCCTGCAGCCGAGACGTATGAGGAAAATGATGACGCGAATGTGGATGGTCCGTGGGGGTGGTGGCAGTTTGTACGATGTATTCCGCGATTAGGGGGCGGTGGCTACGGGATGAGTGCCTGAACGCGCATGAATTCCTATCGCTTGAGCATGCGAAGACGGTCATTGAAGCATGGCGTGCTGATTACAATGACCACCGACCCCATGGCTCGCTCGGCATGCTGACCCCGAGTGAATACGCCAAAACACAGCAGGTCAGCCTGCCTGAGCCGACCGAATTCTAGTTTTCAACTGCTGCGAAACGGGGGTGACGTCATATCTGGGCGAAATCGGTTTTTCGCGGCGGATCGGTGATTAAGAGGCGCGACGTACGGTTATTGAAAATTATCTTTCCGAAAGCAATCGCGCTATTGAACGCTACTATCATTGTCCATATGGCGGCGCATGCAATTCGAATCCATTTGTAGGTAATTAATCATGTATTTTCCGTTGGATCCAAATAAGAATCCCGCTTTATGGGAATCTCTTAGAGATTGCCTGCTTACGTCAAGTGTTTCATATGTTCTAGAAAATAGAAAGGCTCAATCTGTAGGCGTTCCAAGAAAGGTAACGTTTGCTGAGGTGGATGGTTTAATTAATCGGATGCAAACATTAGGTTATGTAAGGATAGGCGCAAGTAGACTAGTGGCTACCCCACCGCATTTCGGTGTTTCGCTGAGCTATGATGGGAAGGTCGGAGACCTAACGGAATATATCGCTCTTGATGGTACAAAAGAGAGGCGAGGCCGCGATATTTCGTTCCTTGTGGAGTTGATGTTTTATGAGTTGCCAAATTTGAGTAAGTTGATTGTCCCGCTTGAATTGAATGTGACTGGCATTCCGGGCGTCGGAGTTAATGTTGGTAGTAATAATAAAGTTGCAGAATTTTTTCGTGAGCCATTCGGTAAGTCTCCGGACAGCTAGAGGCGGATCGATAGAGGTTCTGAGTTGAGAATTTAAATATTAAAGATGCTTTTTTTGGTTAGGCCGATAAATGTAGTTTGGGTCATGCCGACAATAGCCGTATTCGCCGTATCAACGCAGCGTGGAGCATTCGTTGCTGCGGACGCGCATCGCTAGCAGGAGGATTCCCCTGCCTTCAGGCAGGGGGCATCAACGACACTTCCCACTATTTAAAC
>LXNH01000047.1_pt1 | contig 24468 bp, 24 predicted proteins | sample 809111 | NCBI WGS metagenome assembly LXNH01 (sample SAMN04870528, study PRJNA318959) | seawater metagenome | biome: 00002010; material: water; isolation source: marine seawater | place: Greece: Milos, Mediterranean Sea | collected 2013-05-29 | depth 5-7 m
TGGATGCTTTCCAACACCCCGAGATAGAAGTCGTTGCCGGTGGCCTCGGTGATGCTGGCGTGGAACGCCAGGTCGGCCTCGGCCGACATCTGACCGCGCGCCAGGCTGTCGGCGAACGCGGCGTGCGCGGCCTCGATCTTGTGCAGTTGCTCATCGGTGCGGCGCAGCGCCGCCAGCCGCGCGGCGTCGCCTTCCAGCGCCACGCGCAGTTCCTGCGCGCGCAGGTATGCGCCGACGTTGCCGACGTCGCTGAAGGCGGTCAGGCGCGGCGCCGGCTGGTGGCTGACGAAGGTGCCCAGGCCCTGGTGCGCGGTGATGAGGCCATCGGCGCGCAGCCGCAGCAGCGCTTCGCGCACCACCGGCCGCGACACGCCGAAGCGTTCGCAAATCTCGTTCTCGGAAGGCAGCTTGTCGCCGACGTTGAGCTTGCCGGCGACGATCTGCTCGAAGATCTGACCGTACAACTGGTCGGCCAGCCGCACACGGTGGCCGCGCTCCAGCACCAGCGCGCCCATGGCGTCCGGCTCGGCGGACGCGGCTGGCGCGGACGGAGGCGATGCTTTGGGTCGGGCCACGAATTCTCCTGGGACGTATCGGCAGCGCTCATCGTACCGTCAATGCCGCGCGCGCGGCCATCAGGCCGCGACGGCTTCGCGATCCCAGGCCGCCAGGGCGCGCGCGACCGGCGCCACGCGCTCGCGCTCGGCGCTGGAGAGGCCTGTCAACAGCGGCAGCATCGGTCCCATGTCGGCCACGCCGGACAGGGTGACGGCGTCGTGCAGCACGCGAATCGGGCTGATCGCGTCACGGCAATCCTCCAGGCCCAGGTAATGTGCGCGCACCGCCTCGGCCTCGTCGTAGCGGCCTTCCTTGAGCCATTGCAGCAGTTGCATCGAGCCGCGCGGGGCCACGCAGACCGAGCCGGAGGTGAAGCTCTTCAGGCCGAAATCGCGGTAGTGGACGATGGCCGGGCGTTCGCCGATGCCGCTGACCACGCGATTGGCATCCACGCTTTGCAGCAACGCCGCCAGGTAGGCATCGCGCGCCGGGTCCTCGCGCACCACGGCGTACTTGAACGCGACGATGCGGCCTTCCTCGACCAGCCGCGCCGCGGTGGCCGGCGCCAGGTAATCGGCCGACTTGATGTAGACCACCGCGGGCTTGCCCAGCGCGTCGGTAAAGCGGCGCACGCCCTCGGCCAGGCCGGCGTCGGTGCAGGGAAACGACATCGGCAACAGCATGGCCGTCGGAAACGCGCGGCTGCGCAGCAGCGCTGCCTGGTCCATCATCTTGCCGAAATCCGGGCCGACCGAAGGCAGGACCCAGGTGTCCGGCCCGGCCAGCGATGCCAGCAAGTCGACGATGCGCGCGTACTCGCCCACGCCGACGTTGTAGAAGTTGGCATTGCCGCCGTACATCACGTTGCGCACCCCGCCCGCTTCCAGGTGCCGCAGCAGGGCCTGGTTGGCGGCTTCGTTCAGCGACAGGTCGGCATGGCGCGCCAGCGGGGGCACCGCGATGACGGAACGCTGCAGGTCCTGGACGGTGACCGGGGAGGTTTTCATGGCGGGGCTCCTGGCGGATTCCCGGGCGGAAATCCAGTTGTTAGATGAGTAGCTTGTAAAAAGTATACTTGGTTGACAAGTAGTCCCTCAATACCTATATTCGTTTCACAAGTCATCGGCATCACGACGGCAAGGCGCGACAGACGCCGGCAGCATTCAGTCCCGGGCCTCGGGCCCGGCGGGAACACCCCACAAACGATGCGCGGCCACGCGCACACGAGGAGACGACTTCCATGCTTGCAGCCCCTTTTCGCGGCCGTCTGGCCCTTGCCGCCTGTCTGGCCGCCGCGGCCCTGCTGCCGGCCGCGGCCCAGGCCGGCGCCGGCTACCCGGCGCGCGACGTCAAGATCATCGTGCCGTTCCCCGCCGGCGGCACCGCCGATATCGCCGCGCGCGTGGTGGCGGCCGAGCTGGGCAAGGCCTGGGGCAAGGCGGTCGTGGTGGACAACAAGGCGGGCGCAGGCGGCAACGTCGGCACCGCCGAAGCGGCGCGCGCCAAGCCCGACGGCTACACCCTGCTCATGGGCACCGTCAGCACCCACGCCATCAACCCATCCGTCTACGCCAAGCTGCCCTACGATCCGGTCAAGGACTTCACGCCGGTGACGCTGGTGATCCCGGTGCCGAACGTGCTGGAACTGAATCCCGCCTTCGCCGACAAACACGGCATCCGCAACGTGGCGGACCTGATCAAGTACCTGAAGGCCAACCCCGGCAGCGTCAATATGGCCTCGACCGGCAACGGCACTTCGACGCATCTGTCGGGCGAGCTGTTCCAGACCATGACCGGCACCCGCATGACGCACGTGCCCTACAAGGGCAGCAGCCCGGCGCTGACCGACGTGATGGCGGGCTCGGCCGACCTGATCTTCGACAACCTCCCGTCGTCGATGGGCTTCATCAAGGGCGGCAAGCTGCGGCCGCTGGCGGTCACCACCACCGCGCGCTCGCCGGCGCTGCCGGACGTGCCGACGATGGCCGAGGCCGGCGTGCAAGGCTACGAGGCTTCCAGCTGGTTCGGCCTGCTGGCGCCGGCCGGCACGTCGCAGGAGATCGTCGACAAGATCCAGCGTGATGTCGCCGCGGCGCTGCGGCAGGCGCCCGTGCGCGCGCAATTGCAGGCCCAGGGCGCGACGCCGTCAGGCAATACGCCGGCACAGTTCACCCAGTTCATGGCGCGGGAAACCGTCAAATGGGCCGCGGTCGTGAAGCAATCGGGCGCCAAGGTCGACTGACCGGCGCCGGCCAGGACCCGGCCGTCACGCGTGGACACCGGGTTCTTCATCATCACGCGAACCAGGAGACACCATGAACCCATCGCTACGCGCGCTCGCGCTGGCCGCCGTCGCGCTGCTTGCCGGACCGGCGGCACACGCCGCCGGCTATCCCGCCAAACCCGTTACCCTGATCGTGCCGTTCGTGCCGGGCGGCTCGTCCGACATCACCGCGCGCAGCGTCACGCCCGGGCTGACCGCGGCCCTGGGCCAGACCTTCGTGGTCGAGAACAAACCGGGCGCCAACAGCGCCATCGGCGCGCAGGCACTGGCCCGCGCCACCGCCGACGGCTACACCATGATGGTCGGCTCGATCGGCACCTTCGCCATCAACGAAGCGCTGTACAAGAACCTTTCGTACAACCCCAGCAAGGACTTCGAATACCTGACCCAGGCGGTGCGCAACCCCAACGTGCTGGTGGCCTCGCCTGGGTTCCCTGCCACCACCGTGGCCGAACTGGTCGAGTATGCCAGGAAGAACCCCGGCAAGGTGTCGTACGCCTCATCCGGCACGGGCTCGTCCGACCACCTGTCGGCCGTGCTGTTCCGCCAGCGCACCCAGACCACGGGCGTGGACGTGCCCTATCGGGGTGGCGGCGCCGCCATCGCCGATCTGATCGGCGGCCAGGTCAATGTGTCGTTCCAGAACCTGGGCGCGGTGCAGACCCACATCAAGGCCGGCAAGCTCAAGGCCCTGGCCATCACCGGCGACAAGCGCGCGCCGGACCTGCCGGACGTGCCCACGCTGGCCGAGGCCGGCATCAAGGACATGGTGGTGTATTCATGGCAGGGCTTCGCGGTGCCCAAGGGCACGCCGCCGGAGGTGGCGCAGAAGCTGGCCAAGGCATTGCAGGCCGCCTTGCGCGAGCCGCGCACCGAGAAGACGCTGCAGGGGCTGGGCTTCGAGGTGGTGGCCAATACGCCGCAGCAATTCACCGCGTTCCAGCAGGCCGAGGTCAAACGCTGGAAGGATGTGATCCAGAAAGCCAACATCCAGCTGGAATGAGCCCACGCGGCAGCGCGGCCCGCGGTTGGCCGCGCCCTGCTCAGCCGGATTCAAGGCCGGATCAAGTAGCATGAAGGTTTCGCCACCCACCTGTACGACAACATGACCACCAAGCATCGCATCATCCAGGTCGGCTCGCTGGCCGGCTCGCCCTCCGCCAACCAGCGCCTCGCGGAGCGCTACGACGTCATCGAGCTGTGGAAGCAGCCGGACCGCAAGGCCGCCCTGGCCGAACTGGGCAAGGGCGTCACCGCCATCGTCACCTCGGCCAACTTCGGCGCCAACGCCGAACTCATCAACGCCCTGCCCGACCTGAAGGCCATCTGCAGCTGGGGCGTGGGCTACGAGACCATCGACGTGCAGGCGGCGCAGGCGCGCGGCGTGCAGGTCAGCAACACGCCGGATGTACTGACCGATTGCGTGGCGGACCTGGCCTGGGGCCTGATGATCGCCGGCGCCCGCCGCATGGGCCAGGGCGAACGCTTCGTGCGCGCCGGCCAGTGGGGCCAGGTGCATGGCAGCATTCCGCTGGGCCAGCGCGTCAGCGGCAAGAAGCTCGGCATCGTCGGCCTGGGCCGTATCGGCGAAGCCATCGCCCGCCGCGGCATCGGCTTCGACATGCAGGTGCGCTATCACAACCGCCGCCGGCGCGACGATGTCGACTACGGCTACGAGGCCGCGCTGACCGACCTGGCGGCCTGGGCCGATTTCCTGGTCGTGGCCACCGTGGGCGGGCCGGCCACGCGCCACCTGGTCAACCGCGAGGTGCTGGAAGCGCTCGGTCCGCGCGGCATCATCGTCAACATCGCGCGCGGCCCGGTCATCGACGAGGCCGCGCTGGTGGCCGCGCTCGAGGCCGGCAAGCTCGGCTGCGCCGCGCTCGACGTGTTCGAACACGAACCCAAGGTGCCCGAGGCCCTGATCAAGAGCGACCAGGCGGTGCTGCTGCCGCACATCGGCAGCGCCACGCTGGAAACACGCCAGGCCATGGAAGACCTGATGCTGGAGAACCTGGCGGCGTATTTCGACACCGGCCGCGTGATCACGCCGGTGGCGTGACACGGACGGCACCAACGAAAAAGCCTCTCGGCGCCCATACCGAGAGGCTTTCGACTTCCAGGCCCGAAGACCCGTCCGCCGTGCAAAGGAACTGCGGGATCTTGCGATCCGGTACCGCGTGAACTGCCTTACTTCGCGGGCGCCGTGGCGGTACCCGATTTGCCCATCTTGGCGGCGCCCGATTTCTCGGTGCCGTGCTTGGCGGACATCTTGTCGGACTTGTGATGCTTGTGCTGGGCCTGGGCCTTGCTCTCGCCCGACTTGGTCGTGGCATCGGCGCCCGCCGCGAACGCCGACGGCGCGGCAGCCAGACCGAGGCACAAGGCCGAAGTGGACAGGAACGCAGCGATACGGGAGTGAGTCGTCATTGCATGTACTCCTAATGGTGAAGACCGGGGGTCGCCCCCTGGCCTTGCCGACACGGGGCGGCAACATCGCCGCAAAACCCGTACTCCGTTGGAACCCCGTGACCGCTGAAGGTTCAGCGCCAGACGCGGAATTTTCGCGCCCTTTCCAGCGTTAACGCTTCGTCATGAAATCGTGACAATCGCCGCGCGGGCGGCAACGTTCAGCTTTCGAATATCAGCAGCGCCACGGTGGCGAACAGCATCGCCGCGAAGCACGCTCTCAGCTTGCGTTCAGGCAGGCGGTAAGCCAGGCGCACCCCCACCGGCACGAACAGCAGGCTGCCCGCGGCCAGCGGCAGCCCCACCAACCAGGCGGCCTGCCCGGCCCAGCTGTACGTCACCAGCGCCACCGCCGAGCCCGGAATCACCATGCACAGCGCCAGCGCCTGCGCGCTGGTCTGCGGCAGCCTGAATACCGAGGTGATGATGGGCACCGCCAGCACCGCGCCGCCCACGCCGAAAAAGCCGCCCAGCGTGCCGCACAGCACCCCGAGCAGGGTCGCGCGACGCGGCGTGAACACCGGCGCGGCGCGGTCTGCCGGCCTGGCCGCATGCCGCGCCCGCCCGGCACGCCAGGTCTGCCAGGCATAGAACAGCGCGATGAAAAACAGGAAGACGGCGAAGCTCAGGCGCAGCACGCCGGAATCGATGCCCAGCGCCAGGCGCGCGCCGACCCAGGTGAACACCACGGCGCCGGCCGCCCCGGCCAGCGCGACACGGCGGTCGATACGGGTCTGCTGGTTGTACTTGCGCACCGCCATCATGATGGTGGGCAGCACCATGATCAGGGCGGTCCCCTGCGCCAGCTGCTGCGACATGCCCATCAACAGCACCAGCGCCGGAATCGCGATCAGGCCGCCACCGATGCCCAGCACGCCCCCCATGAAGCCAATGAGGCACCCCGCGCCCAGGCACAGGGCAATCAGCAACAGACTCATGTGGCGCGTCCTTCAGCGCAGCTTGTCGAGGGCGGCATCGAGCCGGTCCACCGCCCAGATCTCCAGCCCTTCGATGGGCTGGCGCGGCGCGTTGGCCTTGGGAATCAGCGCGATCGAGAACCCCAGCTTGGCGGCTTCGCGCAGGCGCTCCTGGCCGCGCGGCGCGGGCCGGATCTCGCCCGCCAGGCCGACTTCGCCGAAGGCGATCAGGCCGCGCGGCAGGGGCCGGTCGCGCAACGAGGACATGATGGCCAGCAGCACCGGCAGGTCGGCCGCCGGTTCGGTGATGCGCACCCCGCCCACGGCGTTGACGAACACGTCCTGGTCGAAGGTCGAGACACCGGCGTGGCGGTGCAGCACCGCCAGCAGCATCGCCAGGCGGTTGCCCTCCAGGCCGACCGTCAGGCGGCGAGGGTTGGGCGCGTGCGAGCTGTCCACCAGCGCCTGGATCTCGACCAGCAGCGGGCGCGTGCCCTCCTGGGTGGCCATCACGCAGGAGCCGGCCACCTGCTGCTCATGCTGCGACAGGAACAGCGCCGAGGGGTTGGCCACGCCGCGCAGGCCGCGGTCGGTCATGGCGAACACGCCCAGCTCGTTGACCGCGCCAAAACGGTTCTTGAACGCGCGCACCAGGCGGAACGACGAGTGCGTGTCGCCTTCGAAATACAGCACCGTGTCGACGATGTGTTCGAGCACGCGCGGGCCGGCCAGCGCGCCGTCCTTGGTGACGTGGCCGATCATGACGATGGCGATGCCGGTCTGCTTGGCCAGCCGCGTCAGTTGCGCGGCGCATTCGCGCACCTGCGACACCGAGCCGGGCGCGGCGGTCAGCTCGCCGCTATAGAGGGTCTGGATCGAGTCGATCACGGCCACGCTGGGCTTCTGCTCGGACACCGCCGCCTGGATCGCCTCCAGGCGGATTTCCGCCAGCAGGTTGACGTTGCCGGTCTGCAGGCCCAGCCGGCGCGCGCGCAGCGCGACCTGCTCGGCCGACTCTTCGCCGGTGACATACAGGACGTTGGTGCTTTCCGACAAGGACGCCAGCGCCTGCAACAGCAGGGTCGACTTGCCGATTCCCGGATCGCCGCCGATCAGCACCACGGCGCCGGCCACCAGGCCACCGCCCAGCACGCGATCGAATTCATCCAGTCCGGTGGGCGTGCGAGGGGTTTCGCGCGCCTCGATCTCCGACAGGCTGCGCACCGGGCTGCTGGAGGCCAGCGGCGCGTAGCGGTGCGAGGCCGCCGCGGCCGGCGTGGCCGATTCAATGGTTTCTTCGAGGGTGTTCCAGGCATTGCAGTGCGGACACTTGCCTTGCCACTTCGGGGTGGTGCCGCCGCAGTCAGCGCACACGTATACGGTTCGGGTCTTGGCCATGGGCGCAAGTTTACCGGCACAAGCCAGGCCGCGGGGCCGCCGGACGTCTGCACGGCGCGTCGGCGCGGACACACGTTGCCCCGTCCTGGTGCGCTTTGCTTTCAATCCCCTTGCGTAAACAGGGACGTCTCGCAATCCCCCCCTGCAGACATAAGAAATTCGCTGGCGGATTTCTGCAATACGCGCATAATCATCGCGTGATGCGTCATGCCGGGCCGACGGTCCCGGGTGTCCTGTCTGGCGCGGCGCGCCAGGGCGGGCGGCCGGGAATCGCGGCACATTGCAAGACGCTTGGGCCACCTGTGGCCAACTGAACCGGAACACGATCCGATCCTGCACGAGACCGCCGGACCACCGGCGCGGCACAGGCCCGGGTCAAACGCGGATACGCCTTGCCACCAGGCGTATGCGTGAGGAGTACGCGCATGAGCATTGCCTATCGCCCCCCCTTCGACGAAGACGACGAACTGGATTTGCGCGCCTTGTATCGCAAGCCCAGGGCCGGCGGCAGCCCCGAACTGGACGCGGCCGTGCGCCGCACCTGGCACCCCGGCCACAGTTGGCACCCGGGCTGGGCCGCCGCCGCCTGCGCGGCGTTGGTGGCCGGGCTGTTCGCCTGGACCAACATGCGCGAAAACGCCGAGATGGCCGACATCACGCCGCAACTGACGGTGTCCCAGGAAGCGCCCGTCATCCACATCGAACGCGGCCCGGCGCCGCGCCCCGCGCCGACCGAAGCGCCCGCGCCGCGGTCGACGCCGGCGACAGTGCAAAGGGCCGCCGACGTCACCGGCGCCATTCCGGCCGGCCTTCCCGCCGCGCAGCAGGCCTCCGACGCGGCGGCGCAAGGCGCCCCGGCCGAACAAGCCAGCACCGAACCCGTCGCCTTCAGCGAGCAGGACATCGAGGCCCGCATCGCGCACATCCGCGCCTTGATGCAGGACGACCAGCAGGAAGACGCCGTGGCCGCGCTGCGCGAACTGCAGCAGGGCGCGCCCGACCTGGCGCTGCCCGACGACCTGCAGGAACTGGCGCAGCAGAACCCGGCTTCCTGACCCCTTTTTTTCTCTTCCGTTCCGTTCGCCGCCAGGCCCGCGCCCGTCGCGGGCCTGGACCTTCGTATCCCTGGGCATTCAACAGAAATAGAACGGCTTCTTGCTAACATAGCCGCCATGAGTCCGAGCTTCCACCACCGCAATCTTCCCCATCTGCTGCTTTACGCGCGCGAAACCCTGATGGCGCATTTCCGGCCGATCCTGCACGCCGCCGGCGTCACCGAGCAGCAATGGCGCGTATTGCGCACATTGAGCGAAGTGGGCGCCATGGAGCCCAACCAGATCGCCCGCAGTTGCCAGATCCTCAGCCCCAGCCTGACGCGCATGCTGGCCGGCATGGAAGAACAGGGCCTGATCAAGCGGGCGCGGTCGAACGCCGACCAGCGCCGCCAGGAGATTTCCCTGACGCCCAAGAGCAATAAGCTGATCGACCGCATGCGCCCCCAGGTGGACGCCAAGTACCAGGAAATCCAAGACCGCATCGGCAAGGAATTGCTCGATCGCCTGTACACCGATGTCGACACCATGGTCGACCTGATCAAGCGCGAAGCCGCGACCGAATGAATCAGTCCGGCACGGGCAGGATCGCGTTGATCTGCCCCGTGCCCGAACTGGTGAAGTAGTCCGTGACGATCTCGGCCGGCCGGTCGTAGGCGTCCCAACCCAGCAGCCCCAACAGCATCGCGGTGTCGTGCATGCCGCCCTCGCCCACGCACAGGTCGGCGTATTCCGGCAGCATGGCGCAGAAGGTCTTCCAGTCGCCCTGGCGCCACAGGTCCACCACCCGCAGGTCGACCTGGCGGTAGAACTCGCGGCTGATCCGGTGCATGGCGGCCTCCGGACTGCCGTTGTCGTTGAAGCGGTGCGACAGCGAACCACTGGCCAGCACCGCAACGCGGCGGTCGCTCTGCTCGATGGCCTGGCGCAGCGCCGCGCCGAAGCGGCGGCTGTCATCCAGCGCGTGCCAGGCGCACCAGGCCGCCACCGACACCACCTTGAAGCGGTCGTCGCCATTCATGTAGCGCATCGGCACCAGGGTGCCGTACTCCAGTTCCAGGCTGGCGATTTCGTGCGCGCGCGTGGCCACGCCAGCGGCGCTGGCGCATTCGGCGATGCGCCGGCCCAGCGCCGGATCGCCGCGATAGGCATAGTCCATATCCTTGATGAAGTGCGGCAGCTCGTTGCTGGTGTAGCGGCCGGCGAAGCGTTCATGGCAGTTGACGTGATAGCCGGCGTTCACCAGCCAGTGCACGTCCAGCACCACCAGCGTGTCCACGTTCAGGTCGCGGCAGCGCTGGCCGATGACGCGATGGCCCTGGATCGCGGCCTCGCGGCAGCCATGATGGCGGCCCGGCATTTCGGATAGGTACATGGACGGCACATGCGTTACCTTGGCCGCCAGCGCGAGCTTGCCCATGATGCGTATCTCCTTGTTGTCGTGCCGGACCGCGTTCAGGCGCCCCACTTCGGAATGGGGTGGCTGCCCATCGAGACGCAGACGTTCTTGATCTCGGCGAACACCTCGTAGCTGTACTCGCCGCCCTCGCGGCCGGTACCGGATTCCTTGGTGCCGCCGAACGGCTGGCGCAGGTCGCGCACGTTCTGACTATTGATGAATACCATACCGGCCTCGATGCCGCGCGCCAGCCGGTGGGCGCGGCCGATATCGCGGGTCCAAATGTAGGAAGCCAGGCCGTACTTGACGTCGTTGGCCAGCGCCAGCCCGTGGGCCTCGTCCTTGAACGGAATCAGGCAGGCGACCGGGCCGAAGATCTCTTCCTGGGCGCAGCGCATGCGGTTATCGACGTTGGCCAGCACCGTGGGCCGCACGAAGTTGCCGCCGGCCAGGTGCGCCGGCAGGCCTTGCGGCGCGTCGGCGCCGCCCGCCAGGATGCGCGCGCCCTCTTCCCCGGCCAGGCGGATGTAGCCGGTGACCTTCTCCCAGTGCTGGCGCGTGATCATCGCGCCCACATGGGTCGCCGCGTCGGCCGGGTCGCCCACCGCCAGGCGATTGGCGCGCTCGGCGAAGCGGCGCACGAAATCATCGTAGATCGATTCCTGCACGAAGATGCGCGAACCCGCGGTGCAGCGCTCGCCGTTGAGCGAGAAGATGGTGAACAACGCCGCGTCCAGCGCACGCTCGACGTCGGCGTCGTCGAACACCAGCACCGGCGACTTGCCGCCCAGTTCCATCGAGAACTTCTTGATGCCGCCCGCGTTCGCCATGATCTTCTTGCCGGTGACGGTGCCGCCCGTGAACGAGATCGCGCGCACGCCGGGATGGCGCACCAGCGCGTCGCCGGCGGTGCCGCCGTAGCCTTGCACCACGTTGAGCACGCCGGGCGGAATACCCGCCTCCAGCGCCAGCAGGCCGAGCTGGTCGGCCGTCAGCGGCGACAGTTCCGACATCTTCAGCACGGCGGTGTTGCCCAGCGCCAGGCAGGGCGCGGTCTTCCAGGTCGCGGTCATGAAGGGCACGTTCCACGGCGACACCAGGGCGCACACGCCGACCGGCTGGTACAGCGTGTAGTTCAGCATCTGGTCGTCCACAGGGTAGGTGTGGCCATTCATGCGGGTGCAGACTTCGGCGAAGAAGGTGAAGTTCTCGGCGGCGCGCGGGATCAGCTGCTTGCGCGTCTGCGAGATCGGCAGGCCGGTGTCGCGGGTTTCCAGTTCGGCCAGCTGCGGCACGTTGCGGTCGATCAGTTCGCCCAGGCGGCGCATCAGCCGCGCGCGTTCCTTGGCGGGCGTGCCGGCCCAGCCGGGGAAGGCCGCGGCCGCGGCGGCCACGGCGGCGTCGATCTCGGCCTGGCCGCCGGCGGCCACTTCGTCGATGGCCTCGCCGGTGGCCGGGTTGAAGGTGGAGAAGCGGTCGGCGCTGTCGACCTGTTTGCCGTTGATCCAGTGCTTGATGCTCACGTGCGTCTCCTCGCCGTTGGCGGACGGCCGACGCCGATGCGGCGCGCGGCCTGACAATTTAGTTAACCTGTTAACTTTATGCGTCGACGGCAACGCTGTCAACGGCGGACAACCCCTGTCACGCGGGACACGCCAGCGATTGCCGCGGGCTGGCTTTTTCACTATGATACTTAACATGCTAACAATATGCGGAGAAGCGCGGGTCGCGCGTCTGTCATGCCACATATCTGGATTGAGTACTCCGCCAACCTGGACCTGGACACCCGCGCCCTGATGCGCGCGGTGCAGGACGCCGCTGTCGGCGATGGCAGCCTGTATCCGCTGGCCGGCGCGCGCACCCGCGCCGTGCGGGTGGACGACTACCTGATCGCCGACGGCCATCCCGACAACGCCTTCGTGCACGTGCTGCTGCGCATCGGCCACGGCCGCAGCGCCGCGCAGCAGGCGGCATTGGGAGAGCGCACCTTCCAGGCCCTGCGCGACGCGCTGGCGCAGGAAATGGCGCGCCGGCCGCTGGGCCTGTCGCTGCAGGTCGAGCAAGCCGACCCGGTGCTCAACTACAAGCACAGCAACTACCGCGACTACCTGGCGGCGCGCGCCGCCGCGTTGCCGCGCACAGTGGCGGGCGCCGCGCTCAATACACGCCAGGCGCTGGCCGCGCTGGCCGAAGCCGTCAACGCACCGCCCTACCAGGCCGCGCCGCGCGCGCCCGTGCTCTACATCAAGCCGGCCAATACCTATGCCGCCGACGGCGATGCCATCACGCTACCGGCCGACGTGCCCGAGGTGCGCATCGGCGCCACCCTGGGCATCGTGTTCGGCCGGCGCGCCAGCCGCGTCAGCGAAGCCGAGGCGCTGAGCCATGTGGCCGGCTATCGCGTGGTGGCCGACCTGTCGGCGCCGCACGACAGCTATTTCCGTCCCGCGCTCAAGCAGCAGTGCCGCGACGGCTTCTGCCCGATCGGCCGCGAACTGGCGCCCGTCGCGGCGGTGCCCGAGCCGGACGCGCTCGCCATCGAGACCTGGATCGACGGCGCACTGGCGCAGCGCGCCAGCACCGCCGACCTGGTACGGCCGGTGGCCCGGCTGATCGCCGACGTCACCGCGTTCATGCGCTTCGAGCCGGGCGACATCCTGCTGGCCGGGGGGCGCGCCGACGCGCCGCTGGCACGCGCCGGCCAACGCTACGAGATCCGCATCGCCGGGGTCGGCACGCTCGGCAACACGCTTATCGCCAGCGCCTGAGGCGCCCCACGGAACCCGCCATGAGACACGCACGCATCGCCTACCAAGGCGCCCTCCACGCCGCCACCGATGCCGGCAATGGCATGATCCGCCTGGCCGACGGCCGCCTGCTGGCCGAAGACGCGGTGACCTGGCTGCCGCCGATCGAACCGCGCACCACCTTCACCCTGGCCATCAACTACGCCGACCACGCCAGGGAACTGGCGTTCAAGGCGCCGGCCGAACCGCTGGGCTTCCTGAAGGCGGCCAACACCTTCGTCGGCCATCGCGCGCAGACGCTGCGGCCGGCGGACGTGGGCTTCATGCACTATGAATGCGAGCTGGCGGTGGTGATCGGCAAGACCGCCCGCAACATCGCGCGCGAGCAGGCCTACGACTACGTGGCCGGCTATACCGTGGCCAACGACTACGCGCTGCGCGACTATCTGGAGAACTGGTATCGCCCCAACCTGCGCGTCAAGAGCCGCGACACCTGCACCCCGCTGGGGCCGTGGCTGGTGGACCGCGACGACGTGCCCGATCCGATGAACCTGGACCTGCGCACCACCGTCAACGGCGTCCAGACCCAGCGCGGCAACACCCGCGACATGGTGTTCGACATTCCCGCCCTGATCGCGTACTTCAGCGGCTTCATGACGCTGTCGCCCGGCGACCTGATCCTGACCGGCACCCCCGACGGCATCGTCAACGTGCAGCCGGGCGACGAAGTCGTGACCGAGATCGACGGCATCGGCCGGCTGGTCAACACGCTGGCGCCCTGCCCCACCTGATTTCCCTTGCCTGGATACCCTTCGCATGCTTGACACCACCACCGTGCGCGCGCTGGCCGCGCGCCTGCACGACGCTGAACGCAGCCGCCGGCAGATCCGCCAGATATCGCTGGAGCATCCCGACATCACCCTCGCCGATGCCTACGCCATCCAGCGCGCCTGGATGGACATCAAGCTGGGCGAGGGCCGCGTCAAGCGCGGCCACAAGATCGGCCTGACTTCGCGCGCCATGCAGTTGTCGTCGCAGATCGACGAACCCGATTTCGGCATGCTGCTGGACGACATGTTCTTCGAGGACGGCGGCGACATTCCCGCCGGCCGCTTCATCCTGCCGCGGCTGGAAGTGGAACTGGCCTTCGTGCTGGGCAAGCGCCTGCAAGGCCCGGACGTGACCCTGTTCCAGGTGTACGACGCGGTCGACTACGTGATCCCGGCGCTGGAGATCATCGACGCCCGCTCGCACGGCATCGACCCCGACAGCAAGCGCCCGCGCAAGGTGTTCGACACCATCGCCGACAACGCCGCCAATGCCGGCGTGGTGATGGGCGGGCGGCCGGTGAAGATCGGCGAGCTGGACCTGCGCTGGATCGGCGCGATCCTGTCGCGCAATGCGGTGGTCGAGGAGACCGGCGTGGCCGCCGGCGTCTTGAACCATCCCGCCAATGGCGTAGTATGGCTGGCGAACAAGCTGGCCGCGCATGAGGTGGCGCTGGAGGCGGGCGAGATCATCCTGTCGGGCTCCTTCACCCGTCCGGTGGCCGCGCGCCCCGGCGACACCTTCAACGTCGACTACGGCGTGCTCGGCTCCGTCAACTGCCACTTCATCTGACCTCAACGCGGCCCATGGATATCCTGACCAATCAGTTCAAACGCGCGCTGCGCGCCGGCACGCCCCAGATCGGCCTGTGGGCCGGCCTGGCCAGCGCCTATACCTCCGAGATCATCGCCGGCGCCGGCTTCGACTGGCTGCTGATCGACGGCGAGCACGCCCCCAACACGCTGCAGACCACGCTGGCGCAGCTGCAATCGGTGGCCGCCTATCCGGTGGCGCCGGTAGTGCGCCCGGCCTGGAACGATCCGGTACAGATCAAGCAGATCCTCGACACCGGCGCGCAGACGCTGCTGGTGCCGATGGTGCAGTCGGCCGAAGAGGCCGCGGCGGCGGTGGCCGCGGTGCGTTATCCGCCCGCCGGCATCCGTGGCGTGGGCAGCGCGCTGGCGCGCTCATCGCGCTGGAACCGCATCCCCAACTACCTGGAGCGCGCCAACGACGAGATGTGCGTGCTGGTGCAGATCGAAACCCCGCGCGGCGTGGATGCGCTGGAAGAAATCCTGGCCGTGGAGGGCGTCGACGGCGCCTTCATCGGCCCGGCCGACCTGTCGGCCAGCATGGGCTACCTGGGCCAGCCCGAGCACCCCGAGGTCGCCCGCACGATCGACGCGGCCATCGGCCGCATCGTCAAGTCGGGCAAGGCCGCCGGCATCCTGCATGGCGGCGTGGCCCAGGCCCGGCATTACCTGTCGCTGGGCGCGACGTTCGTGGCGGTGGGGGTGGACGCGGTGCTGCTGGCGCGCGCGGCCGAAAAGCTGGCGGGCGAATTCAAGGACATCAAGCCGGCTGGCCAGACCGGCGGACCGTACTGAAACCGGCCGGCGGAAACGACAACGGCGCCCGCGGGCGCCGTTCGGCTTCATCCGGGCAGCCGACGGCCGCGTCAGCCGGGGCCAGCCCACGGGGGCAGGATCAGGAACGCCCGCCCAGGCTGCCGCCGCCATCCACGCCCAGCACCTGGCCGGTGATGAAGCCGGCGTCATCGGACAGCAGGAAGGCAATGGCCGCCGCCACTTCGGCCGGCGTGCCCAGGCGCTTCATGGGCACCGAGGCCAGGGCGCGCTTTTCGCCCTCGCTGCCTGCCGGGCGGGTGGCGCGGAACAATTCGGTTTCGATGGGTCCGGGCGCCACCGCGTTGGCGGTCACGCCATATTCGGCCAGTTCCAGCGCCCAGGTGCGGGTGCAGCCCACCAGCGCGCTCTTGGCGGCCGAATAGGCGGTGCGTTCCAGCCCGCCGTGGATGGCGCGGCTGCAGACGTTGACGATGCGGCCGGCGCGGCGCACCTTCATCGATTCGATGAAGGCCTGCGTCACCTGCACGGCGACGCGCACGTTCAGGTCCAGCACGTTGTACAGGGTGGCCAGGTCGATCTCGCCCAGCGGTTGCGGCGAGGCGATGCCGACGTTGTTGACGACCGCATCGACCGGGAATTTCTCGCGGATCTCGCGCAGCACTTCCTCGGTGCGGCCGGCGTCGGCCAGGTCACAGGCGTACAGGTAGCCGGGGAAATCGACATCGCTGGTATTGCGCGCGATACCGACCACATGACATCCCATGTCGGACAGCCGCTGAGTCAGGGCCCAGCCGATGCCTTTGGTGGCACCCGTGATGAGCACGCATTTGTCCTTCATGGATCGAGACCTCGTCGTTCGTTACTGGGCAAAAGCGGGCGCCTGCGCGCCCGCTCGTTCAAGTAGACACCATCCGGCGCCACCTGTCTTGTAAATTGCGTAGCAATTCTTGCATGCCGGACACCCGCCGCCCCGGGGAGACCGCGGCACGTCCCGGCAGAAAATCGGACGCCGCCAGGCCCACGGCCTGCCGCGGCCGGGAACGTGCCCGGCCAGGCCCGGCGGGATCAGGCGTCCCGCGTGACGGGCACGCGCGGCGCCAGGGCGCAGAGCAGCTCGTAGCCGATGGTGCCCGCCGCCAGCGCCACCTCGTCCACGGAAGGCCCCTCTTCGCCCCACAGCGAAACCGGTGCGCCGACGCCGGCCGCGGGAACCGGGTCCAGGTCGACGATCAGCATGTCCATGGAGACGCGTCCCACCAACCGGGTACGGATGCCGGCCACCACCGCGGGCGTGCCGGTGGCGGCATGGCGCGGATAGCCGTCGGCATAGCCGCAGGCGACGATGCCCACGCGCATGGCGCGGTCGGCCCGGAACAAGGCGCCGTAGCCGACCGAGTCGCCCGCCTTGAGTTCCTGCACCGCGATGATCTCGGAACGCAGCGACATGGCCGGTTTGAGGCCGAACGTGCTGGCCTCGGCGTCAGCGAAAGGCGAGGCGCCGTACAGGCAGATGCCCGGACGCACCCAGTGCGCCTGGGTCTCGGAGCCGACCGCCACGCCGGCAAAACGCAGGGTCGCCGCCGAGTTGCAAACGCTGATGGGGCCACTGCCGAGCCGATGCGTCACCGAATTGAACACGGCCATCTGCTCGGTGATGCCCTGGGGGCCATCGGCGCAGGCGAAATGGGTCATCCTGCCGACCGAGCCGACCACGCCCTGCTGTTGCAGCAACAGCGCGCGCTCGTAGGCGGCGGGATAGGCGGCCGGTGAAAAACCGAGCCGGTTCATGCCGCTATTGAGCTTGAGCATGATGTCGACCCGGCGCGACAGGCGGGCCCGGGCCAGCATGTCGAGCTGTTCGCGCTGGTGCACCGTGACGCTCAGGTGGTAGCGGTCGACGATTTCCAGATCGGAAGGATTGAAGAAACCTTCGAGCAACAGGATCGGCCCGCCCCAACCGGCCTCGCGGCAACGCACGGCCTCGTCCAGGTCGAGCATGGCCAGGCCCTGGGCCTTGGAAAAGCCGGCCACGGCCTGTTCGATGCCGTGGCCATAGGCGTTGGCCTTGATCACTGCCCAGATCGACGGCGCCACGCCGGACGCGGCGGCGGCGGTCTGGTCGAGATGGCGGCGCACGGCGGCCAGGTTGTGGGCCAGGGCGGAAACGGAAACAGTGGCTGAAATCGGGCGGGGCATGATATGGGATCCTGTGGCGCTCAAGTCTAACTGATCGGCGTGCCTGCGGCGCGCGGCCGGGGATACGCGTGTACTCTAAAATGGGCCGGCTCCCCCCTGCGGCCCGACCGCAGGCAGAACGCAGGACCCGACCATGCCCATCGATCACTACGAGAATTTTCCTGTCGCCTCGCTGCTGCTGCCGCGCCGGCTGCGTGGCGCGGTGACCGATCTCTACCGGTTCGCCCGCGCCGCGGACGACATCGCCGACGAAGGCGCCGCCAGCGACCCGGAGCGGCTGGCCCAGTTGGCGGCGTTTCGCGCCGAACTGCACCGCATCGGCGCCGAACCGGGTGCCGTGCCCGCGCCCGGCGCGCCCGAACTGGCCGGCATTTTCGTGCCGCTGGCGGCCACCATCGCCCGCCATCAGCTGCCGATCACACCTTTCTACGACCTGCTGTCGGCCTTCGAACAGGACATCAGCGTCAAGCGCTACGACGACTACGCCACGCTGGCCGATTACTGCGCCCGCTCGGCCAACCCGGTCGGGCGGCTGATGCTGTGCCTGTTCGAGGCGGCCGATCCGCGCAACATGGAACAGTCGGATGCCATCTGCACCGGGCTGCAATTGGTGAATTTCTGGCAGGATGTGCGGGTAGACTGGCACAAGCACCGCGTCTACCTGCCGCAGGAGGACCTGCGCCGCTTCGGCGTCTCGGAAGAAGACCTGGCGGCCGCGCGCCTGACCCCGGGCTGGCGCGCCCTGATGGCGTTCCAGGTGGAACGCACCCGCGCGCTGCTACACTTCGGCGCTCCGCTGGCGCGCCGCCTGCCGGGCCGCATCGGCCTGGAGCTGCGCCTGGTGGTGCAAGGCGGGCTGCGCGTGCTGGAGCGGATCGAGGCGAGCGGCTACGATGTATTCATGAACCGACCCGAATTGGGCGCCAAGGACTGGGCCATCATGCTCTGGCGCTCCATCAAGTAAGCAAACGGCCCTGCCAACTATGACGCCTGACGAGTACTGCCAGGAGAAAGCCGCCAAAAGCGGTTCCAGCTTCTACTATTCCTTCCTGTTCCTGCCGCCCGAGCGGCGCCGCGCCATCACGGCGCTGTACGCCTATTGCCGCGAGGTCGACGACGTGGTCGACGAATGCTCCGACCCGTCGCTGGCGCGCATCAAGCTGGCCTGGTGGCGCACCCAGGTCGACCAGATGTTCGACGGCAAGCCCGACCATCCCGTGACGCGCGCGCTGCAGCCGCACCTGCAGAGCTGTGCGATCACCCGCGAGCGCCTGCTGGCGGTGGTCGACGGCATGGAAATGGACTTGGACCAGACCCGCTACCTGGACTGGCCCGGCCTGCGCAAGTACTGCTGGCACGCCGCCGGCGTGGTCGGCGAACTCTCGGCCGGCATCTTCGGCTACAACGATCCGGCCACCCTGGTGTACGCCGAGAAGCTCGGCCTGGCGTTCCAGATGACCAACATCATCCGCGACGTGGGCGACGACGCCCGCCGCGGCCGCATCTACATTCCGGTCAACGACATGCAGCAGTTCGAGGTCAAGGCCTCGGACATCCTGAATGGCGAGTATTCCGAGCGCTTCTCGGCCCTGATGAAGTTCCAGGCCGACCGCGCCCGCGAGCTGTACCGCGAGGCGATGCGCAGCCTGCCCGAGGCCGACCGGCGCGCGCAGCGTCCCGGCCTGATGATGGCGGCGATCTATCACGCGCTGCTCGACGAGATCGAGCGCGACAACTGGCAGGTGCTGCACCAGCGCATCTCGCTGACGCCGCTGCGCAAACTGTGGCTGGCATGGAAGACCTGGGTGGGCGGCGGGCGCGGGCTGGTCCGCCGGTTGGCACGGTGAAGGCGGCGGTCATCGGCGCTGGCTGGGCGGGTCTGGCGGCCAGCGTGGCCCTGCGCGAAGCCGGCGCCAAGGTCACCGTGTTCGAAGCCGGCCACACACCCGGCGGCCGCGCCCGCCGGGTGTTCCACGACGGCTTCGAGTCGCCGCTGGATAACGGCCAGCACCTGCTGAGCGGCGCCTACAGGCACACGCTGGCGCTGATGCGCCGGGTCGGCCGCAATCCTGATGCGCTGCTGATGCGCCGCCCGCTACGGCTGGCCAGCCTGGACGGCCGCTTCCGGCTGGCGGCGCCGCGCCTGCCCGCGCCCCTGCACATGGCGGTGGCGATCCTGGGCGCGCGCGGCTTGTCATGGGCCGACCGCTTCGCCACGCTGCGCCTGATGCGCGGCCTGCGCGCCATGTCCTGGACGCCGCCGCGCGACTGGACCGTGCAGCAGCTGCTGCACTATCACGCGCAATCCGACGCCCTGATCCGCCAGCTCTGGGAACCGCTGTGCCTGGCCGCCCTGAACACGCCCGTGGCGCGCGCCAGCGCGGGGCTGTTTGCCCGTGTGTTGCGCGACAGCCTGGCCGGCCGCCGCGAAGACAGCGACCTGCTGCTGCCCTGCACCGACCTGTCGGCGCTATGGCCCGATGCCGCCGCGCGCCAGGTCACCATGCGCTATGGCAGCACGGTGCGCCAGTTGCAGCCGGCAGCGGACGGCATCGACATCAACCAGGAACGCTTCGACGCCGCCGTGCTGGCCGTGCCGCCGACCTTCGCCGCGCGGCTGCTGGAAGCGCCGCTGCGGGCCGCCGGCGCCACCGGCCTGCTGGACGCGCTGCGCGCCTTCGATTACCTGCCGATCGCCACGCTCAATCTGCGGCTGGCAGGCCCCTGGCGCCTGCCCGAACCGATGATGATGCTGCGCGAGGAACCGGCCCGTGGCCACGTCGGCCAATGGCTGTTCGACCGCGCGCAACTGGCCGGCGACGCCCTGGCCGGCGAACTGGCCGTCGTGGCCAGCGCGGCCACCACGCTGGCCGAGCGCAACCGGCGGCAGGCCATCGAGGCACTGATCGACCAGGTGGCCGAGCAGGCCGCCAGCCACCCGCAGCGGCTGCCGCCGATGCCGGACGTCGTCGCGGCGGAGTTGTTCATCGAGAAACGCGCCACCTTCGCGGCGGTGCCAGGCCTGACGCGGCCGCTCAACACCACGCCCTGGCCGACGCTGGCGTTGGCCGGCGACTGGACCGACACCGGTTATCCCGGGGTGCTGGAAGGCGCCGTGCGCAGCGGCCTGGAGGCGGCGCGGGTGCTGAACCCGCGCGCCGGCGACTGACAGCCCGCGCGCGGCGTTCCCGCCGGCCGCGATCGCCGCCGCGATTCAGCGCAGCAGGTTGGCGGTGGCCAGGCCCAGACCGGTCAGCAGCAGCGAACCGGTCAGGCTCAAGCCGGCGTAGCCCAGCGCGCCGGCGTAGGCGCCACGCTCGAGCATGGCAACGGTTTCGGCCGAGAAGGTCGAAAACGTGGTCAAGCCGCCCATGAAGCCGGTGATGACCCCGAGCCGCACCCAGGCCGGCCATTCCGGATGGCCTGCCACCAGCGCCAGCGCCAGCCCCACCAAATACCCGCCCGCCAGATTGACCGTCAGCGTGCCCCACGGCCATGACTCGGTATTGAACCAGAGGCTGACGAGCCAGCGGGCCCACGCGCCAACCATGGCGCCCAGGCCCACGGCCAGGAAATGCAGGGGAATCAGGGTCTGGTAGACGGACATGGGTTCAGGGCGCGCGGTGCTGCTTGAGGCGGAAGGAAAAAACCAGCAGCAGTATGCCAAAGAACACGGCGTAGATGCCGATCACCCAGACCAGCGCCAGCGCGCCCGCGCCCGGCTGCATGACCAGCATGGCGCCGAACAGCACCGACACCAGCCCCGACAGCCCCAGGAACCATTCGTTGCGGATTTCCTTGCGGAAGCGGATCGCGGCGACGATCTGGAACACGCCGGCCACCAGCGCCCAGATGGCGATGATGTAGAGCAGGATCAGCGCCGTCAGGCCCGGCCACAGGAAGGTGACGATCCCGGCCGCCACGCCCAGCAGCCCGACGACGATCAGGGCCCACAAGGGCTTGCCCTGGTCGCGGATGCGAATGCCGGCGATCAGCGCCAGCACGCCGTCGGCCAGCGCGAACGCGCCCCACACCAGCACCAGCGCCGACAGGGTGATGGCCGGCATGAACATGGCCATCAGGCCGAACAGGATGGCGACGATGCCGCGCAACGCCACCCAACCCCAGTGACGACCGATCTGATCCACAACTTGCGAGTCAAGCATGACGACCTCCGGTAACACGTAACGGGTGGCCTATCTTATTTGATATTTCCCGTTCGCGGGCCACCGCCGCGAGGTCTCGTCAGACAGCGGCGGCGCCGGCCCGCGGCAGGGCCGGCGGCCACCCTCATTACTGCAGCTTGATCTGCGCCTGCTCGATGACCGACTTCCAGCGTTCGCGCTCGGCGCGGATCTGCGCGCCGAACTCGGCCGGCGAGTTGCCCAGCGGGAACGCGCCCGTCTCTTCCATCTTGGCCGCGGTGGCCGGATCGCGCACCGCCTTGGCAAAGGCCTGCGCCAGCTTGTCGCGCACATCCGCCGGCATGCCGGCCGGGCCCACCACGCCATACCAGGCAGTGACGTCGTAATCCTTGTAGCCCTGCTCGGCGAAGGTCGGCACGTCCGGCAGGCGCGGATTGCGCGTCTTGCCCGTGATGGCCAGCGCGCGCAGGTGGTTGCTCTTGATGTAGGGCAACGATGATGGGAAGTTGTCGAAAATCACCGGCACCACGCCGCCGACCGTATCGGTCAGGGCCGGGGCCGAGCCGCGGTACGAGATGCTGTTCATCTTGCCGCCAATGATCTGCAGGAACCAGATCATGCCCAGGTCGTTGACGCCGCCCGCGCCGGCATTGGCATAGCCATCCTTGCCCGGATTGGCGCGCACGTAGGTCACGAACTGCGCCAGGTCCCTGGCCGGGTATTGGGGGTTGACGCTGAGGATGTTGGGGCTGGTCACCAGGTTGCTGATGGGCGTGAAATCCTTGACCGGATCGTAGGCCAGCTTGGGAAACAGGTGCGGCGCCGTGCCGTGGGTGCTGACGGTGGCCAGGCCCACGGTATAGCCGTCCGGCTTGGCGCGAGCGGTCGCGGTCATGCCGATGGTGCCAGAGGCGCCGGTGCGGTTCTCCACCACGATCTGCTGCCCCAGGATCTCGCCGGCCTTGGCCGCGGCCAGGCGGCCGACGATGTCCGTGGGGCCGCCGGCCGGGAACGGCACGATCAGGGTGATGGGGTGGTCGGGAAACTCGGCGTGGGCCGCCGGCAGCATGGCGGCCAGCGCCAGCGCGGCGCAAGTCTTGCGGATCATGGGTGGATCTCCTGTGAGGATGGGCTCTGCTTGTTATCGGGAAAAACCAGGCGCGCCTGCGCTCTTGGCATCACGGCGCAGGATCCTGCCCGGGCGTCGCTGCCCGGGCACCGCCGGAAATACCGGGCAGCCATTGACCAGCACGTGCTCGATGCCGGCCGAGGCCAGCGTCGGCGCGTCCCAGGTGGCGCGGTCGCACACCGTGTCGGCATCGAACACCACCACGTCGGCCCAGGCGCCCACGGCCAACCGGCCACGATCGGCCAGGCCGAACACGCGCGCCGGCAACGCCGTCATCTTGGCCACCGCGGCCTCCAGCGTCAGCAGCTCGGCCTCGCGCACATACCGGCCCAGCACCCGCGTGAAGCTGCCCCACAGGCGCGGGTGCGGATGGACGTCATTGGGCAGGCCGTCGGAGCCGACCATGCAGCACGGGTGCTGGAAAATGCGGCGCACTTCGTTTTCGTCCATGGCGAAATAGATCGCGCCCGCCGGGCACAGTCGGCGCGCCGCCGTGACCGTGTCGCAACCCCAGCGCGCGGCGATCTCGGCCAGCGATTGGCCGCCGCATTCGGGATGCGGGGTCGACCAGGTGATGCGGATATCGTCGATCTGGTCGGCGCGCTCCGGGATCAGGATGGTGGAACTGCCCGGGTAGGGATAGATGTCCAGCGCCACCTCGACGCCTGCGGCGCGGGCGCGGTCGATGCTGCCCAGGGTGGCGGCGCTCTTGCCCCAGTTGGCCGGCATCATGCACTTGTGGTGCGACAGCACCGTGGCGCAACCGGTGCGGTGGCCGACCGCCAGCACTTCGTCGACGGCGGCCTCGACCGCGTCGCCTTCATTGCGGATGTGGCTGGTATGCAGCGCATCATACGCCGCCGCGACGCGCGCCAGGCCGTCCAGTTCGGCCGCTTCGGCGGCGCCGCCGGGCTGATAGGCCAGGCCCGTGCTGAAGCCGACCGCGCCGGCCTCCAGCGCCGCCGCCAACATGCGTTCCATCACCTGCTGCTCCTGCGCGCTGGGCTGGGCCGCCGGCTCGCGCATCGCGGCCAGGCGCAGGTTGGCATGGCCCACCAGGGCGGCCACGTTGATCATCGGCCGCTGCGCTTGCAGCGTGTCGAAATACGTGGCCATGTCCGCGAACAAGGGGGAATCCCCCAGCAAGGCCAGCGCGGCGGCAGTGTTGCCCGGTAGCGGCGCCGGCGCGCCGCTGATGCCGCAGTTGCCCACCACCACCGAAGTGATGCCCTGGCTGGTCTTCCATTCCAGGCCAGGCTTTTCCACGAACATCAGGTCATCGTGCCCGTGGGTGTCGATGAAACCGGGCGCGACGATCTTGCCGCCGGCATCCAGGCGCCGGCCGGCCGCCCTGGCCGACAGATCGCCGATGGCGGCGATGCGCTCGCCACGGATGCCGATGTCGGCGCGGCAGCGCGCGGCGCCCGTCCCGTCGATCACCCAGCCGCCTTCGATAACCAGATCCAGATTTTCCTGCATGCAACTTCCGCCTCGATGAGGCCGGGCTTTGGCCCCGGCCGCTTGCGGGCCATCCATGGACGGCCCCGCTGCCTGATGAAGCCCCTAGTATCGTCCGCGGGATCAATCTGGAAAAATTGTTTTTATTGATCCATCTATCGGTATTTGAAATGTATCGCCTGCCCAAGCACGTCACGCTCAAGCACCTGACCGCGTTCGTCGCGGTGGCGCAGGAGTCCAGCTTCACGCATGCGGCCAAGCGCCTGTTCCAGACCCAGTCGTCGGTGACCAGCCTGGTG